>Ga0137396_10001335_pt1 | contig 12890 bp, 13 predicted proteins | sample czc16metaG_FD_108284 | JGI IMG/M metagenome (GOLD analysis project Ga0137396, IMG submission 108284) | Vadose zone soil microbial communities from Angelo Coast Range Reserve, California, USA - czcobulk3.16 metaG | ecosystem: Environmental > Terrestrial > Soil > Vadose zone | place: USA...
CAGTCAGTCGGATTCTTCGGTGTCATCCCTTTCGGCCGGGCGGCTACGATCCGGTTCCCTGAATGGATAAGCGCTTCTTTCTTGCTCTGTTTCTTTCGCTCATAGTAATCGCGGTTGCACAGCTGCTATTTCCGCCGGCAAAGCGGGCTCCAGGTTCTGCTATATCGCCTTCCGGAGATTCGAGCTCCCGACCGAAGAACATCGGAGTGCCAGCAGCTGGATCATCGTCGTTACCAACTGCGAATCGGGCGACCGCTCCACTGCTGACCAGAATAAGTCCCACAGTAACGCGAACGGTCGGTCAAGCAGTCGCGGAGACGACGACTGTCAACACAGCGAAGGCGACTTACAAGCTTGCCAACATCGGTGCGGCACCCGTTTCGATCGTGATGCGCGACTACCGTAACCGGTCTGTGGCAGAAGGTCTGGTAGATCTAGCTGCTGAAGGCTCTCCTCTGCTCGGCTACAGGCTTGTGACGCCAGGCGACACCATCGATCTATCTAAAGTTCCATTTGCTCTTTCGAGGGCAAGTAATGCAGGGGGAGTGGAGACGCTCACCTACGACGCCTCGATAAAGAACGATACGGTCTCCATCACCTACGCGATTTCACAGGATACTGCGGCGAGTTATGTCATTGGCGTGAACGGGCGCGTAAAAGGGCCATCCGGTCAGGCCTACCTTCTTATTGATTTGCCCAGGACACTGAGACCTGCGGAAGCAGATACGACCGCGGACTACCGGACGCTTGCTTACAGCTTCAAACCTGAGCGGGACCATGCACGGAGCGTGCTGTTTGGAGGTCTGGAGCCAGGCGAACGAACTCTGGAGCCAGGTCCACTCAGCTGGGTTGCCGTAAAGAGCAAATATTTCGTGTTGGGAATTCTCGCGCCTACGAATGGCACACTCTTCAGTGAAGTCACGCTCGGCGGCGGTCCTCGCACGTCCAAGGTTGCCACAAATGCCACGGCAACCGTGGTTGAGGCAATTAAGAACAACAGCTTTGCATTCGATATTTACGCTGGGCCGCAGGAATCCCAGCGGCTAGCCCGGATGGGCCGAGATTTTGATCACGTCAACCCATACGGATGGCGCTTCCTTCAGGGTGTTGTGCATCCAATCGCATCAAAGGTCATTCAGGCGCTTCTTTGGATGCATAACAGACTCAACCTGAGCTACGGCTGGGTATTGGTAATTCTTGGAATTCTCGTTCGGTTTGCGCTCTGGCCCCTGAATCAGAGCACGATGCGGTCGAGTCTCAAGATGCAGGAGCTGCAGCCCAAACTGGCGGCTGCCCAGAAGAAGTACCCGGATCCGGTCCAACAGCGCGAAGCAATAATGAAGGTCTATCATGATGCAGGAGTCAGTCCTTTCGCGGGTCTGACCGGGTGTCTGCCGGCACTCCTGCCTATGCCGATTTTGTTTGCTCTCTTTTTCGTTTTCCAGAATACCATCGAATTCCGTGGCGTGCCCTTCCTGTGGCTGCACGATATCTCGATTAAGGACCCGGTTTATATCCTGCAGCTGTTGATGGGCGCATCAATGTATCTGCTGTCCTGGATTGGAATGCGTAATGCTCCTCCCAATCCGCAGGCGAAGATGATGGGCTACATGTTCCCGGTAATGATGACTGTCGTGCTTCTCAACATGGCCTCAGGGCTCAATCTGTACTACACGGCCCAGAATATTGCGGCCCTTCCGCAGCAATGGCTTCTAGCTCGGGAGAGAGCAAAGGCGCGTCCAAAAGGCGGATAGAGGGAATATGCTGCGTGTCACGTATATTGGTCACGCAACGCTACTAATTGAGATCGGAGGGAAACGCCTTCTCACCGACCCCAACTTCGATCCTGCACTTGGCAAATTTCTTCCGCGTGTGAGTGCGCCCGGAATCGCACTCGATGCCCTGCCAGAGCTCGATGCCATACTGCTTACGCACGCCCACGCAGATCACCTCTCCTTCGATTCTCTCGACGCACTGCCCGACGATATTCCGCTGTTCGCTCCGCCGTCCATAGCGAAGTGGCTCGGGAAACAGGGGTACCGGCAGGCGGTCGGAGTCGCACCAGGAGACGCTACCGAACTGGAAGGCGTGACTATTCACGCTGCCGCGGCGACGCATAAAGGAAACAGATACGGGATCGACCGATGGCGGAGCGCGACAAATATGTATCTAATAGATACTAATAAGGCATCATGTTTTTTTGCCGGTGACACGGCGCTCACTGCCGATACCACACGGCTCGTAGAGAATCATCTGGCCGTCGATGGCCGAAACCTAGATGTTGCCCTGCTGCCTATTGGACACGCGCCTTGGTGGAAACCGGGATTTCGAAAAGGACACCTCACCAGCTCCGATGCTCTTGCCCTATTCGAGCTGCTGAAGGCGAAGTATTTCATTCCTTATCACTGGGGAACCTTCAATCACGTGACGTCCACTGCATTTGATGCGATAGACCGGTTGCGCGCAACGCTCCAGGGTCATCCACTTCATCCTGCGGTGAAGATTCTGGAGCCAGGCACGAGCTTCGTGCTGCCAACCGCAGCTCCGTGAGCACACGCGCCACAACCGGTGTTGCACAGCTCGAGGATACGATCGTCGCTATAGCAACTCCGATGGGAATGGGCGCCCTGGCACTCGTCAGGCTCAGCGGTTCGGGCGCGTACGAAATCGCCCGGAAACACATACGACCATGGCCTTCCGAGCCTCGTGCAGCGCAATTGAGCACAGTTTACAATCTGGGTGAAGTGCTCGATCGATCGCTTGTTACGCTGTTTCCCGGGCCCAACTCGTTTACCGGCGATGACACTGTCGAAATCTCGACACACGGCGGATACCTGGTACCCGCTTCAATAGTCGCAGCGCTGATCACTTCGGGCGCGCGACAAGCCCTTCCCGGAGAGTTTACTCGACGCGCGGTGTTGAATGGGAAACTCGACATCCTGCAGGCTGAAGCCATAGGCGACCTCATCGATGCTCGCTCTCATGCAATGCAACATGCAGCTCTGGGCCAGCTCGATGGGGGGCTTTCCCGCCGGCTGTTGCAGCTGAGGGAGGATCTGGTCGGTCTTGAATCGCTGATTGCTTACGACATCGATTTTCCCGAGGAGGATGACGGCCCCGTTCCACGGGACAGGATCGAAAACGCCATTGTGAAATTGGTCGCTTCTCTGGAAGCACTCCTTGCCACGGCTCCTGCCGGAGAGCTAGTGCGGGAAGGAGCCGTAGTGGTGATCGCTGGACCACCGAACGCCGGCAAATCCTCCCTCTTCAATTCCCTTCTGGGGAGATCTCGGGCGATAGTGACAGAGATTCCCGGCACAACCCGGGATGCTCTTGAAGCCGTCATCGACAGTGGGAAATGGCCACTGCGGCTCGTCGACACCGCCGGCCTTCGGGAGACAGTTGACCCGCTCGAGCGTCTGGGAATCGAGGTAAGCGAGCGCTATCTCGCCAGTGCCGCCGTGATCCTTGCATGTGCCGAAGACTCCGACGGGCTCGACCAAACGATTGACTATATCGGTCGCAAGTCGACCGCACCGGTAATATCCGTGCGGACCAAGGTTGACCTGGCGCCACGTAGAGTCGACCTAGACGGCGACCGGATAGTTCAGGTCAGCGCGCACACCGGTGAGGGTCTCCAGAGCTTGCTGGACGCGATCAACGATGCAATTGCTTCGAAATACGGAGAAGCTGCCTCCGATCTGCCAATACTTACAAAGGCGCGCCACCGGCAGGCACTCACCACAGCGCTCGCGGAAATAGTGCAGTTTCAGCAAGCCTGGCGCGAGGAAAAGCTTCCCGCGCCAGTCGCGTCCGTCCATTTGCGAGCTGCTGTTTATGTTCTCGAGGAGTTGATTGGGGCCGTCGACGTCGAAGATGTTCTCGACCGTGTATTCAGCTCGTTCTGCGTCGGGAAGTAGCTCAGGCAGAGGCGGCTGCAGAACTCGAGATGGAAGTGATCTCGCTCGCACTCGCACGAATGGCCCACGACATTCCGCGCGCATTTACTGCCGACTCGACCATTTTGGCGCCCAGAAAATAGCCGCTTCTCTCGGGGAAAACATGCCGGTCGACTGTGCGAGCGTCGTCGCTCATACCGCCGGAGAGGTATCGAAGTCTCAAACCCAGGCCTGCCCGGTCGAGATCGGCATTGAGCGACTTTGTCATCAACGGCTCGAGCTCACGAACGCTCGCGTACTCCCGCCGGGTATATCCATAGTACTCCCAGGCGGCATGGCCAGGGCTGATGATCCTTGATGCGTGAGTGGACAAACCTTCATTGATCATGAGTTCGCGGAGCGTCGCCCGTCTTCCTGTTTCCCAGTAGGAGTAGTAGCCGCCGGCGTCCTCGACCAGCTGTTTCAGCTCACTGCGGCTGGTAGGCGACGCGTATCGAACGGTGTGAGCAATCTCATGTGCCAGCCAGAGGGGAATCAGTTCCGGATCGAGCCCCAATCCCTGAGTTTCTGGATTTGTGACGCTCGTAAAATGCTCGAGGCAGACGAAAGCGATCCCCTTGCCATCGACAACCAGCTCTCCGGCGTTAGCAGCGCCGACGCCGACCATCAGCACTACATCGATGTCGATATCGATGTCCAACAATGTTCTGCACTGCTCTTCCGTATTTCTGGCCAGAGAGACGACATCGATCCTCTCCAGCATGGTGCGAAGATCTACCCGGCTCGCAAGTGCGGCAGAGCGAAAGACTTCCAGAAAATGAGGGCCCGCCGGGTCGAGGACGTAGTTATGCCAGTAAGCTTCCAGAAAGCGGCGGTGATTTTCGAAGTAGCGGAGATAGGCGGCGACACGGTCGGTACTGTTGTGAACTGCGAAGAAGTCGGGCAGTAGGTTGATGAGCATCAACGACCAGTTCGCGGGGTGGGGAGCCTTTCGCGGTTTTTGCGATGCGAGAAGATACAATCGACCGAAAGTCTCAACAAGCCCGATCTCTCCAAACGAAATTCCGAATCATGGCACAAATATTCCCTCTCTCTTCCTGAGAGCGAGAGGAGAGGAGCAGCCAATGACAACGCTGCGTCAGATCGAGCTTCGTTGTCCCGTGTGTGACAACGAGTTTAAGTCCCAGAGCGTGGTTTCGACGAACGCGTTCGGGGGTAAACGGACTGATTTTCATGAGCGAGCAGCCGGCACTCAGCCGCTCGCCTATCTCATCCACATGTGTAGCGAGTGTGGCTACTCCGGCGGAGAAGCGGATTTCACCGCACCGACGGAAGTCAGCCCGATCCTCAAACAACAGGTGCTGAAGGAGCTTGCTCCTCTACACCCATCTCCTATATGTGGCTCAGAGAAGTACGAAGCCGCCGCCAAAGTCGCACAATGGCAGGGTATGGAAGCCCGCCACATTGCCGACTTGCTGCTGCGTGCAGGCTGGTGCTGTGTGGATGAGGGAGATGTGGAGGCCGAGAGATACTTCCGCCGGCACGCTGTATGGAAGTTCGAGGAAGCGCTGAGCGCCTATGACGCGGTTCCGCGGGATGAACGCGCGATCCTCACATATCTCGTTGGGGAGCTGTGGAGACGGATTGGGGACACCGAGAAAGCAACCAGGTGGTTCGAGTCCGTTCCCGGCGAGGTCGTTGACTTACAGAATCAGCAGTGGGTGATCGATGCCGCCGAGCAGCAACGGCTGAACCCAAGAGAGTGGTTCGGCTAGGCGATCATTTCGTCCCGAAAAGTCTGTCACCGGCGTCGCCGAGACCGGGCAGAATGTAGCCCTGACTGTTGAGTTCGCGATCCAATGCAGCGCAGTAAATCTGCACATCAGGGTGGGCCTCACTCAGTCGTCGTACTCCTTCCGGGGCAGCCACCAGACAGAGGAATCGGATCCGGTTAGCGCCTGCTTTCTTGAGAGATGTCACCGCTGCTGCCGCGCTACCTCCGGTGGCGAGCATCGGATCGAGGAGAAAAAAATCTCGCTCCGCGGTATCACCGGGGACCTTGAAGTAGTAGTCGACGGGCTGCAGAGTGTCATGATCCCGGTAGAGGCCAATGTGGCCCACCCGTGCAGATGGGACGAGGCGGAGGATGCCTTCAACCATACCGAGACCAGCTCGGAGAATGGGAACGAGCGTCAATTTTTTGCCGGTGATGTGCCAGCCCGAAGTTTTTTCGAGTGGCGTCTCCACATCTCTGGGCTCGAGCGTCAACCCACTCGTTGCCTCGTAAGCCATGAGCATGGCGATCTCGTCAACCAGCTCCTTGAAATGCTTCGTCTGAGTCTGTAGATCGCGCAGAATCGTTAGCTTGTGCTGAACGAGAGGATGCCGGATAATAGTCAGCGTCGGGAATTCCTCGACTCGCTCGATCATTCTAGCCCCAGGATTCCGGCCTCGGCACAGTGGATGTTCACCGGCTCATAATCTCTAACCCCTGATGAAAGAATACCAGGCTGTGGTGGTCAAGCTGACGCGGCACACGCGAGAAGACGAAGATACCCTCACCGATCTCCTGAACGAGCGAAGCAGAGGGGGCTGGGAGCCGGCGATGATGTCGCAGGACGAACAGCGCGTTACCATCCTCTTTCAGCGCGATGCGGTAGCAGAAGGCTAGCTGTTTGGAGATAACGTTTGTTGGCGCGGCAAGGGAAGTGACTGGTTCCTGTCATTTGCTGCATGTAAACGGATACACGGTCGCGCTCGACTGCGGAATGTTTCAGGGAAAGCGACAGGATTCGGCGGACAAGAACCGACAGCTCCCTGTACCGATCAAGGATCTCGACGCGGTCGTTCTTTCTCATGCGCATATCGACCACTCGGGCCGCCTTCCCTACCTCATTGCGGAAGGATATTCGAAAACCATTTGGGCTACTTCGGCAACCCGGGATCTGTGCGCGGTAATGCTGGCCGATTCGGCGCACATCCAGGAGAGAGATGCAGAATTCCTGGCGAAGAGACACAAGGAATTCATCGAGCCGCTCTATGGAATGCGTCACGCAGTACGCACCATGGACCTGATGGTTGGCATCCCGTACAACAGGCCGTTCGACGTCGTGCCCGGAGTGAAAGCCAGCTACATCGATGCGGGGCATATACTCGGCTCCGCCTCGGTCCTGCTCGACTGTACGGAGAGAGGTAAGACCAAGCGACTCGTGTTCTCCGGAGACATTGGGCGGAGCGGACTCGCGATCGTCCGGGATCCTATTCCCCCAGAAGGCGCTGATGCGCTGATCATGGAGTCGACGTACGGAAATCGGGAACATGAGTCGGTGGAAGGAGCCAGGGCTCAACTTGCCCAGGTAATTCGCGAGACCGCTGCACGAGGGGGCCGAGTTCTCATTCCGGCCTTTGCGCTTGGTCGCACTCAGGAGATGATCTACGTACTCCACTCGCTCACGCAGGAGGGCGCGATTCCCGAGATACCGATCTACGTGGACAGCCCCCTCGCGATCGATGCGACCACGGTGTTCGAAATGCACCCGGAGAGCTTTGATCGTACCGAGGAAATGGTCCAAAAGGCCAAGGAGCTTTTTCGATTCGATCTTCTTCACTACACGCGCGATGTGGAGGAATCAAAGGCACTCTCTCGCGCGCACGGGCCAATGGTCATTATCGCCGCGTCAGGGATGATGGAAAATGGCCGGATCCTTCACCACCTCGCTCAGGGAGCCAGCGATCCGCGGAACACGATACTGGTTGTCGGTTTTCAGGCTGAGCACACTCTGGGTCGAAGAGTAGTCGAGAGGCAACCGATTCTTCACATTTTCGGGGAGGACGTCCCCCTGCACGCGCGTGTTGAAGTCATCGACGGTTACAGCGCACACGCCGACCGGACGGAGATGATCGCCTGGCTTGGTCGAGTGAGGGACAAGTCCCCGAAGCTCGGCCCGATATGGCTGGTACATGGAGAGGTACCGGTTCAGGACGAGTTCAAAGTGACGCTCACAGCACTGGGATATTCAGTCGATTGTCCGGAGCCCCACACCCGCCGTGCACTCTAGCGTAGCTTCAGACGGATGAAGAGGTCAGCTAAAGCGAAACAAGCCATCAGAATCGCACGTAGAATAGTGACGATCGGCATGGTGACCGTTTTCTCGTTGTGGCTGATTTCAGCGGTGGCAGTTCTGGTCTGGAGCGCTCGTGATGAAGCGAGACCGGCGCAGGCCATAGTAGTCCTCGGAGCGGCGCAATACGCCGGCAAGCCGTCGCCGGTGCTGCGTGCCCGACTCGATCATGCCCTGGATCTCTGGAACCGCCATCTCGCTTCACTGCTGATTCTTACGGGTGGAACAGGCTCGGGAGACACTACCAGCGAAGCAGCTGTGGGGAGAAAATACGCCAAGAAACACGGCGTGCCGGATAGCGCGATCCTGGTGGAGAACGAAGGACGTACCACGAGCGAATCGATGCGGGCAGTCGCCGGCATGCTGGAGGTACGCGGCCTACAGAGCGCACTTCTGGTCAGCGATCCGTTTCACATGCTGCGACTCAGAATCCTGGCGAGACGCTTCGGATTCACCCCGTACACCTCTCCGACGCGAACGAGTCCAATCTCGCCAAATCGGGAGGAGCGCTGGAAGTATATGTTCAGTGAATCAATCAAAGCACCGATGGCCTTCTTTTTCGAGAGGAAGCTGTGAAGAGAAACACTTTCTTAGTCTCGTTAGGCTACTTATTTGTGGGGGCCGTGGCTGCCTCCGCCACGAGTGCCCAGACGACATCGCGGATCCAGTTCGAGAAATACACCCTTCCCAATGGCCTCGAGGTAATCCTCCACGAGGATCACTCCACTCCGATAGTAGCGGTGGATACCTGGTATCATGTCGGGTCCGGAGACGAGCAGGTCGGCCGAACCGGGTTCGCTCACCTCTTTGAGCACATCATGTTCATGGGGTCCCAGCACGTTCCGGTTGGATCGTTCGACCAATTGCTCGAATCAGCTGGCGCGAATAACAACGGATCGACGACGGAAGACCGGACTAATTACTACGAGACGCTTCCGTCCAATGCCCTTCCGCTCGCGCTTTGGCTCGATTCAGATCGCATGGGATTTCTCCTGCCAACCATGGATCTCGCCAAGGTGAACCTGCAGCGGGAGGTCGTGAAGAATGAGCGTCGCCAACGCGTCGACAACGTTCCGTACGGCCGAGCCGATGAGGTGATTCTCGCCGCTCTCTATCCGAGATCGCATCCCTATTCATGGCCGGTGATTGGGTCGATGGCCGATCTAAGCGCTGCTTCGCTTACCGATGTTCAGAACTTCTTCAAGACATACTACGCTCCGAACAACGCGACTCTGGCGATTGCCGGAGACTTTGATCCCGGGACCGTCAAGAAACTCGTCGCTCAATACTTCGGCAGCATTCCGCGGGGCCCCGCCATCAAGCGTCGAATGACGGTACCAGCGGTGGCAATCCCTCGTGATACCTTTCTGGTGCTCGAGGACCACGTGCAGCTCCCAAGACTGTTTTATACGTGGCACTCGGTCAGGGATTTGTCGAAGGACGACGCCGCGCTCGACATACTGGCGCAAATCGTCGCCAACGAGAAAAACTCGCGATTGTACAAGAAACTCGTTTACGAGCTTCAAGTAGCGCAGAGCGTTGGCGCCTTTCAGGACGGGGGGCGGCTGGACGGCAAGTTCCAGATCGATGTCACGCCCAAGCCCGGACAGAAGGTCGCGGACATAGATCGACTGGTTCAGACAGAGATCACGAACGTCATCAACAATGGAGTCACCGCGCGCGAGCTGAAGCGAGCGCAGAATTCCTATAAAGCCTCGTTCCTGAATCGGTTAGCCAGCGTACTCGGCAAGGCAGAGAGGCTGAATTACTACAACTACATCGCCGGTAACCCCGACTTCGTGCAGCAGGATGCAGCACGCTATGAGCGTGTAACCACGGCAGACGTTCAGAGAGTTGCGAAAAGCTATCTGGGTCGCCCCAAGATCATTCTGACCGTCGTGCCAGAGGGCAAGAAGGAAATGATGTTAACCGCGAGCGGAGGTGGTCGATGAGCTCCGTCAGAGTAATGCGCTCACTGGGCGCTGTGGTCGTCGCTCTCGTCGGCTTGCGTTCCAATGCCGGGGCTCAGGGAACAATCGACCGGACAAAACCGCCCGAGCTTGGGCCACCGCCAACTGTGTCCCTTCCACCGATTGTCACGAGGCAGCTGCCCAACGGTCTGAAGCTGCTGATTGTCGAGCAGCACGAGCTGCCTCTTGCAGATCTCGTACTTCTGGTTGGAAGCGGCACGACTGCGGATCCGGCAGGAAAGATGGGTGCCGCCAACCTGACAGCTGCCATGCTTCGCGAAGGAACTACGACTCGAAAGAGCCTCGACATCGCGGACCAAGCTGCGTTCCTCGGCATCAGCCTGTCGCCGACAAGCAGCTGGGAATCGAGCACACTGTCACTCCACACTCCAACGGCGCAGCTGGACAGCTCCCTCGCGCTGTTCGCTGATGTAGCACTCCATCCGTCCTTCCCGGCGAACGAGTTCGAACGCCTGAGAAAGAATCGCCTGACCGAGCTGCTGCAACTCAGGGATCAGGGACCCGCGATCGCGAACCTCGTCTTTCCAGCGATCGTTTACGGGAGTACGCACCCATATGGCCTGGCGTCGATAGGAACTGAAGCATCGGTGAAATCTCTGACGCCTGGCGATCTGCAATCGTACTACCAAACGAACTTCAAGCCGAACAACGCGACGCTGATCATCGTCGGTGATGTAAACCCCGACCAAATTGAGCAGAAGGTAAATGGGCTTTTCGGTGCCTGGCAGCGCGGCACGACTCCGCAGCTTGCATACGGCGAACCGCCAAGGGCTGCTGCGACCACGATATATCTCGTCGACAAGCCAGGCGCGGCCCAGTCCTCATTCCGAATCGGGGCCGTCGGCGTTCCTCGTTCGACGAAGGACTATTTCGCGCTCACTGTGATGAACACGATTCTTGGCGGATCATTCAGCAGCAGGCTGAATCAGAATCTGCGGGAGACCCGCGGTTACACTTACGGCGCAAGCTCGCGTTTCGACATGCGGCGAGCGGCTGGTCCATTCACGGCTTCCGCTGAAATCGTCGCTGCCAAAACGGATTCAGCGCTGCTCGAGTTCATGAAAGAGCTGAATGGGATCCGTCAGTCCGTTCCCTCGGATGAACTATCTCGGGCGAAGCGATACCTTCAGCTTCAGCTTCCGGGCAATTTCGAGACAACGCAGCAAATCGCAGCTGCGCTGGTACCCGTCGCTCTCTACGGCCTACCCCTCGATTACTACAACAATTACGTGCAGAGCATCGAGGGAGTAACTCAGGCAGACGTCAATCGTGTTGCGCAGCAGTACGTCAATCCGGGCTCCCTTGCGATCGTAATCGTCGGGGACCGAAAGACAATCGAGCAGGGGCTCAAGTCGGTCAATGTCGGACCGATCTCGATCCGGGATATGTCGGGGCTACCGATCCAATAGGATTTCCCTGGCATTGAGCCGAGAGGAGGCTTGGTCTGCAGGACCGGCCTCCTTTTTGTTGCTGTAAATCGACCTCAATCCGGCACCTCCAAGGCGGTTGTAATCCATTTCCAGTATTCCTCCCCGGCGACTTCAGCGACGTCGCTGTGGCCCGCTTTCTCCACTACGAGAAGCTGCCCCTTTTTTCTGGCGGCTTTATACACCTCGAGGCCCATTCTCAAGGGAACGATACGATCACGCATGCCGTGTGAAACGGAAACCGGAACTTCAAGGCGTGATACAGTGCGTGCCGTGTCGAAGTGAATTCTGGAAATGGCTCTCCAGATGACGGCGATCGCAGGCGTCACGATCAGCCTGGCCATCGCACGTGCGGAGGAGAAAGGAGACTGGAGGAGTAGCGCTCGCGGACGATGAACTTCGGCCAATTCAACAGCGATGGCGCTACCGAGAGAATGGCCGAAGTAAGCCATGTGAGTTCCATCGATGCCAAACGCTGATCCCAGATAATCGTATGCCGCGAGCGCGTCGAGTTTTGTAGTGGAGTAGGTTGGTTTGCCACCGAGCGACATATAGCCGCGATATTCAGCCAGCATGACAGCGTATCCGGAGCGCATCACTACGGAACGTGCCCATTCCAGCTGCCACATTGCCAAGTCTGCGTTTCCGTGAAAGCAGAGAAGAACGCCGGACGCAGTCTGCGGATCGCCGACGATGAAACTCGTGAGCAACTGGCCATCCGAAGCGAGGTAGCTCACGCGACCGGTCTCGAAGGGTTCCTCGTGAAAACGCGGAGGCTGGAAGAGGATCCTTTCCTGGGATTGCCAAAGAAGAGTCAGCAGGCCGAGGAGCAGCGCGAGCGCAACAAGGGCGGCAATCACATGAGAACGCTGAGGGGGTTCCAGTAGGTTTGCATGGCGGGCAATTTACGACAATGCGAATTCCGGTAGAAACCTTTCGTCTCGAGAACGGGCTCCCAGTCACGCTGTCCGAGGATCACACGGCCCCAATCGTAGCGGTGAACCTCTGGTACCATGTGGGATCAGCCAATGAGAAGATCGGCCGGACCGGCTTCGCGCATTTGTTCGAGCACATGCTCTTTCAGGGTTCCGCGCATGTGGGCTCGAACGAGCACTTCGAGCTGATTCAGCGAGCAGGCGGCACGCTGAACGGATCGACCTGGCTGGAGCGAACAAACTACTTCGAGACAGTTCCTTCCAACGAGCTTGGTCTTGCTCTATGGCTGGAAGCCGACCGGATGGGTGAGCTACTTCCGGCGATGACTCAGGCGAAGCTCGACACCCAACGCGATGTCGTCAAGAACGAGCGACGCTGGTCAGTGGACAATCAACCATATGGCACGTTCCTCGAAAAGATGCAGGAGCTCGTCTTTCCGCTCTCGCATCCATTTCAGCATTCACTCATAGGATCGATGGATGATCTCTCGGCAGCGTCGCTGGATGATGTCGCACA
>Ga0137396_10001337_pt1 | contig 12881 bp, 6 predicted proteins | sample czc16metaG_FD_108284 | JGI IMG/M metagenome (GOLD analysis project Ga0137396, IMG submission 108284) | Vadose zone soil microbial communities from Angelo Coast Range Reserve, California, USA - czcobulk3.16 metaG | ecosystem: Environmental > Terrestrial > Soil > Vadose zone | place: USA...
CGAAATCGAACGTCGTCGACTTCCCTTTCACGTCCGCGAGCCCGGTCTGAACGTAGTTCGCGGAGAAGCCCGCCGAGAACTTGTCCGTGAGCGACCTGGCGTAGGAAATTCCGTAGGCCCACTCGCCGGCATCGAACGTCTCTCCCGTTCCCTCGGGCAGATACGTCGTCCGGACGAGATCGCGGCTCATGGTCAGCGCGCGCACGTTGATGCCGAGCATCCCCGGGATCCACTTGATCGAGAAGACGTAGGCGGCCTGGTCGAACAGGATGTCGGCGGGCCATGCGGTATGGTTCAGGGTCACCGACTGCCCCGACAGCCGCGCGATCCCGGCCGGGTTCCAGTAGACCGCGGTCGCGTCGTCGGCGATCGCGACGTACGCGTCCCCCATCGCGGCCGCCCGCGCCCCGACTCCGATCTTCAGGGACTGGCCGCCGAGAGTGCCGACCTTTTCGAATATCTGCGCGCCCTCCGCCGTGAGCGGAAACAGCAGGCAGAAGGCTACGATCATCACACGCTTCACGGAAAGCCTCCTCGATTCTCCCATGGACGGTTGGGACACGCCGGCCCTTCTCATCGGATGATGATGAATCTGCCGATCTGCTTTCCCAGCTCCGTGTCGACAGAGTAAAGGTAAATCCCGGTCACGATCTTCTGACCATTTCTCGAAATCAAATTCCAGGGCGCCGAACCCCGCCCTCCGGTCACGGCATCCTTCCCGTACTGGAGGTCCGAGGGGGGTCTTCCGTCGAAGGGGATGTCCTTCACGAGGTCTCCGGCGATCGTATAGATGTGGATGGTGCCTTTCGTGCGCGGAAGATTCATGAACGTGACCTTGGTCCCGGAGGGATCCTCCTCACGCGGCACGAGGTCCCACTGCGCGCCTCCCTTGTACGGGTTCGGCACGACGAAGACGTTGGCCTGATCGTTGCGCGAATCCCCCCGAGGATAGACGACCTGCGCGTTGGAGGCGCTGGGGTTCCCCTGCAGGGTGATGTCGGCTCCCGCCGAGTCCCCGGGCACGAGGGAGAGCGGCACGACGGAATAGAAGTACGGAAACCCGTTCAACACGTGGGTATCCACATAGCTATACCGGCCGACCGCGAAGAGCGTGTCGATCTCGGTGTAGCTCGAGTCGGACCGCACCTGCCGTCGATTCGGATCCCAGCGCACCAGGGTGGGGCTTATGTTCACGATCGGGATCGACGGGTCGATCAGCTCGGAGAGTGGGCGGGCGGGGGTTCCCTTTGGACTCGCGCGCCATTCCCCGAGCAGAGACCAGAGCTCGTGCCCGGGCGCGTTCGTCCCCTGGGGACGGTTCCATCCCGCGGCCCGGTAGATCCGGTAGCCGAGGAACTCTTTCAAATTCCCCCGCTGGGCGTCCCGAACCTGTTCCGCGAAACTGTTCCATTTGAGCGTGACCTTGCGGTCGCCGGGGAAGAACCATGCCGAGACCCGCACCGAATCCTCGCGCGACCTGTACGATCGGAGATAGTCCGCTACCTCTCCCTGGCCATCCGCTCCCGCGTAGAAGGGCGCCGGCAGCGGAGCGGCGGCCACCCAGTTAACGAGGTGCTCCCGGCCCCCCCGTCCCGTGTTCACGTCGCAGTCGAAGTCCACATACGTGCAGTTTGGGGAGACGATCTGGATGTTGAGCGTATCGTCGCCCGCGCAGTGCGCGTGCCCATTCTGGAGCGTGCCCCCAAGCTCGTCCTGGCAAACGTATTTCCCTTCCTGCTGCAGGTCGCAGGGCGTGTTCGGGTCCCAGTCCGGCGTGTTCGGGTAAAGTCGGTCGTTGCCGTCCCGCCCTCCCCCTAGAATCGTGGAGACGTTCGAGTGGAACCGAAGGCGGCACAGGGAGGATTCCGGAATCGAGTACGTGAACCCGCGACCCCCGATCCCGGTGTTTCGAAGGCACGTCTCCTTCCCGCACGTGCCCGTGAGCGCGTTCCCGTCGAGGTCGGTGTAGAGGCCGTCGAATACTTGTTGCGCGTTGATCGCGTTGTCGATCAGCGAGCCACCGGTCTGGGTCGGGCCGAGGCCCAAGCCGATGACCCATGCGACCGAGACGGTCAGCGAAGAGTCGGGCAGGATCGACCGGAACGGCCCGGTCGCCATGATGAACCGATAGTCGAGTGGGCGGCTCGAGATGGGCTCCCCGAAACTCGGCTGGTTGGGATTGAGGAGCGGGTCGGACATCAGGAGGTAGCGCTGCGCGTCGTTCTCGGGATCGCCGCCGGCCGCGAAGGAGGCGGACCCGGAGAAGAACTTGTACGACGTGATCCCTACTCTGCGCGGCGCGCTCGCCCCGCTCGGGTCGGTCGTATGGTTCAAGAACATGCAGCCGAAGTAGCCGGGAACGTCCCCGCCCTTCGCATCGGCGATCTTCGCCGGATCGTCGGGGTTGTCCCACATGTATCCCATCTGGATTCTCTTCGTGACGAACTCCCCGCTCGGGCCCACGTAACGCACGTCCCGGTTGATCAGCCCGGCCTCGTCGTCCACGAAATAGCCCCGGATCGCGCGCGTCCCGATGTCCATGTCGGCGAAGATTCCGACATAGACGTTCCTTAGGGCGCGGCCGCTCCGGTTGATGATCTTGTAATCCATCCCGACGAAATCATTCTGACCGGGAGTCGCCCAGGCGTACGAGGTCTGCTGCACCTTGATCCCCAGCGGGACGTGCTCGGGGAAAAGCTGCCGCGTGAAGGGTTGGTAGTCGGAGTACTCGGAGGCGAACATCTGCTGGCCGATCGCGGAGTAATCCTCGTCGCAGAGGCCGTCTCCGTCGTCGTCCAGCCCGTTCAGGAAGTCCTCGTCCACCCGACCGTCCCCGTCGTCGTCGGGGTTCACGCTCCCGGAAATCACACGGTTCCCGTTCGGAATCCCCTCATAGGCTTCCCGGACGTCGGCGACCTGGTCGAGAGGCAGGTTGACGCAGGCGTTCTGAGGCGTGAAATCCGGAGAGAACTCGCGCTCGTACGTGGCGGTCGTGACGTGGGGGATGCCGCTCGCGTCGAGCGCGCCGACCCAGAGACCCGCCGCGTAGAGGTAATCGTTGCCCGACCCGGGGGGCCACTCGGCCGAGGGCACCGAGGTGCGGCGCGGATTGTCCTGGTTGCCGGTTTCGCCGAAGTTCGTGACCTGAAGCTGAAGGCGGCCCACGTTGTGGACGAACTTCCCGTCGTTTCGGAAGACTCGATGGACGCCGTCTCGCGGGTCGTAGACCCGGTCCTGGGGAAGCTGGTGGAACGCGCACACCGTGGCCCAGAGTGCCAGCCCGGCCGAGGCGAGCGCCGCTTTAGGCCACGTGCTCACCCGATCGTCCCCCTTGCGCGAGTCTCGACCCCGGCTGTTTCCATGATCGGCCGGACCTGGTCCGGCGACACTAGAACTGCACCCCGAGTCCGACCCGGATCGTGCGCCCCTGCGCGAACACGCGTGGGTCGCGGACCGGGAACCAATCTTCTTTCCCGTCGCCGTCCTGGTCCTGGGTCAGGAACGCGCCCCCGGCCCGGCCGGTCTCGGTGTAATAAATGAGGTAGGACTTGGCGTTGATCCCGCCCTCGGGCCAGATCGACGGCTCGATGTCGGAGATGTTCTCCGCGTCGAGCAGATTCGTTCCCTGCACGTAGAGCGTCAGGTTCTGCCCCCATGCACGGAAGAACCGTTCCCCTTGCATCGAGAGGGTCGAGACCGAGGGCAACCTCCTCGAGTTCGTCACCTCCGGATTCTGCCTGCGCTCCTGACGCTCGTGCGGCGTGAATGGGAACCCGGAACCGAATTGGTAGACGAACGACGTTCGCCAATCCTTCTCGTTTCCGAGGCTCATGGTCGCGGAGATGTTGTGTCTCTGATCCCAGTCGAGGGGTTGCTCGGAGGTCGGCTTGAACTGGTCGCGCAGGTTTCCCTGATTCGGAAGGGCGCGGTTGGGGTCCGAAGCCGTTCCGGTTGCGTTGCCGTAGGTGTAGTTGACCTCTCCGGCAAATCCGTGGCTGAAACGCTTGATCAACGTGAATTCCACGCCGCGCGAGGACGCGTAGTCCGCGTTCACGTAGGTGGGCACGGTGATGGCGAAGCCGGGGATTTCCTGGTCCACGGTCGTGAGGAGGCCGAAGATGTCTTTGAAGTACACGCCGAACTGGCCGTAGATGTCCTTGCTGAAGAGATGCTGGACGCCGAGCTGGTAGCTGATGGTCGTCTGGGGTTCCAGGTTTGGATTCCCGCGCGAGGTCGCCGAGATGAGGCGTCCCTGGTAGATGTACTGCCGGTCGGGGACCTGGAAGAGCCGCCCGTAGTGGAAGCTCATCACGTCCCGTTCCGAGATCGGGTACGCGATGCCGATGCGAGGGCTGACTTGCGTCTTCACGCGGTTCCGGACGTCGGCCGAGGAGATCTGGTTCCCGACGGAGAAATTGTCGTAGCGGACCCCCGCGTTGAGAACCATCCCCTCGTATTCCCAGCGGTCCTGGACGAAGAACGCGCCCTCGGGATTGAAGTAGCGGAATTCATCCCGATCCACCCCGTAGAGACCCTGGCCGGTGATCACGTTGGGGTAGCTCGTCTTGAGAAATCCAAGGTCGTTGTAATTGATGTCCCCGCCGGCCATGAAATTGTGGGGGTGCCCGCCGTCATCGGCGGGTTTTCCAAGCCTCTTCGAGAAGTCCCCGTTCAGGGTGTAGGTGACCGTGCGTTTCCGCTCGTAGAAGGGAAAGTCCCCGTTCGTCACGTAGTACTGCCCATCCAGCCGGTTCTGAGGATCGTAGTACTGGTTCGGCTGCTGCTGGTACTCCCAGGGCATCCGGTCCATGACGTCCCTCGAATTCTCCCAAACCTGCCGGGAGGCGCGAATGTTGTAGATCGTCCCGACGCCGAGTGTGTGCTTCCACGTCAGCGCCGTCTGGAGATAATCCTCGGTGTTGGTGGGAAGGTGCTCCGCGGTGTTCACCGGGACATAGCTGGAATCGACCTGGAAGTAGGACCAGGCGCCGTAGCGCGTCGTGACCTGCCCGTCCGTCGGGGCCGTCGAATCCTGCCGGACCTGGACGAAGCCCTGGCGGTTCCACCGGTTGTTGTATTCACCGTCCAGGCTTCGGTTCTTGATGACCTCCACGTTGAGCTTCTCGTTCGGGGTCAGCTTGAACGTGAGCTTGCCCGAGAGCTTCGCGCTGTTCGACTGCCGGTTCCCGAGCCGGATGAAATCCAGGAACCGGTGCTCCCGGTGCGTCGCGAGGTTCCGGAGATAGGTGTCGCTGTAGGTTCCCTCGAACGAGATGAAGTAGTTCGTCTTGGGAAAGAGGAACGGCCCGCCGAATCCGGTGCTGAGCCGCTCGAAGTTGTTGAATGACTTGTCCGCCTCGCCGTACCGGTCGGTGAAGTACCGGACCTCGCCGCCGAACTTGTCCCCGCCTTCGCGCGTGGTGAGGTTGATCACCCCCGAGAGCGCGTTCCCGTACTGCGCGTCGAGCCCGCCGAGCACCTGCTCGCTCGAGGAAACCGCGAGGAGCCCGAGGTCCACGCCCTCCGCGCGCAGCGGATTGCGGCTCGCGATCCCGTTCACGATCGTGAGGACCTCGTCGCCGCGGCCGCCCCGGAAGTGAAGCTCGCCGCCCTGGCTGATGACGCCCGCCTTGAGGCCGATGGCTTCCTTGTAGTTGTCGACGGGAAGCGAGCGGAGATCCTCGCTCGTGACGATCTGCTTGGTGGAGCTGTCCTTCTTGCGGATGGCGATCTTGATGTTGCCCGTGACGTCGACGACCTTCATCTTCACGGCTTGCTCGGAGACCTGGAAATCAACCGTGGTGACCTGATTCGCGTTCACCTGGATCGTTTTCTCGACCGAGGAGTAGCCCATCATCTTGGTGGCCATGATGTACGGTCCGACCGGGACCTTGACGATCGTGAATTTCCCCTCCGCGTTGGCGCGCCCTCCAAGTTGTGTGCCCTTGAGGATGACGTTCGCGTAGGGAACGCCGACACCCGCGTCGTCCGTGATCTTTCCCGTGATCGAGCCTATTTGTGCTTGGGCGGGCGACGCCACGGGACCGAGAGATAGGAGGCCGAGGAGGAGCGCGACGGTCCATGCGAACACCGTCAGAGGCCCGCGACGGCCGAGCTGGCCTGACATAGGTGGAGTCGCTCCTTTCTTCATCGGAGGTGTCATCGAAGACCGGCTATGTTTATGCCGCTTGCGGGGGCTCTCGTCAAGGCAATTCGTTGCGAGACGCCCGCTTGTCCGATTCGGGGGCACCGTTTTGTAGGGTTTCGAACCTGTCAAGCTCGTCCCACAGCCGGCGATCAGGAGCAGGGGGGGTATGCTGACGATCGGGGGGAGAGACCGTCTTGCCAACGGACTGCGGCGCGTCATCCGCCGCCTGGCCCGCATTATAGTGGGCGCGGCTGCCCCCGGCAAACAGAAAATTTCAGAATTCGGTCGCGCTCGACATGTGAAAATCCCGGACGAGGAGGCCCGGGCAGACGACCCCCCCGGAGCGCTCCTGCGACGACATGCCCCCGACGCCGTTGAGCATCTGTACGACGCTCTGGTTGAATCGGAAGTTCCGGACCGCGTGCGTCACCTTCCCGCCTTCGATCGCGAAGAGTCCGTCCCGGGTCATGCCGGTGAGGGTCACCGTCTTGGGATCCACGACGTTCGTGTACCAGACGCGGGTGACCAGGAGGCCCCGGTCCACCTTGCGGACCAGGTCGTCCACGCTCCCCTCGCCTCCCTCCAGCACGAGATGCCGCGCCATGGGGCCGTACGTGTTCGGCACGGGAAGGCCGTGGCCGGTGCTTTCGCGGCCTTCCTTGGCCGCCGTCTGCCGGTCGTAGACCGCGCTCTTCGCGATCCCGCGCTCGATGATCGTCGTCGGGCGGGTTGGCATCCCTTCGGCGTCGAACGGGCTCCCGCGCTGAAGCGGATGAAAGGGATCATCGCGCAGGGTGATGTTCTCCCCCATGACCTTGTGACCGATCTTCCCGGAGAGGAAGCTTCTTCCCTCCTGAACCAGGAGGGCGCCGAACGAGATCCAGGACATGTCCTGGATCAGGTCCGCCACGGCCGCCGGCTCGAGGACCACGGCATACCGGCCCGGCGCCCAGGGCTTGGGCCCGCGCGAGCGGAGCGCCTTCTCCACCGCCCGGGCCGAGAGCGCCTCGCCGGAGATGTCGCGCGCGCGGTGGGACTCGTGGCCGGCCCATCCCGACGCGGTCCCGTCGAGCGCGGAGACGCGAAAGGTCGCCGACGTGCCGATGTGGTACGCGAAGAGTCCGCGGGAATTCGCGAGGGCGAGCGCGCCGATCTCTCCGTAGTCCCCGATCGTTCCCGCGCGAACCTCGTAGATCCCCGCCCCTTCCAGCCCCGCCTCGCGGCACCGGTCCACCGCGCGTCCCACTTCGCGCGCCCGGACTTCGGCCCCCAGGGCCTCGGTCTCGGGATCGAGGGCGTCGACCGCGCGGTATTCCTGGGGCCCGGGGAGCGGAAGGAGGTCCGCGATTTCAGGCTGCAGACGGGTCGCGTCCGACGCCTGCTCGATCAGCCGCGCGATGCCGGCCCGGCTCAAATCGTTCCCGGTCGCGCGACCCGTGCGCTTTCCTTGGACGACGCGTACCGAGAGGAGGTAGCGCCGCTCGGCCACGTTCTGGGTGATCTCGTTGTTCGCGAAACGGGTCAGCGCTTCGGTTCCGCCGCCCAGCATGACTTCGATCTCCTCTCCGCGCGCGGCGGAGACGACCTGATCCAGGAGCGATTTCGCCTCATCCCTACGTATCATGCTTCATATCCGGCGCCGACCTGGATCTTGCGGAAGCGGGCGGGAGCGGTACCGTGGGTGATCTCGGCGACCTGCCCCGGCTGCCCCTTTCCGCAATTCGTGACACCCCACGGCTTCCACTCCTCGGGGCCGCAGATGAAGTCGCACGAGTTCCAGAACTGGGTCGTGATGCCCTGGTAGGTGGGATTCTTGAGGAGCCGGGTCCTCTTCCCCTTGCGGATCTCCCAGGCGAGCTCTGTCTTGAACTGGAAGTTGTAGCGGAGCTGGTCGATGCTCCAGCTCCGATTCGTCTCCATGAGAATCCCGCGATCCGTATCGTGCAAGAGATCCTCGAGCGAGCCCCGCCCCGGCATGAGACTCAGGTTCACCATCCGGATCATTGGTATGTGATGCCACCCGTCCGACCGGACACACCCGCGGCTGCGCGAGTCCCCCACCCGGTGGGCCAGCTCACGCGAAGTGAGGTAGCCCACGAAGAGGCCGTCCTTCACGATGTGCCAGCGCTGTGCCTCGACTCCGTCGTCGTCGAAACCGAACGTGGCCAGCGCGTGCGGGAGCGTCGCGTCGGCGACGAGGTTCACGTGCTTCGATCCGAAGCCGAGCTTCCCCTGCTTCTCGAGCGTGAGGAAACTCGTCCCCGCGTAGTTGGCTTCCATGCCGAGCACCCGGTCGAGCTCGGTCGGATGGCCGACCGATTCGTGGATCTGGAGCGCGAGCTGGGAGCCCTCGAGGATGATGTCGTGCTCCCCGGCGGGGCACTGCGCCGCGGTCAGGAGCGCCACCGATTCCTCCGCGATCCGGCGCGCATTCGCGACGAAGGGGATCGATTCGATGAATTCGTAGCCGAGCGCCTGGTGGTAGCCCTCCGCCTGGGGAAAGCTGCGGCGCTGCACGTCGTCGGCCGAGACCGCCGTCGCGGTGTACCCGCCGCCCGAGCGGGTGAGGGTCTGGTCGATGTCCGACCCCTCCGTGCTCAGGAAGACCTGGTGTTTCCGCTGGAAGGAGAGAAACGACTCGGCGTTCTTGACGCCCTTGACGGCGCGCATCTCGGCGTCGATGCGGAAGAGTAGATCGAGCTTGCGCTCGAGCGGGATGCGAAAGGGGTCGATCGCGCACTCGGAGGCCCAGACGGCGTGATGCGCGGGCTCCGGGGCCAGCCGGACGTTCTCGTGCTTAAGACTCGCGCTCGCGCGGCCGATCGCGACCGCCTGCGCGGCGCACGTCTCGACGCCCTCCTTCGTGAGGTCGTCGCTCGCCGCGAACCCCCAGGCGCCTCCGACGAGGACCCGCACCCCGAGCCCGGAGGAACCGCTCAGGTCGAGCCCACCGACTTCCCCGTTCTTGACCTGGATGTCTTCGCGGGTGAATTCGATCGCGCGGGCGTCGGCGTATTCCGCTCCACGCGCCGCCGCGGTGTCGAGCGCGAGACGGGCGAGCTCGTTCACGCGCCCGCCGTTCGAACGACGGTCAGAAGACGTAGCGGAGCACGATCGACGCCTGATCGGTGCGCGAGATTTCCACGCTCGGATCCCCCGGCGTGAACCGGACGTGCTCGTGGGAGTAGGAAGCGTCGATCTGGGTGCCGATGAAATTCCAGAAGTACCCGAGCCCGGCGCTTAGCCGTATTCCCTTGATCGGAGGATAGGCGTCCCTGCGATCGGGGTCGCGGCGGATCAGCGCCAGCCCGCCGCGAAGCGGGAGCCGGGAGAGCGCCATGTACTCGGCGCCGAAGTGATACGACATCTCCGAGCTGGCGATATCCGGAAACGTGCCCAGGTGGTCGTTCCGAGCCTCCCGCGCGTAGTGGACCTCGGTTCCCAGGAGGCCGCTTCCGTTCGGGAGGTCCACCGAGACGCCGCCATCCGTCTGGAACCCGAGCCGCCGCACGTCGAGCGGGCGGGCGGAGGCGAGCACGGTGTCGTTCGGGCGGATCCATTCCAGCTCGCGGTAGTAGCGGTAGCGGGCTCCCAGGTGCGCCGGGGTCTTGGGCACGTCGATCATCCAGCGGGAAGCGACTTCGTTTCTGCGGAGGCCGCTCAGGAGGGCGGACCACTTCCGCTTGAACGTGCTCGCCGATGGATCCTGGAGGTTGACCGGAAGCGGGTTCAGAAAGTATTGCGCCGCCCAGTTGACCTCGGCGATCTCCTCGCCGTTGTTCGAGCGGTGGCGTCCGTCGATGATTCCACGGATCCAGTCCTTGTAGCGGATCCCGAGCTGCGCGTCGTAGTGCACCTCGGGACGATTCCAATCATAGTGGTCTTCATTGAAGGGTCCCTCGCTCAAGCCGCGCACATGGTTCGACATCCACCCGATCGAGCCGGCCAGCGTGAGCGCCAGAGGTCCCAGGCGCGGAGCCATGAGGGCGCCGCCCGTGAGGGAGAGCTGGCTCGACGTGAGATTCAACTCGTACGGGTTCGGAGCGTTGCGCGCTTCGGTTTCGTGCTGGTAGCGGAAACGCCCGGCGAGGGTGATGTCCTTGGAAAACTTCCGGCCGTACGTGAGTCCGACCCTCGGCGCGGTCACGCTCGCGCCGATGGGATTGTCCCCGCCGCTCGGATTGATTGTCGAGGGGTAGAGCATGTCGAAGTCCCGGATGAACCGGCCGTTGTCGGGAGAAGAGCTCAGGTCGTGCCGGCTCGCGTTGACCCCGCCGTAGGTCCCCTCCAGGCCGAGCACCCACTCCCGCTCGTGCCGAAGCGCCGCGATCAGTCCGCTCCGGCGCCGCACGACGCTGTGGGAAAGTCCGAAGTAGGCGTCCGAGAAATGATCGTAACGCGAGGACTGCTCGATGCTCGACGAGTCCTGGTCGGCGAGAAGGCCGGCGGGGTTGTCGGAGAAGCCGTAGGGATTGATCCGGCTCTGCGACTCTTCGATCGATGTCTCGAGGCCACCCATCGCGTCCAGCCGGGCCGAAAAGGTTCGCGCGTCCACGTCGACGGTGGAGGCCCGCGACCACGCCTCGGATATCTGCGCCTGCGCGACGGCGGGTCCCGCCCAGCCGGCGAAGATCGCGGCGAGCGCCAAGGCGGCGGTGCGGCGCGGGGCGGCGTTCAGGCTCACCGTGGCTTCAAGTAGAGAGGGAGGAGCACGGAGCGGCTGCCTCGCGTCGAGGATGCGTCGTAGACCGTGACCCGCATTGCGTAGTGATGGCCGGGGACGAGCGGCAGATCGTCCGGCCAGGGGTGCCAGTCGATCGGATCGTTGCTGAACGTCCACGTCGAGTCGGTGATGAACACCCGCTTGTCGTAGGTCGTGAGCTCGCGCCGGATCTCCAGATTCCACTTGTTGAAGATCCAGTTCCCTCGCGCGAGAACATCGAACTGGCTCAGGGTCGGAAACCGGAGGATGCGGCTGGGGACATAGTCGCCTGGATTCCAGGTCTTGTCGCGTTGCCCGGTGTCGTCCACACGGACCGGGTTCTGGATGTCGCAGGCTTCGAGGGGCTTCGCAACGTAACCCCAAATGCAGTACGCGACGGGCTTCCCCCGGTTGAGGCGCGTGTCGCGCGCTCCCTTGTACGCGATGCTGTCGGGGACGATGCCATTCGGGTAGACATGGAAGTTGTCGTGGGTCGTCTTGCGGCCCAGATCGTCGACCGGGCCGCTTCCCAGGTCCCACCGGTCTTCCATGAAGCCGGCGGCCGGATGCGTGGTGGCGCCGAACGCGTCCTCGGTGGCGCCTTGGAATTCGACGGTCGACGAAGGGAAACAGGGGTCCGTGGTTCCCGCGCCCCAGCGCCAGTTATCGGCCGGATAGGAGCCCAGCGAATCCGAGAAAACCTCCACCACGACCTGATCCTCTTCGATCGAGGAACGGTGCCATGTCGTGGGGTGAAGGAGCCCGTCACTGCCGGTGTTGCAGTCATAAATCTGGCGGCCCTGATCGTCGAAGATGTCGACCGAGTCGTTGACGAGGGGCCGGTCGAGATAGCTGGCGGTGGGGTCCGGCCACTGGAGCAGAAAATAGATCGCCGCCGGAGCGCCGAACCGGTCGTAGGTCCAGAGGCTGCGGATGCCGAGAAGATAGTCGCCGCCGCCACCGATCCCGTGCATGAGCACGAAGGTCGGCTGGCCGCTGATGTTCCATTCGATCGGGGTGGCGCGCCCGTCCACGACGAGCTCGCGCGATTCCTGCTGCGCGGACGTGAGAAACTGCTCCGGAGCGGCGACGGCCGTGACCGAATCGTCGAGTCCCGGCTGAGTCGCTGTTTTTGTTCCGCACGAGCTGGCGAACCAGGGGAGAACGGCAAAAAGAATCCCTGCGCGAATCGTCCAACGACGGGGCATCTATATCCCTTTGATCATTCGGACATTAGGGGGGAACGCTTTCGTAGCCTAAGTTCTGCTCCCGAACCCTGTCAAGCGAAAAGCCCCGGATCGAGCTCCGGGAAAATGGGGTCAAGCTCCTCCAATTCCGCCAGTTCAGCCGGGTTTACGCGATCCCCTCCCAGGGCCTTCGCGAGCTGCCCGAAGCGCGACAGGTGAAGCTCGGTCCGGCGAACGGCATACGGCACGAGCGTACCGGTCCGCATGATGAACGCCCAGTCGCTCGCCTGAGCGAGCAGCAACTCCCGCCCCGCCTGGGCGAGCGCTCTCCTGCGAAGCGGGTTCCCGCGATCCCCCGCGCGCGCGAGCGCCTGCATGGATTCCGCGGCGTGATTCAGATGGCGATAGAACCAAGCGTTGGACGGGTCGACCAAGACGGCCGAGTAACCGCCTTCTCCCCAGCTCGACGGATGGAGCTGCCCCGATGTCGCGCGGGCAAGCGCCGCGATCGCGTCGAGAGGATCGGTCGCTCGAAGCTCGGAGTCCTCCGCCTCGTCGAGCACGTAGCCCAGCCAGTCAGGTCCTTCGTACCACCAATGCCCCATGAGCTCCGCGTCGTACGGCGACATCAACAACGCCGGCTGGCCGATCCGATCCGCCGCCGCGCGCGCCTCGGCCGACCGCTGCCGCACGAAGTGCGCGGCATGCTCCCGCGCTTTGGCCCGGGCGCGGTCCGGATCGTAGGGTTCCCGATGAGGACTCCCGCGGTCGGTGATGCGGTAGTACTTGAGACCCAGATGGGTCCGCGTGCCTCCCGAGGGCAGGAACTCGCGGACCTCCTCCA
>Ga0137396_10001343_pt1 | contig 12847 bp, 12 predicted proteins | sample czc16metaG_FD_108284 | JGI IMG/M metagenome (GOLD analysis project Ga0137396, IMG submission 108284) | Vadose zone soil microbial communities from Angelo Coast Range Reserve, California, USA - czcobulk3.16 metaG | ecosystem: Environmental > Terrestrial > Soil > Vadose zone | place: USA...
ATCCGTCCACGAGGAGAGCCTTGTCCCCATTGATGAAGATATCTCGGGAGCAGTCTTTCGCACAGGCAAACCCTGGTGCGGGAGCGTCCAGGAGGCGAGGCGGCTTGGAATGAAGGACACTGCGCAGGCCGAAGTCGGAACGGTCTGCATCCTTCCTCTGGTTAGCCGAGGTCGCGTGCTGGGGATATTCGGTGTGGTCAAATATCAGGACAATGCGTTTACGAGCGACGATATCGAGTTTCTGACCCAAATCACAAATCAGGTTGCCATTGCCGTGGAGAATGCACTTGCCTTTGGGGAGATTCGAGAGCTGAAAGAGCAGCTTTCAAAAGAAAAACTCTATTTGGAAGATGAAATCCGCACGGAAATGAATTTTGCGCAAATCGTCGGAAAGAGTGCTTCCCTGCGGCGCGTGCTGAAGCAAGTGGAAACGGTCGCTCCGACGGATTCGACGGTGCTGATTTATGGAGAGACAGGCACGGGAAAGGAACTGATTGCGCGCGCCATTCATGATTTGAGCCCGCGGCGGTCGAAGCCGTTCGTCAAGCTGAACTGCGCTGCAATTCCAACGGGCCTGCTGGAAAGCGAGCTGTTTGGACACGAGAAAGGAGCATTTACGGGAGCGATCGCGCAGCGCATTGGGCGCTTCGAAGTGGCCAACGGCGGCACGATTTTCCTGGATGAAATAGGAGAGATTCCTCTCGAATTGCAGACCAAACTGCTCCGCGTATTGCAGGAGAGAGAGTTCGAGCGGCTGGGAAGCTCACGCACGCTTCGCACGGATGCGCGTTTAATTGCCGCGACGAACCGCGAACTGGAAGCGATGGTGAGCGACCAGAAGTTTCGATCCGATCTGTTCTTTCGCTTGAATGTTTTTCCCGTTCAGGTCCCGGCCTTGCGGGAACGACAGGTGGATATTCCGGTCCTGGTGCGGCACTTCACGCAGCAGTTTTCCCGCCGCATGAACAGGGTGATTGAGACGATTCCATCGGCGGCAATGGATGCCCTGTGCCGGTATCATTGGCCTGGGAACATACGAGAACTGCAGAATGTGATCGAGCGCGCCGTTATTATATCGCCGGGCCCTGTCCTAAGCGTCGATGTCAGCGACCTCAAGTTTCCCAAGGCTGGCCCTCCGGCGGAAAAACCCGCTTCTCTAAAATCGACAAATAGAGCGCTTCACAACGTTTTAGAGGAAACGGAACGTCAACAGATTCTGAAAGCTCTCAAGGAGTGCAATTGGGTTGTGGCCGGCCCAAACGGCGCAGCGGCACATCTTGCAATGAAACGATCCACCCTCCAGTTGAGAATGCAAAGGCTTGGGATCGCACGCGGTTCTGCGTAGTCGCAGCAGCCATTTTTGTCACACCTCTTCTGAAATGTTCGCGCTCCGATCACGGTTGGTTTGTGTGCCAGAAAACTGGCAGCCTACCATCGCGCTGGCACTGGCATGCTGGCAGTTTGATCTAGAGAACGGTCCCTCGGGTCGCCATCCCAATACAAATCAATAAGTTGCGCAACCCTGCGCACCCGGACTGCTTTGGCATGCGCGATGCACTCTTCCTGAGCGCGAGGCATTTGCCATGAGCGGAATTCAAAGCCTGAACCAGGCGTCAGAGTCCCAATCGCCGTTGCCAGGAAAACGCTCCCGGCCTTCCATCCTGGACATTGATTCCTGGATGCCCAGCGCGATTCCAGCCATTTCACCGCTGGTAGACCGCTTGATGCGGCTGATTGAAGGATCGCAATGCGTTCCGGGGGCAGAAGCGGACGTCGAGCTGGCGCTTCGGGAAGCGCTGGACAATGCAGTCGTGCACGGCAATGAGGAAGATCCGAAGACAAAAGTACACATCCGCTGCCGCTGCTGTCCCGGCAAAGAAATATCCATCGTCGTGACGGATCAGGGAAAGGGATTTGACTTTGAAAAGATAGCAGGTAACGGCCTCACATCGGCCCCCAATTCCGAACATGGGCGCGGTATCCAGCTCATGAAAGCGTATATGGACGAGGTGCACTTTGAACGAGGCGGGTCAGAAGTGCGTATGCGCAGGCGTTTGCGAAGTGCGTCGCACTCGTGAAAGTCAGGAGCTGGGGAAAAGGGTTGAAACTGCGGCGGCAAACCGGTTGTGGGCAAAGAAACACCGGCACTGGGGGAAGAAGCGAGTCATGGGAATGTTGCGAATCACGATCGCCGAGACACTCAGCGAGCAAAGATGGACGCTTGAAGGCCGGCTCGTTCAGCCGTGGGTTTCAGAATTGAAGTCCAACTGGACGAGAACAGAAACCGCACGCCGGGAGCGCAAGTGCGTGGTGGACCTTACCGGCGTGAGCTTCATCGACAAGAGCGGCGAGAAGGTGCTGGCCGAGTTGTCCAAAGATGGCGCGGAACTTGTCGCGACTGGTATTTACACCCGGCACGTCGTGAACAACATCGAGAAGAAAAAATCGAATCGTCAGGTGTGAGGAGAGAAGGACGCCGTGAACAGAGAAGAACTGAACTGGTTGTTGGAAACGATCAAGGACGCCGAAACCGCGGGGCATTTCGTGCTGGCCCAGTACAAGCGCGGGAGAATTTCCTCACGGGTGATGGCCGATGTGGCCAGGGAACACGGTTGGATCAACCGCAACGCGAATCAATTCTTGACCACGGCGACGCGCTACTCAACCGAATACGCCCCGACGGAATTATCAGTTGCTATTGCTTGATAGGAGCAGCCGCATGTCGACGCAAAGTTTTCAGATTTACAACAGGAAAGGAACGGGCGAGCCCGCCAGGCGACGCACCGTTGCGAGAGGGGATTCCGCGCTTCTTGCCGCCGCAAAACGTGGAGATTCGGCTGCGTTTGAGATCCTTTGCAAACAGGCCGCGAGCACGGTCTTTCACTTAGCAAAGCGAATGACGCGGAACAACGAGGATGCAGAAGACGTCGTGCAGGAGTCGTTTCAACTTGCGTTTATTCATCTCAAGAACTTCAAAGGCGATTCCCGGTTTTCGACGTGGCTGTCCCGCATTGCCATCAATGCTGCCCTGATGAAACTGCGCAAGAAGCACCGCCTATGGGATGTGTCGCTGGATGAATCGGCCGAAACCGAGCAGCTATCTCCCCGGATTGACGTCGAAGACCAGGGCCCGAACCCTGAACAACTCTATGCACAAAAGGAACGACAACGGATTCTGTCCGAGGCCATGAGCGACTTAACGCCAGGAATGCGAAAAGCAATTGAGCTGCGTGAGCTTGACGAGCGATCGACCGAAGAGACCGCTCGAATGATGGGAATTTCAGTAGGCGCGGTAAAGGCTCGAGTGTTTCATGGGCGAAGGAAATTGCGCGCGAGATTGAAGCGCTATGCCGGATCAGCTTGGACGTCTGGAAGGGACGCTTCCCTAAGGATCGGTAATATGCGACATGGGCTGCAAGATCAAGTCGGCTGCAATGCGTGTGGTTAAAGCCGGAGCAAAGGGAGACCCTCATGATGACATTTTTCGTTATCGCGGCATTGGCGATTTTGGGATTTCTGTGTTTTACCGACCCGGGCGGTTTCATCGGCCCAAGGCATCGTCACTGAATGGAGTGCGAAGCCGGCGAATATAGTGGCTTCATGTATGAACGGCCGGACTTTGGACTGGCCACTCTGCACTCAGGAGCGACAGCCACACCGCTCAGCCCTCCGCCGGTATCGTCTTTCGCTTCTGAACCAACGATACCGTCATAGCGGCCACGGGTCCCGGTTTACCCCGGCCGGGGCCTGTGGCGCGGAGATATCAGGGGTGCCGACGCTAAGAACGAGAGATATTCAAGTACGAGACAGGGATCGACTATGACATCGAAAGACAGGAGAAATGTGACTCTGGGGCATGACGCCAGTCCCAATCAGCCTCAGGTAGAAGAAATTTCTGCAGATCACGCGCCAAGCCACGAAGAAATCAGACGACGCGCTTATGAGATTTATCTTGAGCGTGACGGCCTCCCAGGCGATGAGCTTGATGATTGGCTCCGGGCCGAGCGTGAACTCGAAAAGGTCGCTCTCTTCAAGCAAGGCTGGAATCGTCTTCAGCGGCGTCGCACTGACTCCGAGGACGGAAATTGAAATTCGGCGCATGGAAAAAGGGAAGGGGAAATCAATGACAATGTTGGTGAATCACGCCGTCCGTTTTCTGGTTGGCGATGTACCGCGACTGCGCACTGGCGCGGTCTTCTTAGCTGTCGCTGCCCTCGGCATTTTTGTCTCCGGTTGCAACAAGAGTCAGGCAAAAACAGCGGCGCCAGTGCCGGAGGTCGAAGTGGCCAGGGTAGCAACGCGCGACGTCCCGGTGTACAGCGAATGGGTGGCGACGTTGGACGGCTACGTCAACGCTGAGATCCGACCGCAAGTCTCAGGCTACATCATCAGGCAAGACTACAAAGAGGGTTCGCTCGTCGGCAAAGGCCAGGTACTGTTCGAAATAGATCCGAGGCCCTTTCAGGCGACGCTCGATCGTACTAAAGGGGACCTCGCGCAAGCGCAAGCCCAGTTAGGCAAAGCAACCCTCGACGTAGAGCGCGATACGCCGCTGGCAGAGGGGAAGGCCATCGCCAAGAGTCAATTGGATAATGAGGTTCAAGCCAAGCTAGGCGCACAGGCGGCCGTCGAATCCGCCAAGGCGGCTATGGAGCAGGCGGAACTCAACCTGGAGTGGACTAAAGTCACATCGCTGGTGGACGGAATCGCGGGGATTGCACAGGTCCAGATCGGCAACCTGGTCGGACCCAGCTCTAACTTGACTTCCGTTTCGCAGGTGGATCCCATCAAGGCTTTTTTCCCGATTAACGAACACGAGTATCTCATCGCACAAAGCAAGGGCAACGCCATTTCCGGCAATCACACTATCCGTTTTTTTGGAACCACGGTCGAACTGATCCTTGCTGACGGCAGTGTCTACCCTCAAAAAGGCAAGGTCTTGCTGGCGGACCGGCAAGTGGATCCGAACACGGGCACGATTCGCATTATTGCCGCTTTTCCCAATCCCGGCAACATTCTTCGTCCCGGCCAGTATGGACGTGTGCGTGTCCAAACCAGCATGAAACGAGACGCGCTGCTGATACCACAGAGTGCCGTTGCGCAGTCGCAGGGAAGCTATCAGGTAGCGGTTGTCGGCAACGATCACAAGGTAAATATGCGCACAGTGAAGCCTGGCGCGACGGTCGGGGCGATGTGGGTGATTGACGAGGGCCTCAAACCGGGTGAGCAAGTCGCAGCCGAAGGGCCGCAAAAGATCAAAGAAGGAACTCTTGTTACTCCGAAGTCTGTACATCATTCCGAGGAAGGAAACTGAACTATGTCAAAGTTTTTCATCGACCGTCCGATCGTGGCAATGGTGATCGCCATCCTTACGGTGATTGTGGGCGCCGTCACCATCACGAGCCTGCCCGTGGCGCAGTTTCCCAACATCGTTCCACCGGAGATTCAACTGCAGGCTAGCTATGTCGGCGCGGACGCGCAGACCTTGGAGCAATCCGTTGCCACGCCTATCGAACAGCAAATCAATGGCGTAGACAACGTGAATTACATGTACTCACTAAACGCTACCGGCAACTCGCAAACCACCATGGTTGTGGACTTCGACCTGAAAACGGACCCGAACACCGATCTGATCCTCACTCAGTCGCGCGAGCAACTGGCCGCCGGTCAGCTTCCGCCCGACGTTAACACCTACGGGGTCACCATTCGAAAGTCCGTGACCGCTCCGCTCATGCTTGTCGGCTTATTTTCCCCGAATGGCACCTACGATACCAAGTTCCTTGGCAACTACGCGTATATCAACCTGAACGACCCCATCGCCCGTTTGTACGGTGTGGGCCAGACGCAGGTTTTCGGCGCAGGGCAGTATGCGATGAGGCTGTGGGTACAGCCTGACAAACTGGCGAAGCTGGGCATTACGGTCACCGACATCGTCAATGCAGTGCAGGCGCAGAACACGGTCAATCCTGCCGGTCAGGTCGGCGGCGAACCAGCTCTCCCGAACCAGCAATTCACTTATTCCGTGCTTGCGCAGGGCCGCCTAGCGTCCACGGAACAGTTCGAGAACGTGATCGTACGCGAAGCGCCAGATGGCGGCATTGTTCGCGTGAAAGACGTCGCCCGCGTCGAGTTGGGCGCACAAGACTACAGCATTGTCAGCCGCTTGAATGGCAAGCCCGCCATCGTCATTCCCGTCTACCAGCTCCCTGGTTCCAATGCCGTCCAAACGGCCGCAGGCGTCCGAAAACTGATGGCCGAAATGAAGCAGCGCTTCCCGCAAGACATGGATTACGCCATATCGCTTGACCAGACGAGCTCGGTAACAGAAGGCATGAAGGAGTTAATTATAACCCTGTTGATTGCTATTGTTCTGGTAATCCTGGTCGTCTATCTTTTTTTGCAGGACTGGCGCGCAACTTTGATCCCGATGCTGGCCGTGCCCGTTTCGCTGGTAGGCACGTTTGTTCTCTTCCCGCTCTTCGGCTTCTCTATCAACACGCTTTCGATGTTCGGGTTGGTCCTAGCGATCGGCCTCGTGGTAGATGATGCCATCGTCGTCGTCGAGGGCGTTCAGCGCCACATCGAAGAGGGTCTTCCTCCGAAAGATGCCTCCCGGAGGGCGATGGAAGAACTCTCCGGTCCCGTCGTCGCTATTGCCCTGGTTCTCTCCTCGGTGTTTGTACCGACAGCCTTCATCCCGGGCATCACCGGACGGCTCTACCAGCAATTCGCCGTCACCATCGCCATCTCGGTGGTCCTCTCCGCCTTTAACGCTCTCACGCTGAGCCCGGCGCTTGCCGCGCTACTCCTGCGGCCAAAGGGGGAAAGCCGCGGGCTGCTCAACAAGTTCTTTGACTGGTTTAATCGCATGTTCGAGCGCGGCACCGGGATCTATGTCCGACTCTGCGGAGGGGTTCTCCGCAAGGGTGTGCTGGCTTTGGTGGTGATTGCGGCCTTCGGTGTCGGCGCGGGTTTCTTTAGCAGCCGTCTGCCCTCGAGCTTCCTGCCCGATGAAGACCAGGGGTATGTCTACATCAACATGGACCTTCCGAACGCGGCTTCGCTGGAGCGCACCAGCGCAGCGGCGAGACAGGTCGAAGAGATCCTCGCCAATACGCCCGGCGTCCAATACACCACCAGCATTGTTGGCTTCAGCTTGCTCAGCTTTGTGCGCACTACTTACAACGGCTTCTTTTTCGTCACGCTTAAGCCCTGGAGTGATCGTAAAACCAGAACGGAACAATATCAGGAAATCAAGGTGCGCTTGAACAAGCAGCTCAGCAAACTTCCGCAAGGAACCGCTTTCAGCTTCTCGCCTCCGGCAATCCCTGGCGTCGGCACATCCGGCGGATTTCAGTTCGTGCTCGAAGACCGTGCCGGGCGGGACATCCCGTTTCTGGCAGGCAACCTGGAGAAGTTCCTGGCGGCCGCTCGCAAGCGTCCCGAAATTGGCTCGATATCCACCTCCTTCCTGCCGAGCGTGCCGCAAAAGTTCTTGCAGGTCGACCGGGAGAAAGTGCTGAAGCAAGGTGTGGCGCTCAACGACGTTTACAGAACTATTCAGGCTTTCATGGGCGGACTGTTTATCAACTACTTCAACGACTTCGGCCGTACGTGGCAGGTGTACGTGGAGGCGGAAGCGCCTTACCGCTCGAATATGGAGAATCTCGGGCAGTTCTACGTCCGCAACAGCGGGGGTGACAGGGTTCCGCTGTCCGCGCTGACGAGATTCGAATCGCGTTCCGGTCCCGAATTCACGATGCGCTACAACGAGTATCGCTCAGCGCAAATCAACGGCAGTGCCGCGCCCGGTTATAGCTCCGACCAGGCCACTGCGGCCCTGGAAGAGGTCTTCCGGCAGACCATGCCCAGCGAAATGGGCTTTGATTACATGGGCATGTCCTATCAAGAGCAGAAGGCAAGGCAAGGTCTCCCTGCTTCGGTCATCTTCGGCTTCTCGTTATTGTTCGTCTTCCTGATTCTGGCCGCCCTCTATGAAAGCTGGTCGCTGCCGTTCAGCGTGCTCTTGGGCACGTCGGGAGCGGTATGCGGGGCGTTTGCAATGTTGTGGCTGCGCCGGGTGGTGCTCCAGGTCTTCTATCCGGCTTACATGGTGCAAATCGAAAACGATGTCTACTCGCAAATCGGCTTGGTGATGCTGATCGGTCTGGCCGCCAAAAACGCGATTCTGATTGTCGAATTTGCCAAAGAACAGTACGAAAGAGGGAAGCCTCTGGTGGATGCAGTGCTCGAAGGGGCAAGGCTCCGCCTGCGTCCCGTTCTGATGACCTCGTTTGCGTTCATTCTCGGTTGCGTACCGCTATGGATGGCATCCGGCGCCGGTTCTGTGGCACGCCAAATCATGGGCACGGCCGTAATCGGCGGCATGCTGGCAGCGAGCACTGTGGACATCCTCCTCGTTCCAGCACTCTTCTATCTTGTGGAGAAGTGGTCCGGCGTTGGCAAGGGTCACGCTCCCGGCCCCGCTCTCGCGCAGCCGAGCCCATCGGAGGCGGACTGAGGTGAGAAGACTTATCGCTCTTTCCCTGATTATGTTCCTTGCTTCGGGCTGCGCCGTCGGGCCTAACTATAAGCGACCAAGCGTAGACGTTCCTGGCACGTACCGTGGAGCCGTCCCGCAAGAGGCACCACATCCTGTGGCGGAATCGCTCGGGGACCAAAATTGGTGGGAGCTGTTTCAGGACCAGCAGCTTCAAGACCTGATCCACACTGCCCTCCGGCAGAACTACGATGTTCGCATTGCGGCAACGCGAATTCTGGAAGCCCGCGCGCAGGTCGGCATCACTCGCGCCGACGGGTTGCCAACAATTAATGCCGGAGCTCAGTCTTTCGATCAACGCTCTGCGCGCCAAAAATTCTTCCCGGCATTCGACACAAGTGCCCACCAGGTGGATCTCTCACTTGCTTGGGATCTCGATTTCTGGGGAAAGTATCGCCGCGCCAACGAGTCCGCGCGGGCAAGCCTACTGGCCACCGAGTGGGCACGTGAAGCGGTCATAAGCACGCTGGTGAGTGACGTCGCCGCTGCCTACTTCCAGCTTCGCGAACTCGACCTGCAGCTCGAAATCTCGCGGCGAACGCTTGTTTCGCGCCGGGATTCGCTGCGGCTCACACAAATGTTAGCAAACGGTGGGGCTACCTCCATGCTGGACGTCCGGCAAGCGGAGCAGTTGGTGTTCACTGCCGCCGAAACCATTCCCGACCTGGAGCGCCGCATTGAGCAGCAGGAAAACTTCATCAGCACGCTTCTGGGCAACAACCCCGGTCCCATCGCGCGTGGAACGAAATTGACCGATCAACCACATTCCCCGGACATTCCCGCAGGGCTTCCCTCCAGCCTGCTCGAGCGGCGGCCCGACATTCGCCAGGCCGAAGCGCAATTGATCGCCGCCAACGCTCAGATCGGAGTAGCGAAAGCAGCGTACTTCCCGCAAATCAGCTTGACCGCGAGCGGCGGATTTCAGAGTTCAGCGCTTACCAACCTGTTTACGGGCCCAGCTGGGCTGTGGAGTTTCGGAGGATCGCTGGTACAGCCCATCTTCGCCGGGGGAAGAATTCGTTCCGGCGTGAGGCTTTCCGAAGCGCGGCAACAGGAAACACTACTGATCTACCAGCAGACCATCCAGCAGGCCTTTCGTGGGGTCTCGGATGCGCTGGTCGAATACCGCAAGGACCGGGAGTTCCGAGAGCAGCAGGAGCAACTCACGTTTTCCGCTCAAGACGCGGCGCAACTTTCTGAGATGCGCTATCGCGGCGGCGCCACCAGCTACTTGGAGGTGCTGACGAACGAAACCAATTATTTTGATGCGGAATTGGGACTCGCTCAGGCGCAGTTGAACGAGCTGTTAGGTCTGGTCAGCATTTACCGAAACCTCGGTGGAGGCTGGCAAGAACAATGAGTAGCGGGACCTCAATGCCTCCGGCCTTGGGCTCGTTCGGATTGCTGTATAGGTCCCCGACGAACTTGTGGACAAAGCACTTTCAGCCGCGGTGAGGTGAGCCGATGATCTTTGTGCGCGAAGCCAGCGCGGCTGTTGTTCTGGTAACGCTCACGCTTTCGTTGCAGTGCGCTGGGATGGCCGCGCTGATTTCGTTTGCAAAACCTAGTTTGGCACCTGACGATCTCAGACTAGGGCCTCTCCGTTCCGCTCTGTTCATGCTGCGATTGATGACCGCGTTCATCGTCTTGCATATACTCGAGATTCTGCTTTGGGCGGCGTTTTATCGTTGGCTTTGTTTTCCGCTGTGGGAGTCCGCGTTTTACTTCTCGACAAGCAGTTATGCCACCGTTGGCTATGGCGATATCGTTCTCCCGCAAATGTGGCGAACCTTAGGCCCGGTAGAAAGCATCGTCGGCGTGCTGATGTGCGGGTTGTCGGCAAGCTTCCTGTTCGCCATCGTGAGCAGGCTAGTCGACCGTGAGACCAGACTCTCACGTGAACCCGCGAAACCCCACAGAACTTATATCGACCGCGAAACGATCCCAACCATCTGACGCCGCGACGAATGTGGCGGCAGTCTCGATCTGGATGGGGCAATGTCAATACAGAGCGATCCCGGTCGGGATCGAATCCATCCCCTGGCGACATTTCGTATTCCAATTATTTTTTCATCGCGGAAATGACAAGTATTGCTAACTCCCGCAAGCGCCGTTCAAGTGCCTTCCGATTGCCCTGCACATCAGGATCGTGCTTGGCCCCCTCGGCTGCCCGCACTAAGATATGGACGATCTGCTCCACGGTAAGCCCCCGCGGGGGCCCTTGGATCTCAACTGTTTTCTCAAGCGATCGCAGAAATGTTGCGAGCCGAGCTTCGTACGCCGTATTCAGGTAGCCGATCCTCGCCCGTGCCAGCCTTGAGAAAGTCTCCTCCAACTCCGGCATGTGCTCAGATTTGCTGAAGAGCTCGAACCCCATTCCAAAGTAAGCATCCAGCAGACCGGCCAATCGATCCACTGCCGTGCCACCCATGCGCTCGGCGGCACCACAGCGCTGTCGCACTTGGTCGCCAAGATATTCAAGGATCGCCAGAAAGACCGCCGCCTTGTTCTCAAAATGCAGGTATACCGTGCGCTTGGCTACCTGCGCCGCCTCGGCAATGTCATCGATGGAAGTCTTGCGATAACCGTACCGGGTAAACAGCTCTAGCGCCGCCAGCACGATGGCATTGGGTTTGGCCGAACGACCCGCTTTGGCTTCAGCTTTTCTTTTTCTAACCTTTTTCATCCACATTACATCCAATAACACTAAGTATACCAGAACAGGATATCTGGTATACCTACGTAGCCAAAGGCATTGAATCCGCGAATGAATTTCATCGCGACATGTCGCGAATCGCGGGTTGAGGAATCCAATGACGCGACGACGCTTATTCGGTTTCATTGCAGTGATTCAGTCCGTTCTTTGTTTGACGCACCTTCTCCTGTATGAGACGTGGACATTTTCGCCCGCGGTGAGCGCTACCTCCGGGGCGCTCTGGATCAAACTGGCGCTTGGCTTCTTGTCGATGAGCTTTGTCGCCGCTTCGCTACTCGCATTTCGCTATACGAATGCTGTTCTGCGCGCGTTTTACAGGATTGCCGCGGTTTGGGTGGGGTTGCTGAGCTTTCTCTTTCTTGCTGCGGTCTTCTCGTGGATTATTTTTGGAATTACGCAACTGGCTGGGCTGGACGTGAACTTCCATCGGACGGTGGAATTGCTGTACGGTGCGGCGGTAGTCACCGGCCTCTACGGGGTTTTCAATGCCAGCTGGACGCGCATCACGCGAGCGACTGTGCGGCTTGCGAACCTGCCAGCGGCGTGGCGCGGGCGAAGAGCGGCTCTAATCAGTGATGTGCACCTTGGGCATGTGCGAAACGGCGGTTTTCTCCGGCGCATGGTCGCGAAGATTTCGAAAGAAGAGCCGGATGCAATTTTCATCGCTGGAGATCTGTATGACGGAACGGCCATCGACGCGCGGCGGGCTGCGGAGCCACTAAGCGAACTCGTGGCGCCACACGGCGTATATTTCGTCGCAGGAAATCATGAGCAATTTGGGGACGACGGCAAATATCTCCACGCTATTGCGGCGACTGGAGTCCGCGTGCTCAGCAATGAAAAGGTTGAAGTGGACGGTTTACAGATTGTTGGTGTCCCTTACCGGAATGCGGCGCGGGATGGCCACTTTGCGTCGGTGCTAAACAGCATCCGCTTGGATCGCGATCGCGCGAGCATTCTGTTGACGCATGCGCCCGACCATCCGGAAATCGCGGAGGCTGCTGGTGTTTCCCTGCAGCTATCCGGGCATACGCACCTTGGGCAGTTCATACCCTGGAGTTGGATGGCGCGGCGGATTTACCGGCAGTTTGTGTATGGCCTAAGCCGAATCGGGAAGATGCAGGTTTTCACTTCCAGCGGAGCGGGAACATGGGGACCGCCGCTGCGGCTGGGATCAAATCCCGAAATTGTTGTGCTTAAGTTCGAGTAAAGTTACTCGCTATTGGCTGACTTGAAGGGCGGTCACCGATGAAGGCGATTCTTCCTGGGGCGACCGCGAATGGTCGCCTCGTGTGCTGCGGAGATCGCATCGAAACACCACCAGTCAGTTGGTGCGGAGCGTGCGCCTCTAGCTCAGTTGGACGGAACGTCTGCCATTACGCAGGTGGTCAGCCAGTGCAAAACAGTGTCCTGCCGAACCCTAAATGTTTTAGAATCAAGGTCAAGGATGCGCCCGTAGCTCAGTTGGATAGAGCGTCTGCCTTCTAAGTGGACGCAAAATCAATCTAAGTCGTTGCTTCGGTTGCGCTTACGAGTTTTGGGCCATCCTTGAGTTGCTCCAAAGTTGCTCC
>Ga0137396_10001347_pt1 | contig 12833 bp, 10 predicted proteins | sample czc16metaG_FD_108284 | JGI IMG/M metagenome (GOLD analysis project Ga0137396, IMG submission 108284) | Vadose zone soil microbial communities from Angelo Coast Range Reserve, California, USA - czcobulk3.16 metaG | ecosystem: Environmental > Terrestrial > Soil > Vadose zone | place: USA...
CGCGTCTGGAACTGTTTTCGCCTACGACGCAAGCGCCGGGGGAAATTGTCCATTGAAAGACACTTTGGTGCTCCCCCGCAACTTGCCGGTGGTGGCCGGACCGGTAGTGTTTCAAGGAAGCAACTCGCACACCGACGACCTGTACGTGGTCGGCTCCGACGGGTCGTCGAGCGAGATCTTTCACCTGAGATACAACGCCAACAACCGGAACGTCTCTCTCGTGGCCAGCCTGCCGCTCCCGTCCGGCAGAGTGGTCGGCATGGTGGTGAATGACGCCGGCTCCGTGCCGGCGAGTCTCGCGATTGCCCTTACCGGCGAGCTGTCGCTCGTCCAGATCGACAGCGGATACGGCGTGACCGTCCTTGCGGCCACATCGGTGCCCGGGGGCGGCGTCACGAACGCGCCAGGTTGGTGCCAGCCTTGCCGGGGGGGCCTGGGCGTGATCGGGGTCGGCGGCACGAACGGGCTGCACCTGTTTGACTCGGCCCTAAACCCGTATGGGAATTTCCCCGGCCCACAGATCCACTCGACGCCAGTGGCGGATGCAGGAGGCGATTGGTTCGTCACCGGAGATGACGGCGTGCTCTATGAGCTTCAGCGCCCCGCGAACCAACAGGCGATGACCCTGGCAAAGACCTTCACGGGCGGCACTTCGCCCATCAGCAGCTCGCCGGTCATGCACCAGTGCCCGGCGGGCCTTTGCATCTACTTCGCCGCCGACTCCAAGACCTACCTTGTCCCCCTGGATGCTCATGAAGCCGTCATGACCGCCTGCATCACCTCGCCCGTGACGCCCACGACGTGCACGCCGGATAACCCCCGGGCCTGGGTAAGCGTGGAGGTGGACTCGACCAATGCCCCCCAGGCGGTTCACATCCTGGGCTGGTCGTACTATTCCCCCTGACCCGTGCCGCCTCCTCCGTCCCATCTTGCAATCGACCTGTCCGGTGGGCTCATCAGAATCCTCGAGGGCACGATGGGAGGACCCATGCGATGTGGGTCCGGCGGCACCCCGGCGGGCTCCCTTGTCGGCGGCAAGATCATCGACCCCGAGGCCGTGGCATCGGCGCTGAGGCAGCTGCTTGCTCGCACCGAGATCCTCGAAACCCGCGCCATGATCGCCGCCAGCGATGCCGTGGCCACCTTCAGAGTGCTCAAGCTTCCCGCATCGGCGACCGACCAGGAGGTCAACGGCGCGGTCGCCAAGGAGCTTTCGCTCGACCCTGAGCGAATGGCCACCAGGTGGGTGGAAATGAGGTCTGGGGCGGACCATCGAGTCATCTATGCGGCGTCATGGGATCGCCAGCTGGTCAAGAGCCTCACCGACGCCGCCCGGCTGGCCGGTCTCGAGCCGATCGTGGTGGACCTGAAGTCGGCCTGCATCGCCCGTGCGGTGGCCGAGCCGGCCTGCGTGGTGGTCGACCTCTCATCAGACCCGGTCGAGATCTTCCTGATCGATGGAAACCTTCCGCAGATGTGGCACAGCTTCAATCTCAACGTACCGATTGGTGAAGACGTCGCCCCCGCCATCGCCACGCCTCTGCGCTCGGTGATCCGCTTCTACGGCCGGCGCCGGGACGGCGACTTCGGAGCCAAATCGCCGGTCTTGATCTCGGGCGAGCAGCTCCTACCAGCGCAAGTCGTGACGAGCCTGTCGCAGCTGATCGAGCACCCTGTCGAGGTCCTGCCGGCGCCTGCCAGGGTGCCGCCCGACATCAGACACCGCACATACCTGGCATGCCTAGGGCTGATCATGAGGCGGACCTGAGGTGCTGAGACCTTGAAGCAGCGTCGCGTCGAGCGGGTGGAGAGGCGCCGGCCGCTGGTCGAGCTGAACCTGATTGCGGAAAGCAAGCCACGGCTCGCCGTGCCGCGGGCGGGTTGCCTGGGTTTTCTGACTCGTGGCCTGCTCCTGCTGGCGGTGCTGGCAGCCATCGGCGCGGGACTCCGCTAGCCGGGGGTGGCCACCGGCCCGGTGACAACCGGGACCACCGCCCAGTGCCTGGGGCTTTCCCTCTATAGAGGTTTCAGCCACCGCAACCTAGTCTGGTCCCAGGAATCTAGTTCGCCACGGCTCACCGCCGTGAGCCTGGGGTTTTAGAGGGAGGCGGTCCACATCGTGCAGCAGACACCAAATCGGCAGGGCCTTTTCGGTTGGATGAGAAAGAACCTGAAGGGCAAGAAAGGCCAGCAGGGTTTCACGCTCATAGAGCTCTTGGTGGTCGTCACCATCCTTGGCATCCTGGCGGCAATCGTCACCCTCAGCCTGGTCGGATTGACCACGAACGCCTCGGTCCAGTCTTGCAATACCGAGTACAAGACGGTCCAGGCAGCGCTCGACGCTTTCATGGCCAATAACAACGTCGACACCATCACACTCGGCGCCGACACACAGGACATGACGCAGACGATCGCAACGATCAACGGCAACGCACTTGCCCTGTACAACCTCAATCCGTCGCCAACCAACCCGAACTACACCCGCAACGGCACCACGCAGTTCTTCTACAGCTGGGACACACACGGGAGGATCACAGCGATCTTCAGCAACGGAACCGGCAAGGCTGCGCCGACCGGGTGCACAGTCACCTAGCAGATCCGACTTGAGCGGGAGAGAACGAAGGGCGCCGCGTAGGGAGCGGCGCCCTTCACATTTTCTGAGATGACTTGGCAGCGCTGACACCCTTCGTGACGGCTTACCTCGGCCTGGTCGGGCTGATGCTCGGCAGCTTCATCAACCTTGCCGCCGACCGGCTAGCCCGAGGCGAGTCCCTGATCAGGCCTGGCTCGCACTGTCGCCCCTGCGGCCGCCGCCTCAACGCGATCGACCTGCTCCCGGTGGCCGGTTATCTGATCCGAGGCGGCCGGTGCGCGACCTGCCGAGCGCAGATCGGAAGCTCGGCCCCGGTGGTCGAGGCACTGGCCGGGGCCTTGATGCTGGCACCGATCATCTGGCAGGGCCTGTGGCCTGGCGCTCTGGCCGGAATCTTGCTGGTCGGAATCCTGGGAGTGGCGGTGACCACCCTGGCCGGACGGCGAAACGGAGAACCGCTGGCCTAGGAGACCTGGATGTCGGCCGGGTAGAGTGAGTGTGCGCGTGCGTCGCGCTCGCTGATCACCCCGGCCCTGAGGAGCTGGCTGAGCGAGCGCTCGAGGGTCTGGGAGCCTTCACGCAGGCTCGTCTGCAGAACGCTGCGGATCTGGTCGATCCTGCCCTCCTTGATCATCGAGCGAACGGCAACGTTCGCGACGAGGACTTCGAACGCCGCCACGCGGCCACCGCCCAGCGCCGGCACCAGCTGCTGGTAGATGACACCGGCGAGGCAGTGCGCGAGCTGGACCCGCACCTGCTGCTGCTGGGCTCCCATGAAGCTGTCCACGACCCGGTTTATGGCCTGAGGGGCATCGTTCGTGTGGAGCGTCGCCAGCACGAGGTGTCCGGTTTCCGCGATGGTCAGCGCTGTCGACATCGTGTCCAGGTCGCGCATCTCCCCGATCAGGACGACGTCAGGATCTTCTCGGAAGGCGCTGCGCAGGCCTTCCGCAAACGAAGGCGTGTCGTCGCCGACCTGCCTCTGGTCGACGATCGACAGGCGGTGCTGGTGGATGTACTCGATCGGGTCTTCAAACGTGATGATGTGGTATGGGCGCGTCTTGTTGATGTGATCGAGCATCGCCGCCTGGGTGGTCGACTTTCCTGACCCCGTCGGCCCGGTGACCAGGATCAGGCCTTGCTGCCGCTCCAGCAGGCGGTGCACCGACTCAGGCATTCCGAGGAGGTCGAACCCTGGAATCTCAAGCGGGAGCAGCCGAAACGCCGCCGCAAGCGAGTCGCGCTGAAAATACGCATTGCCTCTGACCCTCGCCCTGTCCCGCCACGTGAAGGCGAAGTCGACCTGCCGGCGCTTTTGGAGCTGCTTCCAGTCCGCCGGCTCGAGGAGCTCTTTGAGCATCCTCTCGGTGTCTGCCGGGGTCAGGGCTGGCGCGTTCGTTTCCATCAGCTCGAGCCTGCCGTCTTTGCGGATGCGCGCCGGGCTGCCGCAGCTGAGGAGCAGGTCGGATGCCTGCACCTCCATCAGACGTTCAAATGCCTCTTCGATCGTCCTCACGTGGGCCCAATGTACGTTGGCGAGGCGGGCCGTCTCTACGGTAGGTCTGGGTCGAGGCTTAGCCAATGTCCCGCCGGGACTCCCGCATTGTCCCGACTCAGCCCCTGAAGCCGCCCATTCAAACCGGCAGGGTGGCAAACCTACGATCAAGGGTGAGTGTCAAGACGCCAAAGCAGAGCAATCGCCGCCGGCACCACCTTTCTGATCGCAGCGATCCTCGCGGGATGTGGAGGCGCGCCGGAGGGTGGACAGCTGATCCCGTCTCGCAGTCCCGCGCCCAGCTCCTTTCCGGCCACGGGGCCCAGCCATCCTGTCAAGGGGCTGGCCGACAACCCCGCATTCCAGTGGTGGCGCTGGCCGGGAGGCGCCCAACCGGACAGCTGGTGGGGCGCTGACCAGACAGCCGACACGCTGCGCACGCAAACCGACCTCATGCAGTCGCTCGGCGTGAAGCTCTTTCGGGTCGAGCTGGTCTGGGCGTTCGTCGAGCCAACGATGCCGGGCGCCAGCACATATGACGGAGAGCTGGCCAGGGACTCCAACTGGGCCGGCTACAGGTGGGACCGCTGGGACCTGATCGTGAAGGCGGCCGGCGATGCGGGCATCCAGCTGGTGCCGGAGGTCTACTACACACCGGCGTGGTCCGGCGGGGTCGCCATCACCATCAACGGCGGCCCCAACGCGCCGCCGGCCTCCGCCGAGCAATACGGCGACTTCATCTATGCCCTGGTGAGCCGCTACAAGGACCGAATCCACTTCTGGGAGCTCGGCAACGAGCCGGACTATGGGCCGCGCGCCTGGACTGGCACGCTCGACCAATACGTCGCGTTGATGTTGAAGCCGGGTTACGAATCGGCCAAGCTGGCCGACCCGAAGTCGAAGGTGTTGATCTCCGGTCTTGCCTCTGACAACCACATGGCAGCCATGTACAAGGCCGGCGCCGGGCCCTACTTCGACATCGGCAGCTTCCATGCCTACTACTCGGCCTCCGCCGGCGACAGCACTGCGCTAGACCACGTGAGGGGAGCGATGAGAGCCAACGGCGACATCAACAAGCCGATCTGGCTGACCGAGTTCGGCCTGGCGACACGCAATCCGGACACGCCGTCGGCACGGACCGCGGAGTCGCCCGGCGCCGAGACGACACAGGCACGGCTGATCCATGACGTCTACGCGGGCCTGAAGGTGGATGCGATCTTTTTCTATCAGCTGCACGACACCGCCGTCTTCAGCGCGAGCGGGCCAATCAAGTACGTGTACTGGGGGCTGGTGTCGCGGGACTTCACGCAGTCAAAACCCAGCCTCAACGCGTACAGGGACGCCCCAAGCCCGGATGTGCCGAAAGATTGAGCCTCACGCGGCTGACCAACCTGTGGCGTCAACGTCTTCCTTTGAGAAGTGGCCCGGCGCCGCTCAAGGGACTCGCCGACAACCCGGCATTTCAGTGGTGGCGAGACCCCATGCTCATTCAGCCGGACAGCTGGTGGGCACTGGTGCAATCGCAGCAGCTGGTCGATGCGAGGCTTGACCTGATGAACGAGCTCGGGGCGCAGGCTTTTCGGTTCGATGTGCCCTGGCGAGAGGTGGCGGCGAGCGTCCCGGGATCAGGGGAATATGACAGCGCGACGGCGGCGAATCCAGCATGGCTCGGCTACCGGTGGGCTCGCCTCGATGCGATCGTCGATGCCCTCGACGATGCCGGGATCATGCCCGTTCCGGTCGTCTGCTTCGCACCCGTGTGGGCGGCCGCTCGCGACATTGAAAGCCCCGCGTCCCCGCCTGAACGCCCTGAGTACTTCGCCGACTTCATGACGGCGCTCGGCCTTCGTTACCGCGGCCGCGTGCATCACTGGGAGCTCTGGAACGAGCCGGATCATCCGCATTCCTGGGCGGGCACGATGGAAGAGTTCGTCAGGCTCGTGCTTGCGCCCGGTGCCCGAGCCCTACGCACGACAGCTCCTGAATGCAGCGTCGTGCTCGGTGGCCTGGCCGACCATCGCAACCTCAAGACGCTTCACCGCCTCGGCGCAGCCAAGCACTACGACATCGCGAGCTTTCATGCCTACCCGCCGGACGCGACAGTCCGGCGCGTCCGTGGTGCGGTCAATGAGGTCCGGGCCGTGCTGCGCCGCGAAGGTGCAGGCAACCGACGGGTATGGGTCACCGAGTGCGGACTTGCGACGGCCCCGCCGTCGCCACCGAGCTCGTTCGGCGGTTACACCGACGAGGCAGGCCAGGCTCGATTCGTCGAAGCGCTGTACGGCACCGTGGGAGCCGACGCCATCTTCTTCTATCAGCTCAGCGACACGGGCATCTACAACTCAGCCGGCGAGGGAATCAAACAGGTCCATTGGGGTCTCTTCGTTGACGGCGAGGGGCGGCGAAAGCCCGGCTTCGATGCCTTCAGGCGGGCGGCCGCAGGGCCGGCGGCTGGCCGGTCTCGATCAGCGACCAGAAGGAGGGTCGCCCACCCAGCGCGTCGCTGACGCCGTTCCAGTACGTGAGGTTGAACACCGCGCTGTACGCGGATTCGGCGGTCGCTTTGAGCCCGACCAGATCAGCCGCCCGTGCCGCGAGCAACGCGCTTGCCACGACAGGCGCGCGAATAAAGCTCCGGCCGACACAGAAGCGAGCCAGCCGCCGCAGGGCCGGCTTCCGCCACCGATACTCCGACGCCATGCTCTGCAGGGTCATGAGGCGCCCTCGACGGTACATGGCGACGTCCGCTTCGCCGTAGGCACGCGCGGCGGCCAGCCAGGCACCCAACGGGCGGTCCGCGTAATGCCAGCCCTTGGCGCTCGGGCTGAACCTGAACGTGAGCTTCATCGCATGAAACCGATACGCCAGCTCCACGTCCTCAGCCCGTCGAAAGCCGGGGTCGAACCCGCCAGCTGCAAGAATGTGTTCGCGGCGGACGGAAGCGTTGCCGGTGTAGAACTGCCTTGCCGTCGGCTCCCATCGCCCAGCCGCCATGGCCGCGTACTGGGCGTCGAGCATGACCGACTCCCATCGAGTCCAGGGCGCCAGTTTGAAGCCAGGCGGCGCCAGAAGTGGCCCGATGACTACAACCGAATCGTTCGCGGCGTGCTCGGCCAGATGCTCGGCGAGGAGCCCAGGGATGGGCACCACATCGTCGTCGAGGAACACTATCAACGCGCCGGCTGCCTCTGTCACGGCACGATTCCTGGCCGCTGCCGGACCCTGCTTGGCCTGCTCGAACACGCGTAGGGCGTACCGGGTCGTAAGGCCGCGGCACATAGCCGCGCTTCCATCGGTACAACCGTCGCAGACGACGACGACCTCGAATCGTCCCGGCAGAATCGTCTGCCGGTCGAGCGCCTCGAGGACACGGCGCAGCGAATCGCGCCTGTTGTGGGTCGGCATGACCACGCTCACTTCCGGCAGTGCGGGCGCCCCGCCATCGTGCATGAGATGGGGATTATCCCAGCCGGCGGCGAGGTTCCCCCGCGAACCCCCTACTTGGTGTTTGGGGTGGGCGTCGGCTCGGGTGGTCGCGGAGAGTGGGCCGGCTCCGGCGAAGGCGTCGGTTCGTGTTTCGGAGCCGGCGACGGCTCCGTCTTGGTGGGCGTTGGTGGCTCGTTGTTAGGCGTTGGCGATGGCTCGATACTTGGCGACGGCTCCGCGCTGGGGCTCGCCTCGGAATGGCTGGCGGGAGCGATCAAGAACGTGTTGAGGACGGGACCCGGCCCACCGGCCATGGCGATCACAACCAGCAGAAGAGCGGCGAAGGCGCCTGTGAGCGCTGCAGTAGAACGCCATCGCGATGCAGTCGCTGGACGCGCGTACCGTGCAGCGGATGCCTTTGCGCTCGGACCATGCCAACCAGATATCCCCCGCCGGATAAGGTCGATCACATCGCGATCGTCCGTTGCCATCAAACCCTCAACGCGCCTCGTGACCCATTTCTTCAGTCTCGGTCAATGGCCTTCCGCATCTTTCGCAAGCCATTGGCGATCCGTGTCGCGACAGTACCCTCTGGTATACCGAGTATCGTCGCCACCTCTCGATAGCGATAGCCGTAGAAGTAGAACAGGACCACGGCGGCGCGAGACCCCGGGCTCAGCTCGTGGAGAAGGCTCGAAAGGTGACCGCCGAGGGCTGCATCGGCTTGAGGTCGATGCGCTCCGAGCGTGATGGTGGCAAGCAGTCGATCCTGAAGGTTGCGCCAGCGCAGCGTCGAGATGGCTTCGCGCACGGCGATCTTGTGCAGCCATCCACCGAGGCTGCCGGTGGGGCGGTATCGGGCGCGGTTGTTGTAAGCCTTCACAAACGCGTTCTGCGTGACGTCCTCGGCCAGAGCCGCGTCGAGGATGATGGCACGCACCGCGCGATACACAGGCTGGTAATACGCCTCGTAGACTGCGTCGAAATCGTCGAAGACGCTCTGATCGACTGCGCCCTCGCGCGATACATCGGCGTTCACGGCCGGAGGAGTTTAAAGCAGACCGCGTAACGGTTGCCGCACCAGAGTGCGTCACCAGGCTGGAGAACCACTCCGAGAGTCGCCAAGCGGGCCCCAAATCGATCCTGCCCTCCGACGCGTGCTTGAAAGCAATGCTCAGCCGTCAGACAGCTTGCCGAAGCCTGCACATAACGCCAATGGGCGCTAAAGGTCAGGCCGGGTCACCTTGCTCCCGGTGGGGCCGGGATACCTCCTAGGAGGCGGGCCCGACCCCACCGGCGAGCCGGCAGGTCACTTTCTGATAATCGGAGTTGGCGACGGCAAGTGCAGCTCTGGCGGTTTGATGCTGGGCGTCGGCGAGACATGCACCTCGGGTGGGTTGGGGGTGGGTGTTGGGCCGGGCGTCGCGCCGGGAGGAACCGGAGTCCCCGCGCAGCTGCCCAACAGCAGGCACTGCATGGTGGCAAAGCCGTTCTTCATGGTCGAGTCGTTGTGCATGACGATGCCCCAGCTTGCGGCCACGGCGACCTGGGCTGGGCAGCACGTCATCGAGAAGTCGTCGCGGAGGTTGTACCACTGCGCCATCGCGAGCGGCGCCGAGCTCGTCAGGACCGCGGTCATCAGAGCCTGCTGCTGAGTGTCAGAAAGCGAGCCTTCCTGCACTCCATACTCGCCGAGCCAGATGGGCCAGCGGCCGCCATGCGCCTGCTCCGCGGCCTGGACGCTGAACGCGGTCTGCTGAGGCGATCCGCCGTAATCGTGGTAGGCGACGATGTCAAAGCTCGTCCCACCGCCGCTCGTGAAGACGCCGTTGAACCAGCCGGCACTCCATACAGACGGTCCGGCGAGAATGACCTTCGACGTTGGGTCGGCGGCCTTCGCCGCCTTGTAGCCGGGAATGACGATGCTCTGTACGTAAGCGGCCTCGCCTGAGTTCCAGTAGTGGAAGTGGTCGGGCTCGTTCCACATCTCCCATTCATGGATGGTCGCGTGGTAGCGCCCCACGATCGCGCTGACAAATGTCGAGAAGTCCTGCGCGTTTGGCGCCATGGTCGGACCGGAGGCGGCCCAACTTGGTGTGAAGACGAGCGCCGGCTGGAGCCGAACGCCGCGCGTTTGAGCAGCGCCGACGATCGCGTCGGCGCGTGACCAGTCGAAGACTCCACGCTGGGGCTCGATCATCGCCCAGGGGAATTCGACTCGCACGTTCGCCACACCCAGGCGCTTCGCCAGAGCGAGCTCGTTGTTGATGCTGACCATGGGGTCGGGGTTCTGGAAGCAGTTGGGCGGCTGGCACCACCAGCCATCAGGGTTGGCGCCGCTGTAACGCCACGGGCGCATGGACGGCTCTGCGTTGATACCGCCGCCGATCATGCCCGGCTTGGGGCTGGGCGACGCGGACGGAGTGGGCTTTGGCGCAGTGCTCGCGCTTGGCGTCGGGCTGGCGCCCGAGGTCGGGCTTGGCGCGGGAGCGGTGCCGCCACCATTCTGTGACCAGACTGAGAGGTCTCGCGCAAGCCACGGGCCGCCATACCAGTTCTGCCCTCGGAACATCACGCTTGACGCCCCTTGGGGAACTGGCGTCCAGTAGTTCTCGAAATGGTCGATCGAGTGAATGGTCTCCTGCTGCGTTTGCGGAAGCGCCCAGGTTTTACCCCCATCGAAGCTGACCCCAAGCGTGCCGATCCCGTTGAAGCGAAGGAACGAGCCGGCCGGCGCGGCCAGGGGAAAAGTCGTCGACGTTGTTGTCGCGGCGCTGACCACCCTGTCATTCGCTCGAATCAGCGAGAAGGGAACGGAGGAGGACATGTTCAGGCCGCCCCAGTGCCACGTGTTCGGCGCGCAGCCCAGCCCGATCGCCTTCTGCTCGGGAGGCGGCCCGCAGCCGGCTGATTTGTCAGGCGTGTAGCTGTGATGCCCGAGCTGAACGACGCCTCGGGTGAAAGGCACGCTGATCGCGGTGTCGATCCAGTACATCGACCCTGCGGTCGGCGTAAGCGGGATGCCGAAGCGCAGGTGCGACGACGAAAGGTCGAGCTGAAATACGCTTCGAATCTTTGCGCTCGGAGTCATGACGTCTTCCAGCGTGGTCCACCAGTTGCTCGCGATCCCCTGGCCCAGGAAGTTGTTGTAGGTCTCGGCCTTGAAGATCGTTCCAGAGTTGAACTGCTCCATACGAATGTGAATCGCGGTCTTCGGCGGCCCCTGCAGGTCAGGCAGCCAGCTCTCGAGTGGGAGCTCCAGGTTCTGATCGAAGGGAGTGATCCAGAGGTCTATCCAGTCTCGACCGCTGCTGCGAAACGTGCTGACAGGGAAGGTCAGCGTCGCGGGTCCGTTAGACCAGTCGAACATATGATCCGGCGTGAGGTAGATCACACCGTAGCCACCGGCGCTCATTGCGGTCATCACGTGGTTGTTGCAGACAAAGACCGCGTCGCGGAAAGTGCTCACCGCATGCGTGGCGGGCGGCGCCGAGCAGTCGGCCCCATGCTGCGCCTGCATCGCATCGAGGCCGCCGAACTGGTAGTTGTTCCGAATGTGAACGGCGACGTCCCAGGTCGATGGATTCCAGGGTGTCGGCGCGGCCGGCGTGCCCATCGTGAACGGGAAGTTGTACGGGCCGATGGCCGCGACGTTGTTGGCCGAGAGCTGCGGGGTGTCGGTCACCGCCGTCAGGAGCGGCAGGATCACCACCGCCACCACGGAAATGGTCAGGCGGCCAAAGGTGCTGCGGCCCAGACTGCGCCAGCCCGCGGCTCGTGGCTGCCCGCTTTCAGGCGCTGGCCCGAGAACCGGCGGCCTCAAACAGACGTTCCCCCGTTGGCGTCCATTGCGAAGTCAACGCTGCTCGGTAGGCGTTTCTTCAGTGGTTTGGCGGATCGAACCTGGGTTCGAGAGCTATGAGTGCTGGTCATCGTCACTCCTCCGCAGGGCGGGGTTACCGTGCCTGCTTCAGGGATTAACCCCAGCCGGCCCAATTGCTTGCGCAAGGCGGGTTCTGGGCCCATTCGTGGGACCCTGGTCCAGCCTGCCGTCCAAGGCCTTCCGTGCCGCCCGCTTTGTCCCAGTCCAGGCGGGACGGCCGCCTCATGCGGCCCGGACCCAGCCCCCATACGATCGATGCGCACCCCCATGGCCAAATACGCAGACATCCTTTTTCGGTACCGACTTCGATTCCTGATCCTGTTTGTGGTCCTGCCCTCCGAGCTGGCCCTCGCCTGCGTTTTTCTATTTCCGCACCGGGTTGCCATGAGCTCGCTCTGGGTTGACACGCCCGCCTATATCTCCGTCTCGGCCGCGGCTACAGGCTGGAATCAGTACCTGACGCCGGCGCAGAACACGGTCGACGCTCTAAACCAGCTTCGAAGCACGGCCTCGTTCGTCAAGACGCTGGGCGCCGACCTCGATTCCCTGACGATCTTCCAGGACCAGAACGAACGCGACTCGATCCTGTCGAACGTGACAGCTGACCTGCATGTGACCGCCGCCGGCTCGCACCTGGTGGTCTTGACCTATACATGCCCGAGGCAGCCGGTCTGCACCACTGTGCTGTCGACGTCCGTGCAGATCTATCGTGATTGGCTCGCCAACCAACAGACGGCGCAGGCAAAGGTCGCGATCGACTTTTACTCAGGCCAGCTGGCCGATGCACAGGCCAAGCTCGACGCCGATGCGACGGCGTTGAACCAGTATCTCAACGCGCACCCGAGCGTCAAGCCAAGCGACGCTGCGCTGATTCCCGAGCTCGATCAGCTTGTGCGGAGCGTCGATCAGGACCGCCTCCAGGTGGCGGCGCTGCGACAGAAGCTCGACGGCATACGGCTGATGGATGCGGCGGCCGCCCAGATCGACAACACGGTGCTCAAGGTGATCGACCCGCCACGGATCGTGGGCGGCGAGCTGAGCTCGCTTCCGCGCAAGCAGATGGCCATCGCCGCCATCGCCGGGTTTGCGCTGGGCCTGATCGCGCTGGTGGGGATGGCATGGTTCGACCGGGCCGTACGCGAGCCCAAGCAGCTGGAAGGTCGCCTTCGGATCCCGGTCGTGGTCACCATCGCCGACCTCGCAACTGGAGGGGCCGCCGGTGGCTGAGGAATCAAAGCCTCGAACGCTGCTCGCCGAGATCGTCGAGGCCACACTTCACCCGCGGCCACCGGCGCCAGGCTTCGCTGCCCAGCCACGTGAGCGAGCGCGCCCGGTCTCCCTGCCGCCGTGGTTCATCGACCGGTGCCGGCAGGCCTACCTCGCGGTCGACTTCCCTTCCGGAAGACGGGTGCTGGGTATCACAAGCGCACTCCACG
>Ga0137396_10001348_pt1 | contig 12831 bp, 15 predicted proteins | sample czc16metaG_FD_108284 | JGI IMG/M metagenome (GOLD analysis project Ga0137396, IMG submission 108284) | Vadose zone soil microbial communities from Angelo Coast Range Reserve, California, USA - czcobulk3.16 metaG | ecosystem: Environmental > Terrestrial > Soil > Vadose zone | place: USA...
AAAAGACGGAAGCAGTAACAGTAGGTGCGACAGGGGAGAATTAGGAAAAATGGCGACGAGCGAGATAATGCTGGAAGAGACCCCATACCTCAATCTGACGACTAAAGGCAGGAAGACCGGGCTGAAACACGACATCGAGCTCTGGTTCGCATTTGAAGATGGAAAGTTGTACTTTCTCGCCCACGAATCGTCTCACTGGTGGAAGAACGTGGTCAAGACTCCGCGAGTTGAGGTGGAAGTTTCAGAGATTCTATTCGAGGGAATTGGCAGACTGGTCCCAGAGAAACTCGAACATACCTTCGAACTCTTCCGCCGCAAATACGGGAAAGATCAGGTGGAGAGATGGTACGGCGGAGAGAGATCAAAGAGAAAAGCCGTCGAGATACAGCTCGGACGGGTCCTCGGAAAGAAGCCGAGTGGCAAGAGCAGCCTCCTAGAGATAGCCATATAGCAAGTCAGTATTCCGCCTCTAGGCCAGACAAGGTATGGCGTACGGTCTAGCTGAAGGGTTCAGAAAGACAGCCGTCCGGCTGGGTGGAAAGAAGAAGAGCCAAGCAGTAGTCATCGCAACTTTCGGCAACCACTTCACACTGAACGATGCGCTCGAAAAATTCCGAAAGGAAGGGCTAACGTTCGAGACGGAGAAGGGCCACATAGTCAAGATCTTCCTCGACAAGAATACGAAAGAGCGGGCAGAACTAATCCGGAGTATCATCAGGGAAAACTTCGGCTACGTTGAGCCCCTCTAAGACGCATAGCATAATCATCTAAGGCACTGGTTCTACATTTCCCAGCGGAATGAATACTCCGAAATTCGTTGAAGTATCGTTCGACATAGACAAGACCCTCTTCCGCCAGCCTGCGCTCACTCAGGCAGCCCGAGGTTTAGGGATTGGCAAGAAGTGGGACGCGATAGACGAGATGTATCATCGAACGCGGATAACTCTGAGACAGGCTCTCTTGCAACAGTTTCAGCTTTTGGTCGGGATGAAACTCGGAGACGTTCTAGCTGAGGTCTCTAAGGTTCCGATGATGCGGAACATCCGCGAAGCTGTCGAGAAGCTCCTGGGCCTCGGGCTGTCAGTGATCCTCTGCACCGACAATCCAGACTTTCTCTGTCAGTATCTGGTGGAACAATTTGGATTCCGCGGGTTTGTCTCGTCAAAGGTGGCAGTGAAGAACGGCTTGATCACCGACGATATCGAGCCTCTACCCGACAAGAGGCTTGGCATCAGAAAGTACTGCGCGTGGATGAGCATTCCACTGAGCAAGACGGTTCACGTGGGAGATGGATTGAATGACGTTCCCGTCTTTCGAGTGGTCGGATATTCCATCGCGTTAAACACTAACCTCGAGAAGGTGAAGAGGGCAGCTTCCTATCAAATGGAAACCGACGACCTTCTCGACGTTTACAAGCACATTCAGTCGGAAATGTCCAGTGCGAAGTCAGTAAATTAGCCGGCTACTGAGCGCGAGCCTTTTCTTGTCTGTCAGGAACGCGCATTCTTGGAGCTCCATCTTTCTCCCGAGATAAAGTGCAAGGTGTTGCAGACAGAACATGAGTTGAAGAGTTGCCAGAATAGGATCGTGCTTGTCGCTCTTCAACAGATACGCGTTGAAACCGTTCTTTGAAAGGGCTCGATACACTTCGCTCGTCTTCTTGTCTGAGGTCGGCGATAAGAACAGAAGATTGTCTGATTTCTCTTGGAGTGAAAAGAGCTGGGAATGCCCAAGCTGCTCTGCATGCTGGTTTTGAGCTGGTAGTTCGAGAACTTCGTGGATCTTGAAAGCTGCATACATTGAGAGAGAGTAGCCAGTCCCGGATCCGACGAACAGGAACTCTCCGCGAGGATGGACCCGCAAGCGTCGAGCCCACTCAGCTGCTCGTCTTTCCATAAGTGGTAGAGAATCGAGTTTCGGCAATCGACGGATCAGCGAGGCTACCGCAAGCAGCGCAGCCGAGAAACTCGAGGTTCCAGACGTAAGGACTCCGTGGGTTCTATATCGTAACTGAATTACATCGTCGCATTCTTTCGCGAGAGGGCTGCTCGGGTTCGCGGTTATTGCAACCCGCTCCTTAGCCAGCCCTTTGACCCTCCTAGCGAGTTGTATGTTTGTTCTGGTTTTGCCGCTGACTGACGTTATGAAGAGGGTTTTGTTCTTGGTCACTCGCGGAGTGAGCTGAAGCTCGAAAGGGTCTGCAGCGAAGGCCTGCATCTCGGACAAGTAATGGGCGAAGAGTGAGCATGCGAACGAGTCTCCGGACCCGGTGAAAATCATACGGGAAGGGTCAAGATTGCGAAAACGGTTATACTTTCCGAGTTCACGTGCAAATGCTGGAAGGTCCTCGACCTGGTTATGGATCTCTTGTTCCATCGCTTCTAGCGAGGATGCCTTACTCAGCGGTCTCTGCTGTTTCTTGCCTATAGATGCCACCCGAGTAGGTCCATTTCTTGCCGCATTGTTTGCATTGGAGGTTGAATCCGGTCCGCCAGCCGTCTGCGCTTCGTATCTCGCCGGTTATGGCGAGTTCTCCCTGGCACGAGCAGCGGGGGACAATCCTTGACAAGATATTATCGATCGCTCAGCGTCCGGAATAAATGCAGTTGGTAGGCCGAGATGTTCCATGCGGAATTCTAGGAGAATTTTCGGGTCGGGTCTCAGGTATTCTTATATGCTTTGCCCCTGTCATACATACAGTATAGGTATTCGAATGGTCCGTTTGGATATTCGAAAACTGAGAGCGTGAAGAAAAAACGTCGTATAAGGTCATGGTGGCCTTCGGCGAGCAGACCTACACTCTTCTCATGGAAGAGGCTCGAGCCCGCGGAATAACTATTCAAGAGCTTCTCCGTGCCGTCGTTATACCTGACTGGTTCAAGGCGAAATACGAGCCTGTTCCGAGAACGAATCCTATCATCGAGCGGAAGACGAGAGAGGAGGAGCCCGTGCTGCCAACCTCGTTCTCAAACAAGCTCAGATACTAACTGCGGCCATCCGAACTCCACCTTTTCTTTCGTCAACAAAGGAAGCGGTCCGCGGAAACATCACTGAGGGCACCGCCTCTTGGTCAACCCAGCCGTAACAAAGCGGTTCTGCCCGAAATGCCATTCTGAGAATATTACTCTCTGGATGGGAGGATACACTGGAGCAATGTACAGGTGCCCGGACTGCGGCTACGTGGGACCGATTACAATCGAGACTGACGAACAGATTCCATCTGAACAATCTCATGCGAATCGGGAAGAATAGTCCGCCCTCAGGTTCGACACAAAGACTTGGGCGCACTGGAACACTTCCCATACCCGAAACAATTCATCAGAAACGCAAAGAAATGCTTCCTCAGCGTCATTGACGATGAAACATTGGAGATTGGGAAAGCAACCCGAAGCCGGACTACCAAGTTATACGAAGTGAGTTTCGAAGAAGGAAGCTCACGTTCGAAATGCGATACTGTAGAAAGCTGTTCACGACCTACATGTGCAAACATGTAGACGCGGAGCTTGTGGACCTGCTCCTGGGCAGAGTGCCGTCAAGCATCTTTGCCAGGTACTACAATCGCCCGAATTACTTTGAATTGCAGAAGGTTCGTTCATTCTCGACAGAGCTTCGCAAACTCTTGGAGTGAATAGCTCTCGCGTAATACTGATCAAAGCACAGTTAGAGTCGTGAGTAGATGTCAGTTCTTGTCTGGGGAAGACGTTTCCCGCCAGAGATCTGTCCTGTCTGTAGAGGAAGAGTCTGGTCTATTCAAGACACGAGGAGTGTTGTCGAAGCTTTGCGCCTCTACAACCAACAGGTGCGTGCAAATCACCTAGAATACGAGAAGTGGAACAGAAGAATGTCGTTGAATTACTTTGTTACCATAATTATCGCGCTAGTTGGCCCGGCAATAGTACTCCAAGTCGCATCAGTTGATGTAGCGAGGCCCTTCATCGTGTTATTCTGGATTATCGCGGTTGTAGTCGGGGTCATGATTCTTGTTGCACAGCGAAGAGGAAGAAGAAGATTCCAGGACTTTTGGAATCAGGAGCATGGCGGTCCAATAAACCCTCAGTGAACGATGACGGGTAAGGGGATTGGCTCACATGCATCGTCCCTTGCTTCCCATTTCTTCTGCCGCCCGAGTGTGAGGCTGGTTTCGAGCCGTGATCTTTGCCCTCAGATAAGAGCTAGTTTCTTGCCGGCTTTCTCGAACGCGTCGGTAGCTTGGTCGAGATCCTTCCTCGTATGCGCGCTGGTCACAATCGTTCGGATTCTTGCCTTGTCCTTGCCCACCATCGGATAGACTATTGGAAGAACGAATACTCCAAGCTTGAACATCTCGTCCGCGAGTTTGTGGGCTTTTCCGCTCTCGCCGACCATGACTGGTGTAATGGGTGTCTCGCTCTGTCCGGTGTCGAATCCGAGGTCTTTGAGTGCTTTCTTGAAGTAGCGAGTATTCTCCCAGAGCTTCTTTACTAGCGCTGGATTCTTCTTCACTAGCTGGATAGCGGCGATGCAGGCGCCGGGAATAGCGGGCGGTTGGGATCCGGAGAGGAGATAGCTTCGGACCTTGTTCTGGAGATAAGTGCACAAGTCCTTCGAGCCAACGACGTAGCCACCCACACAGCCGAAGGCTTTGGAGAAGGTTCCCATGTCAATATCGACCTTTCCTTCGAGGTGGAAGTGGTTCGTGATTCCCCGTCCGTTCTCGCCTAGGACTCCATCGCCATGGGCATCGTCGACGTAAGTTATGGCTTGATACTTCTTCGCCAAGTCGACGATGTCTTTGAGGGGGGCGATGTCTCCATCCATGCTGAAGACTCCGTCGGTAATGATGAGGACTCTACGGAAACGATCTGTATTCTGTAACTGTTTTTCTAGATCAGCCATGTCTTTGTGTTTGTAGACTCGCCTCTCGGCCTTGGTCATTCGACACCCGTCGATGATGCTTCCGTGATTGAGCTCGTCGCTGATGATGAGGTCCCTCTCATCAACAAGAGCTAGTATCGTCCCCGCATTAGTAGCGTAGCCCGATTGAAACGTGATCGCTGATTCAGCCCGGCGATAGTCAGAGAGAATCTTCTCGAGCTTCAAGTGAATGTCCATGGTGCCCGCGATAACTCGTACAGACCCAGACCCGGCACCATACTTTCGTGTCGCAGCAATCGCGGCCTGTTTCAACTTCGGATGATTAGCCAGACCGAGATAATTGTTGGAGCATAGGACTAGGACATTCTTACCATCAACTCTGGCGTGTGGGGCTGATGGGCTCTGAAGAGTCCGGATGCGCCAGAGCAGATCATCGTGGTCGAGGCCCTCTAACTCTTTGCGCAGACTATCAAGCAGAGGTTCTCTTTGCAGGTCGGATTGCTGGCTCATATCGGATCGGGCTGGTTCCCACTTGCGTAAAACGGTTCTGTCAAGTCTTCGGTCGGTTGCGGGATTTAGTTTCGCGGACCTATTCTGCGGAAATAGTAAGCTTTCGCTAGCTCTTGATGCTAAGCTTGCTTGTTTTGAAGTCGGTAAGAGAAGGCTACCGTCCCACGCCGGAGATTCAGAGACTTCTCGAAGTCTTCCGCCAAATGGTCAATGACTGCGTCGAGATAGGTCTATCCTCCGGTGTAACCGGACTCAAACGTCTCGCAGTACTCTCATGGCCGCAACGGCGTAAGTACGACTGTCCAAGCTATTACAAGGCATGTGCCCTCTCCCGAGCCGCTGGAATTCTGTCAGCTAGGAAGAAATCGCTGAGACGAGGCATCCATACGAAGAACCCGTACTCTGTGAGACCATAGATCACTGCCTACCAAGGATTCAAGATCAGGAATGGAGCTCTTCGAATCCCGATCGGAAGACGAAGCTTCCAGTATGTTCCATTGACGAGCCACACCGTTTCAGTCTTGTCGGACCCGGTTGGGACTGTTCGGTCCTTCACTCTAACCTCTACCAGTCTCAGCCTGTGTATCTCCAAAGAAATCCTTCAAGTCGAATGCACTGAGGCGATTGGAGTGGACAGGAACCTGCGCAATCTCACCGTTGGCAACGAGAGCCGAGTGGTCCAATACGACTTGTCGGATACAGTGAGGATTGCGGAGACGACAGTGGACATCGTGGGGTCGTTCAAGCGAAACGATTCTAGGATTCGAAAGAATATCGCTTCAAAGTACGGGCGGCGGAGACGGAACAGAGTGCAGCACCTTCTTCACAACTCGACAAAGCAGATAGTGGCTGAAGCGTTTGAATACAGGCGGGCTATCGTTCTCGAGAATATCGAAGGGATTAGAATGCTCTACCGTAAGGGCAATGGCCAGAGGCCCAAGTACAGGGGGAGGATGAATGGGTGGAGTTTCGGTGAAGCCCAGCGCCAGCTGGAGTACAAGGCACGTTGGGTTGGCCTGCCAATCATCCGTCTGAGCAGAAAGGAGACTCGAGGTACGAGCGTCACATGTCCTCAATGCGGGGAGAGACTCCAAGAGGACATGAGAATGAGAAGAAAGCTTTGGTGCAGGAAATGTCGTCTGATGACGGACCGGGACGTGGTTGCTGCGATCAACCTGTCCCGGCGTGGGCGGTTGAGGTTCGACCGTTCACGAGCCCAGAAGGGGCTGGAAGGCGGAGCAGTTGAAGCGGTGAAGGGGAACCCGACGGCTACGGTAATCCTCGGAGTCGATGCTTCGAAGTCAAGCAAGGGAGCTCAACCTTGAGCAACCGGATAATTGACAGAACCAAAGAACAAATGCACGCTGTTGTCAAGACTGTTCCGAGTCCCGGTGCCGTCTACGAACCATGGGCTTTCGCTCCCAAACCTGGTCTGAGAGACATTCAGGTCCGGGTAGAGGCCACTTCGATCTGTGGGACTGACATGCAGATCTATGATTGGCATGAACTGATGGCTAAGCGGGTCAAGCCTCCTCTTGTCATGGGTCACGAGTTCGCGGGAAAAGTGGTGGAAGCGGGGAAGGAGGTCTCAGAGCTCAGAGAGGGAGATATTGTCTCTGGCGAGACTCACATTAACTGTGGAAGATGCTTCCAGTGTCGCACGGGGAATGGGCACATCTGCGAAAGGATGCTCCTGCGGGGAGTCGACACCGACGGGTGCTTCGCTGAGTATCATACTCTTCACGAGAGTAGCGCTTGGCTCAACGACAAGAGAATTCCACTTGAGACTGCAAGCGCTCAAGAACCGCTAGGCAACGCTGTTCATGCTGCGTCTGCAGCGGACATACCTGCACACACGGTCGCAGTCTTTGGCTGCGGTCCAATAGGAGCATGTCTAATTGGGCTTTGCAAATCGTTCGGAGCCAGCAAGATCTTCGGAATCGACATCGTAGAATACAGGCTGAACCTGGCGAAGAAGATGGGTGGAGATGTCCTCATCGACGGATCCAAAGAGAAAGTTGTCGATACGATCATGAAGATGACCGACGGACGCGGGGTTGATGTTTTCTTTGAAATGTCAGGTGCGCCGCCATCGTTCGAAGAGGGATTCAGGGCCCTTCGCCCCGGGGGAACTGCTGTCCTATTCGGGCTGCCCTCGAAGAACGTCGAGTTCGATGTGGCGAACTGGATCGTTTTCAAAGACGCAAACGTCCGAGGGGTCTTCGGGCGACGGCTATGGAGTACGTGGTACAAGACAGCGGAGGTATTGAAGGCCGGAGAAGTGGACCTTTCGAAAGTGATTACTCACAGGTTTGCGCTGGAAGAGTTCGCCAAGGCCTTCGCGCTTATGAAGTCGGGCCGCTGCGGAAAAATCGTCATGTATCCCAACCGGAAACCACCGAGCTAAAGATGATTGGTTCGCGCCAATACGAAGTGCTTCGGGGTCTGTGCGGAGGCGATAGCCTCATAATATCTCATCCCGAACTTAAGTGAACATGCCGGAATCTAAGAAGCAACCCGTCTACTACGTGGTATTCGTCTCACTCAAGTACAAGAGCTTCGAAGAGGCCAAGGCAAAGGCACCCGATCAGATTGCTGCCCATCTGGTACGCTCAAGAGAGCTTCATCAACAAGGTTCTCTTCTAATGTCAGGAGCTTTCCTAGAGAAGACCGGAGAAGCGCTAAGCACTATGGCTGTTCTCAACTCGCGTAGTGCAGCGGAAGAATACATACACGGCGATCCATTTTTCAAGAACGGGATGATTAGCAATTGGTACATTCGTGAATGGGCCAACATGTTTGCTTAGTCAGTCACGAGTAGTGTAGATCGATCGGACCCAAGCTTAGGTACTAGACAATCATCGGGGCTTTTCCGCAACGAAGAAACATCTTCCAACCTCTTGCAGGCCCAAGGCTTTTCGCCAGTCGTATTCCCTCGTTTTGGTGAAGCGTACTTTCTTGAGGGCGGAAAAGTTAGGGCTAACGTTTCTTTGGCTCAGCTGTTTGAGCTTCTTTCTGCCGGCTCTTCACAATCTCGATAGCTATGCCTTTCAGCACGGTTGCTCTTTGACCTGTCTTCTTGACTGTGACATAACCGGTCTTCTCCCATGGAGAGCCTGATAGAGCAGCCTTCTCCTTGGTCTCAGGTGAATATCCGAGGGACATTGCTGCCTGCCAGACCTCCTTTAGACTCGGCTGTTTGACCGCTCGGGATACTGGGAGTCTGCGTCCTTGGCCTCTGGTCTTGGAACTGTCCAAGTGGGCAGGCCAAACTATCAAGAATCCAGGGCGCTTCAATCGCCCACCCTCTCGACTCTAATTCTTCTGGGACTTCTCTAGTAGGATTGCGTTGATAACGCCGTGCTGGCCCGGACGGGACGTGACTCGTGCCTGTCCCAGCTCTGTCTCGACGATCGCACCCTTAGTGATGACGCCTCTCCGTTGATAGTCTACGTTCGCTGGGTTTCTGACTACTCGTAAGAGTTTCGATTTTGAACTCTTACCGGAGGCCTTGTCCGTCACGACAGCCCAGTCGGCCACAGCAATCCGAACTTTTGTGCCCCCGCCGAACATTCCCACTCGTCTCTGCTTGAGAGGTCCGAGAGTTGTCTCGGTCGGCTCAGAGCCAGCTTCGAAGGCTCTCTTTCCACGCCAGGCGCGTTTGGTTCCCCCGGTGGGTTTTCTCTTGTATTGACTACCATGAGTCTGCGGCATTGGATGACAAGCGACGTTGTTTCAGGGTTTGCCCATATTAACCGTTCTCTGAAAGATGTGCGCTAAACCGATTTTTCTCGATTTTTTCCGTTCAAGGCAACCGAATCATTAACCCGTGAAATTTCACTCATATTCCTTGTTTCCAACTCAAATCATCGAACAATCACACTCACGCCTCGAATATAGAAACGGCGTCTATCCTATCTTCTCTGAGCAGGACACTTGTCACATTCCGTCCGGGAAGCTGTTGGTCGAGTACGTCGGGGAAAACTGATCGTTAATCACCGAATTCTGACAACGCTAAGTCGGTTAATTCTCTAACCTTCACACTAAAGTATAGCAGGATTTACTACCACACTTGGCCAGGCAATGGTCGAAGGGCGTTGATCAAGGCTCGCCTGGTCGCAGCGACTGTGATGACCACCTCTTCTGGCTGGTGGTTTGTTGGAACAAGCTCCTTCTCTACTGAGGCCTTGATGATGTGTCGGAATCTGCCTATCTGAATCTGCTTAAACTTCAGGATCTCCGTCTTGGTTGAGAAGCGAGCTTGGAAAGGAAGGGTTAGGAAGTCGAACAGGTAAACGAGTCCGAGAAATCCGAGGGGGAATGATGCAATTTTGGCTGCGAGAGCGATAATCGCGAGAACCACCCACCAGGCTTCTGGTACATGTGAGAACAAGTATGGGGTTAACCATCTCCAGAGGGCTAGCATAGTAAAGAAAGCCATCACGAGTGGAAATAATGCGAGCAAGCTGATACGAATATTCTGCTGACGTGATGATAAGACGCTGAAGACGAGCGTGCCACTATCGATCCCAAGGATGCCGATCCAGTCGAATGTTTTGATCAACCGACCGTTCTCTATACCGTATCTAGCATGAAAGAAATGTCTTGTCAACTCCGTTCGTCATTCCTCTTGGGCTAGCCTAGAGTGGGTTCGACTTAGATAGGTTTTGACAAAGTCAGTCGTGTTGCGCCGCTGGTACAGAGGGCTGCAATCTTTTTTTCGTTCAGGCAAAGACGCGAAGGCAGGTTGCTCCTCTGAAATCATGAGGGTCGATCAGCCTAGGCGGACGCGCCAAGAGCATGTTGTCCTAGGCATCGTATCAGAATAACGAGAATATGTCGCTAACGACGTTGACCGCCGTGGATGCAATCGTAACTGCTCCGCTGACCACCGTTGGGAAGGGTTCTGCAACCGGTGCTGACTGGCCGGCCTCATCTGATCAGGACAGGTAGAACGAGTGGAGATAATTTTTATGAGGTTTCCCAACGAATCTTTCACGGGATTTCCTGTTACAGCGAGCCAGGGTCGAAGGGCGTTGCTCATGGCGCGCCTCGTCGCAGCGACTGTGATGACAACCTCTGTTTGCTCGTGGCTTTCTGGATCTAACTCCTTCTGTATGGACGCTCTAATGATCTGTCGGAATCTGCCCATTTGAACATCCTTCAGCTTCAGAATGCCGGCTTCTTTCGAGAATCGTGCCTGGAGGTGAAACGTCAGAAAATCGACGAGGTAGATGGATCCGTAGATGCTGAGTACCAATAACAAGAGTCCTGCCACAAAAAGCAGGATCGTCAGCGCCAGGCCCCACAGGTCTACAGGGATGGACTGGGCTGCGTATGAGAATAACCTAAGAAGCGGGATCCAGAAAAATACGAGAGGAACGGTCGAGGATATTGCTACACTCGTCGCCCGAATAGTCTGCTGGCGAGGCGAGAAGACATGAAAGACGACAGAATCTGCTCTAACCTCTAGGATGCCGGGCCAATTGGGCGTCCTCCACCAGAGTGGCGCCCGACTGTCTTCCAACCCGTATCGGGCGCGAAACAGATGTTTCAATTAAGCGCTCCCTTTTCTTAACGAGACTTGCTCGAAGCTGTTCTGGAGATATGTCTTGAGAGGACTGCCGGGTTGAATTGTGTTGGTCTTCAGGGATGATGGATCCGCCCGGGCCTGGGGCATGGGGGCAGCTATGACCTGGAGATCCTGTGCCCCGGCTTGAGAATCCAAAGCAATCATCTCCGAACGAAGTGACTCCGACACTATTCAGACAACCGCACGCGCCACAGCCTTTCCGGATTGTAGGTCGGACTTTGCATTTACGACAAGGGTGTCGGGGTCGTTCCTGGCGTACTCGCAGAAGCGGTTTAGAAAGTGGAGGTAGGGCTTGCTAGTACTCGGCTTGACGTAGTTAAGCCACCTCTTCGCCGACTTGTACTGCTTCCCGCTGCTCACACATACGTTACGACGCGGCGCGTTAATGTGTATATCATTTCGGGGTTGTTTATCCGTGAAACTTCCCGGAGTAACCGAATCTTTATTTGACCGCGGAGGCTCCTGACTTGTAAATTCGAGGCGCAACCCAGAGAATGCCTAATTATTGCTTGGAATGCGGCGGAAACCTAAACTACGATTCCGCAATCAAACAATACGCTTGCAAGAGTTGCGGCCTAACCTTCACCCAACAGGACCTTCTTCAGGGACGGGAGAAGATGCTTCAGAGCCAGGAGTCAGTGGACGAGGGGAAGAAACGCCGTCAGAAAGACTATCTCAATTGGTGGCTCAGCTCAGATAAGAAAAAGACGAAATAGACAGTTTCTCTCCGAGCTACCGGTCCATTCATGGTTCTCGTGAACCACCAAGCAACAAGACAGCTTTTCCAGTTCGTACTTTTCATCGAAGCACAGGGTTTATTCCCGAAGTGGATTACAGCTCTTCTGAACAAATCCTGACCCTCTCCAAGAGCGAAAACATCCTCGAAGACATAATCGAAAAATGGAGGCGCGGATCCACTGGGCCTCTGCCTCAGCTGACTACTCTCCAGCTTCTCAACGCTCTGGTGTTAATTGAGAGAGAGGGACCCGTGGGACGGCGAGCCCTGTCAGAAACCCTGCAGCTAAACGACGGGGTAGTTCGCGGACTACTGGAAAGGCTTGCAGCAAGCAAAATCGCCCTGGTAACTGTGAAAGGTGTCCAGCTTTCCAAGATGGGAAAGGAGAGCCTCCGGAAGCTTCTTCGTCAGCTATCAATCAAGAAGATCATTTCCATAGACCAATCTGACTTGGTATCTGCCAATTCTGTTATGGGTGTCCACGCCACAAAATTGTACCGGCCAGGAATGACTGGAATTGTTCAACGGGATGAAGCGATTAAGGCTGGAGCTGAAGGCTCAATCACAGTTGCAGTTCTAGGCAAGAGGCTTGTGATTCCTCCTGACAACAAACGTATCGCAGAACTCGCTCCAAAAGAAAACGCCAGGCTCAGGAGCGAGTTAGAACCCACTGACAAGGATCTCATCATAATCGGCTTTGGAAAGGACCCGGGACGCGCCCTTGCAGGTGCACTTGCAGCGGTCCTCTCGCTCCAGAAAGCCTAGGAGTTCCTAGAACTGACAGAAGGGCGGAAGTTGTCGAGGAAGCCCACGGCCGAGATCATCTCGATCGGTAACGAACTTCTCATCGGTCACACGCTTGACACTAACTCCCACTGGATTGCAAAACACCTTACCAGGTTAGGGTGGACCCTCGAGAGAGTCACACAACTACGCGACTCGTTGGATTCAATCAAGTCAGGTGTGAGAGGATCTCTCAAGAGAAACCCGAGTGCACTGATCACAATCGGCGGCCTGGGTCCGACCCATGACGACATGACGCTGGCTGGAATATCACGAGCCCTCAACAAACCACTCAGATTGGACAAAGAAGCGTTGCAACTAGTCAAAGATCACTATCGAAGACTCGAAAGCAACC
>Ga0137396_10001349_pt1 | contig 12831 bp, 8 predicted proteins | sample czc16metaG_FD_108284 | JGI IMG/M metagenome (GOLD analysis project Ga0137396, IMG submission 108284) | Vadose zone soil microbial communities from Angelo Coast Range Reserve, California, USA - czcobulk3.16 metaG | ecosystem: Environmental > Terrestrial > Soil > Vadose zone | place: USA...
GACTGGTACAGAACGATGAACCGGTCGAGCGCTTGTTCACGCAGGGCATGGTGATCAAAGACGGCGCCAAGATGTCCAAGAGCATTGGAAATGTCATTACGCCGGACGAGATGGTGGCCCGTTACGGCGCCGATGGCGCGCGTCTCTATAGCTTATTTGCCGCGCCTCCGGATCGCGATCTGGACTGGCAGGATCAAGGGATTGAAGGCATACAGCGATTCTTGGGCCGGGTCTATCGTTTTGTCGCGCGGCATGCGCAGCCCGACCATCCGGACTGGCGCAAACCAGTGCCCGCCAATTTGTCGAACGAAGCCCGCGCTATTCAACGCAAGCTCCACCAAACCATCAAGCGTGTGAGCGACGATTTCCAGGGGCGCTGGCATTTCAATACATGCATTGCGGCCATCATGGAATTGGTAAACGAGATTTACGGCATCGATGATCGCATGGAAGGGACGGCCGCGTCCGCGTCAGGTGTTCCGGTCTCACTGTTGGCGGAAGTCCAGCGCGATCTGACGCTCTTGCTGGCACCATTTGCGCCTTATCTTGCCCACGAATTGTGGGAAGTGTTAGGTGAGAAGACCAGCTTGCTCCGAGCGCCTTGGCCGAAATACGATCCGGCTCTGGCGAAGGAAGAAGAAATCGAAATTCCGGTGCAGATCAATGGCAAGCTGCGTAGCCGCATTGTCGTGCCGGCGGACACCACCGAAGGTGTCATGCGTGAGCGCGCTCTGGCCGACGAGAAAATTCGCGCGGCTATGGCGGGCAAGCAAGTGGTGAAGGTCATCGTCGTGCCCGGGAAATTGGTCAACATCGTGATCCGCTGAGTTTTGATTGCCAAGGATTTTCATTTACAAACCCAGCACCTGCAGGTAAATTGCGCGGCAACGATCTGCGAGGTGAGGCATGCTGTTGTCGGCGGCCCAACGGGCTACATTTGGGGTCTTGATTTCTTTTCTGTTGGCTGCACCAGTCCCGCTCAGGGCGGGCGACCTGACGCCCGAGGATGTGATTGCGAAGCACCTTCAATCCTTGGGTTCGGCGCAAGTCCGAGCCGGTCTCAAGTCCCGTGTTGTGGAGGGAACGGCGACATACAAGCTTCTGGTGGGTGGGTCGGGCCAACTGGCCGGCAAGGCAGGGCTCGCTTCGGAAGGACGAAAGTCCCGCATAGTGCTGAAGGTCACTGCTCCTCAGTATAGCGGCGAGCAATTAATCTGGGACGGCGAAAAGACTAGTGTAGCGGCTACCTATGCGGACAAGACTTACTCCGACTTCGGGGATTTCTTAAAAGGCCAAGACGCCCCCCTGCGCGAAGGATTGTTAGGAGGGGTGCTAGTCACGGCCTGGCCGCTACTGGATGTTCAAGAACGAAAAGCCAAGCTTACCTATCAGGGGATTAAGAAATTTGAAGGACGCGAGTTCCAGGTTATTCGCTATCGCCCCAAAAAGGGAACCGACTTGGCAATCCGTTTATACTTCGAACCAGAAACCTTCAGGCATGCAATGACGACATATCAGGTATCAATCCAGGCAGGAATTGGAGCCAACGACGTTGAGAGTGCACGACAGCAGGAGACTCAATACCGCATCGAAGAGCGGTTTGGCGATTTTCAGAACTCGGATGGCTTGACGCTGCCATTTCATTACGAACTCAGGTTTACCAAGGAACTTCAAAACGGATTCACAAAGTTGTTGGAGTGGGATGTAGCTGTCACCCGAGTGTTGAATAATGTTTCCCTCGATCCGCGAAATTTCCAGATCAAGTAGCCTTTGAGCGCGCGGCCGCCGCAACGACCGCGCAGCTTACGGTATCCTAAACGAGATGAGTTCTCATTCCCCAACCCTGGAAGGTTTTCGCGTGATGTTCCGGCGGCCGTCGTTAGGCTTGGCGGAAATTTCCTGGCGATGGAGCCTGGGGTTCGCTGCCGGAATACTGTTGTTTTTCTCGTTTGTGGAGTACCTGGATACTTTGCCGGTCTCGGACGCCGACTTGTTGCTTTTGCGAAGCCACCAGCCTTTTCTGATTTCTCATGCCATCCTTCATATTTTCAGCGGCAGCGGACCACGCCTCGTGGCAGCCGGCCTTGTACTTATATTCGCGATGACACTGGCATGGATAGGAACAGCATCATTTGGACGAGGAGCCACTCTTAAGGGACTGGTCGACTATTTTGGAGAGGACAAAATTCAATCCGCTCGGCCGAATTTCTCCGCCGGGGAAGGAGCGAGGCAGTTTCGCTCGCTTGCGGGTCTTAACTTTTTTCGCGTCGGAGTCACGCTCGCCGCCCTTGTGAGTTGTGTGGGAGGATTGCTGCTCGCGGGCTTTGCATCGTCTACGGCTGATCCCTCACCGGGTAGCGCCACCCTCATTTTTCTGAGCATGGTAATGCTGGTGTGGCTGGCTTGGGCAATGCTGAACTGGTTTCTATCGCTGGCGGCAATCTTCGTAGTTGCCGAGGGGCGCGACGCATTCGGTGCCGTCGCGTCTGCAGTGGATTTTTGCCGAGCGCGCACTGGATCTGTACTGGCGGCCGGAACATGGTTCGAGGTGGCTCATGTCGTCGTCTTTGTGGTGGCGAGTTCGGTCGTAGCGATTCCTTTAGCTTTTTCCGGAGTCCTGCCTGCGGGAGTGATACTGGGCGGCGTGCTGCTGGTAGCTTTGCTGTATTTCGCGATCGTGGATTTTCTATATGTAGGAAGGCTCGCTGCTTATGTCGCGGTCCTTAGCTTTCCGGAACAAAGTTTGGTGTCCCAGACAGTTCAATCCCCTTTAACCGATAGCGGTTCCTCGCTCACTCCTCGATCCGGCAGTGGTATTGATCCGGACGAACTCATCCTCAGCGATATTCAGTAATCCGATGGCCATTCGACAATTACCTTTTCCGCTTTACACTTTGTTTCCGATTTGAGACATTTATCCGTGGAAACCCAATCCATCGTTGTCCTCGACTTTGGCGCGCAATATTCCCAGCTCATCGCACGCCGCATCCGCGAACAAAATGTCTTTTCAGTGGTATTGCCTTGTACTGCCAGCCTTGAGGAAATCCGCAGCTACTCGCCGGTTGGCATCATTCTCTCTGGCGGTCCGTGCTCAGTGTATGACGCCGATGCTCCTCCCGCTGATCCGCGGGTGCTCCAGCTTGGATTGCCGGTGCTCGGTATTTGTTATGGGCTGCAGTTCATGGTGCATGCGTTGGGCGGAAAGGTACGTGCTGCCGAAAAACGTGAGTACGGCCACGCTAGTGTGGAAGTCACAGATCACTCCCGACTTTTTGAGGGACTACCGAAGAAACTTTCTGTCTGGATGTCTCACGGCGACGAAGCAGTAGAACTTCCTGCCGGTTTTCGTTTGATTGCCAGTTCGTCGACTGCCGTGGCTGCCATCGAAGCCCCCGAGAGGAAGATGTGGGCAGTGCAGTTTCATCCTGAGGTGCACCACACCCAATCCGGAACCGACATCCTGCGTAACTTTGTCCTGGCCATTTGCGGCGGGAAGCCAACGTGGACTCCCCAACACTTCATCGATGCTACCGTCGCCAACGTGCGGCAGACTGTGGGCGACGGACGCGCCATCTGTGCGCTTTCCGGCGGCGTGGATTCAGCCGTTGCTGCGATCCTGGTGGACCGGGCATTGCGCGACGGCAAAAATCCTTCCCGACTCACTTGCGTTTTCGTCAATAACGGCGTGCTCCGCAAGAACGAGTTCGAAAAAGTGCAACAGAACCTGCGTGACAAACTCGGTCTGCATGTCATTGCCGTGGATGCGACGGAGCGCTTTCTGAACAAGCTGGCCGGAGTGACCGATCCGGAGAAAAAACGCAAAATCATCGGCAACCAATTCATCGCGGTATTTGATGAGCAAGCTCACGCCATCGAGAAAAAGGAGGGAAAGGTGGAGTGGCTGGTGCAGGGAACTCTCTATCCAGACGTGATTGAATCACGTTCAGTGCGCGGACCATCTCAGACCATCAAGACCCACCATAACGTCGGCGGACTACCCGACAAGATGAAATTGAAACTGATCGAGCCACTCAAAGATCTGTTTAAAGATGAAGTACGCAAAATCGGCCGTGATCTCGGCATGCCCGAAGAAATCCTTCAACGCCAGCCCTTCCCCGGACCCGGATTAGCGGTGCGAATTCTGGGCGAAGTTACCCCGGACCGGCTAGCCATCCTGCGTGAATGTGACGACATTGTGGTCAACGAAATCAAGCAAGCCGGGCTGTACACGAAAATCTGGCAGTCATTCGCCGTACTTTTGCCGGTGATGTCGGTGGGAGTGATGGGCGATCAGCGTACCTACGCCTACACTTGCGCAATCCGCGCTGTACATTCGGAAGATGGAATGACGGCAGACTGGGTGCCGCTATCCCACGAGGTACTTAAAGCGATTTCCAGCCGGATCGTGAATGAGGTGAAGGGAGTGAACCGGGTAGTCTACGACGTGACCTCAAAGCCGCCGGGAACCATTGAGTGGGAGTAGGCGTTCTGACGTACTGTCATTCCTCCTGACTCCGCGCTCAGAGTTCACATTTCCCGTGAGGCGGCGAATTGAGCTTCGTTCTCCGCCACAGGATCTGGCTCGCTTGTCCGACTTTCGCGTTGCAGTGCCGCGATCAATGCGTCGAGTATAGTTTTTAAATATTGCGGACTCTCACTGAGCACGCGTTTCACACTGTCACGATGGATGGCAAGTTCGCCAATCTGGCGGGCGACGTGGGTATCGATATCGGCCCGTACCGGCCAGGCCCCTTCGAATTCCGGTGCGGGTTTGTCGTCTGAGGAGACTCGGGCAAAGGATAGCTGAGGCTTCCAGTCGTCATCCAGTGGACCACAAGTTCCTGAACATGGGCCGCGCTACAGGCACGGCGGATTCTGTCTTGCCGGGCCAATTGAGGATCCCACTGTAGGATTTTCAGTTTATCTTCCCAGCGATTCTCCGCCAGCAGGAACCACAGCCCGCCAGCCGATTTTTCGTCCCCGCAAATCGCGCAAAGGTGCTTTCTCATCTTCTGCATGTGTGCCACCTTTCCTCGCTGGCCGCAGTTCAGCAACCGGTCACGTTTGTGCGGTTGCTGCTCGTAGTTCTATAAGGCAAGAATCTGCAGCCACTTTTCTGATAGCTGCGGGAAGCGGGACAGTGATCATCCCGCTTCCCTTCTCAAACGTCAGGGTGAGTAACAGGGAGCACGGATCGCAAAGCCAATAGTGCTCAGTTCGACGTGGAGACCTTGTTCTCCGTTTTGTTGTCAAGTATCGTGACACGGAAACCGGTAAAAACGGTTTCTCTACCTGGAAGAGCTTTCCCAAATTCAGGTGACGAAACCGATTCGAGCAGGCCGGGTTCGCACATTTGTGGAGCACTGGTAATCCTGAATGAATTTTCTGGCCGGTGCCGTAGAAAGACCTGAAGCATGCACGCCGGGGGCCGAAGGCAAGAGCTAAGAACCTCGATGAAGGCACGGAAAAGTGCCGAAAATTCCACTCCGAGTATTTGTGCGCCGACAGAAATGTGCCGAACTTTTGACACCGCTGCCGATAGCTCGTCACGGAACTGCGCTGATCTGCGGCTTTGGCGAAGCAAGGTTCGCGGAACCACTGCAATTGCTCACCTATCAGTGCAGGAGTAAGATTCGGCTCAGCATGCGGCTACGACACCGTAAGTGACCGCTTGGCCGTCGCTTCCCGACTTCCTGGGGTTCCCTATGGCAGAGTTTCAGCCAGCGCCCACCACCTCGACCCAAAGCTCGGAGTTCCTCTCCGGGGCGCTGGTAGGACGTTTTCGCGTTGGCGAGCGGTTGGGAAAAGGCGGTATGGGCGAGGTTTACCTTGCCCAGGATACGAAGCTCAAGCGACAGGTCGCACTGAAGCGACTCGCGCCCCAATTGCGGGCTGATTCAGGTTATCGTCGCCGTTTTTTGGAAGAAGCCGAACGCGCTTCCCGGTTCAGCGATGCTCATGTGGCTGCGCTTTATGACGTCGTTGAGGAACGGGACGAAATCTTCCTGATCATGGAGTACGTGGAGGGAGAAAACCTCAGACAGCGCCTGCGGAGGCCTCTCTCATTGCAAGAATTCTTCGACATCGCCACCCAGTGCGTGGACGCATTGGCCGCGGCCCACGAACGCGGCATCGTTCACTGCGACATTAAGCCAGAAAATATCATGCTCACTGCCTCGGGTCAGGTGAAAATCCTGGACTTTGGCGTCGCCAAATACCTGCCACGCTCCGACCAGAGTTCCACAGTGGATCGCTCCGGAACGATGGCGGGTACCCCTGCCTATATGTCTCCAGAAGTCCTTTTGGAAAAAGCGCCGGATGGACGAGCGGATGTGTTCTCGCTGGGCGTGGTCTTTTATGAAGCGTTGACCGGCCATCACCCCTTCCTAGCCAGCAGTTTCGTGGCAACCAGCGATCGAATTCGCACAGAAACGCCCGCTGCCATTAGTATCTTCAATCCCAAGATTCCCCATGGTCTTGAAGCTTTGGTTTTCAAAGCCATGGCTAAAGATCCACGGCAACGCTATGCCAGTGCGCGCGAGTTGCAGGGAGACTTGCAGTTGCTAAAAGCGGGCAAGGCCGTTCCGCGCGCTCAAATGTACTGGTGGGCAAAAAAAATTCTCGACATCAAACATGCTTCGATCGTTGCCTTGTTGGTAGCGACATTGATCCTAGTCGGGGGACTCTTCAAGCGGACGGAGATTGACCGCTGGCTGAATGGCCAACCGTCTGCACCGCCTATTCATTTGGCAGTATTGCCTTTCACCGCCACCGGTAATCAGGCAGGCACCAAGGCTTTCTCCGACGGGCTCACGGAGATCCTATCCGTCAAGCTCACACAACTTAGCGGCAGGTATCCTCTCGAAATTGTGCCTGCCAGCGAAGTTCGGGCTGAGAGCATTACCACTGTGGAACAGGCTCGCAAAGGTTTTGGGGTAAGTCTGGTTTTGGAGGGTTCGCTGCAAGAATCTGGTGGCCGAGTGCGTGTAACCTACGGCCTGGTAGATACGAAAACCATGCGACAGTTACACGCTGATGCCATTACAGCTGAAAGTGACGACGTGTTTGCGGTGCAAGACAAGGTGGTAGAAAACGTGGTCACCATGCTGGGCTTGCAGTTAGAAGGAAATGAGCATGCGGCATTGGTTTCACACGGGACTCAAGAGCCCGCCGCGTACGACTTCTACTTACGTGGTCGCGGATATCTGCAGGATTTCCATAAGGCAGAAAATGTCAGCAACGCCATTGCGCTCTTCACTCATGCCTTGCAACAAGATCCAAAGTACGCGCTGGCCTACGCGGGCCTGGGAGAAGCCGATTGGGCCAAGTACGACGCCACCTACGAGCCCGAATGGCTGAGCAAGTCAATGACGGCCTGCGAACGGAGCGTTGCTCTGGATGCCAATCTCGCCAGTGGCTACACCTGTTTGGGGACGGTCTACACCAGCAGGGGCAGATACGAAGAGGCGGTGCAGCAATTCCAACGTGCCGCGCAACTCGACTCGACTAGTGAAGATGCTTATCGCGGGCTAGCCTCCGCCTACGAAAAATTGGGCAAGCTTGCGGAGGCGGAGAATACCTACCAGCTCGCAATTCAGATGCGTCCGCAATATTGGGCAGGATATCAATGGTTGGGTAGCTTCTATGCCCATCACGCCAGATACGCCGACGCCGCCCGCCAGTTCAATCAGGCTATTGCACTCGCCCCAGACGACCCTCACGGATATCGGAATCTCGGAGGGGTCTACATTTTGATGGGAGATTACAAGAAAGCCATCGAATCTTTGCGAAGAGCTGTTGAGCTTTCTCCGGCTTCGGAAGCTTACTCAAATCTAGGAATCGCCTTCTTCGATCTTCGCCGTTTTGAGGAAGCGGTTTCCGCTTTTGAACACGCCTGCACCTCTGACAGTCACGACTACATTGCCTGCGGCAACCTGGCGAGGGCTTATTACTGGGCCCCGGGAAGACGCGATCAGGCGCGATCGGTTTATGAGCGCGCCATTCGCATGGCTGAAGAGGCTGTGAAGATTAATCCCAGGGACGGCGATCCCCATATCTTGATGGCGAGTTATTACGCAATGCTGAACGATCGCGTTCAAGCCTTGCAGCAGCTGAAACAAGCGCTCGACCTCAGTCCTGAAAATCCGGAATATCTTTTCACGGGAGCCATTGTTCATAATCAACTTGGAGATAAGGATATGGCCTTAGCCTGGCTTGAAAAGGCGGCCGCGCAGGGCTATTCACTGGGTGAAATGCGCGCCGCTCCAGAATTCGATAATCTTCATGATCGGCCTAAATTTCAGCAACTACTTCGTTCCAGATGACGTATGATGTCGGCGTTTGCCGGCAAGGAGGATTTATGGCGGAAGCTGCGAAGCTGTATGAGATGCCTGGAGAGATCGGAGATCGAAAGGTCTACGTGGTCAGAGAGGGAGAAGAGCCTCACGACCATCCTGGAATCGATATTTCGATTTCGAAACAGGATTCAGTGCATTGGATTTCTTATGGTAAGAAATTCAGAGTCACTAAGCTCGTGCCCATCGACGAGAAAAAGGATTCCGCGCCGGAGCATCCGTTCTATCGCGAGTTTCCAGGCGAGAACCCTGAACATACATACCAGATTAATTCTGGACCGGCACGCCCCGAGGCGCAGGACCACACTTACGAGGCACATTTCCATTTTGAAGATGGCAGTGAAGCCGATCCTCACATCCGTGTCGGCCCTTAGATTGCGCCATTGAGTAGCGAAAGCAACAACGAACTCCAGAGACTCCAGCTGCTCGTCCGCGAACTAACGACGCGGGTGTACCGCCTCGAGCGTGCCGCCGGTATCGAATCGGCCTCAGTCGCGGCGGAGCCGGAAGCTCCGCCGTCTCCGCCCCCACCAACAGTGCTGCCTGCACGGTTGACCCCCAGCGCGGTTCAACAAACCCAACCGGGGCGTGGATCGCCATTTGCCCCAACGCAGGATACAAATCTCGAATCCCGCATTGGTTCGCATTGGCTCAATCGCATTGGCATTGCGGCGGTGCTGATTGGGGTCTCCTATTTCCTGAAATTCGCGTTTGATAACAACTGGATTGGTCCCGCCGGTCGAGTCACCATAGGCCTATTAGCGGGCATCGCGGTCGTAGTGTGGAGCGAACGCTTTCGTTCCCGTGGTTACACCATATTTTCTTACTCGTTGAAAGGTGTAGGCATCGGCGTTCTTTACTTATCACTCTGGGCGGCATTCCACGTTTACAGTTTGATTCCCAGTGGAGTGGCCTTCTTCGCCATGCTGATCGTTACTGCCGCAACCGCCACCCTGGCCATTACTCAGAATGCCCAAATCCTGGCTGTCTTCGCTCTTACCGGTGGCTTTGCCACTCCCGCGCTCCTTTCTACAGGCCAGAACAAAGAGCTGCAGCTTTTTTCATATGTTGTCCTGCTCGACCTGGCTACCTTGGCGCTGCTGGCAATCGAGCCCTGGCGGCGACTCTTGTGGTTGAGTTACCTGGGCACACTGCTGCTTTATGTCGGCTGGTATTCGACATTTTACGATCGCACCCAGCTTCGCCTTACTTTAGGATTTGCCACGCTTTTCTTCGCGATTTTCGCCATCGCGCCGATTATTGCCCGACAGCCAGAAGACGCTACCCCGGTTGCCGGCGGGACGCCGGCGCTACGCGGAACTTCTTTCTCTGGCAAGTGGACCTTCCTGCTCGTGTTCATCAATGCGGGCGTGTACTTTCTCCAGTTGTACGCTATGTATGAGGCCGTCAATCGGAACGCAGTGGCCTGGTTCGCGCTGGCCCTGGCTGCGGTTTACATTTTCCTCGGCCGGCAGATGCGTCTCCGTTATCCGGATCCGGCCGCAGCAAAAACTCTGCAACTATTGCATCTGGCATTGGCCATCGGGTTCATCACCGTCGCAATTCCCATCCGCTTGGACGCCCACTGGATCACGATTGGCTGGCTGGTGGAAGCTGTCGTCTTGTTTTGGGTGGGGGATCGTATTCACTCCGATTTTCTCAGCGCCTTCGCCATTGGAGCGGTAGTTTTGGCAGTCGCACGGCTGCTGTTTATCGACAATTTTTATTCCACCACGCTCATTTTCAATGCCCGAATGGCGACTCACGCAGTTGCCATCGCTGCGCTCGCAATCATGGCTTGGCAGGGTTTCAAACGCGGTGACGAGATAGGCGCGAAAGCGGCGGCAATTGCTGTGGTCGCCTTGAATCTGCTGGCATTGATCGCATTCAGCCGCGAGGTGGCCGATTACTATTCCCGACAAATGGCTGATGTGCGGCCGCTGCTGGGTCAATGGAATCCATCCCAGTGGTCAAGATTTCACCGGGTTGAGATCGTCCGCGATTTCACCTACTCTGCTGTATGGATGGCTTACGGCGCGATGTTAATGGTGGTAGGTTTCTGGCGGCGCTCCGCCTTCGTGCGCTGGTTGGCTCTATTTCTGATTGCTGTCACAACCGTCAAGGTATTCATTTACGATACTTCGCAGCTTGATCGTCAATATCGCATTCTGAGTTTCATCGTGCTTGGTATTCTGCTGTTGGCAATTTCCTTCGTTTACCAGCGGGATTGGCTGAAGCTGAGTGGCGGCAAGACCAGAGGAGAATCGGCCGTCGTATGAAGGCTCTTTCTGCGATTCTCCTGATAGGTTTCGTACTGGCACCGCAGGAATTCCAACCTTCGCTTTCTTATTTCACCAACCGCCGCACGGTCACGCCCGGCGCCGCCGGCCGGCAGAACTACATCGTGATCGACGAAGACATTTGGAATCACGCCCGCAGGGATCTTGCCGATATCCGTTTTTACGATCTACGTGGAATGCAAGTCCCCTATTCCTTGATCGAGCAGCGTGGAGGAATTTTCAGCGAAGAGCAGCCGGCAAAGGTCCTCAATCTGGGTGCGATCAAAGGCCATACTGAATTCGACGTGGCTGCCGGGGAGATTGCTGAGTACGACCACATCCGGCTCCAACTCAATGCCAAGGATTTTGTGACCACCGCCTCAGTTGAAGGCACGAACGCCGCAGGCCAAGGCCGGGGAACCAAGTTGGGTTCATTTACTTTGTACGACTTCTCGCGCGAAAATCTCGGCTCTAATTCTGTGCTGAAACTTCCGCCCTCGAGCTTCCCATATTTGCACGTGCGGCTCTCCTCCGGCATTCGTCCCGAGCAAGTGAAAGGAGCAACTATTTACAACGTGCAGGAAAAGCAATCAGCCTGGACGGACGTTGGCTTATGCCACCCCGGTGAGCAGAAAGAGCACAGCACAATTCTTATCTGTGACATCCCATCCCGAGTTCCGCTGGAGCGCATATTGTTCCGAGTGGCGCCGCGTCAGACCAATTTTCGACGCAATGTAAGTGTTACGGATGAGCACGGCGGGCAAGTTGCCAGCGGTGGCATCACCCGAATACGGATGAACCGAGGCGGAACGATGGTAACCTCCGAGGAGCTGGCGGTGAAGGTAATCCCCGGGCAGGATTCAGATCGTCTCACCGTGACGATCGATAACGGCGACGACCCTGCTTTGACCTTTGATTCAGTGCAGCCGCAATCGATCGAGCGCCGGCTTTACTTCGAGCCTCAGAGCGAAACTGCCCTTAACCTCTACTATGGAGATCAGAAATTAGCCGCACCCGTCTACGACTACGCAAAGTTCTTCAAGGCTGATCCCGCCGCTGTGAAGGCCAGGCTGGGGACGGGTACGCATAACGCGGCCTACCACGGGCGGCCCGACGATCGCCCTTGGTCCGAGCGTCACCGCAGCCTTTTGTGGACGGCCATGCTACTGGCAGTGGCAGTGCTAGCCGGCCTTGCAATCCGCGGTTTGAAGACCGCGTCTCCCTGAGTCCCAAGCCAGCCTGGTGATAAGTCCCACAGTTCCAACACGGGATTACCCGGTTACCAAAGGACGTAACTGTCTTCGGCTTCAGTTACTTGCCCCGTTTCCCGATATGGTTTGAACTATCCCTCGAGCACCTTCAGACTCCAGCTCTTCTGGCTACGGTCGAGCGATCGTCCGGTAGCGGAGCCTGGGCACGACACGCCGGTTTGGGGGGAAAAGGTGCAATTTCAAATCAAAGGAGTCACATGATGCGAAAGTTCATCGGCGTTGCCTTGTTTGTTAGCCTGGTTTCTTTAATGGGATTCACGCAAGAAACGCCTAAACCAGAAGTGTTCGGCGGTTATCAATACACCCGTTTCGACGGTGGCACCAATGCTAGCGGCTTTAACGGCCAAGCCACCATGTACATCAACAAGTGGCTGGGTGTGAGCGGCGATTTCGGCGGGGCATTTCCATCCGGTGGAAAGTTCCTTACCTATACCGGTGGGCCGGTCGTCTCCACACACAAAGGTCAGTTTTCGCCCTTTGCCCATTTCCTCATCGGAGGCGCACATGCTTCAGCTACGGATCCTCTTAGCGGGACTACTGTCGGTGCCAACGGTCTGGCGATGATGCCCGGTGGCGGCGTCGATATGGGAAGCAAGCAATTGGCGTTCAGATTGGTCCAGTTCGACTGGCTGATCAGCCGTTTCTCCGGTGTGACCGACAAGAACAATGCTCGGATTTCGAGCGGACTCCTGTTCCGGTTCTAACTGAGCACGCTTTCACTACGGAAGCTCTAAGGGCGACCTTTCGGTCGCCCTATTCTTTTCCGCTTATCTGCAGTTCCGCGAGCCTAACGGAGTGATTCCTCTACCTCGGAGAGCCAAGTGGGCCGCTTGAGCACTTCTCGTGGCTTGGGACCGTCCGCAGCTCCCACGATACCGTCACGCTCCATCAGATCGATCAGATGCGCAGCCCGTCCGTAGCCAATGC
>Ga0137396_10001350_pt1 | contig 12829 bp, 8 predicted proteins | sample czc16metaG_FD_108284 | JGI IMG/M metagenome (GOLD analysis project Ga0137396, IMG submission 108284) | Vadose zone soil microbial communities from Angelo Coast Range Reserve, California, USA - czcobulk3.16 metaG | ecosystem: Environmental > Terrestrial > Soil > Vadose zone | place: USA...
GAGCCAGTGAGGCCGGTCCGAACGATCGCCCCAGATCGAGCGCTACCAAGGCTAAGAAATTCTTGCCCTCACCCAACATGAGAACGCGCGCGTACAGCGGATCGAGGGTTGCTGTTGCTGGCCCCGTTCGATCGCTGTAACCCCACATCTCGACACCGGGCGGAGGAGTGATCTCAACTCTGGCAACGGCGCCGCGCAGTGTAGCGGCCCCGGCCACACCCTGTGCGGAAATAACTAAAAGCACGAAAGTGATGACGCCGTCAGCGACATGCGACAGAGTCCGGGTTTGTAGCTTGCGCAGCGTTCTCATCGTGAGTGATTCTTGTCTGCTATGAAAAATGAGCTTGACCTTGATTCAGTATTGAACAAAGCCGGTTGCGTAGCGAAATGCCTCGACGTAGCGGCCGTCTTTTCGCGGTTGCTGCCGCCGCATGAACTCCATCAACTCATCGCCGTGGTTCCTTAGCTTCTCGCGGATTTGCAGTATCGGCTTCCCATCCTCGATGATCATGGTGCGATCCAAATGAAATGGAGTACGGGTCGTATCTACCGAAAAAGTTACCGCGATTCGCTCAGGGCTGTCTTCTATTATGTGATAGGACCAAGGCAGCAATGCCACTTCGCCATGCTGACCGAATTGGGCCCCCTTGCACTCGGAAGGAAAGTCGCCCGCAGCGGGTAATAACTCCTGCCAGCCTCCTTGGTAGAAGTCAGAGAAGGATCCCTCGCGTAAGTTGATGGTGGCTAGTACTGGAGGTTGCGCGCGTAATCCTATCGGCGTACGCAGGAGAAATTCGGTGTCTGTGGGCTTATGAAGAAACTCGTAGATATCCGCTCCTTTGTCCGCAGCCACGGAGATGCGAATGACCTGGTTTTCGAGAACTACGCAGCGGAGACCGCGAAACACGCATTCCGTAATCCGGCATGCGTAGTTTCGTTCGCGTGTGTACGGAACATAGCGCTGGTGTTCGTGCAGTTCCATGCCCTTGCTAGGCGGTTTCCCGAACTGCGACAGGCGCGGCGGCAAGCTCGCCTGCGTGGTCCTGAATCTTTTTCAGCGCGGTGGCGATCTCATGCATGTCTTCCTCGTCGCCCAGCAATGCCGGTTGCGGAATCCACACCGTTTCCCAGGCGGCGCGGTGAGTGTGAGGAAATTTTCCTTTTAAGAACGCGTTAGCTTCCGCCGCCTGCCTGCCGGTGAGTTTCTTGCGGTACTCGCCACTCTTGAACACATCGAGATCGTGTAGCGGAGGATAACTCGCCTGGTTGGGAATGCCTTCGGCATTCATGGCTGCGATGAATCTTTCCGTGCTGATGCCGGCAAAAGCGTCGCGATCCACATGAAAGATATACGCATACTGTCCGTTGCGAGTGCAGCCAGCGTGCAATTTCTGCGGTGTAATGCCCTCAATCTCTCCCAACAGCCGATCGAGCAGCCGCGCATTCTTGTGGCGGTGCGCAGTCTGCGCATCCAGACGCGTGAGTTGCACGCTAAGCACGGCGCCCTGCCATTCACTGAGCCGGTAATTGGAACCATAAATAAAATGGCTATAGAACCACTCGCCGGGCATGCGGCCGCAATCGTGGACGGAGCGGGCCAGTCGTTCGACGGCATCGTCATTTGTAATGATTATGCCGCCTTCTCCGGCGGTGATCAGTTTGCTGGATTGAAAGCTGAATGTTCCCGCTGTTCCAAACGTGCCGATTCGCCGCCCTCGCCATTCGCTGCCATGCGCATGCGAACTGTCTTCCACCAGTGCAATGTCATGGTCCCGGGCGATTTTGATCAAGCGATCAAGATCAGCGGGATGCCCGCCCATGTGTACCGCGATGATAGCTTTTGTGCGCGGGGTGATCGCCGCTTCGACCAGATCGGGATCGATGCAGTATGTATCTGGCCGAACGTCCACCATTACCGGCAGTGCCCCGGCAAACAGCACGGCACTGGCAGTGGCGATGAAGGTGAAGTCTGGAACGATGACCTCATCACCTGGCCCAACGTTAAGAGCGGCCATGACAACTTCGATTGCGGCGGTACCGTTCGTCACCGCGACGCCGTGCCGCGCGCCGTGAAAGGCCGCGAACTCACGCTCAAATTCAAAGGTCTTGGTTCCCGGCGTGCGCCACCAGATGCGGCTCTCCAAGACCTCCATCAGCCCGCGACGTTCTTTGTCGTCGTAAATAGGCCATTCCGGAAATGGTTTGCCCTTCGCCTTGCGACCGCCGAATAAAGCGCGTTCCGACATTGCGCTCCTCTCAGGGAAAGCACTTTACCTGCAGCCTGGCACGTGGTCAATAGAAGTACTTTAGGTTGCCCACCTGGTTTTAATGAAGGTCGCCGACAGTCTTGACCACCCTTCTCCCGCGGAGCCAGCGACGACGATTCGAAAACCAGCTTCCCGCGTCACCGGCTGCTACGCTCTACGGCATCCCGCAGTTTCTTGGACAGCTTCTCAATACGCTTGAGCCTCTCGTTCAAGTTGCTGGAGACTAAACCGCGGCTGATCCCCTCGACCTCAGCAGGTATAGTCTGCGACAGTTGTGCCAATTCATCGGCGTCTTTTTTGAGCTCTCGCGGGTCGGGCGCGTTGGTCAGATGAATTGCGGTGCGCTGTTCTGGTAGCTCGGCCCACCCTTTTCTCTCGTGGCCGTTCCCAACTGGACCGCGATATTGCGGCGATGCGACTGAGCAGACCAAGCAAAGCACGAGCACAAAGCTTGAGCGCCGAATCGTGTTCATGACAAGACTCCAATGCAGGGCCACATTGTAGTCCTGGCTGGGAATTTCTGCGACTTTCGAGCATCTATTGTTCAGCTTGACTTGGTGCTTGCGGTGGAGTATTAAAGCGGTTCAGACAATTCACCTCTGACTCCCGCAGGCCAAGGGGGCACCATGAAGGCACCGTCAGAGACCAGCCGGGCTGTGAAGCTGGCCCTTGCTTTGGTACTAGTTACCAACGCTTCCTCGTTAATCGCTCAAGTCGATCGGGGCAGTATTGTGGGCATCGTGAGCGATCCCAGTGGCGCGAAGGTAGCCGGGGCCGACGTAACCATAACGAATTCGGCCACCGATCAATCCATCAAAGTCACAACGGACACTTCCGGAGCATATGCAGCCAACTTGTTGCGCATTGGTGCGTACTCTGTGACCGTGGAAAAACAAGGTTTCAAAAGAGCGGTGAAACCGGGCGTGGAGGTGGGCGTCAACCAGGTGGTACGAGTGGATCTAAATCTGCAGGTGGGCGCCACGACCGAATCGGTGGAAGTGACCGGAGTCGTTCCCCTGCTGCAAACAGAGACCTCCTCGCTGGGAACAATAGAAACCGAGAAGCGGATTTCTGACTTGCCACTAAACGGCCGCAATTTCATTCAGCTCGCCTACCTAGGGCCAGGTGCCAATAGCGGCATGGCGGGGTCCAACGTTTCAGGCGGAGTCTTTGAGAACGAAAGGGCCAATGAAGCCCTTTCGGTAAATGGACTGCGCGTCTCGAATAACAACTTTCTCCTGAACGGTGTTGACAACAATGAGTTCGGCCTCGGTGGTGTCGTCGTCCTTCCGCCGCCGGATGCGATTCAGGAATTCCGCACCGAAGAAAACTCCATGAGTGCAGAATTTGGCCGTGGTGGGGCCGCGGTGAACGTAGTGGTCAAATCCGGCACGAATCAGATCCACGGCGGGCTCTTTGAATTTATCCGCAACAGTGCACTGGACGCGAGAAACTATTTCGCTTCTCCTCCACCTGCGCCGAAGCCGGGCTTTAAGAGAAATCAATTTGGGGGTTTTCTCGGGGGACCGATCAGCAAAGACAAGACATTCATCTTCGGCGATTACCAGGCAACCAGGATCCGGGAGGCCTTGAGCTACGTTTCTACCGTGCCTAATGCCGCGGAGCGCAGTGGCGATTTCAGCGACCGGCTGACAGGAGTTACCTTTTCTCCTTGTCCGGCTCCAGGTCCGGGGGAGTCATTCGACCTCGGCACGATCTTCGACCCTTTTAGCACTCACAGTCACGCGTGTGCGGATGGGAGCGGCACGGTTCTGCTCCGCGATCCCGTCAGCTCCAACAACATAATCCCATCCTCAATGCTCAATGCGACGGGATTGAACGTTGCCAATTTGTATCCCCTGCCCAATGGTCCAGGCTTGGTTAATAACTACATTTCAAGTCCGAGTCGAGTGAACAATCAGGATTCGTTCGACATTCGCCTGGATCATCGCTTTCGTGAACCGGATCAGATCTTTGCGGGCTACAGCTTCGATGACATTCGCAGCTTGCGGCCAGGGCCGTTGGGAGACTTAGGCGGGGCAAGCTGCTGTCCCAGTCGCGATAAGACGCGATCGCAGCACGTTAACCTTGGTTGGACCCACACTTTTTCGGGGCGCCTCCTCAATGATGCTCATGGGGGCTTCTTCCGTTATGCGGTGAACGCCCTGCCGCTTCTGTTCGGCAAAAATGTTTCGGAGCAAGTTGGGATTCCGTTCGCCAATCGCGGCGATGTCAACTCTTCAGGATTGTCTTTTGAGGATGTCGCCAGCTTCACCCCCATGGGTGATTCGCTGTGGACGCCTGAGCACGCCATTGAAAACATTTATCAAGTTGCAGACACTGTCACATGGGTCCGTAACAAGCACTCCTTCAAGTTCGGCGTTGACTTCCGTCGCCAGCAGCGGAACTTCTTTCAGCTGACTGCGTCTCGTGGACGGTTCAGCTTCCCAGGGGGGTACACCGCCGACCTGACTACCGCTAATGGCGGCAACGGGCTTGCTGACTTGATACTGGGAATACCAACTTCGTCAGGGCAGGACTTCCTTACTGGAATGTATCCAACACGCTATTGGGACCTGGCGGAGTTCGTTCAGGATGATTTCCACGCTTTGCCAAACCTTACGTTAAACATCGGCTTGCGGTACGAGGTGACCTCGCCCGCCAATGGCCGCGTTGGAAACTTCGATCTGGACCGTGCCATCGTAGTGAATTCGTATGGATCCAATGCTGTGCCTCACGCGGGGGTTAAGTTTGACAAGAGCGACTGGGCGCCGCGACTCGGCTTGGCGTGGTCTCCGCAGAAGGACACCGTGGTCCATGGCGCCTTCGGCATATTCTACTCAAGCGAGGGGAACATCTTCGATGACTTGGGTCTGAACCCGCCACAGCTGGCGTTTACGTCTCATTTCTTCAATGTGGGCCAGATCCCCTCCTCGAGTCAATTCATATCTGCTGGCTTTTCGCCAATTATTCCCTTCGCTGATCCCAATCACCCCACTGGAGTCGTGCGCACGACCGGTCCCGTTCGCCGCATGCCACGGATTATCGAATGGAATTTGGGGATTCAACACCAGTTTTCGCAGAACTGGATGGCACAAGTCGGATACGTCGGCACACGCGCATACCACTTGTGGAATCACGAGGTCAGCGACCTGAACCAGCCTTTTCAACCGCTGGATTCCAACTTCTCGGATGCCACCGGCAACTTTGGTCGTCCGTACTTCAACGTCCTGCCCGACCTGAGCAACGTGTTGCCGTTGGATTTTCCGCAATTGCAGATGTTCTACAACGCCTTTCAGACGTCGGTGAATAAGCGTTTCTCCAGCGGATTTAACCTGCTAGCCTCGTACACTCTGGCCCACAATCTGGGTAATGCAGACGGCAACGTCGGGGCAGCTATCCAGGACGCCCACCATCCGGAGAAGGAGTTTGGCCCGGTACTGCCCGACCTTCGGCACCGTTTCGTAGTGAGCTATATCTACGAATTGCCGGTCGGTCGGGGCCGGCATTTCCTCCCTAACCTAGGGGGTGTTTCCGATGGAATTATTGGTGGATGGCAGATCGGTGGCATAACGAGCGCGCAGAGCGGGGAGGCATTTACGGCCGTCATGTCCGGCGATCTCAGCAATACCGGTAGCGGCAGTTATCGGCCTGATCAGGTTGGGAATCCGTACAGTTTCTCCATTGGGCAGGCTGAACAAGCGAACCTCGGTTGTGTTCCAGGTCACCGAACGCTGTCGTGCTGGTACAACCAGGCCGTGTTTGCCGCACCGCCTTTGGCCCCCGGACAACAAATCGCGCACGTGTTCGGTAACTCGCGGATTGGCAACCTGCGAGGCCCGAAGCTTGTCAATATGGATTTCGTTTTGCAAAAAAGCTTCGAGATACGTGAAACTCACCAGATTGAGTTCCGATCCGAGTTCTTCAACCTGCTCAACCATCCCAATTTTGGGCTGCCGGGCAACACCGTGGATCAACCCGGGGGAGCTAGCATTACCAGCACCTCGACCGACAATCGGCAGATTGAGTTCGCCTTAAAATATATCTTCTAGCCGAAATTCAGAGTTCTATCGAATCGGAACAGTCCCGCCGGCAATATTCGAATAGGCAGATTCTCCCGCGTCATTGTACGCACGTACGCGATAAGCAGCTTGCCGGCCTTTCGCGACAGCAGAGTCGGTGTACTCGGTTGCCGTATTTTCCAACTTTGCAATTCGTTCCCACCGGGAACCGTCCCCGGCAAGGCTTTCAACCCGGCGCTCTACCACTACACCCTTAGGCTCTCCCCCATGGAGGCTCCAGCTCAGTTTCGCAGACTTCCCTCTCAGCGCTACCGTTAGGGAACTTGGCGCTTCTGGAAGCAGGGGCCAATCAAAATAACTTTCGTCCGTAATGGCCATGACGCTGTCCTTCAATGGCAACGCTTGTAACGTATCTGTTGTCCCATCCTTCCATTCAATGGGCTTGATATCTCCTGAAACAACGTCAACCAACAGGGGATGGCTTATGCCCGTGTTCTTCAACGAGAGCTCCGCGTAAAGCGGAGGGAACACGTTTCCTGGCAGACTGTGGGCGGCCAGCCAGTACGCCACGATGGCCTTTCCAGATCGCGAACGGAAGCCGTAGGCCATGAAAGGAAATCCTGCTTGCCGGCGCAGTGCGGGCAAGTCGGGAGCTCTGATTTCGATCGCAGGATCGAACTTCGTGTCCGAAAAGAGTGCGTTCGTATTCTGCAGCGCATAGAACACGGGCCGCGCCGTAAAGTCAGTATCATGGAAAGTCAGCCCATGGATCAGCCCGAAGTCGTCGTATTCGTTGCCATCGGTCCCTGCGGCCAGCAGCCAGACAAACGTCTTCACGCCCGCCGCCAAGTTATACACCAGCCCGCGTGGAACGTACTTGGCCTGGACAGACTCATCCGATCCTTTCCACGACGGAATCGAGTTGAACTCGTCGTCAAAAAACTGAACGTCGGATCGAATTCCGGGGTAATTCCGCACTAGTTCGCGCAATAGCCTCGGTGACTCCGTCAAATAGGCTCCGTAGTCCATGCTTTCCGGGTTCAGGTTCTGACCGTAGCCGGGGTAAGTATGGTAGGCGTATACGTCGATGCCAGAGGCGCACTGGCATGTGTCCAGTGCACGTTTCGTGAAATCGCGTGAGGGATCGGCCTGGCCACCGTAGATCACCTTGGCGTCACGATCAATATCGTGAACGACCCGCACGAAGGATTTGAGCAGCAGTCCGTAATCTTCTGGATTGGCTACCGGGTTCCAGTAATTTATGTCCTGTTCGTTCCAGAGCGCCCAGTAATGGATACGGGTTTGGAAGTGCTCCACCATCCATTTCACGTAGCGGTTAAAGTTGGCAATTTGCTCGGGAGTTCTAGGAGGCCAGAATACTGAATACAGACTTCTGTCCGCATTATGAAACGAACCCGGTTCGGGAGTAACGGTGTCCGGCATCTTGCCAGCAGCGGCCGTGTACATGGGATTGCCATACAGTAGCTGCACTTGTATGTTGACGCCATTATCCACCAGTGAATCTACGTAGTCCTCTAGTTCCTGCGAGCTGGAATATACACCGCGTTTCTGCTCGATCCAATCCCAACTGGTTCGGTCAGAGCTGTTCTCGTACTGGCCGATGCGAATCCACTTGAAACCAGCATCGAACATCCGGGTCCACCACCTGCGGTTCCAGGGCAAATAAGGATCACGCGGCAGATCAGAGTTTATGCCAAAGCCATCTTCAATTTGTGAGGAACGCTTGGGAGGAACATGATCGGGAAGGGGCTTCCGCATGTCCGCTGCAGTTAGTCTGCTCGGAAAACTTGCGGAAATAGCAATACAAAGAACGACGACACGGTGCCAGGCCCAAACGCCGCGCCGCAATGGCATTCTGTTCATTTCCTTGTAGCTCCTTTCTCTTGTGATACAGGCGCAACAATAACACTGCGTCGTCTGAGAAGCTGAAGTTACTTCACAATAGTGCTTTCGCCCCTGGAGGCCGCCTCGGAACCGGGCTTTGCAAGCACGAATTGTCTGATAGCGCTCCGGGTTTGCGCCATTCGGTCCCGGTGATTTCGAGACAGCTTCCGATAAAAATCCAATTCCCGCTCAGCCAACGTCAATTGATTCAGGTCTCGATAAGTCTGCCCAAGCCTGTAGTGCGCCATTTCGGAGTCAGGATCCAACCGAATTGCCTCACGAAAATCGCCCACGGCCTTTTGGTTTTGTTTGCCATGAGCATAGAGTGTGGCTAATTCGAGGTGTGCTGCTGCCAGTCGTGGATTCAAACGGACGGCTTTTTCGAGCATGGATTGCGCCAGATCGAGACGGTCCGCTCGATTCGAGGCTACGCTCTGCCGGAAGAGCGCAGCGCCCAAACAGAACAGTGCCTGGGAATTTCCAGGAAATCGTTCCGCCAAACGTTGCAGTCGTGGCTGTATCCTTTCCCATTCAGCCACGATCACGAACGTCGGTAAGGCATTCCAGGCGAGGAACGCATCCGGCGATGCCGGATCAACCTCCAGTGCGTCGATGAACGCGTCTGCTGCGTCCCCGTATTGACGCAGAGCAAATTGAGCCAAGCCTCTTCCTACATATAGGCGCGGAGATTTGGGAAACCTCTGCGAGCCCACCCTGAACGCCTCAGTCGCCGGACCAAACGTGAGATGGGTAAGATATTCCGCGCCGAGATCAAAATAGTATTGCTCGTTGCTCGGGTCGAGCTCGACAGCTTGCTGGTAGTGTCGCACCGCTTCGACGTAACGCCCCCTCTCTTCTTCAATTGCTGCCAGCAGGTTGTACAGCTCGGCGTCCGGCTGTTGCCTGAGAGTACGTTCGAGCAACTCAGTAGCGGCCTCTGTCCTCCCCTGCTGCTTATAGGCTAAGGCCAAGTTATAACTTGCCGGCTGACTGGTTGGCTGCAGCTGCAAGGTCTGCTCAAAATGAGAAACTGCCTGTGAATAGTCGCCGCCGGATTCAAACATGAGTCCAAGCTCAAAGTGTTGCTCTGCGGACAGGCCCGCCGGTGCAGAAGGCAGTTGCGGCTTCCGCTTGTCTCCTGCTCGCAGAGTGTTGCGCACGAGCGCAAGGTAAATCTCAAACGATTGCGGGCTGAGTTCGTACGCACGACTGTAATAGCGAGTTGCGGTCCCTTGGTCTCCAAGCTGTTCAGCCACTCCCGCTGAGAGCGCATAGAACCTCGTCGCACTGGCACTATCGTCAGGAGGGCTCAACCTCGTGAGTACTTTCTGAGCCTCGGCGTTTCTCTTCAGTTCTCGTAGACTCCGAGCGAGCTCATAACCGGCCTGGAAGTCTCCAGGATGGCCGGACCAGGCTTTTTCCAGATATGGCTCAGCTTCCCCCCATTCCCTGGTTTCTGCCAAAGTCGTTCCCAAACCGACCAGCGCTGTAAAGTTGTTCGGCTCCTCTTTCAGGGCCTGCCTGAATAATTTCACGGCTTCGGCGCGACGGCCCAGTTGCCAAAGCAACGCAGCAAGATTGTTGTAACCCATGGTCGCGTGCGGACGTAGTCGGATGACTGTCCTGAAACTGGCCTCGGCATCCTCAGTTCGACCCAACTTGGCCGTCACCAGCCCTCGAAGGTTGTTCAAAGAGGGATCGTCCGGTTTAGCTGCCAATCCGGTATCTATTTCTGTGAGTGCCTCATCAGCATGTCCGGTTTGCAGGAGACGAAAAGCGTTATCGTACGCCGTGGTTTGACTGGGATTTCCCGGGATGTTCCGTTGGGCGCACTGAGCCGTGGCGGAGAGAAGAGTGAGGACAACGAGCGGGACAGCGCCCGAAACAAGTTCAAAACTTTTCCTGACTGACAATTCCCTTTCCTTCATGGATCACAACTAAGCGATCGACCGGAACGTGTTCCACGATTTCCTGCCCACCGCCCAGCCATTTGACTTGTACACGAGTTGCTTCGCGCGCGCGGCCCAAACCAAAATGCAATCGCAAATCGCTCTGCGAACAGAAACTGCCACCACTGCGTACTTCCTGAATTTGACGTCGGCCCTCGGCTTCGACAATTACTCTGGATCCGATCGCCGCACGGTTGGTGCGCGTTCCCACAAGTCTTACAAGCATCCATGAGTTGGGCGAAGCCGACTGATTCCGAAGCAAAGTAGGAACGTCATTCAGATTGTTAATTGCCACATCAATTTGCCCGGTGTGAAAAATGTCGCCAAAAGCCGCCCCGCGACTGCAACGCGGAAGTAGTAAACCAGGTCCGCCACGGTCGGAGATATCCTGGAAGCGACCGTTTCCCAAATTGCGGTACAAGAGTTTCTTGCCTTCATCTTCTTTCGGCTTGGTGCGTCCCGCGCTCAGACGCGGAGGGTAAATCGCTCCGGTGACCATTAAAAGGTCGAGCTGGCCGTCGTTGTCAAAATCAACGAAAGCAGTGCCCCACTTGACTGCGGAAGTCTGCCCACTGAGGCCGGCTTGGAATGTGCGGTCTGTAAAGAACCCATTCCCCTGGTTGTGGTATAGAGACGTGGTCTGATCTGAAAAGTTGGTTTTTATGATATCTAGAAAACCGTCGCGGTCATAATCACCAGCATCAACACCCATCCCGCCTTGCGAGCTGCCGTTTTCGTCAACAGCTACCCCAGCGAGCAATCCTATTTCTGTGAATGTTCCATTTCGATTATTTTTGAAAAGCAGACTCGGCGTCGAATCGTTCGCAACGTAAATATCGAGCCAGCCATCGTTGTCGTAGTCAGCAACACACGGCGTGAAGCCGTAGGTCCGCTCGGGCTTCGCAATACCGGCGGCTCTCGATACATCTGTAAAGCTTCCATCGCCATTGTTGTGATAGAGAATGTTCTTCGATCCCTCTAACCCTTTCGGTCCGTACAACACCGGCGATTGCACGCCGACCAGGGAGGGATCCGAATCGTACAGTGCCAGGCCGGCTTCGTATGCCACATAGTTGCTGACGAACAGATCGAGATACCCGTCACGGTCGTAATCGAGGAAAGCAGCGCCGGAGTTCCAGTGGTCCTCAACTTGAAGCAGCCCGGATTCGCGCGTGACGTCGGTGAAGGTACCATCGCCGTTGTTGCGGTACAGCACGTTCTTGCCGTAATACGTGACGAACAAATCCAAGAGGCCATCATTGTTGTAATCCCCGACGCACACTCCCTGGCCCCAACCCGAGCGCACGAGATTGGCCTTCGCAGTCACATCTGTAAATGTCCCGTCACGATTGTTCCTGTAAAGGTGATTTGTAGGCTCTTCACCTTTCGGGAACCTACTCAATCCCCAGCTGTTGACGATAAATATGTCCAGCCATCCGTCATTGTCATAGTCGAACAGAGCAATTCCGCCACCCGTCGTGGAGAGAAGAAAGTCCTTGCTTTCATGTCCCGTGAGCATAGTCCTTGTGGTCAACCCCGCCTGACTTGCAAAATCAACATAGTTAGGGAAGTACTCGTCCTCCTTACCGATCTTCGCGGCGAAGGGGGACAGAAAAGGAGATAAAGAAAAAAGTCCAAGCTGAAAGAAAGCCCGGAGGCACTGCCGACGGTGCATGCCGCAAATTATATCCTGCTGTCTAATTTGCGGCGGCGGCTACGGCCCCCCTACCCGCACCAGTTCGCACATGCGTGTCGCCGAACTCCTATTCCAAAGACGGCACCCTAGTCGCACCCTGATTCTCCGACATGCAATCTGTAAGTCTCTGGAAAAATAGAGCCGAATTCTGTCCCTCGTAAGGCCAGAGCGCAGCCGGGTGGCGGCAACGTTCAAGGACAGGCAGTCCACGTCGAGGTTGCGCTCTCGGCACCCGATTTTCCAACCCTCGGTTTGAGCGACCGGGGGTATCGAGTGCCGAGCAGCAGATGCTCAGTTAGCGACCACGCTTTCTTTCCCAAAGAGCAACGCCTCTACGTTTGTGGCAGCTTCGTCCTGCATGTGCGGGAGCACGTGAGCGTAAGTGTCCAATGTAAACGCGGTGCTGGCATGTCCCAATTGCTCTGATACCACCTTTGGCGACGCTCCGGCTGCCAGTGCTAGGGTGGCTGCCGTGTGCCGTAGATCGTAGAGTCTGATCCTCGGCAAACGAGCCACCTCAAGAATCGACCTGAAGTGCTTAGCGAGACAATCCGCGTTCATCGGGTGGCCCGACACAGTCTTGAAAACCAAGTCAAGGCCTTCAGGAAACGGGTTGTTCGGAGTTGTCATCGTTATCCTCGTCATATACAGGCCATGAAGAATAACGACAATCCAACTCTGCAGTTTGATCGGTCGACGGCTTCGCGAATGCTTCGTATCAGCGAAACACCATTTTCCGTTAAAAGTCTTCGGAGACTGCGCACAACACCGACCGTTTGTCGCGCCCAGTCGATGTCTTGCCATTTCAAACCCAAGTACTCACTCGGCCGCACCCTGTCGCAACCGCGGCCGCGAGCACCGGACCATGCGGAGTGGCCAGTGCGACTTTGAGAAACATCCGCACTTGCTCCAGCGTCAGGGCTTGCATTTCATGTCTGGACTGCCGAGGTAGCTTGAGGCCGTCGAGCGGACTTTCCAGCAATAGACGCC
>Ga0137396_10001351_pt1 | contig 12821 bp, 16 predicted proteins | sample czc16metaG_FD_108284 | JGI IMG/M metagenome (GOLD analysis project Ga0137396, IMG submission 108284) | Vadose zone soil microbial communities from Angelo Coast Range Reserve, California, USA - czcobulk3.16 metaG | ecosystem: Environmental > Terrestrial > Soil > Vadose zone | place: USA...
CCGCTGTCAAACTGGTGGTCGGGGACTGGTAGTTGGACATTGACTCCTTCAAAGTTGAAAGTTACCTTGTTCGTGTAAGAGGTGACGGTGTGCTGATCGTAGCCATTGTTCGTCCATGTGACAGTGCCGCCTTGACTGACGGTCGCGATTCCAGGACGGAAGCTGAATGCGCCGCCGCCGGGGAAGCTAAAGGTGGCCGGGTTGAATTGGGCGACATCATGGATGCTTATGATGGCTTGGGATGAGGCAGCGTTGACAGGGGTTGCGAATAGGAGTGTTGCTAGTATGCTGACTGCAGGAATAATTCTGACTAGACGCAATATTGTTCGTTGTGTGTGGTTGCGTGTCGATTAATAAGCTCGGGCAGGAGAAATGCAGATTTCTCTGTCTCAGGATACCCTTCGAGCGACAGTTTGCTTGGGGGGAGAATTCGGGCACCTCCCCTGGAAATCCTAAATAGCGGGCCGAGCCGCGGCAGCATTCTAATATCCCTTGTCATCGCAGAAAGCAGAACAAGTCAAAATAAGCGTCCGACCAGCCAACACTCTTTATCAGGCGTCAGGTAGGATCCAGGACGGAACATTTCGTGGTCGGTGGCATTTTTCCTTCGACATGTACAACAGCCCCCGATACAATAATTTCGGAAACCTCCGCGTACTCAACGATGACACGCTAAGTCCTGGCGCTGTCTGGCCCCTGCATCCGCACACTCAGAACGAAGTCGTCACATACGTTGCTGAGGGCGAGTTTCGTCACGAAGACGAGCGTGGTAAGGGTGGCGTTCTCCACAAGGGAGGAGTACAACACACCACCGTTGGCCGTGGAATGTACCATTCGGAAATCAATAATCGGAATGATATTCCAATGCGGTTCATCCAGATATGGTTCATGCCCGAGCGGCTCAACATGACACCGTCCGTAGAACAGCAAGACGTAGATCGATCGGAAAGAACCAATCAATGGCTGAAACTAGTAGCCTACAAGGACCCTGAGACTCTACCGCTCAGAGCAGACGGCGCGGTCCTTGCCTCATTCCTGCAACCCGGACACAAGATCGACTATCAGGTCAGAGACGATTATGGATTATACCTCTACGTATTGGAAGGTGGACCCGTCCGCGTCGGCGACCAGCTTCTACCAGAATTCAACGCAGCAGAAATACGAGGAATAGGAAACATAACAACCACAGCAGAAGAAGACGCAGAATTACTGCTACTCGAAGTCAACCTGAACAAAGGCTGGCCGACTCACTAGGCTATTGACCGCTCGCTCTAACGATTGGGCCTAGCCCTCAAAGGGTGGGAGTTCCAGTGCGCGCTCAAAGGCCGCGCGGTCATGCACTGGCTCCCCATGTGAAACGATCACTTTTTCGAACGGAAGCTCGAGCAGTACACGCAAGGCTGGCAGGACCCGTTTTTCGTGGGACGGCGACCCCCAGACACGAAGGGTACCATTCCGTTCCGTCATCCCGTCTCCAAAGACTATCACCCGTTGTTCTGGCAGCCAGAGGGGCGTCTCAGCCCGTCCCCGTCCATCGTACAATGCCACAAGCCCTCCAGGCAGCACGCTATCGGGCCTGATCGGCTCAAGCTCAGTCCTCGGAATATCATCACGAAAGAAAAATAGCGGCCCGAACGCACGAACATGATAACGATCCACAAACTGGTCGACGTCCCGAACGTGGTCGGGAAGAAGAACAACTGCCGCCGTCGGCGGACGCTCGTCAAGTCTCTTCCAGACCTCGACAGCGTCTGTAGGTGGAGCAAGCGGGTCCAAGACCAGCCTCTCGCCCCCAGACTCTACGAACGTTGATGTCACAACCGGCTCCCAATCGCTACCTGGCTTCCAGTGATGATGTCTCACACGCCAAATCCACAAGCCTGGTCCCACATCACGAACCTCGACCGTACTGGTCATTGATTGCATAACACGTTCTCAATGATCGCCCATTGAGATAAGATTTGTTGAAACGAGGTCAACTTATCGAGACGCTGGCCGACACACTAGTGCGTCTTTGGAGATTTGGCGATGGGCAGTTGCCTGTATTGTCTGATCATTTCTTCGAAGTTTGGAAGGGGCTTAGAAGAGCCGAGCTTTTCTCCTGCGTGATGTTTCAACCCGTACCGCAGAAAGGATAGGAGTATGAAGACCGCATCCTCCCCGCGCGAGGTCAGAGCATACGATACGATGTCATCTGTGGCTTTTCTCTCAATCAGCCCTTCCTTCTGCACATCCTTCAGCCTCCTCGACAACACTCTCGCCGTGAGGCCGGGATTGTTTCTGAGAATCTCGCCGAGGCCACTGAGGGTAAAACGCGCGACTATGGGCTAGGGGATGCTGGCGTTTTGCCGAAGAATTTCTTCGGTCCTGCCCGAGTCAAGTATGACGGGATGATTATTCCAGCGACTATCCTGATGACTCCGCCCACGCCTCCGATAGTGCCACCATAGACTATCTCGAGGATTCCGAGCAGTATCGAGACGATGTAGATCAAGATTCCTCCCATCCAGGCCCAGCGCGCTCCGGTGTAGAATCCGACGCCCAGTGCAAGTCCGAGGATGCCGAAGATAGTCACCACGATTGCCAGCCAGGTGGGACCTGTGGCGCTGCCGGCGAAGACGGATGCGGCTCCGAACAGTGACAATACGCCTCCCGCAGCAGCGATCACCGCGATTACTATGACTCCAACTGGCCTCTTGGGCTTCGATTGAGACTGCATAGCCTTTCGAACCTCTTCACGTTTGTGTAATAAGAGTGTGTCTTTCGTATCTCACCCCTGAGAGTGAGAAGGACAAGCTAATCGCTTCGGATTATTGAACCGGTTCGGGCCTGATAGACGTGTAGCCTGATGGAGGTCTCATCGTCTGGTTTGATCGCGACGCTTATTCCCAGAATTCACCCCAACTATGTCGAACAGTATGCGTTTGTAGTTTAACGTCAGAGCTCTTGCGAAGAACGGCCCTTCGATCCTCATATCTCTCAGATCGTGACTGTTCCTTTCGTCTGGGCGGAACCTCTCGAATGACAAGCAATTTTCGAGGTATGGCCTGAGCTTGTTAACATCGGCATCTACCACGATCTCCTTTGGTATGAGCCTCTTCTTTGATGATCGAAGCAGGTCATTCAGTACTTCTCTAGCCGCTTCATGGTTCTTCCAGGCTTCCTCAACAAATCCGGTGAAGAGTCCGTTCGTGACCAGTTTTGATAAGAATGACCCATCGCTATCTTCCGCGTACCCTTTGAGAAGGTGCGCTTTGATGTTAAGCTCATTTGATCTGTCGAAGCTATACAATAACCGGCGAGCAACCGCTTCGTGTTCTGATTTGTACGCATGGTTGAGGGAATCGCCGAAAGAGCCGCTGGCTAGGAAAAACCTGGCTATATGATAATCTCCAGAGATTAGAGCGCTAGAGATCGTGTGGGAAAAGTCAGGGTCGTATGGGATTTCGCTCATTAAGAGTCCCTTCCAGGTGGCTCTGCGGGTGTAGCGGTCGATTGCTCCAATTTCAACGAGCCAGTTCTCTGCAAAGGCGACCTCGCGATGGTCTACCTTTGACATGAACTCTAGCTCTGAGAGTTTGAGGCCATACTTGGACATGAGGAGTACCAGGTCAAAGGGGGTCTCGTTTTCGAGAGCTTTGCGCACTGGTATCGGGTCGATCCTCTTTGGTAGGGGTTCATCAGTGAGGATGACCGCCCGACCGGGCTTGAAGCGACCGATTCTGCCTATCATCTGTAGAAGCGAGTTGTTGTCTATCTTCGAATAGTGGAGCGCCTTTTGACCTAGCTTGTCTTTGCTGTCAATCACGTCGTCAAATATCAACACGTTATCGACGTAGATATTCACTGAGGAAGCGATTACGTTTGTCGCAAATATCCTTAGATTCTTGTCCTGCTCGGCTCGTTGCTGGATCCTATTGACTTCCGAACCTTCAAGGCCTCCGTGAATGTAAACGCCGCCATAGCTGCTGGCATACTTTTCGACGAGGCGCCTGGTGGGGAGAAAGACTAGCCACGATTCATCGCGGGGCCGCGAGTCAAGGTAGACCTGTAGAGTCTTGGACATTTCATTGTGGTCCTCTGCGACCTCCACCTCGAGCGCGACGGTATATCTTCGACCGCTCATTCGATAGAGCTTTGAAATGCCGAGGAACGATAGGAACTCCTGCGGATCGATTGTGGCGCTCATGATCCGAAACAAGTTCTTTGCGCTGGCTTCCTCCTTCTTTGCGAGTGACATGCACAGTTCCAGCTGGGACGTCATCTGGTGGCTTTCGTCAAAGTAGATTGAAGAGTCAGAAATCGAGTTCTCAGCCAGCATTCTCAGCAAGACGCCGTCTGTGACTATCTTGATCTTGCCACCGAGATTGATCTTAGTGTCCTTTGTAATGACTGCTAGTGCACCTGATATCTCCGGATGAAGCGCTTGGAGCGAATAGAAGAGAGCGTTGCAGGCGGCCCTTGAGGGTTCGCGGATGATGATCTGCCTGTTCCCCTTCCACAATTCGTATTCGTGAATCGGAGTTACAGTGCTCTTTCCTGTGCCGACATCCCCGATGATTACAAAGTGTTCCGAGAATTCTATCGAGTTGAGTATTGAGAAGATTGGGAGTTTTGGCTCTAGCCGTTTGTCAGTCGTTTTCTGCACCTGGCTCTCCACTCCATCTTCTGGGACTGATCGAAAACGGTGGCCATGATCAACACTGGGTTCGCTGCCAGCCAAAGGAGACTCGAGCCCTCCAGAATATCGCCTCCGTAAGGGCAGAAATAAACCAGTCCCGACCAGAACGAGTTGCGACCCGAACTCTCCGTTTTCATGTCGTTCAATTCGCCTTGTTAGTCGCCCTAGAAAAGGGCGGAGGTCTGTGTTAGCTCTGGCTAGTAGCTCGGATGTTCCGGTTGTCCTGTTCTTCTAGGCCGCGAACTAGCCTACCCACGCTCATGCATACCAAAAAGTTAGCACGTTAAAGGCTAGTCCTACAATTATCAAGAATCTGTCGTAAGCGGAATGGTATGAGGGCAATCCAATAAGATTGAAACCAAAAAAGACTATTGCCATGATGATGTTTGCCCAGCGAATCAGAGGATAGTTCAACGTCAGAGACAGGAAAACCATAACGATCGGCGTCACCATTAGGACAGCAACTCCCAGCCACCGATTCTGAGTCATTTTTCGTACCAGCTATTTCTTCTGCCTTGAAGTCGCCGCTGCATATTCGTAGCACATCCCCCAAGAGATAGGTCAGCATTAGCGCTACCCATGATGCTGAAAGGATTATTCTTACGTCTTCCATAATTTAACCACCTACTCGCGCACCATGTTCCACGGTTATTACCATGTTTCCCTTCTTGTCACTTGTGTCGACGTACCGGTGAGTCTCGGCTTTGTTGCCCCTGAAGGAATGGATTTGGCCCACGCGAATGACCCGGAGTACAAGCAGTGGCTCAGCCAATGGATGAAGCTCCAGAATTAGGTCTTCCAGCAGAGCAGTTCTCTTGTCGCGGCTGATCACGAACTTTCTCCACATATAGTCACAAGAGTGTCATCCTTCGACATATCAAGATCCGAGAATCTCATTTTTCGAAAATGTCCAATCTCGATAATGTCGAGTTTCGAAAATATTGACGGCTGTAACATTCCATATATTTCAACACCGCGGCGATACAGGTGAAAACAAATGATGAAGTCAACCATTCTAACAATCACAATCCTAGCACTCTCGTCTCTTCTATTCTTCCCAGTCATGAGAGCCAACGCCTCCACTATCCAAATGGTCGGGTCCCAGTGGACTGTCTATGACTTGTTCGTATCCGCCACTGGCTCACAAGTCGACTCTAGTCATACTGCGACCGTACCAACAGGGGGAGTAGAATTCCAGTTCCCCGACGCCACCGCGACACCTGCGGGCTACACACTCGAGCTACTCAACTCTTTCAGAACCAGTCTCACCGATACTAACACCCTGACCGCGATGATAAACGTGGTCACGAGCTTCCCAACTACAGCCTTTCAAGGTGAGCCCAGCGGGGGATGCCCATCTGCTTCAACATCACTGTGCCCGGGAGCGGTGAGACTGTTCTTTGAGTCCAATCTTCCCCAGGCTGCATCCGTCTTCCCTAACTCTTGCGTAGGAAAAAGCGTCAACGAGTACAACTTTTGGTGGTCGAACACTGCGGTCGCGGCTACGGCAGCGACTTCTGGAAGCTACTACCAATTCGTTGCTGGAGGTTCGATTGGCACAGTTACACTGCAAGTCCAGCTAGATCCAGCAAACTGGTCTGACTTGTGTGGCACCAAGGGCGATCAAGCATATCCCGTGATCCAGGAATTTCACGCAGCAATAGCTAAGATCCAGTTCATCGGATTGTCCTTCGGCAGCGGCTACTTCTTTGCCAATGGCGTTGGCGTAGACGGCACCACTGGAACAGCCAGCTTCCAACTGATAAGTTACGGCACATCTTAGCAGCGTAACGAGACTCTCAGACTCGGCCCGTAACCCGGGGGCCTCCGCTCTCTTTTTCTGTCGCTTTCCTAAGCTAGAACGGTTGAGGAATGGGACCCGACCACAAGCCCGCGGCCAATGTAGTCAATACCGCGAGCAATGGAATCAGCACATAAAGGATCGAGAAGTGCCTCGGTTTCACACTTAACGCTCACTCGCCAGTTTTTCTTAGGATAGGTCTCGTCCTGTCAAAGCGTGGTCATTTTCATTTTCACACCGCGTTCAGCAAGCTGGCCTAGCACATACTTGAAGAGCCTCCCGTCTTGAGCAATTCTTTCCGGAGTAACAATACCCGTCTCTTTGATCTCTCCGCGTCCCATTAGTAAGGCGACTGATGTGCATGGGTAGGCTGTCGTCCGGGCCATTGCCGAGACCCCTGACCGTCGGTTGTAGTGGTCTAGAAGCTGATACCGAAAATGAATTTTCTTCCCACGGGACAAGCCCTTCACGTCAACCCTCAAGGCCAGAAAGTCCTCAGGAGACCCCTGTGACATTGCCCCCCGAAGAAGCTCTATCGACAGCTGCCGCGGCTCCACCCTGACCCCGCTAGCCTCAACCGGTTTACGTTCGAAGAATCCTAAGACCCGAAGCGTGCTCATCATGTCCGCATGTCCCGGATATCTGAGCGTGAACTCGTGCATCTCTCTAGTTTTCGGATAGCTCCTGGGAAGAGACCCAAGACCATCAGTCAGAAAATATTCCAACCTGCCAACCCCGGGAAAGCTGGTAAGACCGCGCCCGGACAACGCTTCAACCTTCTTTTTCTTCCCGTTCTCAATAACCTGTACAGGTCGGGAGTACTCGTTCACAACATCTTCAAGAGAAAACACAATCCGATAATTCAAAGGAGGTTCAGGCTTCTCCGGAAGACCACCAACAAAGATCTCCACTGATTTCATCTGGTCCAGCTTCCTCGAAGCATCACCAACACACATGTTCGTGAAACCAGGCGCCACACCACACTGAGGCACAACCCGACAACCAACCTTCTTCGCCTCACGCTGAAGCAGAAAAGCGTCCCGTGGAGTATAGGAAATATCCACGGTATCCACACCCGCCTTCACCGTCTCAGTCATGAGGTCAAATCCAAGCCGGCCCGGAAGAGCCCCACAAACAAGATCGACTTTTCGTAAGAGTTCGTGAAAGCGTGGTTTTTGCGAGATGCTCAGCTTAACAGTCTGGAGCTTCTTAGGGACCCGTTTCCTCAGGAATTTCAAATTCTGAGAGCTAGAATCCATCACAACGACAGAGTCAACCTCGTCTGATCCAGCTAGGTCTCGGGCGATCTCCGAGCCAACTTTCCCGCATCCGACAACAAGGATTTTCATAAGCGACTTCTCTGAAGCCAGCGCTAAGCCTTCTTAAACTGGACTAGGATCGGTCGTAAATGAAAGGAGACTGTTGAGAGGTTGGGTCAGTTTCTTTATCGGATCCAGCCGGTACGTGATGATATGTTAACGAGTGGTTCGACTGAGTTCGAGTCGCGCATCGTCTCTGAACATTTCAACTACCTGGAAAGACTCACAAAAGATGGTGTAGTAATTCTCGCGGGCCGTACGCAGAACACCGACTACAGTAGCTTTGGAATAGTGCTTTTCAATGCAGAAACCGTTCAAGCGGCGCGCGAAATCATGCTAAATGATCCCGCGGTAAAGAACAACGTATTCCGCGCGGAACTGTTCCCTTACAAAATGGCGCTATTTGGTCCTGACAACGCCAAACACGATTAGGAAAATATCGCCTTGACCGCGTCAGCCGCTACACGCGGGAGAAGAGTCGCAACCTTTCTCTTCTTCAACATGCGAGTGATGATTTTCCCCTGGAAATCCATGTCCCCTTCCTCCTCGATCTCTCCAGCATTGTCCCGCAAAACCGTGAACAATCGATCAAGCGTTTCATCAGAGAGGCTAGCGAACAATTTCCGCGCTAGACCCATCTTTCGAAGGTCAGACCCGAACTTCTCTCTCCACTGCGTGTCATAGTTTCTCAGAAATCTTTCAGACTCTTCCCCATTGTGCGCAGCGGCTGACGCTGCAGCCACACCGGCCAGTTTTCCACAATAACCACCAATAACAATGCCTCCACCAGTCGTTTGTTTTACCTGTCCAGCCGCATCCCCAACCACGATGAAGCCGGGCGACCAGCATCTCGATATTGGCCCAGCGACAAGCACTGATCCCGACTTTGTCGCATCAACCGCGGCCTTCGGCCATTGCTCCTTGACAAGATCATCCAGAAACTTCTTCACATTACCCTTCTTCGATGCGAGACCAACTCTTGCACTATTTTTTCCGGTTGGGATGCTCCAAGCGAAGAATCCGGGTGCTCTCTTGGACCCGAAGAAAAGCTCAACCAGATCACCCTGCTCCTTCATGTCCACCAGCTCGTACTGCAAGCCCGGCAGAATCTGCGCCCAATCAGGCGTCTGAAGGTCTGCTTGCTCCGGCAGCCTACTTCCCGCCCCACTTGCATCAATGACGATCTTGCTATGAACCTTCGAACCATCCCCGAGAGTCAGAACGTCTCCATCGGCGGTTCGCTGGAACTTTGACGCCCGACTCTTCGCCCGAAGCTCTGCACCCGCCGCAACCGCCTGCTTCGCGAGGAATTGATCCAACTTCATCCTGTTCAGAATAAGAGCCACAGGCTCTTTCTTCCGAACCTCTATCGGTTCGCCGTGAGGAGGATAGAACCTTGCGCCACGAATCATTTTCTGGCTAAAACTGGAGTGAGCTTCCAGCCCAAGGAGTTCTAGTCCTTTGAGACTGACAACACCAGAGCAGTGACTAGGCAGCCCAACCTGTGGATGCTCTTCCAGAAGTAGAACCCTGGTGTTTTTCTTTGACGCCTCTAGGGCCGCTTCGCATCCGGCAACTCCTGCACCGACTGTGACAACATCGTAATGATCGGAGGGGCTTCCCAAAGGGAAGATCAGTCTTCGAACTCTATTCTAAGCGTCAGACTCTTCAACTCACGCGCGAGCTTCTTGACAACCTCAAAATCGACAGGATTTCGATATGGTCTTCGTCCGTTCAGAATAACCTTGGTCTCCCGGCTACCATCCGGCAGCCAGATAGTGTTAATCGTCAAAATCGAGAACGGTGTGAAAAGTCCCTCGAGAAAATCCCTATCGTCTCCTCCCTGGCTGAGGACCTTCACCCGTCTACCGACACGGTCACCGAGATTCTTGGCCAGTTTAGCACCGCTCGCGAGGAACGTGTCCATTCCCCTTCGGTCAACCATCAAAGCCATGATATCGCCCGCTTCGACCGCCTTGTGAAAGGTAACATTTTGGAGTGTCGGGTTCTCCTTCTCCAGTTCAGTAATACTACGAATAACCCGGATATCCAGATCGGTTATCTGGCCCTTCTTCAGCTTCTCCTCGCATCGCGAACAGAAGATTCCGCTCTTAACGCAGAAACTGTCTAGAATCGTCTTTACCATTGGTACCTCAACCCGTCCCCACAGAAGAATGGTAGGGTCCAAGCTGCCTGAGTTTCTCGATCCTTGGGAATCTTGCGCCCGAACAAGCGTTGACCTATCTTAATCGGCTTCAGCCGACTTCTCACCTAAAGAAGCCCCTGCTTCATAAATGCATTACGCTAAGCGGTTCTGCAAAGTCTGCAACTGACCGAAAGCCCGGCTCGATAGCCCATGTGCGGTGTAGGCGGGCTTTCGGATAGGAGAATTAGTCTTTGGTACTTGATTCGGGAATTTTCACGGTTTGCGCGTTGAAGTCAAGAACTCGACCATGCACTATCAACACATGCTGCCTGAGTTCGCCTTCAGTAGTAATGAGGGATGAGAACGCGGAATCACAAAAAGGACACTCGAATTTCGTCATTTGCTTTCAAGCCATGGATTTTTGGGGGTTGTGAGGTTTCTAGACGCCCGTGTCTCAAGGCGTCCTGCACGTTTGCCACGGTTGTAGACATACCAGAACAACATTACTAGAATGAGAACTGGGATAGCCGCGAGAACTGATAGTATCAGGAGGATCTGGATTGGATCAGCAAGTGCCATTGCTCATTTCCTCAATAGCTAGTTCCGGAGCAAATCCTCCCTATAAGGGCCAACGCTCGGGAAAACGGTTCGATCGACTCAGCTTGTGGTAACAGCCAAATACTCATGGGAGTTCTGACCCGGCAACTTCGGAAGGGATCCAATGAAACTCTTTGAGTATGAGGCGAAGTCGATTGCGCAAAACCTCGGGATAAACACGCCCAAGGGCGCAGTAGCCTCCACGTCAGAGGAAGCCCGAGATATTCACAAGCGTATAGGCGGAGAGGCCGTCATCAAAGCCCAAGTCCTCGTTGCGGGACGGGGAAAGGCGGGTGGAATAAAATTTGCCAGCAAGCCCGACGAGACACGGGACAGGGCGAGCGAGATTCTTTCAATGACTATCAAAGGCGAGAAGGTCAAGAAGGTCCTCATCGAGCAAAAGGCTACGGCGAAGAAAGAGCTCTTCGCGAGCATCGTTCTAGATCGAGCGAACCGTTGCCAGACAGTCCTCGCCTCAGACCAAGGTGGAATTGACATTGAAGATGTCGCACGCCAAACGCCTGAGAAAGTGCTCAGGCACCGTCTCGACCCTGTCTTCGGAATGAGAAGCTACGACGCGCGATTGATCGCCCTGAAGCTCGGATACCAAGGTATCCAGCAAAGCACCTTCTCCGACTTTCTTTCCAACCTCTATCGCTTATCCGTAATTTACGACGCCGAGCTCGTGGAGAGCAATCCTGTTATCGAGATGCAAGATGGCCGTTTCCTCGCCGCAGACCTCAGAGTCATAGTTGATGATAACAGTCTATTCCGACATCCCGAGTTCCAGGAGAGATCAAAGGAGATTAGCGGAGAAGTCACGGCTCTGGAGTCGAAAGCTCGCGACAACGGTCTCGCATTCGTCGAGCTAGACGGTGACATTGGTATCATAGGAAACGGCGCAGGACTCGTTATGGCGACACTCGACCTTGTAAAACAGTACGGCGGGAAACCCGCGAACTTCTGTGATGTTGGTGGAGGGGCTAATGCTGAACACGTTGCAACAGCACTTCAGATCATACAGGGCGCAGAGAAAGTCCGTGCAGTATTTGTCAATATTCTGGCGGGGATTACGAGATGCGACGAGGTTGCGAAAGGAATAGTTGATGTAAAGAAAGTCATGGGTCTCAAGAAGCCGCTCGTTATACGAATGGTCGGAACCAACCAAGAAGAGGGAAGGCGAATACTCCAATCGGCTGGACTGACCGCCATGGATAAGATGGATGAGGCAGCGAGACTCGCTGTAAGCAAGGTGGCTGCATAATTGGCAGTTTTGATGGGGAAACAGACCCGGGCTATTGTCCAGGGGATAACCGGTAACCAGGGCTCGTTCCATACAAGACTCATGCTCGACTACGGAACAAAGATCGTAGCGGGCGTAACCCCTGGAAAAGGAGGAACAACCTCGGTCGGCGTCTCAGTGTTCGACACAGTGGCCTCAGCCCTTGAGAGAACGGATGCTGACGCGTCCATAATTTTCGTTCCCGCCCCGTTCGCCAAGGAAGCTGGGATGGAAGCGATCGACGCCGGACTTAGCCCAGTTGTAATAATCACAGAGATGATCCCGGCAAGAGACTCCATGATACTCATCGAGTACGCAAGGACCCGCGGAGCGACCATCATTGGTCCCAACACTCCGGGAATAATTACTGCAGGGGAAGCTAAGCTGGGCATTATGCCTGGGGACGTGTTCAAGCCCGGCAAGGTCGGGCTCGCCTCGAGAAGCGGGACCCTAACCTACGAGATCGCGGCATCGTTGACACATAATGGCATAGGCCAATCTACCTGTCTCGGAATAGGAGGAGATCCATTTACTGGACTGAACTTCGTTGACGTTCTCAAGCTCTTCAGGGACGATCCTGGCACGGATACGGTCGTTCTGATCGGTGAGATTGGAGGTTCCGCGGAAGAAGACGCTGCAACCTACATTCGCGATACGAAATATCCTAAACGGGTCGCTGCCTACATTGCCGGTCGAGCCGCTCCCCCCGGAAAGCGGATGGGCCACGCAGGCGCCATCATCACAGGAACAGAGGGAACCGCGGATGCTAAGATGAAGAGTTTGAGAGAGGCAGGTGTTCTAGTCGCCGAAGTCCCCTCTGAACTTCCAAGGCTGCTCCTCCAACAGGTTTCCCCATTGCAGTAGATCACAAACCCCCAGAAGGGATCGGCTTCGAGAAGTCCTTGGAAATCGGTTCTGAAATCGGGCTGAAACCCGTTACTGAATCAGTATTGAAACTCGCCCTGAAACTCCTTTTGAAACCGTGCCTGATCTCG
>Ga0137396_10001352_pt1 | contig 12807 bp, 12 predicted proteins | sample czc16metaG_FD_108284 | JGI IMG/M metagenome (GOLD analysis project Ga0137396, IMG submission 108284) | Vadose zone soil microbial communities from Angelo Coast Range Reserve, California, USA - czcobulk3.16 metaG | ecosystem: Environmental > Terrestrial > Soil > Vadose zone | place: USA...
CGTCACGGGCGGGGTAGCCTCGGCGTTGGGCAAAGGAATCACCTCGGCATCACTAGGGCGCCTGTTGGTGGCTCGGGGGGTGAAGGTGACCCTCCTGAAGTTTGACCCCTACGTCAACGTCGATGCCGGCACGATGAATCCACACCAACACGGGGAAGTGTTTGTCACCGACGACGGCGCCGAGACGGATATGGACCTGGGCCATTACGAACGGTTCATAGACACCAACCTCACCCGCGACAACAACACCACGACCGGGAAGATCTACGGAGCGGTCATTGCGCGCGAACGCCGCGGAGAATACCTGGGCGGAACGGTACAGGTCATCCCCCATGTCACGAATGAGATCGCCGATGAGATCCGCAAGGTGGGGGTCGCCGCCCACGCTGATGTGGTCATCGTCGAAGTGGGCGGGACGGTCGGGGACATCGAAGGGCTGCCGTTCTTGGAGGCTATCCGGCAGTTCCGCCGCACCGCCGGTCCCGAGAACGTGATGTACGTCCACGTATCCCTGGTCCCCTACCTGCCAGCCGCAGGAGAATTGAAGACCAAGCCGACCCAGCACAGCGTGAAGGAACTGCGCAGCATTGGGATCCAACCCGACGTGATCGTCTGCCGCACGGAGCGACCGCTGTCGCGTGCGGTGAAGGAGAAGATCGCCCTCTACTGCGACGTGGCCCCCGACGCGGTCATTCAAGCCATCGACGTCTCCTCGATATACGAAGTCCCGCTGATCCTGGAGCGCGAAGGCCTCGGCGAGATCGTCACCCAGCGGCTGAAGCTGGAGTGCGGCCCGCCGGATCTCGCGGACTGGCAGGAGATGGTCGACCGGATCCTGCGGGCCACCGGGCGCGTACGGGTGGCGCTAGTCGGCAAGTACATGGGGGTAGAAGACTCCTACGTCAGCATCGTGGAAGCCCTGCGCCACGGCGGGATCGCGCACCGGTGTGAAGTCGTGATTGCGAAGGTCGACTCCGAAGGACTCGAGGCGCTCAGCGATGCGGAGGTGGCCACCCGCTTGGCCGGGTTTGATGGCATCCTGGTGTGCCCGGGGTTCGGCGCGCGGGGGGTCGAGGGAAAGGTGAAAGCGATCCGCTTTGCGCGAGAACAGCGCATCCCGTTCCTGGGCGACTGCTACGGGATGCAATGGGCTGTGATCGAGTTCGCCCGCCACGTGTGCGCGCTCCCAGGCGCCAATACCACCGAGGTGGATCCCGCGACACCCCATCCGGTGATTCACCTACTTCCGGAGCAGCAGGGCATCACTGAGAAGGGAGGGACGATGCGGCTGGGGCGGTATCCGTGCCGACTCACTCCAGGATCGCTCGCCGGATCCGCCTATGGCGAAGCGGAGGTGGGGGAGCGACATCGCCATCGTTATGAAGTGAACAACGCCTACCTGGATGTACTCACCCGCCACGGTCTGCGCGTGACCGGCGTGTACCCTGCTAAGAATCTGGTGGAGATCATCGAACTCCCCTCGCATCCCTGGTTTGTGGGGACGCAATTCCACGGGGAGTACCGGTCGCGGCCCAATCGACCCCATCCCCTGTACCGGGAGTTCATCGGCGCAGCGCTCCAGCACGCCCGGATCGCCATCCGTGCACGTGAGGCGGCCGAGGCGGGATCGTAGCAGCAGCCGCAGGGCAGGGATCAGGGGAATCGTCGGTCGTTTCCCGAACACTGTGCGACGCGAGCAAGGTCCGGAGGGACATCCCATGGGATTGGTAACCTACGTTAACGGCGCGTTTGTGCCCAAAGATGAGGCCAAGATCTCGGTCTATGATCATGGGTTCCTCTACGGCGATGGCGTGTTTGAGGGGATTCGGGCCTACGATGGCCGCATCTTCCGTTTGGATGCTCACGTAGACCGCCTGTACGAGTCTGCGAAGTACCTGATGCTCGAAATTCCCCTGAGTAAGAAGGCATTTGCGGAGGCCATCTTGGAGACGGTGCGCCGGACGGGGCTAAAAGACGCCTACATCCGGCCGGTGGTTTCCCGCGGGGTCGGCGACCTCGGCCTGGATCCTCGCAAGTGCTCGACGGCAACTGTCGTCATCATCGTGGATACGATTCAGCTGTATCCCCAAGAGGCGTACACCCGAGGGCTGCGGATGGTGACCGCGACGACACGAAAGATCCGCTCGGACGCCCTCGCCCCTCAAGCCAAAACCTTGAACTATCTAGGTAACATTTTGGCCCGTCTCGAGGCCAACCGCGGCGGTGTGGACGAAGCGCTCATGTTGAGCAGTGAGGGGTATGTGTGTGAGTGCAGCGCGGACAATATCTTCCTGGTCCGCCGCAACGAAGTGTGGACCCCGCCAGCCCATCTAGGCATCCTCAAGGGGATCACGCGGGACACGGTGATGGATTTGGTGCGGTCGCTGGGCTTGCGGATGCGGGAGGAAGTCTTCACTCTGCACGACGTGTACACGGCGGACGAGTGCTTTCTCACCGGGACCGGGGCGGAAGTCGGCGCGGTCGTGGAGGTTGACGGCCGGCGGATTGCCGAGGGCGTCCCGGGGGAGATCACCCAGCGCTTGCTGCGGGCGTTTCGCGAACTCGTGGCCGTGCAGGGGACCCCGATCTACACCCCCGCCACAGCCGAGCGCCGACGCTAACGTCCGTGCACCCTGAGCGGCTTGTGGGCAGTCGCCGCGTGTACGAGGGCCACGTCGTGAGCCTCCGCGTCGATGACGTCGAACTGCCTAGCGGCCACCGGCAGACGCGAGAGGTCATAGAGCACCGGGGGGCAGTGGCGGTCGTCCCTCTGATTGAGGGCGACGTATTTCTCGTGCGTCAGTTTCGTCGGGCGGCCGGTCGCGCGTTGTTGGAGATTCCTGCGGGCTCCATGGAAGCGGGCGAGGAACCTGAAGCGTGCCTGCAACGCGAACTCGCCGAAGAGATCGGCATGCGGGCCGGGCAGGTCACCCACATGGTCTCCTTCTACCCTTCTCCGGGATTTCTCACAGAAGTCGTGCACGTCTACGTCGCCTACAAGCTGAGCCCTCACCGACTCGACTCCGAAGAAGAAGATCTCGAGGTAGTGCGACTGCCGCTGGCCCGCGCTAGGGCGCTTGTGGGCCAGGAGATTGTCGACGCCAAGTCGATCATCGGCCTCCTGTTGGCTTCAGATACGGAGCGGGCGTCATGACCCGACCAGATCTGCCCAGCGCCTTCACGCAGGCCATCGATGCTTTCCTGACCTCCGCCCTAGCCGAGCAGGGGTTGGCGAGTCGGTCGATCGACGCCTACCGACAGGATTTGTCTGACTTCACACGATTTGTGGTCTCACGCGGAGCGATGTCCCCTGCGCGCGTGCAGCATGCCGGTATTACGGTTTATCTGATTAGCCTTCGGCGGCAGGGACGGGCGGCGTCCACCGTGAAGAGGCGAACCGCCGCGATCCGGTCTTTCTACAAATACCTGCAGCGGGAGGGCGTGCTGGCACACGATCCCACGTTAGACTTAGCTTCCCCACGGCTCCCCCGCCGGCTGCCCCGCATCCTCACGGTGAATGAAGTAGAAAGGCTGTTGGCCGCCCCTAATCCAGGCGTGCAAGAGGGTCTGCGAGACCGGGCTCTGCTGGAGCTTATGTATGCCACTGGGCTGCGCGTCTCTGAAACTGTCGGCTTGGATTTGTCTGACCTGGACCTGGCCCACGAGGTCGTGCGCTGCATCGGCAAGGGCAATAAGGAGCGCCTCGTGCCCCTCGGCAGCCAGGCCGTGCGCGCGCTGCGCGAGTACTTGGGCAAAGCCCGGCCGCGACTGGCGCGTCGGCACAGCACGCAGGCACTGTTTGTCAGCCGGCTAGGAGGCCGATTCAGCCGGCAGGGGTGCTGGAAGTTGATCCGTCGCTATGCCCGACGGTCGGGGATTCCCACGCCAGTGACGCCCCACATGCTGCGCCATTCATTTGCCACTCACCTTCTGGAACGCGGAGCGGATCTCCGAGCCGTGCAAGAGATGCTCGGGCATGCCACCATTTCCATGACACAGGTGTACACTCACCTCACACGAGACCGCCTGCGCGAGGTGTACAAGCAGAGTCATCCCCGGGATGCGATGCACGTGCGGTCCACCGCGGGAGGACCCAACAGGCGGCGTCCGCGTGTGAAACAAGCCCGCGCGTGAACACGAGAGGCTGGCCCTATATCCGACGAAGTGCACAGGAGTGAGAGAGTTTGCGCGAGCGGTCATCGTCGTTTTCGATAGCGCAGGCGTCGGGGAGCTGCCCGATGCGGAGCAGTATGGTGATGTGGGCAGCAGTACCCTCCCACACACGGCCCAGGCCGTGGGCGGGCTGCACGTCCCTCATTTGGAGTCCCTTGGCCTCGGCCGGATCGTGCCCCTAAAAGGTGTCGCCCCCCGGCCATCCCCCACGGGGGCGTTTGGCAAACTCACCGAGCGATCCGCAGGGAAAGACTCGACGACGGGCCATTGGGAGCTGATGGGCGTCATTTTGGGCCGCCCGTTTCCCACCTATCCGCACGGGTTTCCCGCGGACCTCATCGCTGCTTTCGAACGCGCCATCGGCACGAAAACCCTGGGCAACGAGGTCGCTTCTGGAACGGAGATCATCGCCCGCCTGGGACCTGAACACCAACGGACGGGATACCCGATCGTTTACACGTCGGCGGACAGTGTGTTCCAGGTCGCCGCTCACGAGCAGGTCATCCCCGTGGCTCGCCTGTACGAGATCTGCTTGGCTGCGCGGCGTCTGCTCGTCGGCCCTCATGCGGTCAGCCGCGTCATCGCCCGTCCCTTCGTGGGATCCCCCGGCGCGTACACGCGCACTGATCGCCGGCGGGATTTCGCCCTTCCGCCTCCCCGCACGACGGTCCTGGACGCAGTTGTCGCCCAGGGACTGGGTGTTGTGGCCATTGGCAAAATTTCCGATTTGTTCGCGGGACGCGGCGTGACCCAATCCGTGCATACGCATGACGACCTCGATGGCGTCAGGCAAACCGCGGAGGCGATGCGCAGCCAAGAGCAGGGGATCATTTTCTCGAACTTGGTGGACCTCGATTCGAAGTACGGGCACCGCAACGATCCGGCAGGGTACGCGCACGACCTGGAGGAGATTGACCGAGCGCTCCCTCAGGTGATCAACGCACTGCAGCCGGGCGACCTGTTCATCATTACGGCCGACCACGGCAACGACCCGACCACAACGAGCACCGATCACTCACGAGAGTACGTCCCGGTCCTCATCAGCGGTCCGCGCGTACGGGGTGGCGTCGATCTGGGTGTGCGCCCTACGTTTGCCGACGTGGGGGCCACGGTCGCCGACGTCCTCGGCGTCCGCTGGGACGGCCCCGGGACCAGCATGCGTACCTTGCTGACTCGGTGACGACACTGCCGCAGGGTTTCGCAATGTCACATCTACGTGCAGGCGACGCAACTGAAACCGGAGCACAGTGGAGAAAGGATCTGAGAGCAGTATGATGGAGCGCATTGAAACCGCCGCCGCGTTCGTGCGGACCCGATCAAAAGTCACCCCAGATTTGGGCATCATCTTGGGATCGGGCCTCGGGGCACTCGCCGATGCGATCCGCGCCGAGGCCGTGATCCCGTATGCGCAGATCCCGGGGTTTGCGCCGACGACCGTCGAGGGGCACGCGGGAAACTTCATACTCGGCCATCTGCAGGGCAAGGCGGTCGTGGCGATGCAGGGCCGGGTCCACTACTACGAGGGCCACTCGCTGGCTGATACCGTCTTCCCCGTCCGGGTCATGCGGAGACTAGGAGCCCGAGTGCTTCTGGTCAGTAACGCTGCAGGGGGGCTCAACCGCCAGTGGAAAGCAGGTGACCTCATGGTCATCACCGACCACATTAACTTCATGGGCGCGAACCCCCTGATGGGACCGAATGATCCCGCCCTCGGGCCGCGCTTTCCGGACATGTCCCAGGCGTATGATCCGGCGCTGGTCGCGCTGGCAGAGCAGGCCGCAGTGGCGGAGGGCATTCTCATCCGCACGGGGGTGTATGTCGGCGTGCACGGCCCTAGCTACGAGACCCCCGCGGAGCTGCGCATGCTGCGCGGGTGGGGCGGCGATGCTGTGGGGATGTCCACCGTGCCCGAGGTGATCGCCGCCCGCCACATGGGGATGCGGGTGCTCGGGATTACCGCGATCACGGACATGGCCACCGGCGAGAAGATCGCGACGGTCAACCATGAAGAGGTGATGGCGGTAGCCAAAAAGATTGAGCCGATGTTCGTCCGCCTGGTGAAACACATCGTCAAGGAGCTACCGATCTGACTGTGGAGTACGGTTGAGGACAGATGCGAGTCCCTGAAATCATCCAGAAAAAACGCGATGGGGGCGAGTTAACGGCCGGGGAGCTTGCGCAACTGGTTGCGGGCTACGGGGCCGGCAGCGTTCCCGACTACCAGATGGCTGCCTTTCTCATGTCCGTGTACTTCCGCGGCATGACCCCCTCTGAAACTGCTGCCTTCACGATGGCCCTGGTGCAATCGGGGAAGACACTGGACCTCGGGGCGATCCGCGGCGTGAAGGTCGATAAACACAGCACCGGAGGCGTGGGTGATAAGACCTCCCTGGTGCTTATCCCCCTCGTGGCTGCCTCAGGGGCGCCGGTCGCCAAATTGTCCGGGCGTGGGTTGGGACATACCGGGGGGACGATCGACAAGCTGGAAGCCATCCCCGGGTTCCGGACAGAGTTGAGTTCCCAGGCGTTCATCGATCAGGTCAATCGGATTGGCTGCGCGATCGCCGGCGCAACGACGGAGCTTGTGCCAGCGGACAAAAAACTCTACGCCTTACGCGACGTCACCGCAACCGTGGACAGTACCCCGCTCATCGCCGCGAGTGTGATGAGCAAGAAGATTGCAGGCGGCAGCGATGCCATCGTTTTGGACGTGAAGACCGGCAGTGGCGCGTTTATGAAGACCATGGACGCCGCTCGAGGCCTGGCCCAGGCGATGGTCCAAATCGGCACACAGGTGCGACGGAAGACGGTTGCCGTGATCAGCGATATGAATCAGCCCCTCGGTAGCGCCGTCGGCAATGCGTTGGAGGTCGCGGAGGCCATCCAGACTCTGCGAGGATCCGGCCCAGCAGATCTGCGCGAGCTGTGCCTGGCGCTGGGAGCGCACATGGTCGTCTTGGCTGGTCGGGCGCAGTCGGCTGCTAATGGCCGGGCGATGCTGGAAAAACTACTCGACACAGGAGCCGCGCGGGCCAAATTCGCTGAGATGGTCGCCGCGCAGGGAGGGGATCGCCGGGTTGTAGACGACCCCGCGTTGCTCCCCTCCGCGAAGCTGCGGGTGCCAGTGGAATCCCCTGTCGCAGGGGTCATCGGATCCATTGACGCGCAGGCCATCGGGATCGCGGCGATGACTCTGGGAGCGGGTCGGGCAACGAAAGATGACGTCATCGATCCGGCGGTAGGCGTCGTGCTTGTCCGAAAGGTAGGCGACCCTGTGAAGCAAGGCGAGCCTCTGGCGGTCGTCCACGCGTCCGATCCTGGGAAGGCGAACGAGGCGGTGGGGCGGGTGAAGGCCGCGTACCATGTCGCATCGTGGGAACCGCTGCGGCGGCCGCTCATCCTTGAGGTGATCGCGTAGGTGATCGTCCGGATCCCGGCTCCCGCCCTTGTGGTCCTGTGCGGTCCGGCGGGCAGCGGCAAGTCGACGTTTGCCCACCGCCACTTCCCGGATACGTCGATTGTGTCCTCGGATCGCTGTCGGGCGATGATTGCCGACGACGAGGCAAACATCCGAGTGTCGCGCGAAGCGTTCGAACTCTTTCACCGGATCATCGAACTGCGGCTGCGGCACCGCCACCTCACGGTGGCCGACAGCACGGCGGTGCGTCCTGAGGCGCGCAAGACCCTGCTCTCCATCGGCCGACAGTCCGAGGTGCCGACGGTGGCCATCTTGTTCGACGTCGCGGAGGCGACCTGCTTGCGCAGGGATGAAGACCGCTCTCGCCGTGTCGGCCGGACGGTGATCCACCGCCAGTGGGAAGCGTTCCAACAGGCCCTGCGTCGTGTCCCCGCCGAAGGATTTGGCGAGGTCGTCGTCCTCGGGGAAGACGACCTCCGCCGGGTGCACGTGGAGATCCTAGAAGCGTCGGGTCGCCGAGGGACCAGCGGGAGCACTGTGAGGAACCACTAGATCGTGAGGGAGGGCGCGGGCGTGGAGATCAAGAGTGTCGGGGTCGTAGGGTGTGGGTTGATGGGGGCGGGGATCGCTGAAGTGTGTGCCCGCACTGGCTATGCGGTCATCGTCCGCGAAGTGACCGAGGAACTGATGAAAAAGGGGCTCGCGCGCATCGAGGCCTCAATGGCCCGCGCCGTTGAACGCGGAAAGATGACCGCAGCAGATGCGAAGGCTGCCCGCACTCGAATCACCGGCACGACGCGTCTGGAAGATCTCGCCGCGGTGGACTTGGTCCTCGAAGCGGTCGTGGAGAACATGGATCTCAAGAAGCAGGTGTTCAGCGAGCTGGACCGCCGCTGCCCTCCGCAGACGATCTTCGCGAGTAACACGTCCTCCCTGTCGATCACTGAAATGGCCTCTGTCACCTCACGGGCAGCCAAGTTCCTGGGGATGCACTTCTTCAATCCCGTGCCGGTGATGAAACTCGTCGAACTTGTGCGCGGACTGCAGACGGCAGAGCCGACCATGGCCGCCGGTCGGCAGTTTGCGGAGTCGCTAGGCAAGACCGTCGTCGTATGCGTCGACAGCCCGGGGTTCATCGTCAACTTCTTGCTGGTCCCGTATTTGCTAGATGCGGTTAGGGCGTTGGGGAACGGGATCGCGAGTAAAGAAGACATCGACACGGCAGTTCAGTTGGGGCTGGCGCATCCCATGGGCCCTCTCACGCTGCTCGATTACGTCGGCATCGACACGACTTACTACATTGCCGAGGCGATGTATCAGGAGTTCAAGGATGCGCGCTACGCACCACCCCCGTTGCTCAAGAAGATGGTGCTGGCAGGGCTGCACGGGCGAAAGACCGGCCGGGGTTTTTATGATTACGGTAAGCGCGGGTCTTCCGGTTCCTAGGAAACGGACAGAGGGTAGAGAGAGTTGCGTAAATACGCCGTCGTCCTGGCCCTGGGGGCTATGGAGGCATAGGGCGCAGTCCTTCTGACGTGATGCGCCACAACCGAGGCGAAAGAGGAACCTGCGCGCCCTGAAACATCGCTGCTGCCCGGGCCGCCAGCCGGACGCGGTTAGACACGTCCGCGATGAGGCAGGCATGCTCGTGCGGAATCGCCAGCACAGGCTGTGCGATCCCCCTTGGAATAATGAGATCGGCCACCAGAGCCCGCGTCGCATCCAGGCCGTCAAGAGAGACGTACTCCGCCTGGGGGCCCCCGAGTTCTTCGAGGAGGTGCAGCGTGTGCGCGCGCAGGTTAGCCAACGCACGGTCATGTAGCGCGGATCGTTGCATCTCCCATCCCGTGCGCATCCCTTCAGTGACGAATGTGTACCGGTGCTGACCCTCGATGATGTACGCGATACTCACCTCGTCATCTAATTCAGAACGGACGAGGCGATTCTCTGGCCGATACCCGGTCGACGGCGGAAGAGCGGACGTGCGCCTGAGCAGCGGCAAGATGCGATCCCTCACCAACAGCGCCGGCGGGACTGACACGGGGGACAGGCGACCGCGCAGCGCATCGGCGAGGTCAGTGAGGAGAATCGATTCGTCGTCCTTGCGGCGCACGTGATACACATACGTCGTCAGCAAGTCGACGCCCACATCATAGCCAAGGACGGCGTAAATCGCCCCTGACAGTGTATCCCGACGCCATGTAATGTCCCCGGATTGCCCGAGAAAGTAACGAACGCGCCCGCGGAACCGAACAAATCCGCGATATGCGGCAGTTACCGCTACAACCGCGGCGATGGCCAATCCCACGATGACGCCAAGCACGGGGTCTAGCGTTTCTGACGAGAAGGAGCGGATTTCTGGCGGGGCGCAAACCCCGTGATGTCATCGAGCGTACCCCGGCGCTGGCGGGGTGGACAGAGGACCGCTTCCACAGGCATGTCCAAGTGCACCTCCGGCAACAATGTTTTCACGAGTCGTCCGATCAATCCCCCATCGGTCCCGTCCATGCGCACGAAGGCCACAATCTGCGGAGGATCGACGGGCTGGCCGTCTTGATCCTGGTGCACCACGGTGTAGGTGTACACTCGGCCGGTCGACGGGACCTGCGACCAAGTCTCGGACAGATCTGCAAAACAGCGCTCGCAATACACTCGTGGCGGGAGGTAGGTAATCCGACACTCCCGGCACGTCGTTGCCATAAATACGCCCTTCGTTTTCAGGGTCTGAAAGAAACGTTCCCCCGCCACGCCAGCCGTGTAGAGATACTGGACGGGCATCTTCCCCCGTACGACTCGAGCCAACGGCGTATCCTTTATCGTCTGGGGCATGACTGCCTCATCGGCTGCGGCCCGCTGCGACGGGCGCGAAGTAGCGAATGTCTGTGATCGCCCCCTCGCGCTGAGCAGCGGGCTTCCATACCGCTTGAACACGCATGCCCACGCGCAGCCGCCGCCGGATCTCCTCGACGGTACGCCCTGGGACACCCCCCACCAAGTGCAAGAAACCCCCGCGCGGATTTGTTCCGTCGATCTCTATCACCGCAGGGAGCTGCGGTCGGCGCAGCGGTTTCATGTCCCAGGTGACGTAGCAGATCGAAAAGGTATTGACTGTCCCGGTAGACGCAAGTTCCACCCACTCGTCCATCGGTTTGAAGTCCAGTTCGCAAAACGCCCGAGGAGGGGTCACGATCCGCCCACAGCGGCGGCAGCGGACGCCAAGAATCTTTCCCTGCTGCAAGCCGTCCAGAAAGCGGCTGATGGCTTCCCCTGCGTCCCAAGCGTATTCCAGAGTTGGCGTCCACGGGGTGGTAACGACTCCCGTACGGAACTCTGCGTCGCTCAGCGGCCTTCCCCGTAGCGCCTGATAGGGCGGGGCCGTCCCCTGCGCAGCCGGGCTGCGCTTGGGCGGGTGCGCCATCACTCCACTCCCAAGACCGCGACTGTCCCGACTTGCATCAGGTCGCCCCACGCTTGCGCGACGCCGCGTTCGGGTGATCCAGGAACCTGCCGTGCGCCGGCTTCGCCCCGCAGCTGCCAGAAGAGCTCGCACACCTTCATCAGGCCCGCGGCAGCAATGGGGTTCCCGACGCCCATCAATCCGCCGGATGGGCAACTCGGTAATTCCCCCGTCCGGTCGAAGCGACCGTGGGCCAAATCCTCCGGCGCTTTCCCCTTGTCCGCGAGTTGAAGGCCTTCCAGATGGTGCAGCTCTTTGTACGCGAACGGATCGTAGGGCTCTGCCACGTGAATCTGCTTGCGGGGTTCTGTGATCCCCGCCATCTCGTAGGCCATCTTGGCCGCCTTTTCGACGTACCGCGGATAGGCCAGGTCGCGGTTGCCCCAGTATGACGTGTCCAGACACCAGCCGACCCCTTGGACCCACACGGGTTTGTCGGTGTATCGGGAGGCAACCTTTTCGGAAGCCAACACGATCGCCGCCGCGCCGTCAGAGACGGGACTGACCATGAGCCGGTGTACTGGCCAGGCCACAACCTCAGAAGCGAGCACATCCTTGACGGTGATCTCGGTCGCGACCTGCGCGGCCGGATGGGCCAGGGCGTTGTGCTTGTTTTTGACGGAGACGCGTGCGATGTCGTCGTTGCGAATCCCATACGTCGCCATGTACCGGTGCTGCTCGAGCGAGAAGATCCACAAGAGGTTAGGTCCCAGCGGGCGCTCGATGATTTGATCGAAAATAGTGAGGAAGGCGCCCTGGGGGTGCGGCTGACAGCTGCTCATTTTCTCTTCGGCCACCACGAGCACGAGATCGAACAAACCGGAGGCGACCATCATCCAGCCGCTGATGATGCTGAAGACTCCCGAGCCTCCACCCACATACGCGCGCAAATACGGCTTGCGGGTGGCCCCGGCCCCATCTAGCAGCCATTCACCTTTCATATGGACGCCGTCGAACGCGTCTGGCGCCGTGGCCATGACGACCGCGCCGATGTCCTTCAGGCGCACACCGGATGTCTCCAGCGCCTGAGACGCAGCGTAGTAGGAGAGCTCTTTTCCCGTTTCGAGAGCCCGGCGCATAAACAGGCTCAGGCCCGCCCCGATAACAGCCACGCGACGTGTCGGCTTCCGCTTGATCAACGACATGGGCCCACTCTCCGCAATTACGCCCCGAGCACCATCGCGCCCCCCGTTTGCGTGGGAACACCCCTCCACGAGAGCACGAGCCCTGTGCTTGCATTGCGAACTTGCGCTCGACCCGCCTCTCCACGGAGTTGCTGGACCGCTGCCGCTGTACGGTAAAGCGCCGTGGCATCGAAACAGTACCCCATCCCAAGAGATCCACCAGAAGGGTTTACGGGAAACGGCCCGTCCAGACGCGTGCGCCCGTCCATCACCCAGCGCGCGGCGTCCCCGCGGGAGACTAGTTGGGTGGCCTCAAGGTGTTGCAGTTCCTTGTAGGCATAGGTGTCATCGAGTTCGGCGAAGGAGATCTCGCGCGGGGGGTCGGTGATCTCGGCCATCGTGTAGGCCATCGTGGCCGAGAGCTGGGCATACGAGGCCTGGTCCCACGACCGCATAGCCAGCCAGGGACTGTCCGACGCCCACCCGATACCCCGGATCCAGACGGGTTTGGGTGCTCGGCGGGCCGTGTCCTCCGAGGACAGCACCACGACGACCGCGCCGTCGGCGTACGGACTTATCTCGAGCGTGCGCAGCGGCTCGGCGACCGGCGCCGAGGAGCGGACGTCTTGGGGCGA
>Ga0137396_10001353_pt1 | contig 12792 bp, 11 predicted proteins | sample czc16metaG_FD_108284 | JGI IMG/M metagenome (GOLD analysis project Ga0137396, IMG submission 108284) | Vadose zone soil microbial communities from Angelo Coast Range Reserve, California, USA - czcobulk3.16 metaG | ecosystem: Environmental > Terrestrial > Soil > Vadose zone | place: USA...
GGCAAGGAGTCTCGGATCAGGAACTGCTAGACCGGGGAATGCAGTTGATTGAGGGGCTCTATCACTCGCTCGCCTAGATGGTGAGCCGGCACTGAGGGTTTGACATGGGGAACAGAAAAATTGTGTTTTACAAGTATCGCTCGGACTTGAAATGGATTGCTCTCGCCTTTGTTTTGCTCCTGGCTCTCGGGCCGGGGGCGGTGGCGCAATCTTCGAAGGTTCTTACGCTGGAAGAGGCGGTGGACTTCGCTCTGAAGAACTATCCGGCGGTGCGCGCTTCCCTGGAGCGTGTTAACGCCGCACAGGCGGGGGTAGGCTTGGCACGCACAAATTATTTGCCTCGCGCCGACATGCTGTGGCAAACGAATCGCGCGACCGACAACAACATCACGGGACTGCTCCTTCCGCAATCGGTCATCGCTCCGATTACCGGTGCCGTGACCCTCTCGCCGTCAAATCAGAGCGCATGGGGAAGTGCGGCGGGGCTCCTGTTCTCCTGGGAGCCCTTCGATTTTGGATATCGTGGAGCCAAGGTGGATGCAGCACGCGCCGTCCGGAATCGTGCTAGCGCAGAGTCCTCTCTGACGCGGCTCGATGTGGCTGTCGCTACCGTGAATGCCTATCTAACGGTGATGGCTGCGGAACAAGCCATGCAGGCCGCCCGCGCGGATGTGGAACGACGCGAGACGTTTAACAAAGCGGTTCGAGTGTTCGTCGATAATCAGCTGCGTGCCGGAGCGGACGCTTCCCGTGCCGACGCAGAATTGGCCCGCGCCAAAGTCAACTTAGCGCGAGCCCAGCAGCAAGAGCAAATCAGCAAGGCAGCGCTCGCGGACATTCTCGGAATCGCCGATACGTCGGTAGAGGTTAGCGCGGGACCTGTGCTTGGACCACCGCCCGATGCGTCTGTCCAGGCGACGGCACTAACCGCCCATCCCGCCGCGCAAGTTGAGCAAGCACGGATCGGCGAAGCGAACGCCCAGATTCATGCGCTAGATCGCGCCTACTATCCAAAATTCTATTTCCAATCGGCGGTGTTCGGACGGGGCAGCGGCTTCGGAACACCGGGCAACTTCCTCGGTGGCACAAACGGGTTGGGCCTGGACCGCTCCAACTGGGCGGTCGGCGTTACCGTTACTTTCCCGCTCTTCGATATATTTACGATCCGATCCAGAAAGGCAATTGAATCCGCGAATGAACGGGTTGAAGCGGCTCGCTACGATCAGACGCTACAAGATTTGACGGGCCAATTCCGGAAGGCACAGGCTTCTCTCGAAGGAGCCCGCCACGTGGCCGAGAACACTCCCTTGGAACTGGACGCGGCGCGCACGACCGAGAACCAGGAACGCGCGCGTTACCAAGCAGGGCTGGCGACGCTGGTCGACGTTGCGGATGCGCAAAGCCTGCTAGTGCAAGCAGAAACGGATGACGCTCTTGCGCGGCTCGCCGTCTGGCAAAACCTGGCGTCCGTCGCTGCGGCGGAGGGTGATCTCCAGCCGTTCCTGCAGTTTCTTCACGGTAAGACGCAAGGAGGCCCATAGCACATGTGGCTCCTTCGCGCCGCACTTCGTCGTCCTCTCACGATCATCGTATTCGTGATCGCCGTGGCTCTCTGTTCGATTCTCGCTCTGGTGCGAATGCCCATCGACATATTCCCGGACCTGAATCTGCCGGTCATTTACGTGGCGCAGCCGTACGGGGGTATGTCGCCAGCGCAGATGGAAGGCTATCTGGTCTACTACTACGAATACCACTTCCTGTACATCACCGGGATCGAATCTGTCGAATCGAAATCCATTCAAAATGTGGGCTTAGTGAAGCTGACGTTTCACCCGGGCACGGAAATGAGTCAAGCGGTAGCACAGACGGTGGGCTACGTGGATCGCGCCCGTGCGTTCATGCCTCCGGGAACGGTCTCGCCTTTCATTCTGCGTTTCGACGCCGGCAGCGTGCCGGTGGGCTATCTCGTATTTTCGAGTCCGACGCGCACTGTGGGAGAGATTCAGGACGTTGCCCTCAACCGTGTGCGGCCGTTGTTTGCGACTCTGCCCGGAGTTTCGGCGCCGCCTCCGTTTGGCGGAGCTGCCCGAACGATTGTGGTCAGCGTCGATCCGGATCGCCTCCGTGCCTACCGCATGGCGCCCGACGAAGTCATCCAAGCGCTGAATTCGGGCAACGCGATCGTACCGGCGGGGAATGTGCGAACCGGGGACTTACTCCGACTCGCGCCGATCAATTCAGTGGTGTCGAATATCAAGGACCTGCAGAATCTCCCCATTCGAACTGGTGCTGGCCCAACGGTTTTTCTGCGCGACATCGGCACGATCGACGACTCAAGCGACATCGTCACCGGCTACGCGGAGGTGAACGGGCGTCGGACCGTATACATTCCGGTGACCAAGCGGGCGGATGCCTCCACGCTCGCCGTCGTCAACGAGGTGAAAGCGAACCTCGCGCAATTCCAATCGGCTGTTCCTTCAGACGTCAAGATCGATTACGAATTTGATCAGTCTTCGTATGTGCGAAATTCACTGCTTTCCGTCGTAAAAGAGGGCCTGCTGGGAGCCTTGCTCACCGGACTGATGGTATTGCTGTTCCTACGCGATTGGCGCAGCGCCCTCATCGTGGTCACCACCATTCCCTTCGCGCTGCTTGCCGCCGTCGTGGTGCTCTGGGGCGCGGGGCAGACCATCAACATCATGACGCTCGGCGGATTGGCGCTGGCCGTGGGCATTCTTGTTGATGAGTCCACGGTGGTGATGGAAAACATTCACAGTCATCTCGGTGAAGGGCGAGGACGAGCGGTTGCTGTCTTGGAAGCAAGCAAAGAGGTGCAGGTTCCGCGCCTGCTCGCGATGCTTTGCGTCCTTGCTGTGTTTGTGCCGTCTTTCTTTATGGTTGGTGTTGCCCGCTCTCTGTTCGTTCCTCTCTCGTTAGCGGTGGGATTCGCCATGGCCGCTTCGTACTTGCTGTCCAGCTCCCTTGTGCCGGTTCTCTCGACGTGGATTCTCCGGGAGCATCGGGCTGAGGGGGTGAAGAAAGGGCCGACGCTACTGACCCGATTGCGGGAGAAGCTGGGAAAGATTCTGGACAAATTAACGCGGCATCGCGGACTCGTCGTTTCCGTGTACCTCGCGGCCGCCGTGCTCATCATCGTGTTGCTAGGCCCGTATATCGGACGAGAGATTTTTCCGCGCGTTTCCTCCGATCAATTGTTGCTGCGATTCCGCGCACCGATTGGAACGCGAGTGGAAACAACGGAACGACTATCACTCGACGTCCTACGCTCCATTGAAAAGGCCGCCGGGCCGGGGAATGTGACCATCACTTTGGGGTATGTTGGAGCGCCGCCTCCGAATTACCCCATCAATACGATCTACCTGTGGACCAGCGGCCAGCACGAGGCCGTTTTGCGAGTTGCCCTGAATCCAAAATCCGGCATTCGTTCGGATGAATTCGAAGAACGTTTGCGGAAGACCCTGCCGCCCGAATTTCCAGGATGTCAATTTTCGTTTGAAGCTGCGGACATCGTTACGCAGATCATGAATTTTGGAGCCCCGACTCCGGTGGAAATCAATGTAATTGGGCCGGACTTGGCCGCGGATCGAGGGTTCGCGGAAAAGGTGCGGGCGGAGCTTGGTAAGATTCGCGCTCTTCGCGATCTGCAGTATGACGAACCATTGGACTACCCCAGCATGGACATCAACGTGGACCGCGAGCGCGCCGGGCAACTTGGAGTTACGGCCGCAGGGGTTGGCCGCTCCTTCCTAGCCGCGACATCGTCCAGCCGCTTCGTAGTGCCGAATTACTGGGCGGACCCGAAGTCCGGGGTGGCCTACCAGGTTCAAGTGCAGGTACCGCAGGCCGAGATGACCTCCATCCAGGACCTTGAGCATGTCCCAGTGACGCTGGGCAGCTCTTCGCATCCTCTGTTGGGGGATGTGGCCCAGGTTACCTATGGCAAAGCTGTGGGCGAGTATCACCGCTTGAATGGGCAGAGAATGGTCACGCTCACCGCAAACGTTTCGGGTGAGGACCTTGGGCGCGTGGCGAGCCGATTGGACGAAGCGATCAAAAACGCCGGTACGCCCCCTCGCGGTGTAAAAGTCACCGTGCGCGGACAGATAGGTCCCATGAAGCAGACTCTGACCAACCTCGGCGTCGGTCTCCTGCTCGCCGTATTGGTCATCTATCTCCTCCTTTCCGCGAATTTCCAGTCCATGCGACTGGCTTTCATTGTTCTGTCCACCATTCCTGCCGTTATCTGCGGTGTGATATTTGCTCTGCTGCTCACCCGCACGACCTTGAACATTCAGTCGTTCATGGGCGCCATCATGGCGATCGGTGTCGCTGTTGCGAACGCCATTCTGCTTATCATTTTTGCCGAGGAGCACCGGCGGGCGGGGAACTCTTCAAACGTCTCCGCCATCCGCGGTGCGCAAACGCGCATGCGACCCATCTTGATGACCAGCATGGCCATGATCGCCGGAATGATTCCCATGGCGCTCGGAATCGGTGAGGGTGCCCAACAAACGGCGCCTCTCGGGCGCGCGGTGATCGGCGGTTTGTTTTTTGCCACGGGAGCGACGCTCCTGATCCTGCCCCTAGTGTTTTCGTTGGTCCAAGAGCGAGCGGGAGTGAAATCTCCCTCGCTTGATCCTGAGGATCCGCGAAGCGCGTTTGCAGAGCAGCACGTCGGAAATCAGAGTCCTCAAGCTGGAGAAGCTATATGAGTCGAACTGTTCTATGTGGTCTTGCCTTGGCAGGTAGCATCTGTGCTTGCGTCTCGTGCAGCTCGAACTCGGGTTCCTCCACAACTGCTGCGAGCGCACAAAGCTCTGCCGCTCCTACTGTAGAGGTGACGAAGGTCCTATCTAAGAAGCTGGCCATCGCCGTTCGTTTACCGGGAGAGCTACAGGCATATGAGGTGGTCGCAGTTTTCCCCAAGGTTACTGGATTCGTGGATTCGATCAGCGTGGATCGCGGGTCGGTCGTGAAGACCGGGCAACTTATGGCACGCCTGGTTGCTCCTGAACTTGCCGCCCAGCGCGCCGAGGCGCAATCGAAACTCCAGGGAGCCGAGTCTCAGCGCGCCGAATCCGAGGCGAAATTAGCGTCCGACGAGAACACGTATCAAAGACTCAAAGCGGCTTCCGCGACGCCCGGAGTGGTCGCGCAAAATGACTTGGAGGTCGCCCAGAGGACCGTGGACGCCGATCGCGCACGTCTGCAATCCGTCCGCGAAAGTGTGGAAGCCGCCAGGGCAGCGTTGAAATCAGTCACGGAGATTGAGGGATACCTGCAAGTGCGAGCTCCCTTTGATGGAGTAGTGACCGAAAGGAATGTCCATCCTGGAGCCCTGGTGGGACCGGCCAGTGGCTCCGGCACAAACGTCCCGTTACTGAGAATCGAGCAGACAGCCCGGCTGCGCCTGGTGGTGCCAGTTCCGGAGAAATACGTCGCAGGCATGACGGAGGGTGCGAAAGTCGAATTCAGTGTCCCGGCATTTCCGAGTCAGATGTTTTCCGGGACCGTCGCGCGAATCGCTCATTCGGTGGATACGAAAACCCGAACGATGCCCGTCGAACTGGACGTCAGCAACCCTAGCCGACGTTTGGCTTCCGGTATGTTTCCGGAAGTGCTCTGGCCCGTTCGCCGATCGGGGCCCACTCTTTTCGTTCCGACATCAGCAGTTGCTCGCACGACAGAAGCTACCTTCGTCGTACGCATCCGTGACGGCAACGCGGAATGGGTCAATGTTCAAACCGGCGAGTTGGATGGAAAACTGATAGAGGTTTTCGGTGACCTGCGCGAGGGAGAGGACGTTGCGGCTCGGGGCACGGATGAATTGCGTCCTGGGGCTCATGTGACGGCCAAGCAGAGCTCACCGGACTCCAAGGGTTCAGGGAAGTGATCTTTGAGGCGTCACATCGGCGCTCGAGGAGGTTTTTCGATGAAATGGGTAACGCGGAGTAACGTCAAGGTAGACAGGGTGGCTTGCCCTTGGCTCATTCGGCGCTTTATCGATCCTGATGCCGAGTTCCTCTTTGTACCTGAAGACCAGCTTCTTCAGACGGCTCACAGGGAGAGCGCGATCCCCTTCGATGCAAACCGGTTTTCGGAAATAAAACTCAATCACCGAGGAGAACGCTGTACGTTCGAGGCAATCCTCGAAGATTTTAAACTCGTTGATCCAGCCCTTCACCGTCTGGCGCTGATCATCCGCGGGGCGGATGTCAAAGGGCAAGAGCATGTCTGCTCCGAAAGCCTTGGATTGCGGGCCATCGCTCAGGGTTTCGCGCTATCCGGGATAGCTGATGAGGAGCGTCTGGCGCGGGAGTTTCCGCTCTACGACGCGTTATACGAATTCGTTCGTCACCAGCCGAACTGAACGTTGAACGTTAAACTCGCAAAAGGAGAGCTCACATGGACCGTTTTGTTAGGAAGGGCAGGATGTTTCTTTTGGGTTGTTTGTGTTCGACGTTGCTCGGCTTCGGAACTCGCGCGCAAGAGATGCCGACCGACTACCAGGAAGTGCTGAAATCCCTGGATCGCAAGGGTGACTTCAAAGCCGGGGTGCTCAAGGTCAACATTCCTCGTAACGACCTGAAAATGACGCTTCAGGGTATCTCCACGCCGACGCCTTTTGGTTTCGGAGGCTGGGTTGCGATGACGAAAGGGACAGACGGCGCCGAGGTGATGATGGGCGATTTGGTGTTGCTCCAGGAAGAGGTGAATCCAGTCATGTCCGCCCTCTTGGCCAACGGCATCGAAGTGACCGCGCTGCACAACCATTTCTTTTGGGATGACCCGCACGTCTATTTTATGCACGTTCATGGAATGGGAAAAGCGGCCGATCTTGCCAAGCGGATTAAACCAGGGTTGGACCTGATCGGGCATGGGCAGGCAGCCGCCACTGCGACAGCAGGCAGTGGTTCTGCGGCAACTCTGGACACAGTCAAAATCGCGAAGATCGTGGGACATGAAGGCGAGCAGTCCGGCGCCGTTTATAAAATTACCGTGGGACGGGACGACCTCAATATGAAGGAACACGGCGCGGCCATCAATGCGCGGATGGGACTCAACACGTGGGCAGCTTTCGTGGGTACTGACGAGGACGCCGCGATCGCCGGCGATGTAGCCATGCTCGAAAACGAAGTCACTCCTGTTTTAAAGACCCTTCGCAAGAACGGCATCGACGTCGTCGCAATCCATAATCACATGATCGAAGCTCGGCCGGTGGTGATCTTCCTGCATTATTGGGGCAAAGGCCCAGCAGAAAAGCTGGCGACCAGTTTCAAAGCGGCGCTCGACGAGCTCGGCAAAGGAAAAGCGTCGAATGCGTTGGCGCATTAGCGAGTGGCGACTTCTAACGAGATTCAGCGGAGGATAAGCATGCCAAATCAACGGATGGTGATGATCGGACTAATGGCCCTTTCCGGAGCGCTGGGACTTACCGCTATGCCAACTACTCCCACGCTGAAAAAGGTGACGGAGTTCGATTTGCCGGGACCAGCGGGAAAGCGTTTCGACTATCTCACCATTGACCCGGACGATCACTACTTGCTCTCCGCTCATCTGGCCGCGGGGCAAATGTATGTCATCGATCTGCGCACTAACAAAATCGTGGCCACGGTGACCGACACTCCAGGTGCGGAAGGCGTGGAGTACGTCCCCGAATTGAAGAAGGCGTACACATCGAACGCCTACGACAACACCATTGGCGTCGTGGATCTTCGGCAAATGAAAGTCATCAAGAAAATCCCGACGGAAGCCAAGCCGGACGGTAGTGCGTACGCCGTGCCCTTTCATAAGCTTTATGTTTCCGATGAAAGAGGTAAAGCCGAAGCAATCGTGGATGTTCAGACCGATACGCTGGTCAAGACGCTTCACTTTAAGAGCGAGACCGGCATGCCGCAATACGATCCTCTCGCAAAGAAATTGTATGTGAATTTGCAGGACGAAAACATTCTTGCCGTCATCGATCCCGCCAGCGACGAGGTAATCGGCCGCTATCCAGTCGGCCGTTGCAAGGGAAACCATGGAATGACGCTGGACCCGGAACATCACCGGGCGTTCCTTGCGTGCGAGGGCAACGATCTCATGACCGTGTTCGACCTGGACAAGCACGAGCCGATTGCCTTCCTGCCCATGGCTTCAGGGCCGGACGTGATCAAGTTCGATCCTGGGCTGAAGCGAATCTACGTCGCCTGCGGAAGCGGGGCGATTTCCGTCTTCCGAATGGATGATCCCGATCACTATAGGAAGCTGGAGGATTTTCCCGTTGAAAAGAAGGTCCATAGCCTCGCGGTCGATCCGGAAACGCACCGCGTCTATGCGCCGGAACAGGAAGCGGAGGGCAAAGCTGTGGCGCGCATGGCCGTCTATGAAGCGGTGATCCGCTGAACTGCGGTTCTACGGTCTTGTATATAAAAGTTTCCCAGCCCATATTTCGAGAGCGAGGTGCTGGCATGATTCTGAAAACTGAGTGGGCTAGAAACGTTCTGGTGCTTGCCCTTGCGTTGAGCTTTGGCTCGATGGTCTGGGCGACGCAAGAAAATCAAACAAAAACAAAAAGCGGCAAGGCTGTAACGGTAACGGGCTGCTTGCAAAAGGGCGATGAAGCCGGCGAATACTCGATTACATCCGAGGACGGCAAGCGCTACGGGCTTCATAGCAAAGCCGTCGATCTCTCGAAGCATCTCGGGCACAAAGTTACGGTGACGGGCACGAAGATGCGCGAAGAGAACGAGGAAAAGGAAAAGAAGGAGGCCGGAGGGGGTGAATACGCGGACCTCCGAGTCACGAATATCCAGCATATCAGTGAAACCTGCAACTAAGCGGCTCAGGGGAGCCGGATCGATAAAATCGGTTCGGCTCCTCATCTACGGGAGGCGCCCATAGCGTCGAGCGGAAAGACGGCAGACTGGCGTGCAAAGCTTGTTTCCGCCGCCCTTTTCTTGATCGCTCCTTGTTCCGCCTGCGCAAATCCACTGTGGGCGGAAACAGCCAAGACTGAACAATCGGGTGAGGATGCGCACGCCATTGCCGTTGAGCATGCTCCAAAGCTCGACGGGACGTTGGATGACCCACTCTGGCAGTCTGCCCTACCGATAACAGATTTTCGTCAACGGGAACCGCACGAGGGGCAGTCAGCGACGGAAAAAACAGAAGTTCGCACTCTATACACGCGTCATGCCGTCTATTTTGGCATTCATTGCCACGATTCTGAGCCGTCTCGAATCATTGCCACGGAACTACGGCGCGACGTTAGCCAGGATTTGGACGATCATTTCGAGATTCTTATTGACTCCAATCATAATCGCCGCGGTGCTTACGTATTCCAGGTCAATCCCTTCGGAACGCAGATAGACGGCCTGATCGTGGAGGAGCAAGGAAGCGGCTCCGGGGCGGATTTTGACCCGGGATGGGACGGCGTGTGGACCTCTGAGGCACACATCACCGCCGATGGGTGGACCGCAACGATAGAGATCCCGTTCACAACCCTCAACTTTACCCACTCTATGGAGGTGCTCTGGGGCATTAATTTCAAACGTTTCATTCGCAGGAAAAACGAAGAGGACTTGTGGCGCGCCTACCGGCGAACGTTCGGGATCACCAAGGTGTCCGAGGCTGGAGAGCTAAGCGGCATCAAAGACATCGGCAGCGGAAGACTTTTCATCGTGAAGCCGTACGCGCTCGCGAGGTATGACAAGCAAACCGGGCAGGATCCCAAATTCCCTCTCACCGCCGGAGTGGATATCAAATACGGGCTCAGTTCCAACTTGCTCTTAAATTTGACCGGGAACACCGATTTCGCGGATACCGAGGTGGATTTACAGCCCTTCAACATCACCCCTTTCAAGATTTTCATTCCAGAGAAGCGCCAGTTCTTCCTGGAAAATGCGGGGGTCTTTAATTTTCCTCTTGGCGATCAGGACCAGTTGTTTTTCAGCCGTCAAATCGGCATCGACCCGATCACTGGCAACCAGGTTCCGATTAATGGTGGAGCGAAACTAACCGGAACGTTGGGGCGCTTGGAACTCGGCATCATGGACGTAGACACGCGTTCGAGCGGCCCCAATCCCTATTCGAATTTCGCCGTTGTTCGCCTGAAAGAGTCATTGTGGCCTGGCTCCTACATTGGTGTCATGGGCATCGACAAACGCGCAGGAAACGTTCTGGACATGTTCAATCAGACCGGCGGTGCCGACACGCGTATGGTCTTTTTCAAAGACTGGTTTGTGGATGCTCACATGGCTGGCACGCGGTCCCCAGGTGGTCTCAGCGGAGCCAGCGATGTGGGGGCTTCGCTGACCTATCGCTCGAACTGGTTGGAAGGTTTGGTGGAGCGCAGAAAGACGGGTCCAAACTTCAACCCGGAAGTAGGCTTCGTCCAGAGAACGGATTCCAACGAAACCTACGGGGACCTGACATTTAAGGTCCGACCGAGCATTGAGGGAGTTCGCGAACTGCAATTCGAAGGATTTCTTCTCCATGCCCCAGATACAGTCGGCCAGGTCTCGACCCAGGAATGGCAAGGCACCTTCCGCGCGGAGTTCAACAATGGCGCGTACACCGATAATGACATTGCCGACGTCTTTACGCAGCGCATCACAACGCCCTTTCACATTTACAAGAATGTGTTCATTCCCAACGGTGTATATCATTTCGCCCGGCATCAGTTGACGTACGGGTCTGGCCAGGATCGCCGCTTTACCTACAATTTCTTCGAACGCTTCGGCGGCTACTACGGAGGAACCCTAAATGAATTTCGCGTGCGCGCCAACTACCGGCGGACCGCGAAGTTTTCCGTCTCGGCCTCCGCCACGTGGGACCGCTTCCGATTGCCTCTGCCCAACGGGAATTTCTCAGTCGTGCTGGCTAGCCTGCAGACAAACTACTCGTTCACTCGCTTTCTGACCTTCACCAGCGTCCTTCAGATGGACACTTCGAACACGCAAGCGGCCAGCGCCAACCTTCGGCTTCGATACAACTATCGTCCCGACAGCGATCTTTACATCATCTACAATGTGGGAACGCAATTCGCCAGCATTGCGCCCGCGAACCCTCCACAAGTCCGCGAGACCCGGTTCGCCGTGAAATGGACGTATGCTTTCGCTCCATGAATCTCGAGTTCATAGAACTCTTTCACCCTATATGGCAATGCGTCGCCTTGTGTCCACAGTCTGATACTTGGGGCGCTCATCGCAATTCCTTGCCGAACTTCAGCTTGTCCAACTCGATCATTCTGATAGTTGGATCGCCTAGTCGCGGCGACCGCTGGAATCCAGCGAGTGGTACGACGCATGCAGTGACTGGTGCGCCAGAATGTCAGGCGCTAGGGGAGTCAGCGAACCCGTATCAAATTACTCTAGCTGGGTTGGGGGAAATGCATGACCAGAATTCTTGCAGTGTGGTTCATTGCTATTGCGATGTTCGTCGGTTTCGCCGTCCAGACATTTGCCCAGGAAAAACAGGCGCTCAGGTTAGTCCAAACGATTCCGCTGCCTGGAGTCAAAGGCCGCCTCGATCACATGGGCGTGGATCTGGAAAAGAAGCGGTTGTTTGTCGCCGCCGTTGCAAACAATACGCTGGAAGTGGTGGACCTGACTGCCGGGAAAGTGATCAAGAGTCTCGCCGGATTCAAGGACACGCAGGACGCGCTGTTCCTGGGGGGCGATTTCAACAAACTGTATGTATCCAGCCTTGATGGTCATGTGAGGGTTCTGAATATGCGGCCGGGAAATATCACCAAAGCCTCGAAGACGAGTGGCGATACGAGAAAAGCTATTGCGACAGTGCGGCGACCACCACAGAGCCCCTCGCCACAGATCTGCTCGTGAGGAAATGTAACGCGGATAAGTCTCGGATAGATCTCCAACTGAAGGCCATCGAAGATTATCAGAAGGCGCTTGAGACAATCGCGGGAACACACAAAAAGCTCGATGAAGAACGAGAGCACTGGAACGCTAAGCGGTTGTCAAAGGATCTTGGCCCCGCGATTGTCAGTTTAGGAAATGTAGCTGTTTCGGTGAATAAGGCGTTTTAGGGGGTTCGAAAATGAAATGGACTGCGCTCGACCTGAAAAACCTCGCAGCACTTTTTGATGACACGGCAGACGCAGTGCTGAATTTTAGGATCCAGAACCGTAACACATTGACGCCCTTACAAAAAGAGCGGTCAACCGTCGAGTTCGGACAATTAGTTTCCTGTGGCGAGCAACTTGAGAATTTGGCGTTGCAAGAGGCCCTCGTTGAAATTGATGGAGCGGTCGCCGATTTGCAAAGCGCAACCCATGATGCGACCCATACACTGCAGGTGATTTCCGACGTCCAAAAGGCCATTACAATTGCCGTGGCGATGGTCGGCATGGGCGAAGCGATGATGAAGCCAACTCCTGGAACAGTAGCAAGCTCGTTCAACACGTTGGTACAAGCGATCAATCAGGCTAATGCAAAACCCGCGGCTGGAACAAGCACCTCGGGATCTCCGGCAGCGACCTAAACATATGAGCGCAAGGCGTAACGAACCGTGGGTGCAGGTGTGGGTGCAAGTAAATGAGGAAAAATGGCTCCCAATTTCCCGTAAGCGACACCAGATAGGGCACTTAGATTTTCGATCATTTCGGCTGTTAACCGAAATGTTGGAGGTTCGAATCCTCCCCGGGGAGCCAACTCCTTTCCACTTCAGTAAGTTACGAAACGTTTGGAACAAATCCGCCCTTCAACGGCGAAAGAACCAAGAAGCGAATTGTGACTAATCTCGATTAACAGAGGCGAACGGAAGTTA
>Ga0137396_10001354_pt1 | contig 12788 bp, 10 predicted proteins | sample czc16metaG_FD_108284 | JGI IMG/M metagenome (GOLD analysis project Ga0137396, IMG submission 108284) | Vadose zone soil microbial communities from Angelo Coast Range Reserve, California, USA - czcobulk3.16 metaG | ecosystem: Environmental > Terrestrial > Soil > Vadose zone | place: USA...
CCCTCGATGGAGCCCAGCCGCCACCGGGCAGCGGACGCCTGCCGCGTGGTCCCGCGACCCCTGCCGCGCCCACGGGCCGAGGGGTGCGTGTGGCAGGGTCAATGGGACCCGTTCCCGCCTGCCGGCGACGGACCCCGCGTCCCTCGATGGAGCCCAGCCGCCACCGGGCAGCGGACGCCTGCCGCGTGGTCCCGCGACCCCTGCCGCGCGCACCCCTCGGCCCCGGCGCGCGCGGTGTGAGCGCGCTCGTGCGCCCGGGTCAGAGGATGCGGACGCGCGGACGCGGCTCGAGGCGTACGCGCTTGAGCGCGCGCAGGTGATCAGAGACGACGTCCCAGGCGGGCGGGCCCTCGGCCTCGCGGAGGCTCGCCCATCCCGCGGCCTTATAGCGGCGCGCAGGCTCGAGCGGCCGGCCGCCGACGCGGATGTCGCGGATCCGCCGGCCCAGCGTCTTGGCCGGGTCGATCGCGTACGTGAGCCCGCCGACCCGCACCATGTCCCCGCCCTGCCGGTAGTACGGGTCGGGGTGGAAGAGGTTGTCGGCGACATCCTCCATGAGCTCGTGGATCTCGCGACCGGTCAGCTCCCGCACCCACGTATTCGGATACGTGAGCGCCGTGTGCGCGTAGACGTCCTCGAGCGTGAGCGTCTGCCCCGGCACGATCGTCGGCCCCCAGCGGAAGCCCGGCGAGAACGCGACCTGGGCGTCGAAGCGCTTCAGGAGCGCGTCGAGGATGAGCTCGTCGAACGGGCCGTTGAAGTTCCCGCGGCGCCAGAGCAGGGACTCGGAGACCGCGAGAGGCTCGGCGAGCTTCGCCTCGTGCCCCCGGCGGAGCTCGGCGACGAGCCGGGCCATTTCCGGATCCTCGGGCACGAAGCTGGAGAGCACCGGGAGGAGCCGGTAGCGCCAGCCCGCGACCCGGCCTTGCCGCACGTCGACGTCGAGGCGCGAGAGGAACTTGCCGTGCGAGCCCGAGTTCACGACGAGCGTCCGGCCCACGACGATGGGCTCGGGCAGCGCATCGTGGGTGTGGCCGCCGAGGACGACGTCGAGCCCCGGGACGCGCGCCGCGAGCTTCAGGTCCACCGCGACGCCGTTGTGGGAGAGGAGGACGACGAGGTCGACGCGCCTGTCGTCACGCAGCTCGTGCACGAGCGCCTGGACCTGGTCCTCCTGGATCCCGAAGGTGAGGTCGGGGACGAAGCGGCGGGGGTGCGAGACCGGCACGTACGGGAACGCCTGACCGATGACCCCCACGCTGACACCGCCCACTTCACGGATGGTGTAAGGCCGGAACACCCGATCGCCCCATCCCGTCTGCGCGACGTTCTGCGCGACGAAGTCGCCGCCGAAGAGCCCGCGGCTCTCGCGGTCGCCGAAGAGCTCGCGCACGCGGTCCATCCCGTAGACGAACTCCCAGTGCGGCGTCATCACCTCGACGCCGAGCGCGTTCGAGGCCAGCACCATGTCCTCGCCGCGGCTCCAGAGGGCGGTCGCCGAGCCCTGACACGTGTCGCCGCCGTCGAGAAGCAGTGTCTTCCCGGGCCGCTCGGCGCGCGCACGCTTGACGAGCGTGGCGAGGTGCGCGTAGCCGCCCATCCGGCCGTAGCGCGCCGCCAGAGCCGCGAAGTCGAGGTGGCTGGCGGCGTACGCCTCCGCGGTGCCGGGCGCGATGCGATACGCCTTGAGGAACTCGGCGCCGGTGAGGAACGGTGGCTTGCCGCGTTCTCGGCCCACACCGATGAGCGTGTCGGGCTCGCGGTAATAGAGGGGACGCAGCGTCCCGTGCGGGTCGGTGAGGTGCAGCAGCGTCACGTTGCCGAGCGCCTCGAACTCGAGGAGCCGCTCGGGTCCGTCGGCGGCCTCGAGCCCTCGCGGATCGAACCCCGCCGCCGCGGCGAGCGTGAGGAGCTTGAGGAGGTCGCGGCGGGCGAGGCCGAGGCTCAATGGCGGATTCCGGGAACGGAGAGGGGCCGGCCGTTGTCGAAGGTCGTGAGGTAAAGCTCGAGCTCGGCGTACTCGATCGCGTCGGCCGGGAGCATGTTCGTCCCGAGCGGCGTCATGCACCACTGGAAGCGCTTGCGCATGTCCCAGACCTCGCCCCGGTCCGTGCGCCACGTCGGAAAGTGGCGCGTGAGCCCGGCGCTCACGTCGGCGAGGAGCCGCCCGCCGAGAAACCGGTTGGCGCCCTGCTCGGGCGTGTGGCAGTCGGCGCACGCGTGGTTGCGCTCGCCGACGCGTCGGTAGAAGCTCGCCTTCCCGCGGAGGATCGCGGCGCGCGCCTCGGCGCTCGCGGTGTCCACCTGCACCGCGAGCCCGTTCGACGCCATCTTGACGAGGATCGTCAGGGTGAGGTTCTCGGCCGACTCGGCGGGGTACGCGCGGCCCGTCGTCTCGGGGCCGTGGACCGCGAGGAAGTCCTCGAGACTCATCACACGGCGCCACGCGGGCACGTACTTCGGATAGCGCGTCGCGACGCCGCGCATCGCTCGCGCGAGCCCGCCCTCGTGGCAGCCGGCGCACGCCTTTGCCGCCGGCCCCGGCGAGCGCCAGAGGGCCTCGGCGTCCTCGGCCAGCAGCACGGCCGGGTTGTTCGTGGGATCGAGGTTGTCGCCGAAGCCGACCGGCCTCGTGCGCGTCGCCGGGTTGCGGTCGGGGTCGCGCTCGGGCGGCGCGGGCCCCTTGAGCGTCTGGAGATAGGCGACGAGGTCCACGAGCTCGGCGGGTCCGAGGCTCCCGGCGACGCCCCACGGCGGCATCGAGGAGTTGGGAAAGGTGACGCGCGGGTCGTAGAGCTGCTGATAGAGGTACGCGTCGGGCAGCCCGCGGTCGCCGAGCGTGGAGAGGTCGGGGCCGACGTTGCCCGCCGGCCACACGTCGTCGCCCGGGACCAGGTGGCAACCCGTGCACGGGCCCTTCGCGCGATCGAGGAAGAGCCGCCGCCCCTTCGCCGGGTCGCCCGTCGCCCCCGCGGGCGGCGCGACGCGCACGACGGGGGGCTCCGGGCGTGTGTCGCCGTAGGCGTAGGTGCGGAAGGCGCCGTAGTCGCGCGTCGTCCAGCCCCGGTAGCGAACCGCCACGCGGGTGCCGTCGGGCCCAATGCGAATGTCACCGCGCGCCTCGGGGATTGCGCGCGTGGCCCAGCCTGGAACGCCGCGGTGATCGGGGAAGTCGGCGGCGGCACCGGCGCAGCCGAGCGTCAGGGCACCGAGCGTGAGGGCCGGCAGCGCGCGCGGCCAGCCCGCGGACGTCATCCGCTCTCCGTCAGGCGAACGTGATGTCGGCCGTGCCCTCGTAGTCGCCGCCCGTGGTGTCGAGGAACCGGACCTTGAGCTGGCCGGGATCGGTCGCCCTGAAGCTGAACGAGAAGAACGGGTTCTCGCTCACGGCCTGGGTGGTCTCGAAGGTGACGATCGTCTTGCCGAGGTAGGTGACGGTCGCCGTGTGGATGTAGCTATAGTTCCGCTGGACGACCTTGCCCTGCCCGTCGCGCTCGACCCGCTCCATCGGATGGATCACCAGCGTCCGCGCGTGCACGACGTCCCCGGGCCTGATGCTCGAGGGGATGCGGATGCGGACCTTGCCGATGTCGGACACCGCGCTCAGCCCCCGCACCCACCGACGGTGACCTTGACCTCGCGCTTGACCGCGAGGAGCGTGCCGTCGCTCTGCTCGACGATCGCGCGGACGTCGCCTGTCTCGCCGAGCCGGATCGTCGCGCCGACGGAGGCGCGGCCGGCCTCGGGCACGAGCGTGGCGCGGAAGACGACGGGGATCCGGTTCTTGTCCGCGACGATCCAGACGCGCTTGACGTAGGCCACGGGCGTCATCGGCGACTCGACCGCCACGCTCGTCTGCACGAGCGAGCCGTTTTCGGCGATCGCCGGGATGTCGAACTTGATCACGCTCGAGCCGTCCTTCATCGGGCGCCCGCCGAAGACCCGCCGCAGCGCCTCCTCGCCGGTCTCCTGGAGGCCGAGCGGCTGGGCCTCAGCGCGACGGGGCGCCGCGAGGTCGCCCGCGAGCGCGGCGACACCGAGGACGCCCAGCGTGCCGAGCATGGTCCGTCGCGTGAGCTTCGAGGAATCCCGCATGAGAGCCTCACTATACATGCTCAGCCGCCGATTCTGTAGGCAGCGGCGTCGGGCTTGAAGGCGCGCGGCAGCCACATCGGCCGGCGGAGCCCGCCGGGGCCGGGCGCAGGGCGCGCGAGCGCGAGCCACTCGCGGTAGACCTCGAAAGATCTGTTCGTGTCCACGAAGATGTCGCCGTTGCGGTCGTCCGGGCCCGCCTTCGTCACGGTCACCTTCTGATGCCAGCAGTGCTGACCGCTCACCGGGTCCGGCTGGACGGGAAAGGTCAGGTTCTGATGGACGCCCGCGTCCTCCCACCAGATGCGCTCCGAGTCGGGGTCGTCGCTCGCGAAGGGCCGAACGCCGTGGACCTGGCGCATGAGCCAGCGGCCGGGTCCGGGCTGTGTGAGATCCACCAGCGCGGTGGACCAGTGCGGGCCCCCGGCCTGGTCCTGAAGCCGCCACCGGCCGAGGTGGTGCGAGCACGCGACGACGCCCGGTCGGATCGATTCCGTCACCCAGACCTTGTCGACGAAGTAGCCGATCGCCGTCGCGACCTTGAGAAGGTCCCCCGTCGTCACGGAGAGCCGCGTCGCGTCCTCCGTGTGGAGCCAGAGCGGGTTCGTGTGTGAGATCTCGTAGAGCCATTTTGCGTTGCCCGACCGGGTGTGGATCAGGGTGGGAAGCCGAAAGGTCGGGAGCAGCACCATCTCACCCTTGGCGCGATCCACGCTCGTCCAGTGGACGTGGCTGCGGATGTAACCGGGCACCGATTGTTCGGGCCATTTCCAGTCCTTGAGCGTCTTCGAGAAGAATTCGAGCTTGCCCGAGGGTGTCGGGAACCCCAGGCACGCGCGTCCATCCACCTCGACGCCGACCGCCTGCCCGCCCTTCACGATGACCTTCGTCACCGGGTCCACGCTGGCGCCGTCGAGGTCCCGCGCCGGCACCGCCTGCTCGTGAGTGTGGTAGACCGCGTCCTCGATGAGGAAGGCGCCGTACTTCCGCATGTACTCGAGCGGCGTGATTCCCTCGCGGGCGGCCGCCTCGGGGAGGCCCGGCACGCTGTGCTCAAAGATCCAGCGGTAGAGCTCCTCGATACGGAGCTTGGCGCCCGCCCGGTAGGGTGACTCGAAGTACTTTCGGATCCCGAGGGTGCCGTCCGGATCGATGCGCCACGAGAGCTCGATCCAGAGCTCGTCTTCCTCCCACACCTGGCCGAGCCCCGCGGCCTCGTGGGCCTGCCACGTGAGGTCGAAGGTCTTGCCCTGCTTCTCCAGGGCGACGCGGAGCACGGGCTGGCGGAACCCGATCCAGCGCGCGGCGTGAGTCTCCTGGGACAGGAGGTCGTGGCGCTCGGAGGCGTGCCCCATCGGCAGCACGTAGTCGGCGAACCACGCCGTTTCACTCCAAATCGGCGTGAGACAGGCATGGCGCTCGACCTTCGTCTCATCCGTCAGCACCTCCATCCACGACATGCCGTCCGGGTTCGTCCACACCGGGTTGTAGACGCGGGTGAAGTACATCGCGAGCTTGCCGCGGCCTTCCTTCAGGAAGTGCGGCAGGAGGTAGCTCATCTCGAAGAACGCGAGCGGGTACTCGCGCGGCATCAGGAGCTCGCTCCACACCTTCGCGGGCGGCGGCATGAGAGGCGGCTCGGGGATCGCCTTGTTCCAGGCGCTCGGGGCGGTGCCACCGGGCGTGCCGACGGCGCCCATGAGGACCACGAGCAGCTCGAGGGCACGCGCCACCTGCCAGCCCCCGAGGTTACCCGCCGCCGTGTTGCGCCAGATGTGGGTGGCGAGCGCCGGGCCCGCCCGACCGAGCGCCTGCGCAACCTCGACGATGGTCGTCGCGTCCACGCCGCTCTCGCGTGCGGCGAACTCGGGCGTGTAGCGGGCGTAGAGCTCGGCGAGGGCGTGCTCGAACGCCTCGAACGTTCGGGGCAGGTCAGGACGCTCCTCGCGCAAGTACTCCTCCCAGTTCACCCAGCGGCGCACGAACTCGCGGTCGTAGAGCCGGTCGCGGATCAGCACGCTCGCCATCGCGAGGAGGATCGCCGACTCGGAGCCCGGCCACGGCGCGAGCCACCAGTCGGCCATGGAGGCCGTGTTGGAGAGGCGCGAGTCGATGACGCAGACCTTCGCGCCCCGCTCCTTGGCCTCGATGATGCGCTGGGCGTGGGGGTTGAAATAGTGGCCGGTCTCGAGGTGCGAGGAGAGCAGCAGGATGAACCGCGCGTTCGCGTGGTCGGGCGACGGCCGGTCCATGCCATGCCAGAAGGCGTAGCCCGCGCGCGCGCTCGAGGAGCACACGTTGGTGTGGCTATTGTGGCCGTCGATGCCCCAGGCGTGGAAGACCCGCTGGAGATAGATGAGCTCGTGGCCCGGGCGCCCGAGGTGGTACATGACCTCGGTGCGGCGACCTTCGACCAGAGCCCGACGGATTCGCTCGGCGAGATCCTCGAGGACTTCATCCCACGTGACGCGCTGCCATCCACCGCCGCCCCGAGGCCCCACGCGACGTAGGGGGTAGCGGATCCGCTCGGCGTCGTTCACCTGGTTGAGCGTCGCGGGACCCTTGGCGCAGTTCCGGCCGCGGCTTCCGGGATGCACCGGGTTCCCCTCGAACTTCTGGATGCGCAGCGACGCCCGGTCCACGTACGCGAGGAGACCGCACCCGGCCTCGCAGTTGAAGCAGATCGTCGGGATCAGCGTGTAGCGCCGCGTGACCTTCCGCGGCCAGGCGACGGGATCGTACTCCTGCCAGTCCTCCCAGCGGTCGACGGGCGGGTAACTGGCGAGCCCGCCGGTGGGCGGTGCAAGCTCTCTGGCGACGGGATGGAGCGGCTCGTTCACGAGAGCGGCACGGCCTGGCCCGCCTTGAGCCAGAGGTCTTCGTAGATCCAGAGGCCGAGCAACGCCAACAGCGCCCCGAGGACCGCCGTGTAGGGGTTGGGCCAGACCAGGACGATCGGAAGCACCGTGCCCCCGGCGACGACGCCGGCCCAGAACGGCGTCCGCCAGGGCCCCCGCGTGATGAGACGCGCGGCCCGGGCGGCGTCCGCGTTGGCGTGCGCCGAGCAGAGCTCGGCGACGAGCACGATCCCCTGGAGCGCCAGCGCGCCCATCATGATGACGCCGAGCGACCAGAGGCCCTCGACGTCCACGCGCGCCAAGAACGCGACGACCAGGAGCGCCGCGGCCCCCGCGACCTCCGCGGCCACGAGGAGCTGCGGGAGCAGCAGCGGACTCTGCCAGAAGTCGCGCCCCTCGGCTTGCCCGAAGAGGAAGGCGCTGTAGCCCGCCGTCGCCGCCCCCAGGAGGAGCGCGGGAAGCGCCAAGATCCTCACGAGCGTCGCGTTGTCGGCGAGCGCGGCGAGGAGCCAGAGCGCGGCCACGGCACCGTACGCGATGAGGATCCAGGCTCCCCAGACGAGCCACGAGCGGAGGTTCGGCTTGAGGAGGATGTAGAAGAAGCGCTCCGGGCGCTTCAGGTCGAGGACGAGCAGCGCCGTCGTCGCGAGCAGGCCGACGAGCGCCAGCAGCGGCGCGGCGCGGCCCAGGAGGAAGCCCGTCGGCTCTGCCCCCGAGAGGACACCGAGCGCACCGACGAGGAGCGCCCCGGCCGCCAGCGACTTGGTCCACAGGTAGCCCGTGACCTTCCAGCCCCACGGCCGCGGCGGGTGCGGGATGTCGTAGACCGCGCGGGTGAGCGCGGGGTCGCCGTCCCTCGCCTCGGCCGCGGCGACCATTCTGACGAGGTCCACCTCGGGCCGCGGCCGCTCGGCCCAGAGATAACCCTCGGCCGGCGCCTGGAGCTCGGGCGTCAGCGCCGCCGCGTCGGCGCCGAGGTAGAAGACCTTGGGCCGCGTCCCCTGCTCCGCCTTCCGCACTTGGACCTGCTCGCGCCCGACGAGCCGCGCGATGCGCGAGGACGGGTCGTCCAGGTCGCCCGCGATGATCGCCTGCTCGGGGCAGACGATCACGCACGCGGGCTCGAGCCCCACCTCGACGCGGTGGGCGCAGTAGTTGCACTTCGCCGCCGTCTGCGTGTCCGGGTCGATGTAGAGCGCGTCGTAGGGGCACGCCTGCATGCAGGACTTGCAGCCGATACAGCGCGCGCCGTCGAAGTCCACGATGCCATCGGGCCGCCGGTAGAGGGCGACGGTGGGGCAGATCGTCACGCAGGGCGCCGCGTCGCAGTGGTTGCAGCGCAGGACCGCGAAGTATCGCCGCGTGTGCGGGAAGGTCCCGCGCTCGACGTACTTCACCCAGGTGCGGAAGGCGCCGAGCGGCACCTGGTTCTCCTCCTTGCACGCGACGGTGCAGGCGTGGCACCCGATGCACCGCCGCTGGTCGATCACGAAGCCGTAGCGCACGGTTACCTCCCGAGCAGGTCGGCCCAGACACGCAGGGCGGTCAGCACGAGCAGGACGAAGAGCGCCACGCGGAGCCCGAAGGGCGACAGCCGCTGGCTCACGACCGCACCGAGCTGCGCGCCCGGGATCGTGCCCGCGACGACCGCGAGGGTCGGGGCGAGCGGGATCTGGGCCGTGACGAGCTTACCGAGGAAGCCCGACGAGGCGGCGACCGCCACGATCGCGAGCGAACTGCCGATCGTCACACGGATCGACACGTCCACGATGACGAGAAAGAGCGGCACCAGCAGGAATCCGCCGCCAGCGCCTACCAGGCCCGCGGCGAGGCCCACGACGCCCGCGACCCCGGCGGCGCGCCACCGGCTGAAGCTCACGGGCGCGTCGCCCTCCCGCGCGGCGTCGCCCCCTGCCCCGACGAACACGAGCGCCGCCGCCCCCGTTACCATGAGCGCGAAGACGGTGAGCAACGCCCGATCGCTGGCGAGCTTCGAGGCGAGGGCGCCGATGAACGACCCGACCGCCATCGCGGCGCCGCCTACGCAGACGAGCTGGGTGTTCACGGCCCCGTGACGCCGGTGGGCGAGCATGCCGACCGACGCGGCGGCGAGCACCTGCGCCATCGTGACCCCCGTCACCGCCTTGACGTCGAGCTGGCCGACTCCGAGGAGCGGCGGGATGTACAGGAGCAACGGGATCATGACGAAGGCGCCCCCCGCCCCGAGCAATCCCGCGACGAACGCGCCGCAGAACCCCACCACGAGCAGGGTGACACCGAGCGCGATGGTCACCGGCGAGCCGACACTACCTGAGGCTCGAATAGAAGCCCGCGAGGTCGGCGATCTGCTCGTCGGGGAGCGTCTTGAAGAACGCCTTCAGCGCCTTGAGCGACTCGTCGCCAGGGCTCCGCCGGTCCGTCTTGAAGAGGAGCATCTGGTTCTGCAGGTAACCCGGCGGCTGCCCTGTGATGTCGGGAATGCCCTTGGCTGGGTCGCCCTTGCCCGAGGCCGTATGGCAGCCGACGCACTGGCCGGCCGCCGCGCGCCCGCGCTCGACGGCCGCGGGATCGGAGCGTACGTCCGGCGGCCGCCGCGTCTGGCCGGCGAAGTACGCCGCGATCTCGTCCACGCCGAGCTGGAGGACCTGTTTCGCATAGGGCTCCATCTCGGGCGAAAGGCGACGGCCGGCCGCGTAGTCGTCGACGGCCTTCTTCAGATACCACGACGGCATGCCCGCGAGGATCGGCATCACGTTCGACGGGCTCTGGCCGCCCTCACCGTGACACGCGCTGCACACGACCGCCTTCGCGGCGCCCGGCGCGTCGAGCGGCCCCGCCGCGGCGCCCGGGGCGACCGCGAGCACGACGAACACTGCGAGAGTGGTCCGCATCGGCTGTTCCTTTCCGCCGGCGTCAACCGAGCACGTCGTTCCAGATGCTGGTCGCCCACCCGACCGCGTGCCGCCCCCACTGCGCGGATTGGCCGGGCGTCAGCTTCTGCTCGATCTGAACGACCTTGCCGCCGTCGATCCTGTAGGCGTTCACCACCGCGATGGCTTCCCTGTCGTTCACCCAGCTGTAGCAGGTGTTGCCGGGTGCGAGGGCGAGCGGCTCCTTGCCGTTCAGGAGGTGCACGACGGCGAGCGCCGAGATCTTGCCCATCGCGTTCGCGATGTTCCCCGACTTCGGCACCGGCAGCCCGATCGTCGAGTCGCCGATGACGTGGACGTTCTGGTGCTTCACCGACTCGTACGTCACGTGGTTGACTTCGCACCACCGCTTGTCGGCTGAGACGAGGTCGGCCTGGACGGCGATCGTGCCCGCGCGCTGCGGCGGGATGAGGTTGACCACGTCGTACTTCACGGCGTCGCCGAACTCGGTCGTGACCTGGCGCGCCCCCGGGTCCACCTTCACGACCTTGTTCGACGCGCGGTACTCGAGGTTCGGGTACGCCTGCCACGCGGCGCGGAACAGCGCGGTCTTCGAGACGATGTTCTGGTTGGCGTCGAGCACGATGAGCTTCGACTTGGGCTTGTTGTTCTTCAGGTACCACGCCACCTGACACACGCGCTCGTAGGGACCCGGCGGACAGCGGTAGGCGACGGGCGGCACCGTCAGGACGAACACCCCACCGTCGGGCATCGCCCGGAGCCGGTCGGCGAGCATGACCGTCTGCGGGCCCGCTTTCCAGGCGTGGAGGACCTCGTCGCCCGCCTGGCCGAGCCCGTCCACCTGCTCGGTCTGGAACTCAACGCCGGGCGAGACGATGAGCCGGTCGTACTGGAGGTAGCCCTCGCCGACACGCACGCGCCGGGCGTCGGGCTCGATGGCCGTCGCCGCTTCGTGGAGCACGCGCACGCCGTGGTTCCGGAGTCCCCGGTAGCCGAAGGTGAGGCTGTCGATGGTGCGGACGCCACTCAGCACGAGGTTGCTGAACGGACAAGACACGAATCGCCGGTTGGGCTCGAGCAGGATGACCTCGATCGAGGGATCCGCCAGGCGAACGTACTTCGCGGCCGTCGCGCCGCCCCAGCCGCCGCCGATCACCACGACGCGGCGCCCCGTCTTCGGCGAGAAGTCCCCCTTGATCGTGGGCGCGCAGCCCGCCGCGAGCAGCCCGAGCCCGGTGCCCGACGTCACGAGGAACTCTCTGCGCGTGAACCGTGTCATCGCACCCTCCGCTGACTACGTCTGAACGGGAGTACTCAGATCAGGCTGAACCTGCGCGACTCCTCGTTCCAGGTCGCCAGCATAGCCCAGGCGACCGCGACGGCGACGATCAATCCGATGGCGCCACCCCAGCCGAGCGCCGACGGCAGGAAGACCGCCGCGCCGAGCCTCGTGAGGAGCCCCGTCTGTGCGGCCGCCAGGCGCGCCAGTGACACGCCCAGCGCGAAACACGCCACCGCCGCCCAGAGCTTCACCTGCCCCTCGCCCGCCCGCCAGATCGAGCCGGCGCCGCACCCGCCCGCGAGCGTCATCCCGACGCCGAAGAAGAGGCCGCCCGCGAGCGAGCCGAGCCCCGCGGCGGGGAAAACCCACTCGGTCTTGTCCTTGAGGTCGGCGAACTTGAGGATCGCGAACCCGAGCGTCGACACGACGAGCGCCAGCGCGGCCGCGCGCGTGTGCTCGGCGTCGCCCGTCATGAAGGGCTCGCGAAAGGCGCGCACCAGGCAAAAACGCGAGCGTTGGAAGATCACGCCGAACGCGGCGCCGAAGAGGAGGAACACGCCCTGCGTCACGTAGCCGGCGCGGGCGTAGACGAAGGGCGCCACGAGCACCAGGAGGAGGACGAGCGCGCCCACCCACGGCTGGCGGCTCGCCGCCCCAGCCGCTGACTGGAGGTAGACGCGGCCGCCGCCCTCGGACCACCGCGGCCGGTGCTCGGTCTCCCACAGGAGATAACGCAGGCCGAGGAACGCGCCGGCCCCGAGCCCCAGCATCATCCCGAGCCCCGAGAGGGAGAGGGCGCTCGTCGCGGAAAAGAAGCCGCCGATGTTGCAGCCGAAGGCGAGCACCGCGCCCAGGCCCATGAGGGCGCCGCCGCCGGCGCCCTTCGCGAGCTCGCCGGGCGCCGGGACGCGGATCGCGAACTCGCGCGCCAGGAGCGCCGCGATCCCGGCGCCCACGAGCACGCCGAGATTCAGCAGCGAGCCCGAGTAGAGCCAGGGCGGCAGGAGATCGGGACGGCGCACGACGCCGAATGCGGTCAGCGCCCAGTCTCCCCAGTTCCGCAGGCCATCCGAGGCCGTCCAGGGGCGGTCGAAGGTGAAGAGGAAGACGTTCACGGTGGCCACGAGGACGGCCGAGCCCCACACCGCCCACGGACGGCCGAAGAGCGCGGCGTACTGGTGGGCGAGCGGTCGCCCCATCAGCGGGTCACGCGTGCGCGGCGCCTGGCTCCGAGGCGGAGCGCGCGACGGGATAGCCCGACTTCGTCCACGCCCCCATGCCGCCGGTGACGTTGTACCAGCCGTGGATGCCGTGGCGTTTGAGGGCGCTGATCGCCGTGCTTGAGCGGAGGCCGCCTGCGCAGAGCACCGCCTTCGGCCGGTCGGCGGGCACGTCGGCGCGGCGCGCGACGGCCTCGAGCATCGGCAGGTGCAGGGCGCCCTCGATGTGACCCTCGAGCCACTCGAAGGGCTCGCGCACGTCGATCACGGCGAGGTCCCGCCCCTGCTCGAGCCACTCCAGAAGCTCGTGCACGGAGATCTGCGGCACCGACTCGACGGGGAACCCCTCGGTCCGCCACTCGATCATTCCCCACTGGAGGAAGCCGACCACGTCGTCCACGGCCACGCGCGCGAGCGCGGTGACGGCGCGCTCGAGGTCCGACGG
>Ga0137396_10001355_pt1 | contig 12787 bp, 14 predicted proteins | sample czc16metaG_FD_108284 | JGI IMG/M metagenome (GOLD analysis project Ga0137396, IMG submission 108284) | Vadose zone soil microbial communities from Angelo Coast Range Reserve, California, USA - czcobulk3.16 metaG | ecosystem: Environmental > Terrestrial > Soil > Vadose zone | place: USA...
CGATTCCGGTGATGTGATGCAAGTCACAGAATGTCCTGAGCGAACAGCGATAAGATGACACTGTCTGGTGACAGTCCCCTGCCCAAATTGGAAAGCTCACGGCAATTGCTCCAACGAACGTTGGAGGGGGCAGGAGTGAGTCTCGCGTCGTGAACCAGCCTATACCCGAGCTCTGCGAGTGGTATATCTTCGAGGGCCTTCCTACTTCCTCCGCCGAACCACCTGGAGAAACAGAACGGGCGGTTCGCCTGGGCCCATTTGCAACCGAGAACGAATGCCGCATTCTGTTGGAAAGTATGCAGCAGATGCCCAGGTTTAGCGGTAGCGCTCTTGAGGTAAACAAAAAGTCTAAGCGCCGAGAAAAACGAACCGACGCGAGGTTACCAGTTTACCTTCGCCGGTCCGCGACAGGCCAGAAGCCCCAATTTGCGCATACCGTGGATATTGCAAACTCAGGCGCCCGTCTTGCTGATCTTCGGGAACCGCTCAGTCTTGGTGAGATCATTGAAGTCGATTGTGACCGGCGAAATGCCGTGTTCAGGGTAGTTTGGATGGGGTCTCCGGGTCGAGCTACGGAGGGCCAGGCCGGCATTACGTGCCTAACCCCCGAAACAAATATCTGGGGATTGCACCTGTCGCAGCAAATGGATGAAGAACCGTTGCCCCAGGAAATTGCGGTCGCGCGCGCCGTGCAGACCAGACTCCTGCCCCAGGAATTCCCTCCGTTGCGGACTCTTGATTACAGGGGACACTGCATTCAGTCGCGTACAGTAGGGGGAGATTATTACGATTTTCTCGACATGGGTTTGGGGAGGGTTGGATTCGTGCTCGCCGATGTCGCAGGCAAAGGAATCGCAGCCGCTCTGCTCATGGCCAATTTGCAGGCCAGCCTGCGCAGCCACGCTACCATGGGCTCCAAGGACCTGGCGCAAGTGCTTGCTTCCGTGAATCACCATTTTTATAAACACACCGAGACGCACAGCTACGCAACTTTATTCTTTGGTTGCTACGACGATGCTACGCAAAAGCTGCGCTACGTCAATTGCGGGCACAATCCGCCCCTGCTGTTGCGCAAGGACAGCGTGGAGCGGATGACGGCGACCGCCACGGTAATCGGATTGTTCCGGGACTGGGAGTGCTCCGTCGCGGAAGCTCATTTGGAATCAGGGGACATCCTGTGTATCTACACCGACGGTATTACGGAGGCTTCGGACAAGGATGGAAAGGAATTTGGCGAAGCGCGTCTGCTGGAGCTGCTACGCCAAAGCCGAAGTCTTGATGCCGCGTCCATCGTGCAGAAGGTGGAGCAGGCTGTGGAACAATTCAGGTCAGGCGAACAAGAAGATGATTTAACGATGGTGATTGCCCGCATCGGACGGCCAGCGACAAAAACCAATGGCTTGCCATTCCGTTGAATTCTGCCACTTTGGATCTGGTAGGGGCGTAAGCAAATCGCGCTTTCCTCGGGGGGCCGGCGGGACGCCGGCGTTACGGTCTAGATTTTTCTACTTGTCGTAGCGCAGCAGCGAGTAGACGTCATATTGTTTGAGCTTCTCCCGGCCTTTTAGGAAATCCAATTCCACGACGAAGCCCAGGCCGGCGATCTCCGCGCCCAAGGACTTAGCCAGTTTGGCGCTGGCTTCGGCGGTACCGCCGGTGGCTAGGAGGTCATCCACAATAATTACGCGTTGGCCCTTCTGGATTGCATCCTTATGGATTTCGAGCGTGCCGGTTCCGTATTCCAGGGCGTAATCGTATTTGGCGGTGGGAGCAGGGAGTTTGCCCGGCTTACGGACAGGAACGAAACCAGCGTTGAGGCGATAAGCCAGCGCGGGACCGAAGATGAAACCGCGTGCTTCGATGCCGAGTACGAGATCAATGTTTTTTAGAAGATAGAACTCGGAGAGAGCGTCGATCAATGTGGCGAAGCCGACTTTGTCCTTGAGCAGAGTGGTGATGTCGTAGAACAGGATGCCTTTTTTGGGGAAGTCGGGAATTTCGCGGATCAGTTTTTTTAGCGGCTCACAATTAATAATGTTTTTCATCGGCGCCGCGGGGCTTTGCATTTACCAGGCTCCTTCGATTCGGAATGTGGTGAGGCCAGAAACCGGTTTCGCTTCGAACTCCTCGACATTATCCACTCGGGCTGCGCGTGGGCCGGCTTGGAGCCGCGCGCGAAAGCTGAAAAGTTGATCGCGCGTACCAAGGCCGAGAACCTCAACACTCCCATCGGCGTCATTGCGCACCCAACCAGCAATGCCGAGGACGCGCGCCTCGCGTTCCACAAACCAACGAAAGCCGACGCCCTGCACGCGCCCGCGAACCACGAAGCGGCGGGCGTGAGTAGTTTGCTCGGTCATGCAGTCTCTTCGCTGGGCTCAGACGGCACTTAGCATTTAGGACTCAGCATTTAGCAATCAGCACTCAGCATTCAGCCCTTCAAGTCCTGAGTAGGTGCTTTAAAGAACCAAATGCTAAGTGGTAAATGCTGGCTTTCGGAATGTCAAACTAGGCGCGAGACAAATACGCGCCTTCGGCTGTGTCCACCCGGATTTTTTCGCCTTCGTTGATGAAGGGAGGAACGTAGACCACGAGACCGGTTTCAGTTTTCGCTGGCTTAGTCACGCTGGAAGCGGTCGCGCTTTTCAGTCCGGGCTCGGTTTCAATCACCGTCAGTTCGACGGTTTGCGGCAACTCGATTCCTACGGCCTTGCCATCGAAAAATTCTACTTTGATCAGCAGATTGGCGATCAAGTAATCGACGGCGTCTCCCAGAATTTCCTTGGTGAGGTGCGTTTGTTCGTAATTTTGGGTGTCCATGAAGTAGTAGCTATCGCCGTCGTTGTAGAGATATTGCATTTCGACTTCATCCACATTGATTCGTTCAATTGGGTCAGGCGATCGAAAACGATGCTCGAACATGGCGCCAGTGCGCAGGTTGCGCAGTTTGGCTTGGATAAAGGCACGCAGATTGCCGGGAGTGCGATGCTCGACGCTGAAAACGGAATGCAGATCATTGTTGTGCTTGATGATCATGCCGGGGCGAAGCTGTGTGGCAGGAATAGCCATTGCTAAGAAAATCTCCTTTGAGTGCGGTGAACTGGTCAGCGGAAGGCGGGTTCGAGCCAGTTTCCGCCGGGCACGGGACCGAAGTCTTTATGTTACACGGACTTGAGCCGGTTTGGGAAATGTCCATGCACCTTCGTTCCAGATTCACTGCAGGCAGGCGACGTCGCTATAACCGGAGGGATAAAATGGTAGAGTGAATTTGGACAAAACTGTGAATTGAAAGAGAGGCACATATATGCAGTCCGGTAAATATGAGTCTTCTGAGGACGGCGGGAATATCGGGACGGCTCTCACTTTCCTTCTAATTGGATTGGGCGCAGGGGCGCTAGTCGGCCTCATGTACGCTCCCAAGACGGGCAGACAGATGCGAAAAGAACTGCGCAAGAAATATGAAACTGCCAGGGAAACGCTCGACGATTGGAAGGATCAGGCAAGAGAAGCTGCCGAAGATGCCATCGATCGTGGAGCCGAGATCGCGGAAGAAGTACGGGAAAGAGTCACTCCGCTGACCAAGTCGGTAAGACGTTAAACGCTTGCTCTTTGCTGGCCGCTTTCAATAGAGGCGGAAATTAACTTCGACACTGATCCGCACGGCGACCGGCACACCATCCTTACGTGCCGGTTCAAAGCGCCAGGTTCGAACCGCGTCCAGCGCCTTCTCGTCCAGGCCCAGACCAAGCGAGCGCATGATATGCAAATCGCGCGGGTTCCCGTCGGGGCCTACGATCAGGGCAAGCAGGACGCTGCCTTGAAACTTGGAGCGGCGCGCTTCCTCTGAATATTCGGGATCGGGCGCGTAAAGAGTGCGAGGTGCGCTGACGCCGCCTCCGACACGATAGAGACCATCACCGATCCCGCCACCTGCACCGGGGCCGACGCCGGGACCGCGGCCCGAGCCAACGCCGCCGCCGCTGCCGCTGCCAATTCCGGCTCCAGAACCTACACCGTTGGAAGGTGGACCAAGGACAACTGACAAGGGATCGCCCATCGCAGCCATCTGGGGCAACTGAAGTTGTGGAGGCCCAACCACGGTTGGGTCAGCCGTCAATTTGGGATTGTCGTTGCGGACTAATACGGCCGGCGGCGTGATTTGGTCGGAAGCAAACTTCGGCGGCGATCCTTTGGAGGCTGCGGATTTATCGCCGTCTCCGCCACCACCGCCTCCACCCGAGCGGGTTGCCGATAGAGGCAGAATGTATGGGCTGACGTCGGTGACCAAGCCCGCCATTTGCTGCTTGATCTCGTGACGGTGTTCCACGAACCAATGACCGGACCAGATGAATACAGCAATGATGAGAAAATTTACAGCGTAAGATAGGACGAATGCAGAAGGCCGCGTTCGATAAACTCCGTAGCCCTCTCCGAACAAGGTGGGAAGCAGCGCACCCTGCGGAACCGCAGTGGACTGCGGCGAAATTAGCGGGCTCTCTGCAACCGACATCAATACCTGCCGGCGTAAGTATATTCCCGTCACGCGGTCTGAAATGTCAATTCTTCGCTGATTAGCGAGTCATTAAATCGCGAATCATCGTTTGTAGCCAATCACCGCGCCGTTAGCACCGGCGGACTCGAACCAGATGACCTTCACATCGCGGAAGCCGGTATCTTCCAGCCAGGCGCGATACTCAGACGGGGTGTAATTTCGGCCCCCCAAGGTTTCAATCAGCATGTTGAGGCTCATCAGTGCGGCTGGAGGCGGACCGGTCTTTTCGTCATTCACCAGCAATTCGCTGATGACGACCGCTCCGCCGGGGGCGAGGGCTTCATAACACTTGCGGAGGATTCCACGATCTTCCTGTTCGTTCCAATCGTGCATGATCATGGAAAGCAAAATGACATCGTGACCGGCGGGATATTTCGGATCGGCGAAGAAGTCACCAGGATGGGTCGTGACGCGGCCGCTCAGGCCAGATTCGGCAATTTTTTCAGCCGCAATTCCGGTCACGAACGGCAGGTCGTAGACGGTAGCGGAAAGATTCGGATAACGCGTGCAAAGCTCAATATCGAAGGCGCCTGAACCTCCGCCGACGTCGAGAAGTTTTCGGAAGCGGCTGAAATCTACTGCCTCTCCGAGTCCGCGAGCGGTGAAGATGGAAAGCGAATGCATTGCCTGCCAAAACGTTCCCATCATTTCAGGGTCGGCAGCTTCGAACAGCGATTTCTGCTTGTCGGGATCCCACGTGGTCGGGCGGTTGGTACGGACGGCTTGCGGAAGTTTGTCCCAACCCGCATAAAGCCGGTGGTTGAGCATGGTGACAAAACCGCCAAAATAGTAGCGACAGCCTCGAACCAGAAAAGTTTCCGCCAGCGGAGTGTTCCGATAACGGCCATTCTGCTTGCTCAAGAGGCCCAGACCGGCGCACCCGGTGAGAATCATCTCGGCCGGTCTTTCTTCGATATTCAGCCAGCGAGCAAGCTCGGGCGGATTCATGGGGGAAGTTTCCAACCGCGTGAACAGATCCATGTCTATGGCTGTGGACAAGGTTTTGAATGCCCAAAATGCAGTGGCAAGCTGCATCAGCGGGATGGGTGTGATGTCAGGCTCTGGTTGGTGCTTGAATTCGGCAACTGTGACGCCCATTTGCTCCTCTCATTTGCAAGAATTTTGCTTCGATATTACAACGGCAAACTGTCAGCGGAAAAGCGCGCCGAAGAAGCCCTTTATCTTTCCGAAGAAGCCGCGATTTCGCGGTTTGATTTGGTTGGCTGGTGGCGGCAGGGCTGCCATCTTCAGCGTTTCCGAGGGACGTGAGTTTGTCATTGGAAGGTGACGAGATTCGATGGTGGAAGCCGGTCGCGAAGTATCGGCACGGAACACGAGCGGGGCTTCTACCTGAACATGTACGTCGGACGGATGGGTAGAGGGCAGGGCTGTCGTCACAGGAGTGACGAGGGATAATGTTATTTCCGACGCGCTGTTGTCGCTCGGTGAACTCGCAGTGACGGATCTGGGCCGGCCGGCGGGCTTTGCTATCTCATTGGGTTGGGCCAGGCTAACGGTAGCAGGCAAATCCGGGTCTGAGACAGGTAGCACCGAGGTGCGCAAGACAGGCACAGGCGGTCGCGGACAGCCACAACTTTCGGGCATTCTAGTGTCGAGTAAGCTCAGTCGTCCTGAACGGAACACGACCTGTTCAGTCGGTTTTACCTGGTAGGTGCCATCGCCCAGCAATTCCGAAACGATGACCGAGGCCTTATTCCCCGGCAACGCTCGAATGCAAGTGTTGCCACGGGTGTCGGCGCTGACCGCATAGTGGAGTTCGCCGGGGCCGGCGAGCAGAATGCGGAAATCGGGAGTCAGGATGGAATCTGCCGAAGCGTCCAGAGAGTAATGCGCTTCGAGCGCTCCCGTGCTCATGCCCAGCATCAAATCGCGGCCGTTTTGCGAAGATGTGACGGATACCGTCGTTCCAGAGCATACATGCACGACGCCGCGGCGTGCGAGGCTAACAATCGCGGTCTCGGCACCGGCGGTAATCGAAGATCCAGTGGCCACCCGGCTACCCGCCAGTACCACCGCGCCTGACATTCCAGTACTGAGAGGAACAGCGACAGGCTGAACGCTGGGAGTGAACGCGGTTTTCGAGGGCGGCCGTATCGAGGTGACTTCGACGGTATACATCCGAACCATTAAGCGGTTGCCGGTCGCGTCCCAGGAGTAAAACCTGGATTTCAGCAGATCGACTACTACCCGCGCGATTGGGGGATCGTTCTGATACTGATCGAGCCGAACGCCGCTAACTGCTTCGTCGCGGAAATCGATTCGCTTGCCATGAGCAGAAATGCGGGCATTGGGCAGGTCGATTACCAGGCGAAGCGGTCTGTCCAGTTTGTTAATGACTGGAGAAATGGGCCGGTTAGACATGATTTCGATGGTCGGGCCATCTTTTTCAGGGATCACTTTGACCGAGCGGATTATTACGGCTGGCGGTGACGTCCGTCCAGCCTGCGCGCCGGATTGGGCTGCGGCCGGAAAAGAAATGAGAACTCCCACGACGTGACAAACCAGAACAAGTTGGGGGCCGATGCGCGACAAGACTTCTTTTCCCAAGGCGAAGGGGTCACTCGGAACGATATCACTTGGCGGTAAGCGGAGAGAAGTAACAAACAAAGTGCGGCAGCAGGATTACGATTCGGAGAGAAATTCGTATTCTTCAATCACGGCGGCCACCGCCACTTTATCGTCAGCGCTGCTATTGTCCACCCGGACCACCTTGCCCTTGCAGCGGACACGGATGCTTTCTGTAAGGGTGATTTCGGGCGGAAGAACCAGGGTAAATTCGATGGCTGAGCCGGCGGCGATCGCGGAGTCCACATAGAAACAGATACCGCGAGCGCTCACATCCCGGGTTTGTGCGGCCTTCTCCTGTGAGCCGTTGTCAGCGTAGGTGACGGAAACGGGCAAGCGCAGCGCAAATCGGCGTGTAGATCTTTTTTCGCGCTCCGCCTCAACCATTTATCCTCCCCGTAAAAGCCCCGTTAGCATGGCGTTTTATGCTCCGCATGTCAAGACGGTACTTTCGTCCGCGGGGGGTCTGGACGGCGGGTTACGGCGGCCTTCGTCCTAATTCCAGCCAATAGAAAGGCGGCAGAAGAAAGCGCGGTGGCGGCCACAAGCCTCAGAACAATCAAGGTAACATCCGGCGTCGCGTAGCGGTCAGGACCGATCCACAGCCAGGCGTAGCCCATGCGATAGTAGCCAGTCGATCCGACACCTTGCCGGTAGGTCTGTACGTGAAAAGGGATCCAAAGACAACAGTAGACGAGCAATAAGCAGTAGACGACAAGGACGATGCGTTGGGGAAGGCTCATGGTCGCGCAGAATATCCCATACAACGCCCGCGACCACAATTGGCGGCGGTGATTCGTAAGATAGCCGAGCGCGGGTATTTGTTCCTGAATCTTCCTAGTGATCTTTTCATCCAAAATGAAAATGGATCTGCAACTCCAAGGTAAGCGGGCACTTGTTACGGGCTCCACTGCCGGCATCGGCTTCGCCAGCGCGCAGAGGTTGGCGAAAGAGGGCGCAGCGGTCATCGTGAATGGTCGCACCGAGAAACGGGTTGAGCAAGCCCTGTCCGCTCTCAAGAAAGCGGGCGTCACGGGAAAACTCGAGGGACTTGCCGCCGATCTCGGGACAGCAGAAGGAACTCGCACCGCGATCGCGCGCTTCCCGGAAGTCGATATTCTGGTCAATAACCTAGGCATCTTCGAGATCAAGCCGTTTGAAGATATACCTGACGCCGACTGGCTGCGGCTCTTTGAAGTGAACATTCTCAGCGGCGTGCGCCTGAGCCGTCACTATATGCCTGAAATGAAAAAGCGCGATTGGGGGCGGATTGTGTTTATCTCGAGCGAGTCGGCCATCCAGATCCCGGCGGAGATGATTCACTATGGCATGACCAAGACCGCGCAACTCGCCATCGCGCGAGGATTAGCCGAGACCACGGCAGGGACCAACGTGACCGTCAATTCGGTACTAGCGGGTCCGACCGCCTCGGAGGGCGCAAGCAACTTCATAGAGAACTTGGCCCGCGATCAGAAAACCACCCGCCAGGAAGTTGAAAGAGAATTTTTCCAGAATATGCGTCCCACCTCGCTACTCAAGCGCATGATAGAGCCGGAGGAGGTCGCCAACCTGGTTACATTTGTTTGTAGCCCACTGTCTGCGGCCATCAACGGAGCGGCACTGCGTGCCGATGGCGGGGTCGTGCGGTCAATCATCTAGCAGATTCCGGTGCAGGTCGCGGATGGAAAGGACCGGCGGTGATGAAGCTAGTCTCGGTGAACGTCGGACTTCCCCGAGAAGTAACGTGGCACGGGAGAATCGTAACCACGGGGATCTTCAAAGAACCAGTGGACGGCCGGGTCGGTTTGCGCAAGCTCAATTTGGACGGCGACCGTCAGGCAGACCTCACCGTCCACGGAGGAAAGGATAAGGCTGTGTACTGCTACCCTCTGGCCCACTACGGCTATTGGAAGAAAGAGTTGCCTGGCCGGGAGTTGCCACCAGCAACTTTCGGAGAAAACTTTACCACCGACGGCTTGCTGGAAGATTCGATCCATATTGGCGACCAGTTCTCCATCGGTTCCGCGGAATTGATCGTGACCCAGCCCCGGCTCCCTTGCTACAAACTGGGTATAAGATTTCAGTCCGACGACATGGTAAGGCGATTCATGGTGAGCGGACGGACCGGTTTCTACTTCGCTGTCACCCGCGAGGGAGAAGTCAGCGCCGAGGATGAGATCAGGGCGATCGCTCGAGATCCCGAAGCCGTCCCGGTTTCAGAAATTACTCAACTGTACATCGCGAAAAGATACGGTGATGATGAGGTAGCTTCGGTGCGGCGTGCCTTGCGAGTTGCAGCCTTACCGGAAAGTTGGAAGGAGTATCTCCGGGAGCGACTCCGAATAAGCGAAGGCTGAAGGTGGGTGCTGCGAGACGGCATACTTCTTGAGGGATCACTCGACGAATGGTTTTTGTCCTCGATAATTACGACTCATTCACTTACAACCTCGTGCAGTATCTGGGTGAACTCGGGGCTGAGGTGGTGGTCCGCCGTAATGATGAGGTGACCATAGCCGAGGTCGATGCTATGCATCCAGAACGCATCGTTGTTTCGCCAGGCCCATGTACTCCGCAGGAAGCTGGAATCAGCATAAAGTTAATCCGGCATTTCGCAGGCAAGGTGCCTGTGCTCGGAGTCTGTCTGGGACATCAGGCGATTGGCGCTGCTTTTGGTGGACAAGTGGTGCGAGCTCCAAATCTTATGCATGGAAAGACCAGCCTGGTGCTGCACGATGGACGAACTATTTTTGGCGGACTGCCCTCGCCTATGACCGCGACCCGATATCACTCGCTGATAGTTTCGGAAGATGGTTTGCCCTCAGACCTGGAAGTCAGTGCCTCGACGATAGAGAAAGATGGTTCGCGGACAATCATGGGACTGCGGCATAAGAAGTTTTCCGTGGAAGGTGTCCAGTTTCATCCGGAGAGTGTTTTGACGGGAGAGGGGAAGAAGCTGGTGGAGAATTTCTTGAAGCAGTGATCAGTGGCTAGTGGTCAGTGGCCAGTGAGAAGCATCGACCAATAACTACGTGCGCCTCTCCAGTGAACCCAGCAGACCATTGAGGATACGTCCGGCCTCTGCTGCCCGATCTAGCAAGTTCTGCACTTGTTCTGCCGGAAGATAACCTAGCTGTTGAGCGATTAAAATCTGGGTCTCCAGTTCTAGGAGAGAACCGCGGGCATGGCCGAGAAACTGTTTGAACTCGCCTTTGGAGAATCGTCCCTGACCTCCGACGATGTTACTTGGGATTGAAACGACAGCCCGGCGCAGCTGTGACGTAAGCCATACAGCTCTGCCCTTGGGAAGTCCTGAGTGCAGAGGTACACGTCTTTCACGAGAGCCATTGATTTTCTCCAAACAATTAGGTCGCGGTAGGACTGCACGGTTGACATGCGTCACTCCAATAGCTCGCTAATCGCCAAATATTATTGGTAAAACTCCGAAGTGGATGTGACAACCGTCACTCACTTGCGTCCAGATTTACTAAAAAGGGATTGCATCATGGGCTATTCACTGGCCACTGCCAACTGATCACTGACCACTAGCTCTCGCCATTTCGACTGCCCTGAGCAGCGCCTGTGCTTTATTCATACACTCCTGGAATTCTGTTTCCGGATCTGAATCCGCAACGATCCCTGCTCCCGCCTGGAGATACGCCTGCTTGGCTTGCATCAGCATGGTGCGGATGGCAATGCAGGAATCCAGATTGCCGGCAAAATCGGCGTAGAGCACTGAACCGCCGTAGACGCCGCGACGCACTGGCTCCAGTTCTTCAATAATCTGCATAGCGCGAACTTTGGGTGCGCCACTCAATGTGCCGGCGGGGAAGCAGGCAGCGAAGGCGTCGAGCGCGTCCAGATCGCTGCGCAATTTTCCTTCTAAAGCCGAGACCAGATGCATGACGTGGGAGTACCGCTCTACGTACATCAGGTCGCGGACTTTCACAGAGCCATACTCACTCACCCGGCCCAGGTCGTTGCGACCCAGGTCAACCAGCATTACATGTTCGGCGCGCTCCTTTTCATCCTCGAGCATGGCCTTCTCCAGGCGCGCGTCTTCGGCTTCATCGTGACCGCGAGGATGTGTACCAGCGATGGGACGGTACTCCAGCTTACGATCTGTCACTCGCACCAGCATTTCAGGGGATGAACCTAGGACGTGAGTATTTCCCATCCGCAGGAAATACATGTAGGGCGAGGGATTTACTGCGCGCAGGGCGCGATACACATCGAAGGGCGCGACCTCGGGAGCAAAGTCGAGGCGTTGCGAGAGCACGACCTGAAAAATGTCTCCGGCAGCAATGTATTCCTTGGCGCGTTCCACGGATTTTATGAACTGCGGACGGCTAGTTTCGGTGTGGACTTTGAGACCGGCTTGCCGCACGCGTGCAGTTTTGCGCCAGTGAGCTGGATGCAGACCGCTGGTCAACTTCTTTTCGATCCTTGCGATGTCGGCAACCGCTCGATCGAAGGCGCGTCGGGGGCTTTCGCTGGCAACATCGGCAGTTGCAATGATATGGATCTGGTGCCGCAGGTGGTCAAAGGCCAGCAAGCGGTCGAAGAACATCAATATGCAATCGGGAACTGAGAGGTCATCTTTGGTGTGCTCGCCTATTTTTTCCAGCTGACGCACCATGTCGTAAGCGAAGTACCCTACTGCTCCGGCGGTAAACGGCGGTAGCCCCGGGACTGTGGCGGGCCGATGTCGCCGCAGAAGTTCTTTGACTACTTGGAGAACACTGCCTTTGCGCTTCTCCTTGCGTTTTCCCCGTTGCAACCAGACGGTGTCGCCGCGAGCGACTATCCGCATATATGGGCGCGCTCCGAGGAAGGTGTAGCGGCCGATTTGTTCGCCGCGCTCCACTGATTCGAGCAAGAAGGAATCCGGTTCATTGGCGGCGATCGCGAGGAATGCGGAAACAGGAGTCAGCAGGTCGGCCATGACTGACTTAACCACTGGAATCAGTGTGGCCTCGCCGGCGAGACGGGAAAATTCCTTGAAATCGGGACGTACCATGGGCTGGTGCAGCTGCCGCGTGACCTCGCGGCGAGTCGCATCATTATAGGACAGCCCTCTGTGGGTGTAGGCTCAACCAACCTCCCTTGAACCAGCGAGTAAATTGACGGATTCCCCGGTGCGCCGGAAGATAGATAAATCAACCACATCGGCATAAATCGGGGACCTGATGCGCATTAAGTTCTGGGGCGTACGCGGATCAACGCCAACCCCTCAGCCGGAAAACTTGCGTTATGGAGGCAATACCTCCTGCGTCGAAGTGCGTTTTGGCGACAGCTTATTTATTTTCGATTGCGGCACTGGCTTCCGGTCGCTAGGGCAGCAATTGCGCCGGGAGTTCGACAGCCGCACGATTTCCGCGCGCATTTTTGTCTCCCACTTTCATTGGGACCACATTCAGGGGATTCCGTTCTTTGGCCCTCTCTACGACAAGCCGGAGAACCACTTCATTTTCCATTCTTCCAGCCGCACCCGCAGTCTCAAGCGAGTCATGGAAGAGCAGATGGCTTCTCCTTATTTTCCGGTGGACCTGAACGAGATGAAGGCGAAGCGTGAGTTTCACGAGTTGGATGAAGGGCGGATTTCGTTGGATGATGTGACCGTACAGGCCGCTTGGTTAAACCATCACCAAG
>Ga0137396_10001357_pt1 | contig 12779 bp, 4 predicted proteins | sample czc16metaG_FD_108284 | JGI IMG/M metagenome (GOLD analysis project Ga0137396, IMG submission 108284) | Vadose zone soil microbial communities from Angelo Coast Range Reserve, California, USA - czcobulk3.16 metaG | ecosystem: Environmental > Terrestrial > Soil > Vadose zone | place: USA...
AAACCGCGGACCAAACCGACCCCAAGGCGCTAAGTCAAATGCAGACGCTAGCCAACACGCTCGGCGTCGAGCACGTTCACCACGCGCCGATCGCGCCAAACGCCGGCAACGTAAAAGGGTTTCCGCAGGATGCTTTCATGGAAATGGGAATGGACGCGGCCGTGGCCAAGCCCGAAACCTACGGCTTGCCCGCAAACTGGAGCGCCGGAATGATGGGCATGATGACTCTGGTTCGCGTGCTCCCCGAACACCAGTACGACGAAATTATGGCCAAAAAAAGAGCGGGAGAGCCCACCACATGAAAATGCAAACGAAGTTCGTTGCCGCGATCCTGCTTTCTACTCCGGCTACCGGCACGCTTGCACAAGAGATGCAGATGCCGGCGCAACAAGAGCACGCCGAGCATCAGCATCATGGGGAAATCCATCCTGTGCAGGCCGAATTTCCCCGGCTCGGCCGCTCGCAAGAAAAAGCCGCGGGCGCGCTGATGACTCTCGACCAATTTGAAAAAATAGCGCGCGAATCCAATCCCACGCTGCGCCAGGCCGAAGCGGAAATCCGCGCTGCCAACGCCCGCAAGCAACAAGCGGACCTCTATCCCAATCCGACCGTCGGTTACACTGCTGACGAAATTCGCGGCGGTTCGGTGGGCGGCGGCAAGCAAGGCTTTTTCGTCGAGCAAACCGTTGTCACTGGCGGAAAGCTCCGCTTGGGCCGAAACGTTTTCGCCAACGAAGCTAACATCGCCGCCATCGAAGCCGAAGAGCAACGCGTGCGTGTCTCCAGCGCCGTAAAAATGGCCTTTCTTCGCGTTCTCGCTGCTCAGGAATTGCTCGACGCTCGGCGCGACTTGGCAAAAATCGCGCAGGACGCCGCCGAAACGCAAACGCGTCTGCAGAACACCGGCCAGGCCGACGAATCGGAAGTCCTGGAATCCGAAATTGAAGCGCAGCGCATGCGCATGGCCGCGCGTATGAAAGAAAACACTTTGCGCGAGGAATGGCGCTCACTAGCCGCGGTAATCGGCCGTCCAGACATGCCCATCGCCACGGTGGCCGGCGATCTCGAAACAAACTGGCCTGACCTGAACGAAGAGCAAGCCGTCGAAACCATCGCCGGCCAAAGTCCTGCGGTGCGCATCGCCGAAGCGACTACGATTCGCGCGCAAGCGCTTCTGGCGCGCGCCAGGCGCGAGGCCATGCCTGATCTTCAGCTTCGCGCCGGGATGGAATACAACAACGAACTCCTCGGCAGCGCGCCTTTCGCAAAGGGTTGGGAGGGCATCGCGCAAGTTGGCGTGCAGCTTCCCATTTTCAATCGCAACCAGGGTGAAGTTGCCGCGGCGCGGGCCGATATTGAGCGCGCCCAGGGGGAAAAGCGGCGCATCGCCCTCACCTTGCGGGAACGAGCCGCCTCCGCCGTCGATCAGTACGCCAATGCACGGTTGATGGCCGTCGAGTACCGCGACGCCATCCTGCCCCGCGCGAAGAAGGCCTACGCCCTTCGCGTCGAAAAATATGGCCAGATGCTCGCCTCCTATCCGCGCGTCCTTGAAGCCCAGCGCAAACTCTACGAACTCCAGGCGGAATACATAGCGGCCCTGGAGAACGTGTGGACGACGGGTATCGCTCTCCAAGGCTACTTGCTTACCGACGGCCTGGAAGCCCCCGCCCGCCCCGGCGAAGTCGATCGCCCCGTGCGCGAGACCAACGTCCCCTCTCCCGAGCGCACCATGTCGCCCCGCGAGCCGATGCTGCAACCCTGAGCCGCGCATCCATAGCGGCGGCCTTCAGGCTGGCAAGCCTACGAGCCTTAGAACCGTGTTTCCCGCCGCCCGCCACGGGTGGCAAGTGCGAAACACTAGTACCCCGGTCACGTTGACCTACCGAAAATTTACTGCGTACTGTCAAATCAGGCGTATCCGTGTGTGTGGGCCGCACCGGTGGGGAGCCGCTACCTCGCTGCGGATACAAGGGTTAAAGGAGAGGCATTTCCCTTCATGTCTGACGCACCGATGACGACGCTTGCGAAGGCCGGACGTTACGAAATTGTCGGCGAACTCGGCCGCGGCGCTATGGGTGTCGTCTACAAGGCTACCGACCCAGTTATCGGCCGCACCGTCGCGGTCAAAACCATCAAACTCAGCGCCGAAGGCACCGGCCTTAGCCGCCCCGAGCTTCTGGCGCGCTTTCAGACGGAGGCACGCGCCGCAGGCCTCTTGACCCACCCCAACATTGTCGTGGTTTTCGACGCCGGCGAAGAAGACGGCCTCTACTACATCATCATGGAACTCGTGGAAGGCCGCAGCCTGCAGGCGCTCCTCGACGACGGCCATTCCTTTCCTCTGCCGCGCGTTCTGCGCATCATGGAGCAAGCCTGCAGCGCCCTCCAGTTTGCACACGAACGCAACGTCGTGCATCGCGACATTAAGCCCGCGAACCTGATGCTTACGGGCGATGACACCGTCAAGGTCACCGACTTCGGCACCGCGAAAATCCTGCAATTCGGAACCGTGCAGCAAACCGCGCACGTCATGGGCACGCCCAGCTATATGTCGCCTGAGCAGGTCAAGGGTCGCGCAGTCGATGGCCGCAGCGACATCTTTTCCCTCGGCGTGATGCTCTACGAAATGGTCACCGGCGAAAAGCCTTTCCCGGGCCAGAACATCACCACCGTAATCTACAAAATCGTGAACGAGGAACCTATTCCGCCAAAGCAAGTGGACCCTTCCATTCACGCGGGAATCAGCGCTGCGATCATGCGTGCGCTGGCAAAGGATCCCGATACGCGCTACCAGAGCTGCCGCGAAATGCTCGAAGACCTGCGCAACTACCGCTCGCTCAGCGCAGCGCCCGGCAATCCTCAATCCACGATGGCCATGAATCCCGATGTAAATGCTACCGTGGCGATGAGTCCGGCGGGACTGCGTGGAGTGCATGGCGACGATACCTCCGCCGTCGCTCGCTCCTTGTCCGCGCGCGCCGCGAATGCAGGTCAGACGCCCATTCTTCGCCGCACCGGAACCTTGCCGCCCGTTCCGGAGCCCAAGCCCAAGAAAAGCGTGCTCGCCACCGTCTTCGTCGCGCTTCTGCTGCTCGGCGTCATTGGCTACTGCGCCAACAAACTTCGTCCCATCTATGATGACGTTCGCCAACAGCGTCGTATTGCCGCTGCGTCGACAAGCGAGGCGGTCTCCCCGCCAACCGCAACCGACCCTGTCACCGCGCCAGACGATTCCGGCAGCAACCCTGGCGCTGCATCGTCCACGGAAAATTCAGACCAGGCCGCTTCCGATGCAAAACCTGCGCCGGTCACTCCTCCCGTGCTGGACGTCAAATCCGCGCACATCGAGAAACCTCAGGCTAAGAAACCGGAGTCCGTTCTCAGTGAAAAGGCGGCGGAATACAAGGGCCGCATTGAAGAAGCCATCTCCGAGCAAGGGCTGGGCTTTCGCGCCAAGGTGCAAGGTGTTGGCAATACGCTGACACTTTCCGGCAAGCTGCGTCCGGCAGAGCATGGAGCGCTGCTCAAATTCTTGCGTGACGCGCCTCCCAGCATCCACCTGATTGACCACATCGAGTATGACGACGCACCCGCTTCAGCAAGCACCAGTGCAAGCCCAGGCGCGGGCGGCCATCGGGTCCCCGGCCCGGGTTTCGGTGCCATTCACGTCGTAACCGATGTTATCGGGGCCACGGCTATTCTGCACGGGCCGTCGGGCCGTGTGGTCAGCCAGTGCCTCACCCCGTGCAGTTTCAACGATCTCACGCCTAACCGCTATAGCTTGGAGGTTAGGAAGGACGGCTACCAGCCCGTGCAGACCGCCTTGCAAGTGCAGCAAGGTAGCGTTGCGGACCAAAAACTCTCTCTCGAATCGCTGGCCAAAGGTCTATACATCACCAGCGATCCACCCGGTGCCGACGTATTCATCAATGGCGCCAAGCAGTCCGGGCAAACTCCGGTGACCTTGCCGCTGGCTGCTGGGGAGTACAATCTCGTATTGCGCCTGCAAGGCTACGATCCCTATGTTGGCAGCGTGCAAGTAAAGGAAAACGTCCAAACCCAGCTCAACACCACGCTCAATGAGCGCTCCCACAATCACATCGCCTGGGCGCAGGTAGAAAGCAATCCTGCCGGTGCCGAGATCTTTATCGACGGAAACTCCTCCGGCTCATTCACTCCGGCTCGCGTCGAGCTCCCCGCCGGAACGCATACCGTGACGCTCAAGCTAGACGGTTATCGGCCTGCCAAGCGCCCCGTGTCCGCCACCGAGGGCGGCACCGTCTCCATCACCGAAACTCTAAGGAAGTAGAGTTTATCACTCCGAATTAGCACCTATTCCGCTACCTGTTTCGTTACATTTTGTAACATGCTGTGGCTTGTGGTCCTAGTACCATTGTCCCATCTTCCTCGAAACAAAGCTCTTGGGACCCCCACACCGAGGTAGGGGACGTGCTGGTATTAGGTGGGGTGTACCCTGCCCGCAGGACGGCAGGTTCCCCCCTCGGTCACAAGGAAACACCCGCGGAAACGCGAAGGAGAGCTTTGGTCCTAGTCGCCGCACGTCCAGTGGAACAGCAGAGGCACACCTCCCGCCCCAAGCTCGTTCCGCAGCTTCAAGCAAAACTTGCCGCAGCTTTGCCGACCCAGCCGCAAACCGACCCACTGCTCCTGGACCTCATTCGCTCTCTTCGCGAGCTCCATCTGCTTCTGCGTTCGGCGCGCCTCTATGACCGGCAGCACCCGCGCCTTCTGCAGAGCCTCGATGGCGCTTACGAATGCCTGCGCTCCGCCGCCTCAAACATGAACGGCCTCGAAATTCGCGTCGAGCGCAACGGCCTTGTCGCGCCGAAACTGAGCGACGCTCTGCTCCCCGATGCGCGCGGCGATCTTTTCGCCTTCGCCAAGGATCTTCAGCGCGCCGGAATCTACAACCTCGTTTTCGCTCCCAAATTCCATGTAGGCGAACTGGACACGCTGGCCGAACTTGCCAAGGCATCATTGCTCAAATCAGGGCAACCTACCAAGCAGCAAGCGCTGGCCTGGTGGCCGGCAAATCTTCGGGAGCACCGCGTGGAAGGCATCGCCGTAAACATGGAGGACGAGCGTAAGGTTGATACCGTGCTAGCCAGCCTAATCGCGGCGCTGGTCGCCTACGGCGGGCATTCGCCGCGCGAAGCCCTCGAAGCGCCTATCGCAATCCCGGAAATCGACGATCTAGAAGCCACGCTGCGCCTGTTGGCCCGCCTAACGCCTCCACTTGAGGCAGCCCGCAACATTTCCCCGGAAGAAGCCGCCCGCGCCATCCACGGCGCCATGGAAGAGGCCAGCCGGGAAACGGTCCGCTTGCTGCTGAGCGCTGTCACGCAATATCCTCCGCGCGACGCCGAGCGCCCGCAACCGTATCTTCTCCGCTTGTCCGAAAGTTTGATCTTCGAATTTCTAGGACCGGCATTTTCTGACGGGACGCTCAACCCCCCCGGCCTGCGCCCCCTGTTCCATCGCCTCGCGGAAGTCCTCGTCACCGCCGGCGGCTACACCGGTCCGCATGCCTCCGCGCACTTGTCATCCTTTGCCTCCACTTGGGCTGCCGACACGCATCGCGAAAAACTGATTGAGAGATTCTGGCTCGAGCTTCCGCCCCGCGAAAAATCCGCGGTACTGCGCGGCTCGGACGTTTGGTGTGTTCCCATTGTCGCGCTCAAGCAAAATCTCGGTCAGCTTTCAGCTTCCGGCGCCGACGCGCCGCGCCGCGAAGCCCGCAATACCCTGCTGAATTACGCCCGGCGCATCGACAGCACCGAAGCCGCAGTCAGACGCGCCGTCGCTGCGGGCCTCAACGAACTTGCCCCTATCATCGAATCGCTCTGGCCCAATCAAGTTCCTGAGGATTTGAGCCGCGGTACGCTGAAGGCGCTCGAGAAAGAAACCACGCCGGAAACCGCCGCTCTGCTCGCGGCTTTCCTGGAGAGTCTCGGGCGGGTCGCCGTCACCCGCGGCGACTACGCCGGCTTCGAGTTTATTCTCGATGCCCTCGAAAAGGCGCCCCACGACGTTGCCCACGATCACATTTCCGCTCTCGCGCATCGTCTCGTCGCGGAGGACCGCTGGTTGCTACTCGTCGACGCTTCGCTCGCCAATCGCGCTCTCGATCCCGTTCTCCCCCGCCTTCTGCATCGCGATCCCGACCGCCTTCTCGATCGCTTGACTCTGCTGCTCACGGAACCCCGCGCCGCAGAGTTTCTCCCGGCCATGGCCCGTCTTGTGCGCACCATCGGAGTTCCGGTTCTGAATTTGCTCGAGACTCGCTTGTACGAAGCGCGCCGCCAGCGCGTCAGCGCCGCCATCAAGCTTCTTGCCGCCGCCGATGCCGATCGCCTCCTTCGCGGTTTTGCGCGCGCGGTCGCCAGTTGGGAGTGGAACCTGCAGGACCTTGCCGTTAGCGAACTGGCTCGTCCCGCCAACGTCGCCTCCGCGCAAAGCGCGGCCTTCGTCTTTTCCGCCGTGCTTGCGGACGCCCACCCCCTGGTTGTGCCCATGATGATCGACCAGATCGGCCTCGCTCAGGAAACCGCCGCCGTGCCCCAGCTCATGGAAATTGCCGCCGGTGGACACGACATTCTTCGCGATCAATTCGTCCGCATCAAAGCTATTGAAGCTCTCGGCCGCATGCGCGCCCAGGACGCCGCCGAGTTGCTTCGCACCCTCGCTAGCCGCCGCGAGGGCCTTGCCTACGCCGAGCCCTCCGGCCTCCGCGCCGCCGCTGAAGATGCCCTCGCCATGCTCGAGGATCGCCCTACATCCGCACGCGCTCGCGCCGCTTTCGCCGCGGCCGGCAATTCGAATTCCAGCTTCGTCGTGCAGCGTCGCTACACCCGCGTCCCCCTCGAATCGCCCCTTCGCGCGCAAATTGATGGACCGCAGGCGGGACTCGCGCGCGTCAAGACCATCAGTCTCGGTGGCGCGTGTCTCGAGTCTCCGGCGAAACTCCACGTCGGTGATTCCATCAAACTGGAAGTCCGCTCCGGTCTCCGCAAAATCCATTTCACGGCCGTGGTCCGCAATATCGGCGCCGAAGGCAATGGCGTCGAATTCGTGCACATGAGAGACGAAGACCGTGAAAAACTCCGCAAACTGGTCCAGCGCCACCTTCACCTCTAGAACTCCGCACTTCCAATGTCCCCATATCGCAGTCCCGCGATCTCTCCTCTCGTATCGCGTTTGTCCTGAGGGCGCCTCAGTTTGGCGGCCGTACGGCCTCAACCGCTCCATCAGCGAGGCTCAACATAACTCCTACGTGGCTCTGTGCATCTGCGCCAATTCAGCTGAACCCACGACAACCCGCGACATTCCCGCACCTCCCGCCGCTTTTCGCACCTTGTCGCTTGCCTCCCGTCCCCATTCCCGCCATCCTGCACTTGCTTGGCCTGCTCCGCGGGACGATTACTCACCCGACCCGGCCGCCAAGTTTTCGATTGAAAGCATTTGTTTATTGCAGTAAAAGCCCTGTAACCAATTTATTTCGTCGGGGAGTGCGGCGGGAGGTTCCGCCACCGCTAGAGGTAGCGGAACGTGCTTCGAAGACTCACCGGGTTTCAGCGAGGAGGCAACATGCAACGCAGGCCCTTTGTGTGCGCGTCGATTTTTATTTGTCTGTTGGTATTAAGTTGCGTCTTCCGCGCCGCCGCACAAGATACCGCTACGCTGTCAGGAACGGTCGTCGATCCGCAAGGCTTGGCCGTCCGCGGCGCCAAAGTCACCGTAACTAACGCGGCCACTGGAGCCGAGCGCAGCATTGCCGTCGACGATAACGGCCGCTACATCTTCATCGGCCTCACGCCCGGCAGATACAAAATGTCCGTCGAGGGCGGAGCCAACTTCGGCGTTTTCCACAATGACTCCATTATCGTGACCGTCGGCGAAGACGCCACCTTCAATCCTCGCCTCGACATCAAAGGCGTGACGCAAACCGTTATGGTCACCACCGAAACCGCTGCCATTGAAACCTCCAAGACCGAAGTCTCCCAAACCGTCCAGCAGCGCGAGATCGACAACCTCCCCATCAACGGCCGCGGCTACATCAATTTCACACTCATCAACTCGCAAACTACACGCGACGTCTCCCCCACCATCGGTCCTGCTCCCAACAGCGGCCTCAACATCAACGGCGCGCGCGCCCGCTCCAACATGGTCAGCGTTGACGGCGCCGACGCGGTCGACAATTCCGTCAACGGCATCCGCGCCACCGTTTCCCAGGAAGCCGTCCAGGAATTCCAGCTCATCCTCAGCAACTACAACGCGGAGTACGGCCGCGCCACCGGCGGCGTCATTAACATCGTCACCAAAAGCGGCGCCAACGAAATTCACGGCGACCTCTTCGGCTATTTCCGCAATAAGTCCTTTCAAGCACGCAACGCCTTCTCGGGTCAAATCGATCCCGTCACCGGAGTTCTCGATCCGGTGAAGCAGGCATATACGCGCACGCAGTCCGGATTCACTTTTGGCGGACCGCTCAAGAAAGACAAAACTTTTTATTTCCTCTCCTACGAATACACGCAGCGCGAAGAGAGCGGCTTCTCCAGCATCGGAATCAACAATTTTGGCCTCGTTCCGGTCACTCTTCCTCCAGCCGCTGGCGGCCTCACCGTTCAGCTGACCGGTCCCCAGGCCGCTGCAGTGAATTCCTTGCTGACCTCAGGTAGCCCCGCTTTGCAGCAACTGGGAACGAAATACGCCGTATTTATGGGTTCAGCCTCCAGTGTCGCCCTTAATAGACTGGATTTCGGCGCGGTCGCCGCCGGCGCAACGGGCGGCTTTCTCAGTCCTGGCCCGGGACCTCAGTTTCCCATCCCCGTCGCATGCCCAGCCGGCCAACCAGTCAACAACGGCGCCACTTGTTCCGCCGCTGGCGTCTATGTTGCTCCTTTACCCGCTTCTTACGTTGGGCTCCGTTCTCTTCGCGGCAATTACCCGGTTTCGGAGAAGACCAGCTTGTGGTCCGGCCGCCTCGATCAGCGCTGGAGCAACCGCAACAATTCCTTCCTGCGCGTCGGCGTTTCGCCTTCGCTCGTTACCGGCCAGCCTTCTACATCACAAAACCAGGTCTTCGGGCAAAACGCCGGCTCGCGCACCGGCTTGACCCAGGCGCGCGATTTGAACATCACCTTTCAACATGACACCGTCGTCAGCGCTCGCGATTTCAACGAAGCCCGCTTCCAATACGCTCGCCGCGGCTTGCACTTCGGATTCTCGGACCTTCCCGGCGGCAGCAACATCGCCGTCAATATCCCAGGCGTCGCCTACTTTGGACGTGAGCCCTATTCCACCGTCGACCGCATCGAGCGCCGCACCGAATTCAGCGACCAAGCCAGCGTCATTCGCGGCAAGCACACCTTCAAATTCGGCGGAGACTTCAACCTGATTCAACTGCGCTCTGCTAAAGCGCAAATCTTCGAGCTCGACTTCGGCGGTGACGTTAACTTCGGAGGCTTGGCTGCTTCCACCTTTCGTTTCCCAGATTCAGTAGCGGGCATCGCTCTTCCCGGCACAAGCGGCTTGCAATCCTATGGGCTTGGTGTTCCCACCACCTACATTCAGGGCATCGGAAATTCCAATCAGCCCTTCGACAACATTCCCATGGGCTTCTTCGCGCAGGATAGTTGGAAGGTAAACCACAAGCTCACGCTCAATTACGGCGTGCGCTACGACGTCGAAATCAGCCCGCTCTTTTCTCCCGCCACGGCCATCAACGCCGCCGCCGAAAAAGCTCTCGGCGTCGTGGAAGGCATTCCGCGCGATTACAACAACGTTGGCCCGCGCTTTGGCCTCGCTTTCGATCCCGCCGGTAACGGTAAGACCGTCATTCGTGCCGGCTTCGGACTCTTTTACGATCACCCGCTTCTCGCCACCGCCTTTGACTCCGTCACCGCCGACGGCGGCCGCTCCGTGCAGCTTCTCAGCGCTGGCGGTGTTGCTTCTGCCTGTGGCCTCGTTCCCGCCTCGTCTGCGCCTCCTGGCTACGCCACCTGCGGCGGTGCACTAGACAAGCCCACCAATCTCAACGGCTCCGCGATTTTCCAGGGCGTCCTGAACGCGCTCCCCAACATGTTCTATCTCCCCAATCAGCAGCGCTTCGATCCCCTTGCTTCTGGTTCTCTTTTCGCCAACCAAAACTATTTGACCGCTGGCTTCCCGCTGCCTGTTCTGCCGTTCACGCTGCCCATAGCCGCCAATTTCCAATATGGGTACGCCGAGCAGGCCAATCTCACGATCGAACGTGAAATCGCCGGCTCTTGGAAATTCAGCATCGGTTATCAGTACACACGCGGCTTGCACCTGCATCGCCCCGTCGACGTCAACTCCACCAATCCTCTCTTGATCGCAAAGAACGATGCGAACGCCATCGCCACTGGACTCGCTGCTCCGGGCGACAGTCCTCTCACGGTAGCCGTACCTTCGACCCCTAACACCACATGCGCGGGTGGCATCCCGGCGGTTAACATCAGCACTCCGGCTGGCCCCGCCGGAAGCATCGCTTTTGCCACTCCTATCGGCCAGGCTCTTGCACCCGGCGCCTTGGGCTTCGGTTATTCAGGACAGAACTGTGGCGGCACCCCTGTCGGACTCGTCGCCACTCCGGCGTTCTTCAATTTCTTCCGTCCTTCCGGCCCCAACCCGTCATTCGCCGGTATTGTCGCGCCGGGACAGCCCCTCGCCGTCGGGTACGCAACTCAAGTCGCCATCGCGAAGGCCGTTGGCTTCCCGGGAGGTTTTGGCGTCCCAGTCCCGTTTAACAGCGTCGACGCCCAACTCTCCGACGGCAATTCCTCGTACAACGCTCTGACCTTCAATCTCACCAAGCGCTTCTCGCACTCTTTCGAATTGCTCTCCAGCTACACCTATTCGCATTCGATTGACGATTCCACCGACTTGCAGTCTCCGCTCGAGCCGCAAGACTCCCGCTTCCCCTTCCTTGAGCGCTCCAACTCTGTCAACGACCAGCGCCACCGCTGGGTCACCAGCGCTGTCTTCCAGACCTCGCGCGGCAAAGGCGGCGACGGCTTCGCAAAACGTTTTCTCGGCGGCTTCACCGTGGCGCCTATCATCGAAGTCGCTTCCGGCCGCCCCTACAACATCATCACCGGCCACGACACTCGCCTCGATCTCGGCGCCTCACAAGCACGTCCCTCCGTCGGTGGCGCCACCACTTCGCCATTCATTCCCGGCGTCACCTTCGGCGTCGCCAGCACTTGCCTGACGAACACTGGCGCCCCCTTCGCGATTCCCGGCGTTTCTCCACCGAACGGCTGCGATGGCAATCTCGGCCGCAATGCCTTCACCTCGCCTGGCTTCTTCCAGATCGATCTGCGCGTTTCCAAAGCCATTCCCCTCGGCGAACGTCTGCATCTCGACCTGATCGCCGACGGCTTCAATATGTTGAATCGGCTGAACGTCTTATCTGTCAACCAGCTCTGCGACCCGACAGCGGGCGCCACCTGCACGGGCGGCCAACCAACCGCGTCCTATGACGCCCGCCAATTCCAATTCGCCCTAAAACTGGTTTGGTAATCTCTTGCATTGGTAGGGGCGCAGCACTGCTGCGCCCCATCTTGCCGCGATGTTAGCGTTCAATCCTTCTTCTTCGTTTCCCTGCGTTAATCACCCTCAGTGGTGAATTCTTTTCCGTGCGAGTAAAGTGGTAATCCATGAATCCCGCTTTACTCATCGTCGCCATCCTCTTGGCCGCGCTAATCCTCTGGCTCGCCGCGCTAATCTTCCAATCTCAAAAGAAAAGCTCAGCCCTCGAATCCCAGCTCACCGAGCTCCGCCGCGACCTTCTCTCCATCGCGCAAACCCAATCCCAAAGCGCCGGCCAAATCCAATCCATCGGCCAATCCGTTTCCCAGCGCCTCGAAAGCGTCACCAAAGCCCTCCACGACGGCGTCACCAGCTCCGCGCAAATCGCCACGCAAGGCCAAACCGCCATCGCCACGGAACTAAAAAACACCCGCAAGCAAATCCTCCAGCTTCAGGAACAAATCGGCGCCGTCCACGAACAAAGCCGCGGCCTCTCCCTCGCCACGCAATCCATCGAAAACATTCTCGGCGGCACCAAGACCCGCGGCCTCCTCGGCGAAGTCACTCTGCAGCGCCTGCTCGAAGATTCCCTTCCTCCTTCGCAGTTTTCCATGCAGTACCGCTTCTCCAGCGGAGAAGCCGCCGACGCCGTCATCTTCCTGCGCGACAAAAAACTCATGGCCATCGACTCCAAGTTTCCCCTCGACGCCTTCCGCCGCATCGAGTCGGACGGCGACGAAGCCCGCCGCGCCTTCGCCACCGCCGTCAAGGGCCACGCCGATTCCATCGCCAAGAAATACATCGTCCCCAACGAAGGCACGCTCGATGTCGCCCTGATGTTTGTCCCGTCCGAAAATGTTTATTGTGAAATGCTCAACACGCTCGACGCCAAAGGCCAGGCCATCGATGCCTACTGCCGCGACAAAAAAATCATCGCCGTTTCTCCCAACACGCTCTACGCCAATCTCTGCGTCATCGCCATGGGCATGCGCGGCATGCAGATCGAAGAAAATGCCCGCCGCATCCTCGGCAGTCTCGACGGCATGAAAAAACAGATGGAAACGTTCGCCGACGTCTTCGAGAAACTCGGCAATCACCTCAAGAACGCCAAGCAAAGCTACGCCGAAGCCGACAAGCGCTTCGAAAAAGCCCAAGACACCCTCGGCGGCATGTTGGGCCAAGCCCCCGCCCAAGCCACCCTC
>Ga0137396_10001358_pt1 | contig 12777 bp, 12 predicted proteins | sample czc16metaG_FD_108284 | JGI IMG/M metagenome (GOLD analysis project Ga0137396, IMG submission 108284) | Vadose zone soil microbial communities from Angelo Coast Range Reserve, California, USA - czcobulk3.16 metaG | ecosystem: Environmental > Terrestrial > Soil > Vadose zone | place: USA...
CGTCCGAAGAGCGGCGCTCGAGCTTAGGGACGGGTTCTATGTGAACCTGGGCATCGGGATGCCCACGCTCGTGGCGAACTACATCCCGAAGGGGATTCACGTCACGCTGCAGTCGGAGAACGGGATCTTGGGCGTCGGACCCTACCCCTACGAGGGAGAGGAGGATCCGGACCTGATCAACGCGGGGAAGGAAACCGTGACCGTGCTTCCGGGGGCTTCGTTCTTCTCGAGCGCCGATTCCTTCGCCATGGTGCGCGGGGGCCACATCGACCTGACGATCCTGGGAGCGATGGAGGTGGATCAGGACGGGAACCTGGCCAACTGGATGGTCCCCGGCAAGATGGTGAAGGGCATGGGTGGGGCGATGGATCTCGTCGCCGGGGCACGGCGCGTCGTGGTGACGATGCTCCACACCGCCAAGGACGGAAGCTCCAAGATTCTCAAGAAATGCACGTTGCCGCTCACGGGTAAGAAAGTGGTCGACCTCGTCATCACCGATCTCGCAGTGATGGAGGTCACACCGCAAGGGCTGAAGCTTCGAGAGAGCGCGCCCGGCGTCACCGTGGACGAGATCTTGAAATCGACCGAGGCGGAGCTTCTGGTCGAGGAAGTCTGCGAGATGCCGGTCTGACCGGCGCGGGGACCCGGATGGAGACGATGGCCGAGACCAGGTCGAACGACCTCTACGAGCTGACCGAAGAACAGGGGCGCCTGCGCGACATGCTTCGCGAATTCGCGGACCAGGAGATCGCGCCCCGGGCGGCCCGATACGACGAGCAGAACGAATTCCCCTGGGAGAACGTCAAGAAGATGCGGGAGCTCGGCCTCTTCGGAATGATCTTCCCGGAAGAATACGGCGGCCAGGGGCTGGACACGCTCTCCTACGTGATCGCGGTCGAGCAGATTTCCCGCGCCTGCGCCTCCACCGGGATCACCCTCGCGGCGCACGTCTCGCTCGGGACGTCCCCGATCTTCAACTTCGGGACGGCGGAGCAGAAGCGGAAGTACCTCCCCGCCCTCTGCAGCGGAGAGAAACTCGCCGCCTTCGGACTCACCGAGCCCGAGGCGGGCTCCGACGCGGGGGGCACGAAGACCCGCGCCACGCGCGAGGGGGACCACTACCTCGTCAACGGACGCAAGATCTACATCACGAACGGCTCGGTGTGCGGCACCGCGGTCTTCACGGCGGTCACGACCCCGGGGCAGGGCGTGAAGGGGATCTCGGCCTTCATCGTCGAAAAGGGGACCCCGGGCTTCAGCGCGGGAACGCGCGAGAAGAAGCTCGGTCACCGCGCGAGCGATACCGTCGAGCTTCTCTTCGAGAACGTGAAGCTCCCCACGGAGAACCTGCTCGAGCGCGACGGCAAGGAAGGTCAGGGCTTCAAGCAGTTCATGAAGACCCTGGACGGAGGCCGGATCTCGATCGGAGCGATGTCGGTCGGGATCGCGCAGGCCGCGCTCGACGCCGCGTTCCGCTACGCGCGGGAGCGGAAGCAGTTCGGAAAGCCGATCGCGGAGTTCCAGGCGATCCAGCTCCTCCTCGCGGACATGGTCACCGAGATCGAAGCGGCCCGGCTCCTCGTCTATCAGACGGCCCGGCTCAAGGACCGCGGCGTGCCGTTCACGCGCTTCTCGGCGATGGCGAAGCTGATGGCTTCCACCGTCGCGATGAGGGCCGCGGACACGGCGATCCAGATCCACGGCGGGGCGGGCTACATGACCGACCACCCGGTGGAGCGGTATTTCCGCGACGCCAAGCTCATGGAGATCGGCGAGGGCACTTCCCAGATCCAGCGCCTCGTGATTGCACGGGAAATGTTGCGGGAAGCGGAGGGCATCGCGCGGTAGGAAGGCCGCGGGCGGTGCCGCCCATTCCCCCATCGGAAGGAGATCCAGGTGGCAGATCGTGACGCATACATCGTGAGCGCGTGCCGGACCGCGATCGGCGAGTTCCTGGGCGGGCTCTCGACGGTTCCCGCGCCGGAGCTCGGCGCGGTCGTGATCCGCGAGGCGGTGAGTCGCGCGGGGATCGAGCCGGCCGATGTCGAGGAAGTCCTCATGGGGAACGTGGTGCAGGCCGGGGTCGGGCAGGCGCCCGCGCGCCAGGCGGCCATCAAGGCGGGGATTCCCAACACGGTGGGCGCCACGACGGTGAACAAGGTGTGCGGCTCGGGTCTCAAGGCGGTGATGCTGGCGGCTCAGGCGATGCGCGCCGGGGATGCCGACATCATCGTCGCGGGCGGGATGGAATCCATGTCCAACGCACCCTACTACCTGCCGAAGGCGCGCATCGGATACCGGCTCGGAAACGGAGAGCTGGTCGACGGTGTGATCTTGGACGGGCTCTGGGATTCGTTCAACAACTTCCACATGGGGAGTGCCGCCGAGCTGATCGCGCGCAAGTTCAAAGTCACGCGCGAGGACCAAGACCGCTTCTCGGTGGAGAGCCACCAGAAGGCGGTGAAGGCCCAGAAGGAAGGGAAGTTCAAGGAAGAGATCGTGCCGGTGCTCGTGCCCCAGCGTAAGGGGGAGCCCAAGTGCTTCTGCGTGGACGAGCGTCCGCGCGCGGATTCCACCCTGGAGTCCCTGGCGAAGCTCAAGCCCGCGTTCGAGAAGGACGGCACCGTCACCGCCGCGAACGCGCCGGGCTTGAATGACGGCGCCTCGGCCGTGATCGTGATGTCCGGCGCCGCGGTGAAGCGCACGGGCGCGAAGCCCATGGCGCGCGTCACGGGCTACGCGACCGGGGGTGTGGCGCCCGAGATGGTCTTCTACGCGCCCGTGGTCGCGGTAACGAAGCTGGCCGAGAAGCTCGGCCGGAAGCCGAACGACTGGGACCTGATCGAGGCCAACGAGGCGTTCGCGGCGCAGGCCATCGTGGACGCGCGCGAGCTCGGCTGGGATTTCGCGAAGCTCAACGTGAACGGCGGCGCGGTCGCGCTCGGACACCCGATCGGGGCGAGCGGCGCGCGCGTGCTGACGACCCTCCTCTACGCGATGCGCGACCGGAAGGCGAAGACCGGGCTCGCCACCCTCTGCCTGGGCGGCGGCAACGCGGTCGCCCTGAGCGTGGAGGCCGTGTAGTGGCGGTCGCGACGGCGACGCGTCCCGTCGCGGTGATCGGCGCCGGCACGATGGGAAGCGGGATCGCCCAGATCTTCGCGGCCGCGGGCCGTCCGGTCTATCTGGGAGACCAGGATGAGGCGAGCCTCGAGCGGGGGCTTCGGTCGATCGCGAAGAGCCTGGACCGCCTCATCAAGAAGGGTTCCCTCGACGCAGCCGCCCGCGACCAGGTGCTGGGCCGGATCCGCCGCGGGGCCGCGGGGAGCGCCCTCAAAGACTGCGCGATCGCGATCGAGGCCGTGCCCGAGCGGCCGGACCTCAAGAAGGCGGTCCTGCGCGAGCTGGACAAGGCGCTGCCCGAGGACGCGATCCTCGCCACGAACACTTCCTCGATCTCGATCACCGAGCTCGCCGCCGCGACCTCACACCCCTCGCGGGTCGTCGGGATGCATTTCATGAACCCGGTTCCGGTGATGCAGCTCGTCGAGGTGGTTCGCGGCCTGGAGACCTCGGCGGAGACGGTGAACGCGACGATGGAGGCGGCCCGCGCGGTCGGAAAGACGCCCGTCCTGGTCGAGGACCGGCCGGGATTCGTCTCGAACCGGGTCCTGCTCCCCATGATCAACGAGGCGATCTTCGCGCTGCACGAGGGGGTCGCGACCCGGGAAGCGATCGACACGGTCATGAAGCTCGGGATGAACCACCCGCTCGGTCCCCTGGCGCTCGCGGACCTCATCGGTCTCGACGTTTGCCTCGACATCATGGAGGTCCTGCACCGGGGATTCGGGGAGGACAAGTACAGGCCGTGTCCCCTATTGCGCACGATGGTCGCGGCCGGCAGGTTGGGGCGGAAGGCAGGTCGGGGGTTTTACGAGTACTCCGATTCCTAGGCCTCGATGAATTTCCAACTGACGGAGCAGCAGGAAATGCTCCGTGCCGTCACCCGCGCGTTCGCGGAGGGCGAGATCGCGCCGATCGCCCAGCAGATCGACGCCGACGAGGAAATCCCCGCGTCGCTTCGAAAGAAGCTGCGCGACAACAATTTCTTCGCGCTCCTGATCCCCGAAGAGTACGGCGGCGCCGGAGTCGACGCGGTCGGCTACGTGCTCGTGATGGAGGAGCTCGCGCGGGCCTCCGCCGCGGTCGCGATCACCGTGTCCGTGCACAATTCCGTTGCCGCGGGACCGATCGAGCGGTTCGGGAGTCTCGAGCAGAAAGAGTGCTGGCTGCGAGGCCTCGCGAAGGAAAAGCTCGGAGCCTTTGCGCTCACCGAGCCGGATTCCGGGTCCGACGCGGGGGCGCTCATCACGCGCGCCCAGCGGCGGGGAGACGAATACATCCTGAATGGAACGAAGACGTTCGTGACGAACGGGAAATTCGCGGACGTCATCGTGCTGCTGGCCCGAACGAGCCAGGAGTCCAAGCATCGCGGGATCAGCGCCTTCCTGGTCGAGCGTGACTCTCCCGGACTGAAAATCGGGAGAAACATCGACAAGATGGGCATTCGCGGCTCGGACACGGTAGAATTGGTCCTCGAAGACTGCCGCGTGCCGGTGGCGAACCGCCTCGACGAGGAAGGCCGTGGGTTCCGCGTCGCCATGCAGACCCTGGATGGAGGACGCATCGGGGTCGCGGCCCAGGCGCTGGGGATCGCACAGGCCTCGCTCGATGCCGCGTCGCGCTACGCGCGCGGCCGGTACCAATTCGGCCACCCGATCGGCGATTTCCAGGCGATCCAGTGGATGATCGCCGACATGCGGACCGAGATCGAGGGGGCGCGGCTCCTCACGCTACAGGCCGCGTGGATGAAGGACCAAAAAATCCCGTACGCCCCGTACGCTTCCATGGCGAAGCTCAAGGCGTCGGCGGTCGCGCGGATGGCCGCGGACCGCGCGGTACAGATCCACGGGGGTTATGGGTACACGAGGGAGTTTGCCGTGGAACGCTATTACCGCGACGCCAAGGTCACGGAGCTGTACGAGGGAACTTCGGAGATTCAGCGCATCGTGATCGCCAACTCGGTGCTTCACCCGAAAGACGGAAAGGGCTCGACGTGAGATCCAAGGTTGCCGTGCTGCGAACCAACGCGAAGACCGTTGTCGACGATATCGCCCGCCTGATGGAGCTTGCGGATTGCAACGCGGAGATCAAGCCGGACAAGACGACCCTCCTGAAAGTGAACATTTCCTGGCACGTCTACTATCCGGGGTGCTCGACGAGCCCGTGGCAGCTCGAGGGCGTGATCCGCGGGCTCGAGAAGCTCGGCTTCGCGCGCGATCGGATCCTCGCCGCCCAGAATTCTACCGTGGTGGTCGACCCACACGTGGGGATACGGAACAACAAGCTCGAGCCGGTGTTGGATCGATATGGGATTCGTTCGGTTTGGCTCAACGACCGGGAGAGCGAGGCCGATTGGATCCGGTACGAGCCGAAGGGAAGGATGCTCGTGTTGAACGACGTCTACCCGGACGGACTCATGCTTCCGAAGACGCTGATGGGAGCGAACGTCATTCATCTGCCGACGCTCAAGACCCACGTCTTCACGGAGATGACGGGCGCGATGAAGAACGCCTTCGGCGGGCTCCTCCATCTCAAGCGTCACTGGACGCACAGCGTGATCCACGAGACCCTGGTGGACCTCCTCACGATCCAGAGGGAGATCCATCCGGGGATCTTCGCCGTGATGGACGGGGCGATCGCGGGGGACGGCCCCGGGCCGCGCGCGATGCGGCCGCACCTGGCCAATCTCCTGCTGGCCTCCCGGGATCAGGTGGCCATCGACGCCGTGGCGGCCAAGCTCATGGGCTTCGATCCGCTGACCATCAAGTTCATCCGTCTCGCGGACGAGGCCAAGCTGGGGAACGGTGATCCGCGCTGCATCGACCTCGTGGGGGACGACGTGTCGAACGTGAACCTGGGCTTCCACCGGAACGAGAACACCTTCGCCTCCAAGGGTCAGAAGCTCATCTACCACGGACCGCTCAAGCCGCTCGAGAAGGTGCTGCTCCGGAGCCCCCTCGTGCCGTGGTCCTATTTCGCCTCGCGGCTGTACCACGACGGATACTGGTACCCGTTTGTCGGAGTTCCGCGTAAGAAGAAGATCATGGAATCGGAGTGGGGAGCGCTCTTCCGGGAGTATGAACCCAAGGGGCAGACGTAGGGCGGACCTCAGAGCCCGCCGGGGAGGTGTGATGCGATTCGATACGGGAATTCATCCGATGCAATGGCACAGGGGAGCGTGGCTCTTGGCGCTCCTCTCCGCGGCGCTCCTCCTGCTCCTGACCCACCGCCCCATCGTAGGCCGCGCGTTCGCGATGGAGCCCACGCCGCCGCCTCCTCCGATCGTGGAGTCGCCGCCCCCCGGGGACACGGGGACGGCGCCACCCGCCGCCGCCGGCGGGAATTCCGGCTCCGGTTACGTCGCCGAGATCGTGGACTCCACCTATACGGTCGGACCCGCCGAGTTCTTCGCGCTCGATCTGCCCACGAATCAGCCCGGAGCCAAGGCGGTCCACCTGTTCGGAACCGTGACGACGAAGGGAAAGAAGGACATCGTCGTCCGTCTCTTCAAGTCCTCCGATTACGACCGCTGGCTCAAGCAGAAGGGCGGCAGGAAGCCGGAGGCCTTCTGGACGTCGCCGCGCGCCGCGACCCTGACGCTCGACCAGGACCTCCCGCCCGGCGAGCCGGTCGTGCTCCTCCTGGACAACGGATACTCGATCCGCACGCCGAAGAAGGTGAGCTGCCAGCTCCAGCTCCGGTATCAGCGGAACGGGACCGAGGCGTTCGATACCGAAGGCGGGAAGATCGCGGGATCGGGCGCCGGCACGAAGACCGATACGGTCCAGGACAACCTGCCGCCGCCGCGCTCGAATACGGACGAGGAGCTGCCCCCGCCGCCGCCTCCTCCGCCCAGCGGCTACTGACGGAGGGCCGCCGGCCGCGGATTGCGCGGGCCGCGCAGGAGGAGGAGCTGGCCGCCTTCGCCGTACCTCCCCGAGGCTTGCATGGTTCGAATCGTGTGCGCCTGCACGGTGAATAGCCAGCTGTCTTCGCCGAACAGGTCGCTCACATTGGTGATTCCGCTCGTCTCCCATTCTCCGCCCACTCCCTGAGGCACCGTCCGTCCCCTCGTGTCGCGCTCGGCGCACACGGCGACGGCCTCCAACCGGCGCGCACGCAGGTCATAACGCAGGATTCGGGAGGGGTGGATCCCGTGCGAGCCCGGGTATTCCTGGATCATCACGCACTGGTCGTCGGTATCGATGCTGGAGGGGCGGAAGAGATCGTCGCCTTCGCTTGCGTCGAGGACGACCTCGAGCCCTTCCACCCGCGTCGGGTCGAACGCATCCAGCGTCATGTGATAGAGCCGTCCGCCGCCCGCGGCGGTCAGCACGGCCGAGGTCGACCCGAAACCCAGCCGGTCCGTGAAGTAGAACGCGTTGAGCCGTTCCCGGTCGATGGCCAGTCCTTCGAGACGGACGAAGTTGAGGCAGCCGAGGTTCTGGACGAACGGTTCCAGTCGGACCGGGGAGCGCGCGGTCAACGCGTCCACCGCGACGAAGGCGCCCCCTACCGGGGCGCCGCGGCGGAGGTCCGAGGCGGTGTGTCCCGGAGCCGCCCTCGAATCCGCACGAAACACGTAGAGCTGCCCGCTTCCAGAAAGGACGTCGGTGTCGGAGTTGGCGACGTAGAGATAGAGCTGATCGACCGACCTGGCCGAGCTGCCGCCGGTCAGGACGAGGAGGGTCTTCCCTCCGGCAGCCGGGAGGCTGATCGTGCTCTTGTGCCGCATGGCGCCGAGCCACGGTAGATCCTGGATTCCCTCGCCGAGCATGTCGATCGCGACGACGAGCGGGGCTCGGGTCCGGTGGCCCCGCTCGTTCACGACGAATTGGGGGCGCAAGAATCCGACCCGCGCGTCGAAGAGCGCCGCGTGCGCGAACCCCAAGTACCCACGGTCCGGTCGGAGGAGGTAGTCCGCCGCGAGGACGCCTGTGTTTCTGAGATCGATCACGAGGCGTGAAACCATCGCTCCCTCGACGCCTTCGAGCCACGCGTCCTCGTGCGAGACGGCCACCTCCGCGGTGGCGTCCCCCCGGTCCCGCGCGCCCAGTCCGCCCGCGCGTCCCGCGAACACGAACGGCAGCTCGCCGGGATTGTTCGAAACGAGCGTGTCCCCCGCGGTCAGGATCGGCGTGACGCGGACGTCCTCACGGATCGGCCGCACCATGGGCGCGGCCAGCGTGAGGAATCCCGCGCCTGGGCCGGTCGCGGACCGGACATGGGACGTGCCCGCGCACCCCGGGACCCCGAGGGCCGCGAGCAGGAGCGCGACCGCCCCGCGGCCGGTCCGGCGCCGGGCGAGCCCGGCCGGCGAGCGCCCTCCGCGGTCCACCTATTCCTTCTCCTGGTCTTCCGCCTTCGGCACCACGAACGCTCCCTTCTCCCGCCGCACGACCTCCTCGGGCACTCCCTGGTCGCTGTCCACGTAATAGATCAGAGTCACGTCATTGTCGGTGAGATCGAGCTGGTGCTGTTTCTTGGCGTAGCCCACGACATCCGATTGGATCACGTCGACCAGGCCCTGGATCTCGCGCTTGGCTCCCTCGACGTTGTCGGTGTTGCCGATGATCTCGGCGACGATGTCGTGATTCTGCCGGTCGTAGTAGACGAGCGTCGGCTCCTCGATCCCCGCGGTGATCCGGAGAATGCTCCCGGTCCGTTGGGCGATGTCGTCGCCGATCGTGTACTCGTACTTCGAATTCAGCTTGGGATTGTGCGCGGCCGCCGTGCAGGCCACGGCGACGGCGGTTCCCGTGACGAGCGCGGAAACGAGGATCTTGCTGGCATTCATGACTCCCTCCGTTCACAAAGTTCGACCAGCACCCCGTTCAACGTCCGGGGGCTCAGGAACGCGATTTTGGTGTCCTGGCTTCCTTCCTTCGGGGTCCGGTCGATCAGCTCCAGCCCCTCCGCCTCGGCGTCCTCGAGCGCCTTCTCGATGTCCGAGACGTGGAACGAGAGGTGGTGGATCCCCTCGCCGCGCTTCGCGAGGAACCGGCCGACCGGGGAATCCGCGGAGGTCGGCTCCAGGAGCTCCATCTCGGCCGAGCCGGCGCGCAGAAACGCGATCCGGACCTTCATCGAATCGAAGTCGATCGTATCGACGCGCTCGAATCCGAGTGCTCGGACCCAGATCGCGGTCGCGGCTTCCAGGGAGCGGACCGCGATCCCGACGTGCGCGATGCCGAGAACGCGGCTCATCCGGCGGCTCACGGGTGACCCCAGAGCAGAGCCACGATGGCCAGGCCGAGGGCGATCCGGTACCAGCCGAACGGCTCGAGTCCATGCCGGGTGAGATAGCGGAGGAAGGATCGGATCGCGATCACGGCGACGATCGCCGCGACCGCGAGGCCGACCAGGGTCGCCGCCGGCCCGACGGAGGCGCCGCTCAGGAGCTCCTTGCGGCTCTTCAGGAAGTCGAAGAGCGTCGCGGCCCCGAGCGTGGGGAGCGCGAGCAGAAAAGAGAACTCGGCGGCGGCGACCGCCGAGCATCCCAGCAGGAGTCCGCCCAGGATGGTCACCATCGAGCGCGACATTCCGGGCCAGAGCGAGGCGCACTGGAACACCCCGATCGCGAGGGCGACCCGGAGCGGGACGGAATTCACGCTCTCGTACACGGGCGCCACCCCGCGAGCGCGCCGGCGTCGCTCGAAGACCACCATCACGACCCCGCCGAGGAAGAGCGCGAGCGCGACGGGACGCGGGCCGAAGAGATGCAATTCGATCTTGTGGTGGAGCAGGAGCCCCACGGCCGCCGCGGGAAGGAAGGCGACCAGGAGCTTGAGCAGAAGGAGGCCGCCCGGGGAGCGCGGCCGCGCGAGGCCTCGAAGCGCCTCGAGGACCCGGACGCGGTAGAGCCAGAGCACCGCGAGGAGCGCGCCCGCCTGGATGACGATCTCGAAAGCATTCATGACGCCGCCCACGAGGCCCATGGCGTGCGCCACGAGGATCAGGTGACCGGTCGACGAGACCGGCAGGAATTCCGTGAGACCCTCGACCGCTCCCAGGATCGCCGCTTGGAAGAGGTTCACGCGGAGGCACGCATTCGGGTCGTGTCACGCATCCGGGTCGTGTCACGCATTCGGGTCGTGGCTCCCGAACACGCGTCGCAGGGCATCGGAGATCTCTCCCAGCGTCGCTCGCGCCTTTACCGCGTCGATCACGCCCGGGGTGAGGTTCATATCGCGCCGGGCGGTCTCCTCCAGCCGCTCCAGGGCGTGCTTCGCCCGGGGCGCTTCACGGGACGCCCTGAACGACCGGACGCGGTCCGCCTGGGCTGACTCCAGATCTGGATGGATCGCGAACGCGGGCGAAACCTCCTCGTCCGGATCGACGAAACGGTTCACGCCGACGATCACGCGCTCGCCGCGCTCCACAGCCATCTGGTGCTCGTAGGCGCTCTGCTCGATCGCGCGCGTCTGAAGCCCCGACTCGATCGCGCGCACGGCGCCCCCCGAGGCATCGATCGTTTCGATCAGCTCCCGCGCCTCACGCTCGATCTGGTCCGTCATGGCCTCGATGGCGTCGGCGCCGCCCACCGGATCGACGGTCATCGGCACGCCGCTCTCATAGGCGATGATCTGCTGCGTCCGGAGCGCGACCGTCGCTGCCTCCTCGCTCGGCAGGGAGAGCGCTTCGTCGAACGAGTTCGTGTGGAGCGACTGACACCCCCCGAGCGCCGCCCCGAGCGCCTGGATCGCTACTCGGGCGATGTTGTTGTGCGGCTGCTGCGCGGTGAGCGTCGATCCTGCCGTTTGCGCGTGGAAGCGGAGCTTCAGGGAATTGGGGTCGCGCGGGTGGAAGCGCGCTTCCATGAGTCTCGCCCAGAGGCGGCGCGCGGCCCGGAATTTCGCGATTTCCTCCAAGAGATCGTTGTGCGCGTTGAAGAAAAACGAGATACGCGGCGCGAAGCGGTCGATCGGGAGGCCGCGGTCCACGGCGGCGCGCACGTATTCGAGCCCGTTCGCGAGCGTGAACGCGACCTCCTGCACCGCGGTCGATCCCGCCTCGCGGATGTGGTACCCACTCACCGAGATCGGATTCCACTGCGGCACCTCCTCGGCGCAGAACTCGAAGAGATCGGTGGCGATCTTGAGCGAGGCCGCGGGCGGGTAGATGTACGTCCCGCGGGCGATATATTCCTTCAAGACGTCGTTCTGGACCGTGCCCTGGAGCGTTGCGCGCGGGGTGCCGCGCCGGTCCGCGACCGCGATGACGAGCGAGAGAAGAATCATCGCCGTCGCGTTGATCGTCATCGAGAGGCTCACGCGGTCGAGCGGAATGCCCTGCAAGAGCCGCTCCATGTCCTCGATCGTCGAGATCGCGACGCCCGAGCGTCCTACTTCCCCCGCCGCGCGCGGATGGTCCGCGTCGTAGCCCATCTGTGTTGGCAGATCGAACGCGACCGAGAGTCCGGTCTGTCCGAGCGAGAGCAGGTAGTGGTAACGGCGGTTCGATGAGGCGGCGTCTCCGAAGCCAGCGTACTGCCGCATCGTCCAGAGTCGCGATCGGTACATGAGCGGGTGGATGCCGCGGAGGAACGGGGGCTCGCCGGGGCGGCTCCGCGCGGCGTCTCCCGCGGCCCTCCCGTCGCGTGCCGGACCCCTGCCGCCCCCGGCGGCCACGTGCGCCCGGACGAGATCGGCGCGCGCCATCGCGGTCAGGACTCCTCGGGCGTGATGGCGAGGAGGAGCTGCCCGGTCTCGACCGCGGTACCCGGCGCGACCGGAATCGAGCGCACGCGCCCCGTGAGGGGCGCGACGAGCGCGTTCTGCATCTTCATGGCCTCGATGACGACGACCGGATGGCCCGCCTCGACGTCCTCCCCTTCGTGGGTCAGCACCTGGACGACGAGCCCCGGCATGGGCGCGTGGAGCTCGCCCCTCGTCGCGTCCTCGGGAGACCGGCGGCGCGCGAGCTTCGGCGCGCGCGGGTCGCGCACGCGGAAGCGGTGCACGACCCCGTTGAGCTCGACCGCGAGGCTGTCGCCTTGCCGGCTCACCCGCGCCTCGACCGGACGGGCATCGATCCGGACCCGCATCGACTCGCCCACGACCCCGTCGATCCGGTGCGCCCGGCCGTGGAGCGTGGCGCGGTAGCCCGCGTCTTCGGGCTCGACCGTGACCTCGAGATCCGTGGCATCCCGGGAAAGAAGAACCTTCATCGCGGCCTCAGCGGCGCGCGAAGGGTCGGGCAGGCCGTGCGCCAGCGGCTTCGGCCGGTGTCCCCGTTCCCGGCCGCGGCGGCCGTCTCCGCGAAGCGCGGTCGATGCGAGGCCGTGTGCGCGTAGAGAGCGGCGAGCAAAGCCGCGTCCTCCGGATCGCGTGGTGAGGCAGGGCGCGCTGCGCCCTTGAATTCGTGGGTCAGGGTCGCGGTGTCGTAGCTTCCGGAAAGGAATGCGGGCTGCTCGAGGAGCCAACGGTGGAAGGGGAGCGTGTTGGGGATCCCGGTGAGGGCGCACTCCCGGAGCGCCCGCGCGGCGCGGCGGAGCGCCCACTCCCGCGTATCCCCCCACACGATGATCTTTCCGATCAGCGGATCGTAGTGGAACGGCACCGCGCCTCCCGGCCGCACGCCGACGTCGCAGCGCACCCCGAGCCCCTGGGGAAGCTCGATGCGGCGCACGGTTCCCGCCTGCGGGAGAAACCC
>Ga0137396_10001359_pt1 | contig 12775 bp, 10 predicted proteins | sample czc16metaG_FD_108284 | JGI IMG/M metagenome (GOLD analysis project Ga0137396, IMG submission 108284) | Vadose zone soil microbial communities from Angelo Coast Range Reserve, California, USA - czcobulk3.16 metaG | ecosystem: Environmental > Terrestrial > Soil > Vadose zone | place: USA...
CCCCGCGTCGTACCCCGCGTCGTACCCCGCGTCGTACCCCGGTATCCCGATTGGCACGCCGGCGTCCAATTCCGGGAGCCCGGCGTCGGGCTGCGCACGCTGGGCGTTTTTGGGGCATGCCGCCGCCGCGCAGGCGAGGATCGGCAGCAGGCGGCGCAGGTGCATCATGGGCGGTCAGAATGAAAACGTGCTTTGCACGACTGGCATCAACGCCAGATGAGGGCCGTTGGACGAAGCGAGGTTGCCCAGGATGGCCATCGTGGTCAGGCGCGTATCGAAACGCAGGCGGTCGGTGGGCGACCAGCCGCCTTCGACGTAGAGCGTGCCGGTCGTGGCGCGCAGCGACTGGTGCCCGCTGTAGACGCCCTGGTAATCGCGGGACAGGAAGAGGGTTCCCAGCCCGAGCCCGGTCGCCACGGAGAACCCTGCCGGGAGCGACGCCTCCGCGCCGGCGCCGAGCGAAAGGTTGGCGCCCGAGACGCGGAACGGCGCCCGCGTAGCGGGGATCGTGACGTCCTCGCCCGAGCCCGTCATCAGGGCGGCCTCGAGCTCGAAGCGCAGCCAGTCGCGCTGGAAGTGGCGGACGCTCGCCCGCGCGAGCGCCAGCGGCATGGTGGGCAGCACCTGCCGCGCGCTGGAGGAAAGCGGGATCAGCGCTCCGACCCCGATCTGCGCGGCGAACTGCATCGCGCGCGGCACCAGCCGCGACAGGTCCACGTACTCGCCGGCGTGTACGTCGACGTTGCCCTCGTACAGGACGCGCCCGTCGCGCGCCGTCGCCAGGCGCAGCCTGTACGACCCGGGTTGCAGGGCGATGCCTCCCGGCAAGGTCCCCTTGTGGACGCCGTTCACCTGCACGGCCACTCCCTCGGAGGAGGGCGCGTAGCTGTACACCACCGGTCTGCCCACCCGGACGGGCCAGCCCCGCAGCACGATTGGGTCGCGGCCGAGCACGCTGCTCTCGGACGTCGGCCGCTGCTGCCCACCCGTATGCGCGTACGTGTTCTCGCGCGCGTAATCGTGCGCCTCGGTGGCGGTCACGGCGCCGTCGCCGTCCCGGTCACCCTCGTCGAGAGCGCGGAGCAGGAACCAGGTATAGACGTCGTGCCCCAGCGCATCGTCCTCGCGCGCGGTCTCGCCGAACGAAGCCGCGGTGAGGACGATGACGGCCTCCGACACTTCCAGGAGCGGCGGCGCCTGCCCCTTGTGCGCCGCCAGCGCGCGCGCCAGCTCGTCGGGGAGCTGGCTCTTGCCGCGGCCGCTGTGGCACGTGGCCAGCACGAGCAGGTTGCGGCGGGAAGGAAAAGCATCGGCCTTGCGCGCCAGCGCGTCGACGGAGATCCCCGTCTCCAGCGGCAGGTCCATGAGCGTGTCGCTGGCGACCAGCACCCGCTTCAGCTCGCCACCGGGCTCCTGGCCGAGCGACCCGTGCGTGGAGAAGTAGAGGACAACGGTATCGCGCGCGGTGCGGACTCGGCGCTCCAGCGCGGCCAGCTCGGCGAGGATCGCCGAACGCGTCGTCTGCGCCGGCGTGTCGAGGACGCGTACGTCCTCGAAGTCGGTCAGGGCCTCACCCATGGCGCGCGCGTCGGCGGTGGCGTGGTACAGGGGCTGGAACCGCGCATCCTGGAATTCGTCGATCCCGACCAGCAGCGCATGTCGCAGCGGTCGGACCGCCTGGTCGGTCAAGCCGGCCGGACCGAACGGCACCGCGAGGCCTTCCTTCGATCGCTGCGCACCGGCGCACCCGACCACGAGCACCGCTGCCATCGCCGGCGCGGTCCTCATGGCAGCTCCATGCGAAAGAGCTGGACGTAGCCGCTCACCGGATCCCGCATCAGGTAGTGAATCGAGTGCTCGTCCCTGCTCAGCGCCATGGCGGTGTGGTCGGCCTCGATGCACGAGAGCTGCTCGAAGTGGACCTCGCCGTTTCCGGCGGGCGCGGTGAACAGCTGATCGTGGCTGGCGCCGCTGAGGTGGCCCGTGGAGACCTCGAGGCCGTCGCTGCGGCTGAGCAACCGCGGCATCGGGGGAACGGGCCCGCCCACGGCGGATCCGAGCCGCAGCGAACGGAAACGCTGCAGCGCGCCGGCCGGGGAGAAGTCGAGCCACAACGCGCGGTAGTCGGCAACGTCGCCGTAGGCGGTGGACGTCCGCAGGGCATCACCGCTGCGGAACTCGACGGGCGTGCCCGAGTAGCAGCAGGGGCCGGGAAACGGCGGCGAGGCGCCGAACACCAGGTCGTGCCGGGTGAGCGAAGGCAACTCGACCAGCTGCAGCGGCGACCCGCCGACGCCGACCAGGAGGTAGCTCTCCTCGCGCGGCACCCGGAGCGTGGCCGCGCTGGGATCCGTCGGCCCGAAGGCGATGAGCACGTCGAGCACCTCTCCCGTCGCCAGGTCGACGCGCGTCACCAGGCCGTGGTGCAGCAGATACAACGCGCCGCCGGCCAGCACGCCGGAGATGGCGTAGCCCGAGGGAGGCAGCACGTTGGGCACCTTGGCCACCACGCTATCGGCGCCGTCGCTGAAGCGGAGCCGCATCACCTGGGCCAGGCCAGCGGCCTCGTCGGAGCGCTCCTCCGCGGTGCAGCCGGGATTGCTCTCGCAGCCGAGCAACGGCACATAGACGACGTCGCCGTTCGCGTCCAGGTCGACGGCGAGCAGCGAGGTCATGGAAATGCCGTGCGCCAGATCCCAGGCCGCGCCCGAGATGCCCTTCGCGGCGACGTCAGCGAGGTAGAACCTGCGCGCGGTGTAGTTCCCGACGTTGCGAGAGAGGAAGGTGAGCGTCGGCCCGGACTGCCAGCGTCGCTCCCATCCCGGGAACAGGCTGAGCGTCGTCGGTCGCTGGCGGGTGGCTTTGAGGTCGAACACGTCGACGCTGATGTTGGCGTAATTCCAGACGAGCAGGATGGAATCGCCCGCCAGTTCGAGATTGATGGGGCCACCAAGCGGGGGAGAAACGCTCGTCACCCCGCCGATACCGCCGGTGCTGACATCGATGCCGACGATGCCGAAAAAGGGCGGACCCCCGCTCACCGCGTAGGCCCGCGTCCCGTCGGAGTTGAAGATCATCCCCGTCAGGTCTGCTCCGCCCGCCGTGACGCGCTCCTCCAGGCCGAAGCCGCGCAGCAGCACCAGGCTGGAGGCGGTGTCGCTCCGGCTCCGGAGCACCAGGTCGCCGATCTCGGCGGTCGCGCCGGCGGCGATCGTGGCCGTCGCCACCGCGACGTTGCAGAAGGTATCGACGGCAACGATTGTCGCCGGGCCGGGCGCAAGGCCCTCGATGCGAAATGCCCCGTCGCTTTCGACCGAGGTGCGAAAGTGGCGGCTGCGCGCCATCACGGTCACGCCGCCCATCGCATCCGCGATGTGCCCATGTACCGCGCCGACGGCCCCACCGCCGTCACCGCCCAGATTTCCCGTCGGACAGGCCGCGGCGAAAGCTGCAAGGCCAGCGACGAAGATCGATCGCGCGGAACGGGCCATACAGCCCCCCGACCCGGCGCGCTCCGAAGAGCCGCCTACGACCCCATCAAAGGACTTTTCCGGCGACGAGTCCAGCACCGCCTCCCGGGGGGCGCTGCGCGGCCCCCGGGGAGGAGACCAATGCCAAAGGATTCGATTACTGCGCGTCGGCGACGCTCTGCGCGAAGACGTCGACCGCATACTCGTTCTTGATCCGGTAATCATTCCAGAGGAGGGTGACGCGGCCGACGCCGGAGGTCACCAGCGCGGCCACCATGCCGTAGTGGCCGTCGGGAGCGGTGTAGGCGGAGAACCCGCTCGATCCCCAGAGCGCCCGGCCCGAGGGATCGAGCCGTTGCACTCCGACGGATGGCCCGGACGGCCCGAAGCCCTCCCAAACCGCCAACGCCCCTCCGGAACCGTCCGGCGCGATCCGCGGCACGAAGCCGTGGTAGTCGTGAACGAGCGCGCCGCCGTTCATCCACTGCGCTTCGCCTTGCGCGTTCAGGTGCTGAGCGAAGATCCATTGGCCGGTGGTTCCACGGCCTTCCCAGGCGACGAGCGCCCCGCCTTGACCGTCGGACGAGACGTCCACCGCGCCTTCGTCGCCGTCCTGGGTGGAGACGCGCACACCCCTCGCGCCCCAGGGCAGCGAACCGTCGAACGCGATGCGCTGCGCGCGAACGTCAGGGGGATCGGTCGTACTGCGGTCGAACCAGACCACGTACCCGCCGCCGGCGCCGTCGGAAGCGACGGCGAGCGCATAGGGCGACGACGACCCAGGCGCGGCGCCCACGTCGACGCCGTCCGACCTCCACGACGCGGCGCCCGCTGGATCGATCTTTTGCGCGCCGATGCCGATGCGGCTGTCCAGCCATATCAGAATGCTTTCCCCGGCCGGCCCCGCCGCGACCTTGACGTTGGTGACCGACGATGGAACGCTCGCGATCGGGCTGCTCTCCGAACGCCACAGCCGGCGGCCGCTGCCGTCGAGGCGCTGCGCCCTCACGGTCGTTTCCCCCCAGGCGATGACCGCACCCCCGGCGGCCACCGGGGCGACCTTCACGTCGACCTTCTCCTGGAACGAGCATCCCGCTGGGGCGCAGGGGAGCGAAACGACGACGCCATTCGCCTCCCAAAGCGGGTTTCCTGACCCGTCGAGCCGCTGCGCGTAGACCTCGCTCACGCCGGTGCGATAGTCCGTCCAGGCCACGATGGCGCCGCCCGCGCCATCCGGGCCGATTGCAGGCGGGCCCTGACCGGCGGGAGAACCAGACAGCGTGGTCGCCTTTGCGATAGGGATTCCCTGGGGCCTCCACAGCGGGATGCCGCGCGCGTCGATCCGCTGTGCGTAGACTGCCGGCGAGAATCCATCGCTTCCGCGAGCGTCCGTCCAGGCCACGATGGCGCCGCCCGCGCCGTCGGTTGCGGCGACGACGGCACTCTGTGCGTGGGGCTCGATGCATACGCCCAGCCCCGGCTCTCCCCACAGGCGGCGCGGCACGCCAGCCGCCGGCGGCTCCTCGATGCTGAGCTCGATGGTCACCGGCTTGGTGGAGGGCGGCTCTCCCTGCACCGCCAGCGAATGGCGTCCCACGGGGGTGGTCGCGCTGGTGACCACGCGCAGCGAGATCAGGCCCAGGCTCCCCGGCTCGAACACCGTCGAAGGCAGAAGCACGCACGACGCGGCCGGCGGGCACCCTGCCACCGACAGGGTCACGAACCTGGGCTTGCCCAGCGTGGGCGATGCGACGATCTCGATGCCGGCCGTCCCGCCCTGCACCGCCGAAAGCGCCGCCGGGAGCGGCGTCAGCGAGTAGTCGAAGGGACCAAGTCGCGTCGTGAAGCGGAACTGGAACGGCTGCCGCAGGCGATTCCCGGCCAGATCGGTCACCGAAGGCGCCACGATCACGGTGTGCTGCGTTCCCTCGGCGAGAGGAGCCAGCGGGACGAATATCGCCTCCGCGCGGTCGACCCCGATGATGCCCGCGACGGCGGTGCCACCGGCGAAGACCTGGAGCGCCAAGATGCCCACGGTCTTGGAGTCGACCAACTCGCTGAAGCGGACGCGGATCTCCTGGCCCACGTCCACGTCGACGGCACCATCGGGCGGCTCGGACGAGACCACCTCCGGAGGCGTCGTGTCGTCCTGTTGGGCATCCCTTCGGGTGGCGTCACCATCGCGGCACCCCGCCAGCACGACGATCAGCGGCAACGCCAGACGGCCTCGACCCATTGCGATCTGCACCCTGCGGAGATCCGTGCCGAGCGCGCCCGATTACACGCCGAATGCGGTTCGATGGCAAGTGCAAGCGCAAGTAATCGCGGCGCGCGGCGGCCGTCTCCATGACCGGAGGATAGGATGGAAGTCATGGGTCGGATCCACGAGTGCTTGCCGGGCGTCGTCATCGCCCTCTGGGTATGCGTTGCGGCCTACGTGCTGTCGGCACTGGCGACGATGAGCGCGGGGTGTCGCGCGGTGCGGGTGCCGGCGTCGCCAGGCATTGACTCGAGTGAGGAAATCGGCATTTAATGCGTAAGGTTGCACATTGCGGCGTCGTCCCGCTGGGCGTCCAGTGCGTGCAGCGGGAGAGGGTGCTCGTGAGCATCGCTCTGGCCACCGGACCGCGCGGCGAGCCGGCATCGGATCTCGCGGCGCTGGTGCGCGCCGCACAGGCCGGCGATCGCGGGGCACTGAGCGCGGTGTTCGATCGGCACCAGCGCGACGTTCTCGGCTTCTGCCTGCTTGCCGCAGACCGCGACCGCGATCGCGCTCTCGACTTGCTGCAGGAGACCTTTACCCGCGCGTTCGAGTACCTGGCACAGCTGCAGGATCCGAAGCGGTTCCGCTCCTGGCTCTTCGCCATCGCCGCGAATATCTGCCGGACCCGCGCCACCCAGGAGGGGCGGCTCCGGCGCACGCTAGAAGCAGCCAGCCTCGAGCAAGAGGCGGAGGCGCCGGTGAACGATCCGGCAGAGCGTGAGGGGTGAATCGCCGCGGTGCGACGCGTGCTCGCCAATGTGAGCGACGACCGGCTGCGCCAGATCGCCCAGCTCAAGTACGGCGATCCCGAGCACACCACGCGCGAGATCGCAGCCAAACTCTCTATTCCGCATGGAACGGTGACTGTGAAGTTGATGCGGTTCCGCGCTGCGATCCGCCGCGAGCTCTGCCGCGCGCTGATCGAGGAAGGGGTGGCGTGATGGGCTGCCAGGTGCTGACCCACGAGAAGATCGACCTGCTGCTCAACGGCACGCTGCCTGCCGCCGATCGCCCTCTTCTGCTCGTCCATCTTTCGCAGCCGTGCGAAGACTGCCTCGACACGCTGGCCGGGCCCGCCGGCGAACAGCTGCTTGCTCGCGTTGCCCAGGACGGTCTCAGCGCCGCCGAATCCGAGCGCATCTTTGCCGCAGCCGCGCCAATGGCCGCATGCACGACAGCGCAGCAGGGCCGTCGCGCGTCGCATTGGGCCCGCCGCGCCATGGCGGCGACGGCCATTGCCACGAGCGCCGTGGCCGCGAGCGTCGCCATCGTGTGGTCGTTGAAGCCGAGCAGCGAAACAAGTCCGGTCGTGCGTGAAAAAGGAGGCTCGGCCGCGGTGGCCAATGCCGAGCTTGTCGTGCTCGCCGCGGAACCGGGAAACCCGAGCTCGCTGCGCATCGTTCCGCCACTCGGGAACGTCGGGCCGCGCGAAGTGTTGCTGTTCCGCGTCCGTCTGGGCGCACCCGCATACGTCCGGTTGGTGGCGCTGCGGCAGGACCAGGCGCCGCTCGATCTGTGGCCCGAAGGCAGCAGCGAGTTGCACGGCGCAGGAGAATTCGAGATCGCCAGCGCCGGGCATGCGCTGTCGTTCGACGTGCGCAGGTTCGGCATTGGAGCACCGCTGGGGCCCCGGAACACGCCGGGCCCCCGGCAGCTCAGCAAAATCGTGCCATTCACGGTGCGGTTCGCCGCCATTGCATCGGCCCAGCCGCTGACGGCGGCGGGCGCTGCCCAGCTGATTCACGGCCTGGACTTCACGAGGCAGACGAAGGAGGGACTGCCAGAAGTGGCGTTCGGCCCCGCGGAAGTGACGATTGAAGGAGGCGAGGAGCCCTAGGATCTCGAGGGCCCGGCGCCGGATTGAGTCCCCAAGGCTCGCAATGGATTCCGGACATGGGGAGCCTGTAATCAGACCGTACCGATCGCGGTCAACTCTGCTGGGAGGCGGGAGCGCACCATCAACTCCGGCCTCCACTGGCGGAGGTCAATCCCATGAGCAGAGCATTTCTGGCTGTCCTTCTGGTCGGGTGCGGAGCGGGCAGGAGCATCATTCTCAAGCGCGCGGAGAACAGGCACGCATCATCAGCCGAGGTCGCCGAAGCGGGCTCCACCGTCGACGTCCCGGAGGAAATGAGGCAGTACTTCAAGGAACAGGTCGAGAAGTGCCTTTACGGAGAGGCAAAGTTTGTCAAGGGATCCGATCTGAAGATCTCCTATCGATTCACGCAGTACGACGGGGGCAGCCAACTTTCCCGTTGGTTGTGGGGCGGCATCGGAAATTCTGGGGAGGGATCGATTACCGTTGAAGCGAAGTTCGTCGACGAACCGGGCACCGAGCTCGCTTTGATCCAGGCCGAGGGCAAGATCGGAAGCGGGATGTTCGGCGGAGGCTTCAAGAATGCCGTCGAGAGGGCCGCGGAACAGGTTGCCCGGTATGCGGTGGAGCACTTCGGACAATCGGTCGAAGGCGCCACGCCTCGCGTTGCGGAGCCGATGAAAGGCGGGTCGCCAATTGCCGAGCAATCGGAGACCGCTCTTGGCTGGCTCATTTGGGAATCTCCGCAGATTGGGGAAAACCGGCGGACAGCCCGCCGTCTACGGCGAGCAGCGCACCGGTGACGTAGCTGGCCGTCGGCGACGCGAGGAATGCGACCGCGGCTGCTACCTCCGCGGCGGTTCCGGCGCGGCGCAGTGGCACCAGTCCTCGGACCGCGACGCCGATGCGCCGGACCGGCTCACGTCCGAGTCCCGCGTCGATGAGGCCCGGAGCGACTGTGTTCACGCAGATGCGCTTGGGGCCCAACTCTGTCGCGAGCGCGCGGGTCAGCGCCTCGACCGCGCCCTTCGTCGACACGTAGCCGACCGCGCCGGGAGCAGAGCGCCCGGCGAGAACCGAGCTGAAGTTGACGATGCGCCCGCCGCCACTTGCCAGCAGATGTGGCAACACCGCCCGGATGACGTTGAGCGTGCCGCCGACGTTGACGGCGTACATGCGCGCAATCTGCTCGGATCCCAGGTTGGCCAGGAGCCCGTCGGTATTGCAGGCCGCGGCGTTGACGACCACGTCGAGGCCACCCAAGGCCGCTGCAGCGGCGTCGACGCCCTGTCGCGCCTTGCCGGTGTCGGCAACGTCGAAGCAGACAGCCAAGGCGCGGTTGCCTCCCGACGCGAGTTGCTGCGCCAGTTCCTCGGCGAGCGCACGCCTCGTGTGGCATCCGACGGCGACGCTGGCTCCGCATGCTGCGAGGGCGCGGCAAACCTCCGATCCCAGACCGCCGCTCCCGCCTGTGACCAGCGCCCTCACTGGGCCTGCCAGCGTCTCAAGACGAGACATGCGTTCTGCCCGCCGAAGCCGAAGGAATTCTTCACCACGACGTCGAGGTGCGTCTGGCGTGGGAGATTGGCGACGAGGTCCAAGCCCTCACAGGCGGGGTCAGGGTCGTCCAGGTTGATCGACGGCGGCACGGTCTGGTGGACGAGCGCGAGCACGCACGCCGCAGTCTCCACAGCACCCGCCGCCGCCACCAGGTGCCCTACCTGGGACTTTGTGGAGCTGACGGCGACCGTGCGCAGGTGTTCGCCGAACACCGCGCGAAGGGCTCTCGTCTCGACAATGTCGTTCATGCGCGTCCCGGTACCATGCGCGTTCAGGCATTGGACCGCGGACGGTGAGACTGCCGCGTCTGCGAGCGCCGCCCGCATCGCGTCGATGGAGCCGTGGCCGTCCTCCGGCTCGTCGGTCACGCGATAGGCATCGGCCGCGGCGCCATAGCCGATCACCTCCGCGAGGATCGGAGCGTCTCTCTTGAGCGCGTGGGGCAGCGCCTCAATCGCCAGCACGACAGCGCCCTCGCCCATGACGAACCCGTCGCGTGCCCGATCGAATGGGCGCGAGGCCTTCTCGGGCGCCTCGTTCCGTCTCGAGAGCACCCCCAACATACCGAACGCGGCCACTCCGACCGGATTGATCATTGCGTCGGTGCCACCGGCCAGCATCACGTCGACGCGTCCCGCGCGCAGCACCCGCACGGCCTCGCCGATAGCTTGAGTGGCCGACGTGCAGGCCGTGCACACCGTGGCGCTCTCTCCACGCAGGTCGTGCTCGATGCCAATGTGCGTAGCGGTGATGTTGGGCAGCAGCATGAGAGTGGTGAGAGGGTTCATGTGCCGGCCCACGATCGACAGCACGTCCGCCTCCGCTCCTGCTGCCCGCATCTCGACGGCGACCTCGGTCATGACCTCGAGGTAGTCGAGGTCATGATGGCCCACGCCGCCAACTCCCATGACAATGCCTGCACGGCGCGGCTCCGGCAGGACCTGTGGTAGCCCAGCGTCCTCGAGGGCGAGCGCCGCGGCGGCCACACCGAGCCGCGTCGCGCGGCCCATGAGCTTGAGCGACTTCCGGTTGCGGAGGTACCGACCGGGGTCGAATCCCGCATCGTCCACCTGGCAGGCGAACCGCGTCGGATAGCCCGCCGTCTTGAATGAGCGAATCTCGCGCGCAGCAGAACGGCTAGCGAGTACGCCAGCCCAAAAGGCGCGCTGCCCCACACCGAAGGGCGTGACCATGCCCAGGCCGGTGACCACGACGCGTCCTTCAGGCGAGCGCACGGTGGAGTTCCTCCAGGGGAGGGGTCGAGAAGCCAAGGAACTCGGCCCCGGCAAGCCAGGCTTGGTACAGCCTGCGATAAAGGTCGCGGTGCGTGGGCGCGAAAAACTCGCCGAGCGGCGCCGTCGCAAAACCCATGCTGGCCGTCGCGCACAGCGCGCCGGCCTGGAGGATCCGGCCCGCGAGCAGAGAGCTCTCCTCTCCTCCAACGGCCACGCGCATCTCGATGCGCATTTCAGACCCGGGTATGACCAGGCGACGGAACTTCGCGTTTTCGATGAATGCGGGGAAGGCCTTGCGCGAGAACGACGAACCGACCTCGAGTAGAATGGTGCCTGCTTGAGCGAACGCCTCGAGGAGCAACGAGGCGGGCATCACCGGCTTCGCGGGAAAGTGGAGAGCGAAATATTCATCCTGCGCAGAGACCGCGCAGACGGCAATGATCTCCTCGCCACGCGCGAGGCGCAACACCCTATCGACGAACAAGAACCGTATGGGTGGTCGCCTTTGCGCTTTGGACCTGTGTCCGTCAGCAGCGGCCACAAGGAATCGCAAGGAAGATGGAGAGATCGAGTAACTACCACTCGCCGCTTCAACGCCGCGCTGCTCCCGCCCTTCGAAACCATTCCCAAAGTGCCGGCAAAGCCAGGCGCGTCGAGCGCACAGATGAAGGGCGGCAGGACGGATGAACCGGAGCATGACTTCCCCTTTCGTCTGATGGCGAGCGGCTCGCTTCGCCGTCTGTTCGGGAGACTCGGGTATGCAGCGCTCGATTGCGCAGGTGCGGCGGACGTCGCCTCTGCTTGCAAGGTGCTTCTCACTCACCGAAGCCGAAGGTCCAGTGGGCCCAAAGCTGCGGCCCAGGCGTGCATCAATGCACCGACGCGGTAGCTGATGTTTTCCATCTTCCACCTGATTCAGCGTTCGACTATGCGTTGACCAGCGGTCGCCGCGCGGCGGTCATCTCCACGAGGCGCCACAGAGTGTACGAGGCGACGAAGACCCAGCCGATGAAGATGCAGGCTGGAGCGATCCATTCCTTCAATCTCTTCACGGCAACCTCCGACGGGATTCTTCTGTGTCCCAACCGGGGAGACCGCGTCGCGTGGAGGTTGATTATTGCTCGCGGGCTCGCGGCGATTCGAGGCGCGATGTAATCGAACGCGTCGCCTCGAGGTCATCAGCAAGCTGATGCCCTTTCAAAGGACGGTGTCTGCGGGAACCTCAAGCAGCGTGACGGTCGAGGTCCCGCTACGACGCCAACGGCAACGTAACCTCGGTGACACTTCCCGGCCGGCCGGCGCACGCCTTCAACTACACGCCGGCGGACCTGGAGTCCGACTATGCGCCGCCCGGAGGCTCCTTGCTCAATGCCACCGCGTCGTGCTCGCATTCATCACCGAGAGGAGGTCGTGAAGGAGATCCTAGAGCACCTCGGTCTGCCCACGACCGGGCCGCCCATCGCGCCCGCGCGCATTGCCTCCGCAGGCGAAGACGCCCCTTGGCAAGACGACGTGCCCGAGCTGCAGCGAGCGCTGCGCTGACGTCGCCCGGACCGGTCTGCGCGTATGCCTTGATTTCGCTCTGCGCGGCGGGGTGGCACACCCCTGCCGCGCTCCGCCAGCTTGAAACTTTCGGTGGGGAGGGATGGGCGGAGTCGACGAAACCCTCGTTCTCGGATCCGGAACGGCCGCTTGTTGCCCTATTGGCCCGCGTGCGGGACCGCAGATGAGCGTTGCTTAGGGCTCTTCATAGAGGACGTAGTTCGCGAACTGGCCTGCGAAGCACTCGCCATAGGTGCCCAGACCGTCGAGCACCCAGGCCTTTCCTTGCGGCGTGAAGCCGACTTGGAAGCCGAAGTTGCTTGGCGTCAGCGGGATCGCTTCGCGCCAGGCAGCGCCGTCGCGCAATCGCAGGAAAGAAGCGCTGCCGTTGGCGGCCACCGCCAGCCGCGCGCCGTCGGCAGACGCGGCGGCGGTGATGTCGTGGAGTCCAGCGGTCTGGGGCCAGGTCGCGAGCACCACCGGGGCCTGCCAGCCGGCTGCGGTGCGCTCGATGAGCTTGAGCGAATCGAGCTTCTGCGGGGCGTCGTAGAGATCGTAGAGGACGAGCACGCTGTCGGGCGCCGGCGTGAGGAAGGCAACCGATCGGTTGCCTAGGGCGACGCCTGGGATGTCCTGGGCGTACCAGCCGTCGGCACCGCGCACCACCAGTTGCATCGCCGTGGAGGAAGCGCCGATGAAGGCCGGCGTGCCGTCGGGTCGCACGGCGATCGGCGACGAGTACCAGAGAATCACCTTGCCCTCGGTGGGGCTGACCGTCTCGACGACCCAGCTCCCCGACGAGTTGGTCGCGTACTGCGGCGGAGGCGTCTGCGGGCCCGTGCCCACGGCGCTGTAGAGCGCGTGCAGGGCGCCGGCCCCGTCGATCGCC
>Ga0137396_10001360_pt1 | contig 12770 bp, 8 predicted proteins | sample czc16metaG_FD_108284 | JGI IMG/M metagenome (GOLD analysis project Ga0137396, IMG submission 108284) | Vadose zone soil microbial communities from Angelo Coast Range Reserve, California, USA - czcobulk3.16 metaG | ecosystem: Environmental > Terrestrial > Soil > Vadose zone | place: USA...
CGCGGCGAAAGCGTTGCTCGATTCGGCCGGCATCATTGACCGGACCGGGGATGGGTTCCGCGAGTACTCCGACGGCAGTCCGATCAAGACGACCATCTTGACGCCCCCGAAGGATTATGACCCGGTTCGGGCCGACGCGGGGATCATGATTTCGAACAATTTGAAGTCCATCGGGCTGAACATCGATGCCGCGCCGACGAGCTTCGACACGATCGTGGCCAAGGCGTTTACCCAGGTCGACTTCGACATCTACATCCTCGGATTCTTGCTGACGGGTACCCCAGAGACCTATCTGACGGACTTCTTCCACAGCAAGAACGATGTGGCGATCAACCCCGGCGGCTCGAATTCCGCGGGGTTGCATGACCCCGCCACGGACGCCCTCCTGGACAAGATGGAAATCACCCTCGATGACAACGCACGGACCAAGATCGTGCAGGACGTCGAGTCGCGGGTGAACTCGCTGATCCCCTGGAACATCCTGTACTACCGGAAGAACCTGAACGCCTACCGCAACGACCGGTGGGTCGGATGGGTCAACACCCCGCCGCAGCTGTACAACTTCTGGTCTTTGGTCAAGCTCCGTAACCCGGGATCCGTGACGCCCCCGCCGAGCACGGGCGTCTTCTCGGTGGCGCTCACCGCCCCTGAGCGAGCCCTGTTCGGCCGGACCATCAAGTTTGACGTCTTCGTTTCAGGGAACTTCGCTCCGGTGTCCGGAGCATCCGTGTGGTTGAACAGCTCATTCGGTGGGCTTGCGGCCACGGGGAGCACGGACACAATGGGACACGTGGCGTTCACGTGGACGGTTCCCTTGATCCAGGGTCAACTCGTCCTCTCCGCAGTGGCGGGGAAGGGAGGCGCGCAGGCGAGCACGTTGAAGGTGATGACGCTCGCCGTCGGGCCGCCCGCCCCGATTGCGACCCTGAATTTGTCGACCACGAAGCCAATCGTTCTCATCGGCGGTTCGACAACGCTCACAGCGACCCTGGTTGACGGAACCGGCGCGGCGCTGGCGGGCGTGACGGTCAGCCTCGATAAGAAAGTCACACTCGGGACCATCGGACCCGCTTCCGCGGGTTCCGACGTAACGAATTCCGCCGGAAAGGCGACCTTCACGTACACGGCACCGGCCACCGCAGGGGCCTTTGCGAACCAACATTTCGCGGACCTCGTCAAGGCGTTCGTGAACGTCTCGAACAAAGTCGCTGCGGACACGCAATATGCGTCGATGGTCCTCTTCGTCTCGAACAGCAACGTACCCGACTGGCGGATTGTCACCGTGCAAGGGTCACCCGACCTCAATCTGAACACAAGCCTGGGGTCCGACTCTACAATCCTGAGCGTTAAGGTCACGGACTTCGCCGGCGCGGCCCTAGCGAACAAGGACGTCGATCCGGTGCTTTCGCGGGATGGCGCGTGGAATGTGAGCGTCGCGCCCACGACCGTCGGTTCGAACAAGACGGGTGCGGGCGGTACGGCTTCGTTCACGATTGCGACGACGGCGTCGGCGCGAGCCGGCCAGAATGCAACGACCGTCCCGGTTCGCTTCCAGATCCGCAACGACGCGTCCCAGGTGAATGATGAGGTCGGCATCCTGCTGTACAGCACAGCGAGCTCGGGTCGATACAGCGCGAAGCTGAACATCACGACTCGCGCGATGCCTGCGCTCAACCCCGCGACCAACGCCACGAACACGGCAAACGTGACGATTCAGGTCAACGACAAGTTGGGATTGCCGGCGGCGGGAGTGCCTGTGATCTTCCAGATCAACTACGGCCCGCTCGGGTTGCCGGCGGAGTTCCCCTGGAACTATGACTACGGCTCGGACTACGGCATACTCAATGCCTCCGCTGCCCCGAAGTACCTTGGAGGAGGCCTGGACCTGAACTCGTTCGGGATCGGTTCGATCGGCGGGAACTTCGCGAGCAATCCCGGCCAGGCGTTCAGCTCGATGGCGTGGGGAGTCGAGAACTTCGTCGAAGACTACCAAGCCGTCGGCGACTTCCCACTGATCGACGCGTGCGATCCAACGGGAAATGCAACGATCCAGAATGGAGTGCTCGAAGCCTTCGGACTCTTGCCGTTGCGGCCTTGGCCGGCCGGGTTCAGGCAGCCGTGGCTCGACTACACGAAGGTCGGAGGCACGTACATCATGAACGTGACGAGCACGACGAACCTTCTGGGCCAGTTTACCGTTCCGCTGAGCGCCTTGCCTCACCGCATGGACAACGGCCTTCAGATCCGGGCGTACGTCGGTCAGAAGCCGGGCACGACGTTCAACATCACGGGCGACGCCTGCAACTTCGTCGCGAAGATCAACAACAACGCCTTTGCGATCGATACGGGCATGGTGATCAGCCGCAGCCCGGTGTTCGCCCTAGGCAGTGCTTGGTTCGACCGGCCCGCGTTCACCTCCCAGGCCGAGACGAACGTGGTGCATGCGAGATTCTACACGAAGGACGGGCCGCTCGCGGATCCTGAGGTGTTCCTGATTCGAGGAGCCGGTTCCGCGGGACGAGTCGTGGGTTCGGACACGACCTTGTCGCGCGTCGGCACGACCTTCGGTACGATCAGCAAGACCAGGTTCCCCAGCCGCTACTCGAATGGCGTTTTGAGCTGGCCGGTACGGGACCAGTACTACCTCCTTCGGGTATTCGACCGAACGACGTGGCCTTGGACCTTCCGCAGTGTGGTCAACGCACCCCTGGGAGCGTCGCAAACGATCTATTTCGCCTTCGTCCCGGCGGACCGGAGGTTCGCCTACGGAGGGCGGGACCAGATGTTTGCTGGAAGCCTTGGGGACTACTGGGTGGCTCCGACCTTCGCGACCTTGATTGCGAAAGTCCCCTTCGAGTTCCGGATCGGCTACTACTTCGTCCCCGGAGGGATCTACGCATCGGCCTCAGTTGACAAGACCCTCGTGCCCGAGCAGGGAACCGCCACGGCGACCGTGACGGTGACGGATCAAAGCGGCAACCCCGTCGTCGGCGCGACGGTCTTCAGCGGTCCGTTCCAGAACGTCACGAACGCCACAGGAAAAGCGTCCTTCACGTTCGGAGTCTCTTCCGGTGCCGTGGAGAACCTCGTGGTCGTCGCCGCGCCATCGGGAGAAATCGCCCGTGCGTGGTATGGGATCATGGCGTCTCCGCCGGTCTTGTCGTACGCGACGCCGAGCGTGACCGCGAAGGCAGCGGGCACGGCTTCGACCATTTCGGTCGTCGTGACAAACCAGGTGCCGGTAGCAGGGACCACAACCGTGTTGCTGACCGTGGGTGGCACCGTCGTCGCCGCGAAGACCATCTCGATCGGTGCGTCGGCCACCCAGACCGTGACCTTCGACTACGTATTCGCGTCGGCGGGCACCTACCAGGTCGGAGTCGGGAATCAGGTTGCTACCGCAACCATTCCTGCGCCAACTCCTGTACCGGTGGACGCCTTGGTCACGTATGGATTGCCGATCGGTCTCCTCGTGGTCGGCTTGGCAGTCGGCTTGGCGTTCAGCATCATCCTGCGCCGGCGCGGGAAGCGCCCGCCGGGATCCGAGGCCGGACAAGGTGGGGGATCGAAGTCGACCGAGGAGGAGCTCGGATCGGACGACAACCTGTAGCGCGAATAGACCGGGGAAACACACTCCCCGGTCTACCTTTCCATTTCCTTCGACGAACGTCCGAATTCTAGAAAACGTTCTTATAGCGCGCACCGAATGAACGCTATTTGGGCGAGGGGGCAACCGTTTGGCCGCACTGGGAAAATACCTGGTAAAACGGGGAGTCCAGGGGATCATCACTCTCCTTGTCGTCACAGTAATTATCTTCTTCCTTTTCGATCTGATGCCCGGCACGCCGATCGACCGTTTTCGGTCGGATCCCACCTTTGATCGCGCCCGCTTGGAGCAGCTCAATCAGACGTTCGGGATCAATGATCCGTACTTCGTCCGGATGGGAAAATTCGTTTGGAACATGTTCAGCCTGGACTTCGGCGATTCGTTCGTGGAAGGCAGGCCGGTCCAAGATGTGATAGGCGCAGCCCTGCCGCGAACCATGTTCCTGTTCGGTGGCGCGGTCATCATCGAGTACATCGTGGGTGTGATCATCGGTACCTTCATCGCGTGGCGTCGAGGTCGATTCAGTGAGGGCGGTGTCATCGTCAGCAGCCTCTTCTTCTACAACATGCCTTCGTTCTGGATTGGTCTCATCCTCCTCTGGTTGTTCGCGTTCAATCTCGACTGGTTCCCGCTGCGGGGGTTCAGCGATCCTGCATGGACGGCAGCCCATGTGTCCTGGGTTGCCGGACGTGGTCCGAATGATTTGTTGTTTCAGATTGCGGACCTGGTGACGCACGCCGCCCTCCCGATGCTCGCCCTCGTCCTGATCTCCGCGGCCGGGACGATCTTGCTGATGCAAACCTCCATGCTCGAGGTCATGGGAGAGGACTTCATCCTCACCGCGCGGGCGAAGGGCGTCTCTGAGCGGATCGTTCGTCGCCGCCACGCCGCACGCAACGCGTACTTGCCCGTCGTCACGTCCCTCACGATCAGTCTGGCCTTCATCGTCGGAGGGGCAATCATCCTGGAAAGCATCTTCTCCTATTTCGGATTAGGATACTATTTCCTGAAGGCGATTTTTAACCAAGACCAATTCCTCGCGGGGGCTCTGCTTTGGATCATCGCCGTCCTCGTCATTTTCGGGAACATCGTCGCCGATGTTCTGTACGGAGTTCTCGATCCTCGTGTCCGTATCTGATGAGCCGAAGCCCTCCGTGAAGCTCGACGCGATACGCGTCCTAAAGGTGTTCAAGCGCGTCCTGCAGCGTTCGTACGCCTTGTTCCGGGGCAGCCGACTCGGTTTGGCAGGCCTGACGATTGTGCTCATTTTCGCAATGATCGGAATCCTTGCACCGATCATCTCGCCCTATCCCCGTTCCTTCGAGGCTCCCGATTCGGACCGATTCACCATCTCCACATATACCCAAAATCTGACGCTCCGTGGGCTGAACTATTCGGCGCCGGTCATGGAACCCACGACTCCCTTGCACAGCGATCGGCTCGGCGGAATGTGGCTTATCAACTACGCTCGGGAAGGCTACGTCTTCATGGATTTCACGAGACACGTCCTGGAGTCCAACGAATCTCCCTTCCAGTTCGGTAACCGGTCCATCCAATTCCATGTCAGCGACCTTCCCTTGACGCCCCAACCGGCCGCGCCGTTGCGGGCGCTCTATTCCATCATCCCGGCGTTGGACTCGGTCAAGTCCACGGGCCCGCGAAGAGAGAATGGGGCGATCGCCTTCTTTGCGCAACGGGATTTCTACCTGTACGACCCGTTCTTGAAAACGCCCATCTTTTGGTCCAGGCTGAGTTTCGATCCCGTATGGACGGGGGAAGATCCCGCTTCCGCGGGGGATCTCATCACAGAACCGGCCCAGTTCACGATCCGACCTTTCCCCGGTGCTCCGGGCCGCGATGTCGGCCCCTACCGGTACTTCTTTGCGTCGGACGGGAGCCACACGGTCGTCTTCGAGACGGTGTTCGTTCACACGAGTGCACCGGTGCAGCCGGGAGCGGTGTATCCGGGCGTGCCGGGCGGCCAGGCCGTCCTGTACGTCAACGATACCCTGTCTGCGCCGCCCTTCGTGTATTACAACAAGGACACCGGCGCACTGAATTCGAGCACCAACTATCGGACGGGACTGGGGCAAGCCATCCTTCTTCCCCTGGCCAACGGGACCCTTCGGGTCCACAACGTTGATGGCAGCCTCGTAGGGTGGGTTCCCATTCGCTTGGGCGGGCAGCCAGCCACCGTCGACGGGACGATCGGTTTCACGCGGTCCACATCCATCGACACCATGAAAGTGTATCTGCCAGTCCACTCGTCGTCCGCCGCGGGCATCGCAGTCTTCGATCTGGCTTCCATGAAGATCGTGCGCGAATTCTCGGTACCGAATCCCACCTGGGAACCCGCCGGGATCCCGACAAGCTACCGTACCCGAGCGACCTACCTCGGCTTGTACGACCCGACCGACGGACCCGAGGGTACGACCCACATGATCCGAATCAACGAGACGGCGGCCGAGACGACGCAGTTCCGCACGGATTTCCCGGGCCGGGTGCGGTGGTTCTACGAGGTGGAAGAGCGCTCCAAGGTGTTCGTCTTCCCTGCGCACGGCGGGATTTTCATGCTTCCCACCACCTTCGGATCGGGTGTCCATGTAGCAGCGGAGCCCTTCGCGATCCTTCCGCCCTCCACGGTGAGCCTGTTCCGATACGCCGGGGCGCTGGGGGGGACCCTCTACGGGACGGCCCTGATTCCCCAGGAATTGTACGGCGTATGGACGGACGGGCCGGCGGGCAAAACGTCCCTGTTTCAACTCCTCGGAACCGTCCGGACGCCGCTGCCTCCCGGGACGTATCCTTCCGGCAACCGCTATCTCCTTGGGACGGATTTCCGGGGAGCCGACATCTTGACCCAGCTGTTTTACGGGACCCAGGTTGCTTTCATCGTCGGCGGGCTGGCAGCCGTCTTCGCCGTCGGCCTCGGAACCCTCGTGGGACTGATCGCCGGTTTCTTCGGCAAGCTCGTGGACAGCCTCCTGATGCGCACGACGGACATCTTCCTCGTCCTTCCCTTCCTGCCCATCGTGCTGATCTTGGCGTCGATCCTTCGCCCGAGCATCTGGGTGATCATCCTGGTCCTCGGCATCATCACATGGCCCGGGATTGCACGGGTGATTCGATCGCAGGTCCTCACCCTGAAGGAGCGGCCGTTCGTCGATGCGGCCCGAGTCTCCGGAGCCTCGGATTTGCGGCTGATTTTCTTTCAGATCGCTCCAAATGTCCTGCCATTCAGTTTTCTGTACATGAGCCTCACCGTCGCGGGAGCGATCATTACGGAGGCCGCTCTCAGTTTCTTGGGCCTGGGCGACCCCAGCGTGATTTCGTGGGGCGGGATCCTTTCTCAGGTCCTCACCTTCGGAGGGGCTTTGACCGCTTGGTGGTGGCTCGTTCCTCCGGGCCTCGCGATCACCCTGCTGTCCCTTGGTTTCTACCTGCTTGGCCGTGGCTTCGACGAGATCATCAACCCGCGTCTCCGAAGGCGATAACGTGCCGTTGCTTTCGGTGCGCAACCTGCGGACCTACTTTCGAGTGCGACAGGGCTGGGTCAAGGCGGTCGACAATGTCAATCTCGATGTGGACGCCGGTGAAACCGTCGGGCTGGTCGGCGAGTCCGGCTGCGGTAAGACAACGCTTGCGTATTCGATCACCCAACTCCTTCCGTCCAATGCGTACATATTCGGAGGGCAGATCCTCTTCGGATCGAATCGGCGCGTTGAACGGTACCGACCCGGGTATTGGAAACTCGCCTCCGAGAAAATTTCGAACGATCTCCACGCGGCTCGGGAGCAGCTCAGTCAACTGAGGTCGGCCGAGGCGGCCTCCAACAGCGCGAAGCGGATCGAGGAACTCGAGAAGGAGATCGAAACACTAGGAACGCCCCTCTCCTCGACCTACCGGCGGTACTTGAAGGACGAGATCGCGGCCTTTCGGAAGACGGTCGACGAGCTTTCCTCTCGCGTCGAACTCTCCGGCGATCCGACCGTCCAGGAACGGCTTCGGGAAGCGAAGGATCGACTCGCCGCGGCATCCCAGGAGGGAGATCTCGTCGATATCGTTCGCCGATCGGATGGGCGCCTCCGCGAGTACCACCCGAAGCTGAACGCGATACGTTGGAAACAGATCTCGATTGTGTTTCAGGGCGCCATGAACGCTCTCAATCCTGTCTATACCGTCGGGGATCAGATCATCGAAGCGATCAAGGCGCACGAGGATGTGACACCCGACTCCGCGCGGAAGCGGGTGGAAGACCTATATCGGCTCGTAGGAGTCCCGGTCGATCGAATCGACAACTATCCTCACGAGTACAGCGGAGGCATGAAGCAGCGCGCGATGATTGCGATGGCCTTGGCCCTCGACCCCAAGCTCGTGATCATGGATGAGCCGACCACGGCGCTCGACGTGATTACCGCGGCCAAGATCATGGACGAAGTGCTTCGCCTCCAGAAGGCATTGCGGATGACGATCATCATCATCTCTCACGACGTTTCTGTCGTGGCAAAAGTGGCAGATCGAATTGCCGTCATGTATGCGGGCCAGATCGTCGAAGAAAGCGACGTCGAAAAGGTGTTTAACCGCACGCTTCATCCATACACCGAAGGCTTGCTGAACGCCTTCCCGAGCATCACCGGCGAGAAAAAGAGGCTCGAGGCGATTCCCGGTAGCCCCCCCAGCCTCTTGACGCCGCCGTCCGGCTGCCGTTTTCATCCTCGATGCAAATACGCGAAGGAGATCTGCACAACGGACGCGCCAGCGTATGCTATCCCCGAGCCGCAGCATCGCGCCTTGTGTCACTTTTCCAAAGACTTTTTCGACCAGGGGGGTCTCGGCCGATGACCGAGGTCGAAGGTTTCGAGCCGGGCCGCGCAGACCGAGCGGTTCTTCGGATTCGGGATTTGAAGAAGTACTTCGAATTGAAACGAGGGTTGATCCAGTCATTGCGCGGCGACGGGATCTACGTCCACGCCGTGGACGGGGTCAGTTTTGATTTGCATCCGGGCGAAATCCTCGGCCTGGTGGGGGAATCCGGTTGCGGAAAGACGACGACGGGTCGCCTCATTGCTCGACTCGAGGATCCGACTGAGGGACAGATCGATTTCGAGGGGGTTGACATCGCCTCGCTACAGGGCCGCGCCCTCTTCCAATTCCGAAAGGATTTGCAAATGATTTTTCAGGATCCGTACGAATCCTTGAATCCGCGATACAACGTGTTCCGGACCGTCGCGGAACCCATCGTGATCCATCGTATCGGGTCGTCGAAGGAGGAACGGGCGGAGATGGTCGTACAGGCCCTCGAAGACGCGGGCCTCCGACCCGGCCAGGATTTCATGGAACGGTTTCCCCACGAACTGTCCGGGGGTCAAAGGCAACGAGTCGCGATTGCCCGGGCGATCGTGTTGCACCCGAAAATCATCGTGGCGGACGAACCCGTGAGCATGCTCGACGTGTCCATCCGCGCCGGGGTGATGAACCTGATGCTCGATCTCCGCGACAAGTACCAAAACCCGTACGTCTTCATTACCCACGATATCGCCGTGGCGCGGTACATGTCGGACCGAATCGCGGTCATGTATCTCGGCAGGGTGGTCGAGACCGGATTGACCGAAGGCATCATCCTCCGCCCGACGCATCCCTATACCCGGGCCCTCCTCGCGGCCGTGCCGGTGCCGGACCCGGCCCACGTCTACACTCAGGTGCCGATCAAGGGGGAGCTTCCGAGTCCGATCGACCTGCCGAGCGGATGTCGGTTCCGGACTCGATGCTTGTTTGCGAAGGACATCTGCGCGACGACCGCCCCACCGAACATCGAGATTGAACCGGGTCATTTTGCCGAATGTCACTTTGCCCACGACATTTTTGAGGGGAAGCTGGTGGAGCCTGCCCTCCCCATCGCGGCCCTGGAGGCCGTTGTCCCGTTTGTGAGCGAGACATGACAGAACGCTCGAATCCTTTCGGTCCGCACAATCGGTCGGACCGGCCCGTATGGCTTTTCGCCGCCGCAATCACAACGGTGCTCATCGCCCTCGCAATCGGTTCTGCGCTCACCTATGGATCCGTCGTCGTCGCCCAGGCGACGGTCTCCATTAGTTCAGTGACCACCTTGACGTTGCAGGGCACCAACCCGAACGGAACACTGACCGCCGACGGGTCTTTCACAGCCACGCTTTCCCTCACGGTCGACAATCCGAGTTCACGGGTTCTGCGGCTGCAACTTCTTGCCTTCAGCGGTTGGGTCGAGGATGGTCCGGCCTCGGTCGGTCTGAACGAGACGAGGCGACTCCAAGACGATCGGCTTCTGGCGGGAACCGGCACTCGGTATTTTTGCCGCGTCTTTGGAGAGTCTCGCGAGGTCGCGGGAAGCGTCGTCCCGCCTGCGAGCGCGGTTGCGTTCGTCTTCCCATACACCTTGACCCGCGTCGTGAACGCGAATCGTTTCGATGCGGTGCGAAACATCACACAATACTGGGCATCTACCGCCGGCAGTGCGACCGCGGGAACTTGGATTCGCTGGGTTCGGGTCCATCTTGTCATCGAGGGGGTCCCGGTTGCATCCTCCCCGACCGCCGCTCCCCACATCACGACGATTGGCACGATCGAGCGTATGGATGGCGTCAACCTTGCGAGTTGACCTCAGCGACCGTGCCGCCCGTCTCGTTCGGGTGGCGCTCCTCAGTGGTTTCCTCGGCCTTGCGGTCGGATACACCGCATTCACCTCGATCTTCCCGAACGTGACTCTGCCGGCCTCGGAGGAACCGTCCCTCGTCTTGATTCTCGGCGTCCTGGTGGCTTCCGGCCTCTTGGCCGGCTTGATGACGGAGGACGTCCGGATGGGTGTGATCCAAGTCTTCCTTTCGATTCCTCTCGGGCTGATAATTGCGTTTGCATTGGCGCTCTCGCCTGTATTGACGGGATTCCTCGTCGTCCAGGCGGATGACATCTTTTCGTTCGTCACCCGACTCGGCCTTCCGATCTATCTCATTGCCCTTCCGATTTACATCATAACGGTCCTGGTGGGCATGCTCCTTCGCGAGCGGTTCGGCCTGCGCTCCCGATCGTATTTTTCGGCGAGCTCCACCGAGCGACGCAAGTGATTTAACGCGTCATCCCTTCGTGAACGCGATGTTCATCGCGATCACCGGGACCCCGGGAACGGGGAAGTCTTCCGCGTGCGACGTTCTCGCGAAGCGCGGGTATGCGATCGTCGACCTGGACGAGGTCGCACGTAGGGAGGGACTGATCGTCGGCCGAGACGAGGCTCGGGAGACCGACGAGGTCGACTTGGACGCCCTACGAGAGGTGCTGCACGTCCGCGCAAAGGTCGCCTTCCTCAAGGGCCATTACAGTCACCGGATGGACGTGAACCTCGCAGTGGTCCTGCGATGCCGGCCGTCCGTCCTGCGGACGCGACTCGAGGCGCGGGGATGGTCTGCCGCGAAGGTCCGCGAGAACGTGGAGGCGGAGGCCATCGACGTGATCCTTCAGGAGGCTGCGGGTCGCCTTCCCTTCGTCTTCGAGGTCGACACGAGCGGGGCGACGCCGAACGAGACGGCCGAGACGATCCTCGCGATCTTGCAGGGCAAGACGGAAGGCCACGAACCCGGTTCGGTCGATTGGACCTCCGAGGTGCTGTCATGGTACTAGATCGGTATCGCCTGGCCGCGGACCGGTTCCTCGTCCCAGTGGCCTCTCGGATGTTGCACGTCAATCCGAACGCGGTTTCGTGGACCGCGTTCCTTGCCTCGGTTGGCGCAGGGATTTCCTTCTTCCTCGGAGGCGGTTGGTTCCTTGGCCTCGCCCTCTTCCTGCTCCTCGTCAACTCCTATCTAGACGCTCTCGACGGGAAGATCGCGAGACTGGCCGGCAGGGCGTCCGCTCGCGGCGACTTCCTCGACCATGTGTTTGACCGATATGCGGACGTCTTCATGCTTGGCGGGATTGCGCTCAACGCGGCGTACTGCCATCTCACCGTCGGGACGCTCGCTATCATCGGTGTGCTACTGACGTCCTACATGGGAACCCAGGCGCAGGCCGTCGGCCAGGCCCGGGTGTATGGTGGCATCCTGGGCCGGGCGGACCGGCTCGTGCTCCTGTTCGTCGGAGGGTTGATCCAATTGGCCGTCGCGCCCTCGGGCGGCGCGCTGCTCGGCGTAGATGGTCTCGCCTTCGGCCCGTTGGAATGGTTCATGGTGCTCTTCGCGGTCCTCGGCAATGTGACCGCCATCCAGCGAGCCGTGAAGATTTGGCGCGGCTTCTCCCGCTAGGTCGCCGTCGACGCGCTCTCGCCTCGAGGTCGACGTTCGCGGCCCTTGATCCGGTAGTACGACAGCGGGTGCTTGATCGTCAGGCAGATCCGGTCGGGACCTGGGCACAGTCCGTACGACTTCATCGTCGAGCATTCGGGCGGTGTGTACTCCGTCGGGCTCGAGGTCCCGGTGATGTGTTCGATTTGGTACTTCGTCACGTCTGCGGCGAAGTCGGGGACGTCTCCGAAGACCCGATAGATCTCTTCGTTCGATAGGCCAATATGATGGAGGAACGCGACGATTGCGAAACGACCCATGTGAGGCACATTCTCGTGGTTCTGGATCTGCGCGAGGAGGTTGTACATACACGGCGGGAAGCGGGTGATGCTAACCTTGCCAATGTCCTGCGCCTTGAAGGTCGCCTTCTTCGCCTCGAGCAGGTTCCGGATCTCGCGGAGGTCGGACCCGAAGGTCTCCAGGATCTCGTCGTTCACGGGCAGGGGGAGTCCCTGCTCGATGTGTCGCTGGATCGCATTGCGCAGGAGGCGGAGCGCCTTCTCGCGGCGCAGGTGCACGTAGCCGCGGTCCACCGGTTGGTTGATGAGCTTCCATGGGGCGTCCCGCATCGTGCTCGTACACCGCAGAAAGTCCGAGAAATACATTCGGAACCCTCCGTCCTCGCGGCGCAGATCGACCGGCAGCTGGGCCGCGATGTGGAGGATCGTATCGTCCGAGTCTGCTTCGAGGAGTCCTTCGGCGGCGATGGCCTCGCGCAGAGCGAAGCGACGGATCAGGTAGGTGTCCCCGAGGGCTGAGACGAGGATGCGCGCGACCGGATAGGCGAGGAGCTGGGACAGCTGGTCCCCGGCATCGATGGCGACGCGCACGGCGTCGGCGCCCTTCTCCAGGGCCTC
>Ga0137396_10001362_pt1 | contig 12769 bp, 8 predicted proteins | sample czc16metaG_FD_108284 | JGI IMG/M metagenome (GOLD analysis project Ga0137396, IMG submission 108284) | Vadose zone soil microbial communities from Angelo Coast Range Reserve, California, USA - czcobulk3.16 metaG | ecosystem: Environmental > Terrestrial > Soil > Vadose zone | place: USA...
GTCGGCGGGCCGCCACAATTTGGGCAGTTCAAGGCGACCGGCCCTTGCTGACCCGCGGGCACCATCGGCTGCTGAATCGGAGGCGGAGGCGGAATCGTCCGGCGAGCGGCGCCTTGCACGAAGAAGATGATCGCGATGATGACGACGAAGATCACGGGCACGCAAAAGAAGGCGGCACCGGAAAACACGAGGGGACCTCCCATGAAGAAGAGCATGATAGCTGCGAAAACCGCGAGGAGGATGACGACGAGGACGACTCCGACCAACGCGGCCTGGGGGGGACGTGCCGGTCCGGTCGCCCGATACGAGCCCAGAGGCGGAGGCTGCATCGGCGGCTGCGGCTGGGCCACGTTTCCGGATTGAGAGGTCCTTAGATGAATGCTCCGGGGGTGCGCCCGCTCAGGCCTTCAGTTCCTTCAGAGTTGCGGGCAGCAGTTTGAGGACGTCCGCGACGAACCCCACGTGCGCGATTTCGAAAATCGGCGCGGTCGGGTCCGTGTTGATCGCGACGATGAGACCCGCGTCTTTCATCCCCGCGACGTGCTGCATGGCCCCGCTGATCCCGCAAGCGACGTAGAGCTTCGGGCGGACCGTCTTCCCGCTCTGGCCGACCTGGCGCGTTTTCGGAAGCCAGTCCATGTCCGTGAGAGGCCTGGAGGCGCCCACGACGCCTCCGATCGCCTTCGCGAACTCTTCGACGAGAGCCAGATTCTCTTTCTTCTGGATCCCCCGTCCCGCGGACACGATGATGTCCGCCCCGGACAAGTCGATGTCGTTGACCTGCGGTCGCTCCAATCGAAGGAATCTCTCGCGAATCGCCGACGCATCCAGTGTCATCGGCACATCCGTCACTGTCATCATGCCTCGGGCGGGGCCCATCGGCTTCTCGGCTCCCGGACGCATTGTGACGACGATCGGTCGTGTTGAGCGGATTTCGACCTGTGCCTGGACTTTCTCGTTCAACAGTCGGCGCGTGGCCACGAGCCGATCTCCCTCGACGTCCAACGCGAGACAGTTCGTCACGAGCGGCAGGTCCATGGCCCCCGCAAGCGCGGGCGCGAAATCGTAGCCCTGCGACGTGTGCGCCACGAGGATGACGCGCGGGGCGGTCGATTCCACGATTCCTCGGACGGCCTGGACGTACCCGTCCCCGGTGTACTCAGCCAAGGCTGGGTGGTCGACCAAGAGGACGTCAAGCGCATATCCGGCGAGGTGATGCGCGAGTTCTCGCACGCCGCTCCCGAGGACCACAATCCGCGCGTCGCGTTCGTCCCCACCGAACGCGGCGGCGAGGCGCTTTCCCGCAGTGATGAGCTCCGGGGTGGAGGGCGCCACACGCCCTTCGAGATGTTCCGCGATGAGGAGGACTCTACCCGCCACCGGATCACCTCCGCACGAAGCCCTTGTCCCGCAGCATCTGGGCCAGTCGCTTCGCCTGCTCGTCCACGGATCCCGTGATCATCTCCGCGTGGCCCTTCGCGGCGGGAGGCGAGAGTCCCCGGACCGCGAACGAATATGGGAGGGCGACCGCGTCCCATCCACCGAGTCCAAGGGCCGCGGGTCCGAGTTCCTTGATCGGCTGCCGCGCTGCTTTCATGATGGCGGGCAGGGGCGCATATCGCGGCGTGTTCGCGCCGAATTGGATCGTGAGAAGCGCCGGGAGCGGGAGCGAGTAGACGCGCTGGAGCCCGCCCTCGAGCTCGCATGTGGCTTCCAGCTGACGTTCTTGGACGATGACGCGAGTGACGACACTCGCATGAGGTAGTCCGAGGAGGCCTGCCAAGAGACCCCCGGTCGCCGAGTTCACCTGATCGTCCGATTGAACGCCAGTCAGGACCAGATCGTGGGGCAACGTTCGGACCGCGGCCGCAAGCAGTCGCGCGTTCTTGCCCACATCGAACGCCGCGGGATCGTCATATGCGACCCGGACCGCTTCGTCCGCGCCCTTCGCGAGCGCCTCTCGCAGCATCTGTTCCGTACGCTTCGGACCGAGCGTGAGGGCGACGACACGACCTCCCTGTTTCTCCTTGATTCGGACGGCCTCCTCTAGGGCGTATTCGTCCGCACCGTTCAGTTTGTAGTTCAGCGCGTCCCTCCGGATGTCCTTCCCATCCGGCGCGATCTGGAACTGCAGGTCCGGGTTCGGAATCTGTTTGAGGCACACGACGACGTTGAGGGCCACGACGGACGCGAGGAGGAAACGGACGCTATTTCAAACTTCCCAACGGATATGGAAAGACGATTTTATTCGACTGACGAATACCCGGTCGAACACGAACTCCCGCTGCGGAGGGACGAAGCACTACGCCGGATGCCTTCTTCGCGGCCGTAGCGGCGATCGGTCTCTCGCGACTACGGGAAGATGCCCCGCCACTTGTACGCCTCGACGACGCGGTTGATCGCGACCATGTACGCGGCCTGGCGCGTATCGACCTTCTTCGCTTCTCGCATGTCCCACACGCGGTTGAAGGCACCCATCATGACGCCCTCGAGTTTCTGGTCCACTTCGGATTTCGTCCAGAAGAACTCGGAGAGGTTCTGCACCCACTCGAAGTAGGAGACGGTCACGCCGCCTCCGTTTGCGAGGATGTCCGGGATTAGCAGGATCCCACGCTTGTGGAAAATGTCGTCCGCTTCCGGGGTCGTTGGCCCGTTCGCGCCCTCGCCGATGATCTTCGCCTTCACCCGCGGGGCATTCTCCGACGTGAGGACGCCTTCCAGGGCGCACGGCGCGAGGATGTCCACCTCGAGCTCCAGGACCTCCTCGTTCGAGACCGGCTTCGTCCCGGGGAACCCGACCACGGACCCGGTTTTCTCCTTGAACGCGAGGACCTCCTTCGGGTCGAACCCTTTCTCGCTGAAGATGCCGCCCTTCGAATCGGTCACCGCGACGATCTTCGAGCCTTGCTCGTCGTGCATCAGGCGGGCGAAGTGCATGCCGACGTTCCCGAACCCTTGGACCGCGACGGTCGCTCCCTTGAGGGTCAGTTTGATTTTCTTCGCGGCTTCGCGGACCGCATACATCAGGCCGCGGGACGTCGCCTCGTCCCGGCCGAGCGACCCGCCGATCGCGAGGGGCTTGCCCGTGACTACGCCGGGGACGGCGAAGCCCTTGGCCATCGAGATCGTGTCCATGATCCAGGCCATCGTCTGGCCGTCCGTGTACACGTCGGGCGCGGGGATGTCCTTCTCCGGACCGATGATGATCGAGATCTCGGACGCATACCGACGGGTCATGTGCTCGAGCTCGTCCTTCGACATTTCCTTGGGGTTGCAGATCACCCCGCCCTTCGCGCCGCCGTAGGGGATGCCCATGACCGCACACTTCCAGGTCATCCAGCACGCGAGCGCGCGGACCTCGTCGAGGGAGACGTTCCAGTGATATCGGATGCCGCCCTTGAACGGCCCGACCGCGTCGTTGTATTGGACTCGGTAGCCGGTGAAGACCTTCACCCTCCCGTCGTCCATCTTCACCGGGAAGTGCACCGTGAGCTCCCGGCGCGGATTCTTCAGGATCTCCAGCATGCCGGCGTCCAGGTTCAACTTCTTGCCGGCACGGTCGATCTGGGTTCTGGCAATCTCAAACGGATTCAGCGTCTCCTTGGGCTTCGACATTCCAACACCTCTCCGAATCTACAAGACCGTCGACGAGGTGCCGCGAGTAGGGACCTTCGCCCTTAAAGCTTGCGTCCTAATTTTCCCAGAGATGCCGGACTCTGGGGGCGGTGGTTCATCGACTCCCCTCTTTCGCGGGAGGACACACGTACTCCTCCGGGCGGACGACGTTCCGCGGCGTCTCCCCGCGGAGAAAGCGGAGCACGTTGTCGACTGCGGCCTCCATCGCCTCCCGGCGCTGCGTCGGGATGGCCCAGGAGATGTGCGGCGTCATCACGACGTTCGGGAGTTCTTGGAACGGCCGGTGGAACGGCCGACCGCGCTTCGAATCCGGGTACGTCCACCAGACATCGAGCGCCGCGCGGAACGCAGGATGGGTCCGAAGGTGGTCGAACAGATCGTCCTCGACGATGAGCTTACCCCGCGCGACGTTCACGAGGACCCCGTCCGGCTTCATGGCTCCGAGGAACGCGCGGTCCACAAGACCGACCGTCTCGCGGGTAAGCGGCAATGTGAGGACCACGAAGTCCGCGGCCGGGAGGAAGTGGGGCACGTCCGCAAGGCTGCCGGTCTCATCCGCGACTGAATCGGGCTTCGATGAACGTGAGATCCCGATCAATTGCATCTCGAAGGCCTTGCAGCGACGAGCGACCTCCATGCCGACCCCGCCCAGGCCGAGGATCAGGGCCGTGGACCCGACGAGACCTTTGTTCATCACGTCCTGATCGAAGATCCCGCGGCGGATCTCGTCGGTCCGCGCGGGGACGTCCTTCGCGGCCGCGAGGAGGAGGGCCATCGCGTGCTCCGCGACGGACACGTTGTATGCGCCCGCGTTCCCACACACGATCGCACTCCGCGGGAGCCGATCGAACGGCATGTGGTCCACGCCCGCGACGAGGACCTGGATCATCCGGAGGCGGGGAGCCCGCGATGCCAGGTCGGGAGGCAGCTCCGCGCCGAAGCCCGTACAGACGAGGACCTCCGCGGATTCCCACGCGGCCGCACGCTGGGACGAAGGAACGTCTTCTAGGATCACCGGATCGAATGCGCCCGGGGCCTTCGCCGCGACGACGGCCCGTCGCTCTGGGTCCATCAGGGCGGAGAACAGGACGCGGGCCATGGCCGACCCGACGACACGGAGGGACTTGGCCCTTTCGCCGGTGGCTCGCTCAACACTCCGAATACCCGCAGGCGTGGCACTTCACGCATCCCTCTTCGAACACGAGGGACTTGCCGCACTCCGGGCACTCGGGGTTCAGGCCTTTCCGCAGCAGTTCGGCTGCATCGCGGGACTCCTTCTCCAGCTCGACGTCCGTCTCGACCGCACCGCCGTTTTCGTCGAAGGTCTCGACGGGAGGCTGCACGCCGGTCTTCTGCATCCCGATGTGCCGCTTGACCGCCTTCGCAATCGCATCGGGGATCGAGTAGACGCGCTCGCCGTGGTCCACCGCGATCCGCGGGCTGCGGATGCCTTCGAGCTGATCGATGATCTCGTCGACCGGGACGCCGGACCGAAGGCAAAGGGAGACGAGCCGGGCGATCCCTTCCGTGAAGGATGCCGTGTATCCGCCGCCGCGGCCGATCTGGGCGAAGACCTCGAACAGGCCCTTCTCGTCCTCGTTGACGGTCACGTACAGCGCGCCGTATCCGGTGAGGATCTTCTGCGTGCGGCCGGTGATCACGTCGGGCCGGGGCCTCGGGCGCAGGACCGCGGGCTCCGCGGGAACCTCGACGTGGACTTCTTTCGGTTTGTCCGCCTCGGCGACGCCGATGTTCAGGACCTGGTCCTCCCGCGAGCCGTCGCGGTAAACGGTGATGCCTTTGCAGTGCAAGTCGAATGCGAGCAGGTAGGCCTTCTTCACGTCTTCCACGGTCGCCTCTCGTGGCATGTTGATCGTCTTCGAGACCGCGGCGTCACACCAGTCCTGGAACGCGGCCTGCATCCGAACGTGCCACTCCGATGGAACATCGTGGGCCGTCGCGAAGACCCGCTGCCACTTCTCCGGCACGTCGGTCAGGCCGCGCGGCGATCCGTGGTTGTCGAGGATCTTCTGCACGAGATCCTCACGCCAAAATCCTTCGCGCTTCGCGACTTCCTCGAAGTAGTCGAGGAAATATGGGAGCTCCTCGCCGTCCATCACGCGCTTGTACCAGATCAGGCTGAACTCCGGCTCGCAGCCGCCGGACGTGTCCGCGATCATCGAGAGGGTGCCGGTCGGTGCGACCGTGGTGACGTAAGAGTTGCGAAGCCGCAGGCCCTTCTCTTGGTGACGGCTCCCCTCCCAGGCGGGATAGACACCGCGCTCATCCGCAAGCTTCGCGCTCTCATCATGTCCAATCTCCTGAATAAATTTCATGATCTTGGCGCCCCATTCAATCCCTTCCTTCGAATCGTACGGGACCTCGAGCATGAACAGCATCCGCGCGAAGCCCATGACCCCGAGGCCTATCTTCCGCGTGGCGTAGGTCATCTCTTCAATTTGCTTGACCGGGTACGCATTCATGTCGATGACGTCATCGAGCATGCGCGTCGTCGCCCGGATTGTCCCCTCGAGTTTCTCCCAGTCAACATCCCAGCGGCCCGCGCCATTGCGTTTCATGTGCCGCGCGAGATCGATGGACCCAAGGTTGCATGACTCGTACGGCAAGAGCGGTTGTTCTCCGCAATTTCGTATCACGATTCCGTTCCCGGTGCATGAATGGGACTGCGACTCTGTGAAATCAAATACGTCCCGTTCTCCAACGTATTCCCGAGAAACGAGTGGGTCCGTGAAATCGGATGGTCGATGACGAGATGCGCGGAGCCCCGAGAGACGAGCCTGCTTTTCATCCAGGAATGCGACACGGTCTTGGAAACGAGACCTTCCCTCACCGTAAATCGCCAATTCGAATAGAATGCCATCGGATCCATATTCCCGGCGAATACCGGACTTCGCAGTGTAGCGGAAGCCGGACGAACGCGGGCTCCGACTTCGATTCAGTATCCTCGAGCGAATGCCGAAATTGAGCAAGAGCAGCTGGACACCCTTCAGGAGACGTTCGCTCTTGGATGTGAGGGCCACCCAAACTCCGCTGGGATCCGGGTGTCGTCGGACCGTCCCATCAGCAGTAAACAGCGCCTGCAGAAATCCAACAATCGCCTCGCGGGGCGCAGCGAAAATCGCGCGGGGGACTTCCTTCGCCTCGGCGCCTACGGACTTCACGCCAAGCCGCTCGAAAAATTCGACGAAGTAGCGGGAATGGTACGAGAGATGATACACCCCGTTTGCCCGCTTGACCCCGCGAATGTTACGTCCATACCAGCGATTCAGAGTTGGTCTTAGTGTCGCGAACATCGATGCGTCGTTTCTCGCGAACGTGAACCCGACTCGACAGTTCTTGTCGCCCGATCGAAGCCATCCGTCTCCAATGAGCCAACCCAAGACGAGACCGAGTTCGTGGGACCACTCCGTCGGCAGGTCGAGGATGGTCGTCTTTCCGTTCGCGCCGACGTGCAGATTTATCGGGGTGAACGGCAGTCGGCGATCCTGGGAGAAACTTCCCTCCCCTGACTGGATGAGCAATCTGTGGACTCCTAGAACTAGGTCCTCGATTTTCACCCAACCAGAGGTCGTCAGCACCTTGTGATCCGCAGTCGCCGTGATTTCGAATCCGGATTTCGTTGCGATGCGCCAAACCGGTCTCACGCCGGTTCGCCATGCGGCCACCATGGCCCCAAGCCGCGTACCGCGCTCCGCCTCGTCGCGGCTCGCGAGCAACATGCCGTTCGATTCCATGACGACCTCAGCAGCCACTCGGCGATCAGTCACGAGAGAAATGCCGCCATTCGGATAACGGTCCGCGAGATCCGCGATCGAAATCAGTCCCTGCTCCGTCGAAACAATCGTGTCACCAGTCACACATGGGTTCGTGGCCTCCATGTCCGCGACATTCGGCGTTGGCTGGCGACGATTGTTCTCGTCGATGAAAAACAGGCCAGGCTCTCCGTTCTTCCATGCCTGAAACGCAATTTTGTCGAGGACCTCGCGCGCATCGAGCTGCCCGGCGATCTGATTGTTTCGCGGGTTCACGAGGTCGTACTTAGTCCCTGATTTCAGGGACTCCATGAACTTGTCCGTAATCGCGACCGAGATGTTGAAGTTCGTAATTTCGTTCGTTTTGTCCTTGCACGTGATGAACTCGAGAATGTCCGGATGGTCCACGCGAAGGATGCCCATGTTAGCACCCCTCCTCTTGGATCCTTGTTTAACCTGTTGCGTCGCCGCATCATACACCTTCATGAAAGAGACGGGCCCGCTTGCGACCCCCATTGTCGACTTCACGAAGTCGTTCTTCGGTCGCAGACGGGAAAAAGAGTACCCGGTTCCTCCCCCTGACTGATGGATCAAAGCCGATTCCTTGAGCGTCTGAAAAATCCCTGCGAGACTGTCGTCGACGGGCAGGACGAAGCAGTTGTGTACGATAATGCCGTTGGCAACGTACGTGTTGTCCCCCTCGACTTCCAAGTTGAACACGGTCGTCAGGCCCGCGACAGGTTCAACCGACTCCACGAGGTAAGCTCCATCGCGAACATACATCGGTTTTCCACCCAGAGTAATCGACCACGGGGTTGCGGTGGCATTTTCCGGTACGTACTCCGATTTGAGACAGGGTGTTTGACCCAGCCCGACTGCGAGCTCGAACAGCTGCCGCACGAGTCCTTCGTTTGACATTGTGACTCTAGTCTGGTTCACGTTCACTCTCGTTCCATCCCCGTCTGCGACCCCTCGGAGGAGGCCTTTGCGAAACTCCGCGGGGGTCGCGTGAATCCAGTGTGGTAGTTTCTTGCCTGCGAATCCGCGGCTGAACTCTGCCGCAATCCACTCACAAAGAATCTTGCTGTGTGCCCGCACCGTGAGCCACGAAGTTGGAGCATCGATAACATGAGTGATTTCAGCGCCCACTCCGAATCGTTCCATCAGAATAGTGGTCAGCCGATGCGCATAGACTTCTTCGTGCAGGCCCAGTGTGAAGCGCACAGATCGAAGCTCGGGGTTGATTTCGCCCTCGGCGAGGTACATACCAAAGAACCAGCCCATGGTCTCGTCGAGTTGCGTTCTCGCCTTCACTGGTTTGATCTGAAGACTCCGCGTCCCAAGTTGCTGGTGACGCTGTTTCGAGATTTCGGACTGTCCGGTCTTGTTGCGGTATACGAAGTCGCCCTCTACCTCGCCCTCAAACTCGATATGGCTCTTCGAGACAGCTTCTGTCGGTCGACCGAGCCGTACGTAGCGGTCTGCCAATTCACTAGCCTGTACCCAACCATCCGGCGTAAGGAACGGGTGCTCATCGCTCGCAAACATTGCGGGCATGCGGTGTACTTTGATTCGGTTCACGGTTGACTTTCGCCGCGATGTTGCGAGGACCCTGCGATACCGACCTGTGTGCGTGAGGACCAAATCCCCCGCGACTACTTCCTCGATCGGTTTCGGCCCTTGACTCGTACTGACTGGCGTCCCGGCCGCGAAGCAAGCACTCAACTGTTGCAACTCGAGGCCCGCGTTCATCAGGGTCGGACTATTTGGCAGGAACTCGAGGCTCGAAATAATTCGGAAGAACTTTTTCGCCGTCTCCTCGACCTGGGCCTCGGTAGCGCCGTAATTCCGTTCCGCCTGCGCAAGATTCCAGGCGACCCGCGTGAAGAGCTCCCTCGGCGTCTCGATGTTGCGGCCCTTCTCGTCTTTCTTCAGGTACCGCTTCTGGAGGACACGCAACGCATTCTCGGACAGCTTCGGATCGGGCTCACGGGCCACGACCTCGAGGGCCCTTGAATCGGCAACCTTGATTTCTTCCATGTCACAAACCTCTTCCGGGGGGACGGAGGAGTCTGACGATACGCAGGCGGTACGACCATCCCTGGGGGGCGCCGCGAAGGACCGCACGCGCTATAGTCCTTTTTGAACCACGTATGTTACCAGCAGTCCGCGCGCCTGTTACCACGTTTGTTACCATACGGATACGTTCCATATCAAGATACGGAGGGAGATGGGTGAACCTACTCACGTGGAGGAACGGCCTCAGAGGAAGGGGAGCTTCACGACACGCGACGGATGCGAGGTCCCGCGGATATCGACATCAAGTGTGGTCCCGATTGCCGAGGCCGACTTGTCTACGGAAGCGAGCGCGATCCCGATGCGAAGGGACGGGGACATCGTTCCGCTCGTCACCTGGCCGACGTCCTCCCCCTGCAGGAGGACGCGATACCCGTGTCGTGGGATCCCGCGATCTTCCATGCGGATGCCGACGAGCCTTTGATAGTCGTCCTGCGCCCGTTGTCGCTCGAGTGCGTCGCGTCCGATGAAAGGCCGCTCCCATTTCACAAGCCATCCGCTGTTCACCTCGAGCGGCGTCTGATGCCCGTCGAAATCCTGCCCGGACAGCAGGTAGCCTTTCTCGAGTCGAAGGGTGTCCCGCGCGCCGAGCCCGACCGCCCGGATCCCGAGATTCTCGCCGGACTTCAGGACCGACTCCCAGACTCCCAGGCCCTCCGCCGCGGTCGGAAAGAGTTCGAATCCCGGCTCACCCGTATAGCCCGTCCGCGTCGCGAGGAAGGCGGTCCGTCCATCGGAAACGGTGGGCTCCCCTCGACGCGTCATGGAGGGGTTCGTGGCCCAGGCCCGCCCCCACCCCTCGATTTCCGGTGGAACCGCCCGCGGCGCGGCCCCCCAGGGCGCCGGTGGCACGAAGTCGAGGACGGCACCGGAAAAGGGCTTCACGCGCGAGAGGTCCACGGATGTGAACCGCTGGAGCAGTTCGGGCGCCCGAGGACCTTGTACGGCGAGGCAGAGAAAATCGAGGGTGCGATCGGCGAGGCTCACGCCCGGTTTCATGTGATCCTTCAGCCACGAGACTACATCGGCACGCGGCCCGGCATTGCAGACGAGAAAGAATCGGTCCGATGCAAGGCACGTCACGATCACATCATCGATGATCGTCCCGTCGTCCCGCAGCAGATGCGTGTACCGCGCGCGACCCGGGGTCGAGGCGATCTCATTCGCGCTGAGATGATCCAGAAACGAGTGGGACGCGGGGCCCTCGACGAAAATCTTTCCCATGTGACTCACGTCGAAGAGGCCGACCGCCTTACGGACCGTCAGATGTTCCTCGACGATGCCCGCGTACAGGAGAGGCATCTCCCATCCGCCGAACTCGATGAACCGCGCCCCGGCCGATTGATGCCATTCGTACAAGGGCGTACGCGACGCCATCGGAATCGGCAACGCGCGGACGAATGAAAGCCTTCCTCCCGGCAAAGCTTATCCCGACCCGCCTCGTTGCCCGCGGCCACCATGGGCATTTTCCGCGAGCTCCGCTACGAGCTCAGCGCCCTGTTCCTCGCCCTCGGGGTCCTCGCCATGGTCTTCTCCCTCACGCAATACCTCGCGCCGACGCAGAGCCCGGATTGGCTCCGGTCGATTCACCACGCGGTCGGCGAGTATGTCGTGTGGGAGTCGTTCCTCGGATTCCTCACCGTGATCGCAGGCGGCTTCTACTTCATCGATACAATCCGGAAGGAGAGGGAGTTCGAGCGGCTCATCTCGACGACGTCGAAGGAGTTGTTCGTGAAGAATATGCGGCGGATCGAGGAACTCACGTACGATCACTTGCCGTCCGCGTACGAGCGACGCTTCCTCGAAAAGAAACGAGAGTTCCGGATCAAGGTCTGATCAGGCGACGTCCCTCGACAGGACGACCCGGCCGAGACGTTCCACGGCTTCGCGGTCCCGGATCCGGCAACGGACGACGATCTCGATCCGCTCGGGGCCGTGGACCGCCGATACGACGTCTGTATGCTCGTACAACCAGTGCACCTTCGCAGACGCCTCCGGGCCGGGGACCAGGACGAGGTGGATTTCGAGTGGATAGACGAAGGCCTGGTGGACGGCCTCCCGCAACTCCCGGAGACCACGTCCGGTACTCGCGGAAATCGCGAGCGGTCTCCGATGGAATTCCGACTCCGCAAGGACGTCCGCGCGGGCCGCAATCTGTTCCTCCGGAAGTTCGTCGACTTTCGTGAGAACCGGCACGACGGAGTCCGACGGGACGTTCGGGAAGAGGGTGCGTGCCGCGAGCCGGACCTTCCGTCGAATCTCGGGTTCGGAGTCCGTCGCGTCGACCAGGAGCAGGACGAGGTCCGCCTGCAGGATTTCCTCGAGGGTCGCGTGGAAAGCCTCGACCAGCCAGAACGGCACGCCATCGACGAACCCGATCGTGTCCGTGAGCAGGATCCGTTTCCGCGTCCCGACCAAACTGCTCGTGGTCGTCGCCAAGGTCGAGAACATCCGGTCTTCCACGAGCAGATGTTCGTCCGTCAGGGCGTTGCACAGGGACGTCTTCCCCGCGTTCGCATAGCCGGCGAGGGCGACCAGATGATAGCCTCGATCTTTTCGTACGATCCGACGGACCTCCCGTTCCCGTCGGATCGTCTCGAGTTCGTCCCGGATCTTCTTCATCCGTCGCTTCACGGTTTCGTAGTACGCGTCGACACGTTGCACCCCGCCGGCCATGAATCCCGGCCGCTCCCCGACATCCCCCTCGTGGATCCATTCCCGAAGGAGCGGGACTTCGTAGTGCAGGAGGGCGAGTTCGACTTGGAGCTTCCCTTCCCGGCTCGATGCCCGTTGTGCGAACAGCTCGAGGAGGACCCGAAGGCGATCGTAGCACTCCACGTGCAGCTCCCGCTCGAGCAGGTAATGCATCGTCGGACGCAGCTCCCCGTTGAACACGGCTGCGTCGACATCGTCCGTGGCGACGCGGTCCCGGACCTCGTCGAGCTTTCCGCGTCCGATGAAGGTGCGGGGGTCCGGGTGGTTCCGTCGCTGGACGATCGTGTCGACGATCCGGTGGCCCGCGGACGTCAGGAGGGCGGAGATCTCGACGACATCAGGGTCGAGGGAGACCAGGAGGACGTCCAACGCACGTCCGAGGCGAGGCCCGCGGCATAAGGCTTTCCAGTGGAAGGGAAGGGGTGGGGGCCATGGAAGCGGTCCATCTGGCGGGGAGCGAAATTAACCTTAAACCAGGTTGATCAGGCGCTCCGAGAACCGGCGGGAATCGATTCCCTCGGTGAGGTCGAAGGCGGAATCAGGAGAGATCCTCCCGCGGCCATTCCCCA
>Ga0137396_10001363_pt1 | contig 12767 bp, 14 predicted proteins | sample czc16metaG_FD_108284 | JGI IMG/M metagenome (GOLD analysis project Ga0137396, IMG submission 108284) | Vadose zone soil microbial communities from Angelo Coast Range Reserve, California, USA - czcobulk3.16 metaG | ecosystem: Environmental > Terrestrial > Soil > Vadose zone | place: USA...
ACATAGATCGCGGCTCCGAGGAAGATGAACAAGCTAGCCCAGAGAGAAAGCAACCATAAGGAGATCCCGACTCCCGCCACAACGAGCAACAATCCAAAGATTAGCGCGTTGAACGGTGATACCGCTCCTCTCGGAATCGGCCTCTGGCTAGTACGCCCCATGCTCTGGTCGATGTCCCGATCGAGGTAGCAGTTCAATGCCCCTGCTCCCCCGGACGCGAGGGTGCCAGCGACCATGACCACAGCCAGGTTCAACAGGTTAATGCCACGTGTGGCCACCAGGAAGGCCATAAGAGCAGTAAAGTCCAGCAGGAATACTATCTTCGGCTTCGTGAGGTCAAGATAGGCCTGGAGTCTAAACGCCAAGGACGAACGTGGGCTCGCTGTGAGAGAATAGAGCCTTTTCACCGCATTCTGCCTTCACGCCAACCATAGCAGTGTCTTCGGGACCAGCCTCTTCCTATTTGTGCGCGGAATCACGCCAGAGGAGATGATCGACAAAGACTACCATCCTGGTTAGCTGCTGACGACAATGATGGTTCCTCTCATCCAATTGGGGTGGAATATGCAGTGATACGAGTACTTTCCGGGAACATTGAGCTGCACGAAGAAAGTGTTTCCATTGTCTACTTCGCCTGAGTCGAATTTCGTTCCTCCGCTTGGAATAGAATTGGCCGCGGCCAAGGATGTGGCCGTGTGAGGGGAGTCATCTCTGTTCTTCCATTCTACAAAACCTCCGGCGACGACGGTTATGTTTGAGGGCAAGAAGTTCAGAGTGCTATCTGACGATACTCCAGTTGGGATGTCTATGCACGTGGCAGTCGAACATGAGATTGGCTTCGGTCTGGCGGGAAAAACCAGTACGTAAAACATGCTGGCTCCGAGAGCTAAGCTGATGAGAAGAAGGGCAGACAAGACGACATTATTCTGCTGGTACTCGGGTGCGGCCACGGGGTTCACCTAATGTCCAAGAGATCCCAGAGCGAGTACGACAGCTAGGACCGCAAAAAAGAGCGATGCCACCGCGATGCCGACAATTGCCCGCGGCTCGTACTTTAGACCCAGATAGATGGCTCCTACCGTTGCAACTTGGCTGGCAGCGAGTACGCCGATGGCAATATTTGCGTAAGTGGTGCTGAGCGATAGAACTTTGTTGGCCAGAGCCGCCTCCAGTAGGGTCGCGATAACTAGGTAGGACCAAGCTGCTATTGGTGTCATCTTGTTCATTGTCTCACATCAGATCAGATAAAATAATGCGAAGACGACCAGCCAGACGCTACTTACAAAAGACCAGTAGAGGTTCAGGTTCTCAACAGTTCCATGATTCTTGGCCGAGAACCCTCCGGCGGAAGCTTTCCGCATTACATAGAGAATGAGAAGCATTCCGGCCAGAACATGCGCTCCGTGAATGCCTGTGGTCACGAAAAAGGTGCTCTCTGGCAGCCCAGCGAACGGGGTTGGTGAACCAGTTATGAGATTGTACCATTCGCTCCCTTTTATCCCGAGGGAGGCCAATCCCAAGAGAAATGTGGCCCCTAGCCATCCGACGAGGCCTCTGCTATTGCCATTCCTTATTGATTGAAGCCCGAGATATAATGCCAAGCTACTTGTGAGGATTAGGATTGTATCCGTGGTTCCAAGGGTTATGCTGTGAAGGCTTCCAGGTGGAGGCCAATAGGGAAAGTTCAGTCTGATAAACGCGTAGCTCCCAAGCAGTACCCCGAACAGGACGGCTTCTGATCCCAGAAACGTCCACATGGCCAACTTGTTCTTTGACACTTTGCTGAAAGGCCACCGTTCTCCTTCCTCTTCCTCGGGTAACGTGAATTTGCCGTGATAGTCATCCCATGCCCAGCCTCCAATACCCCATGCGAAGATCAAGACACCGACTATGATGACGGGCCATCCAAAGGCGACCCCAGCCACACTTATGGCGAGCCCGAGGCAGAGAATTAGTGGTCTGCTGCTGAGGGGAGATGTCTCATGGGCCGTTTCTGACAGCGTGTGTGTCGTACCATTTCCTAGGCCATTGCCCAGCCCTGTCGAGGGATGCAACGTGGTCTCGGTGGACCATTCTCTGTCTGTCGAATTCCACGGGTTTGCGGGCGCGCGAGGGCCCCTCAAGGTCATGATCATGTTCACGACGAGGAGTAGTTGTGATGGAATGAAGATGAAGGCGCCAACGCTGGAGAGGAAATTGGCCGCTCCCCATCCCGTGTCTGCCGTATACGAGACGACGCGCCTGGGCATGTCTTGGAGGTAGAACATTGGGAAAAAGAGGAGGTTGAACCCAACGAACGACAGAATGAAATGGGTTTTTCCTAGATTCTCATTGTACATTCTACCCGTCATCTTCGGTAGCCAATAATAGATTCCCGCGAACAAGCCGAATTCGGATGCTCCAACCATTACGTAGTGAAAGTGACCCACGACAAAATATGTCCCTCGAAGCGCTATGTCGAGGGCTAGCGAGGAGTTGAATACGCCCGATAGTCCTCCGATCACAAAGATGACGACAGAGCCCAGCGCAAAGAGCATAGGAGTCGTCAATCTGAGAGCGCCCTTGTAGAGCGTACCGATGAAAGAAAGCATCAGCACGCCAAATGGGACCGATATTGTCTCCGTGTTGATTGTGAAGATCTCTCTCTCCGTCAGGTTGATCCCTGTCAAAAACATGTGATGCCCGTACACCATGTAGCTCAACAGAACGATGACGCCGACGGCTGCGAAGAGGGGCTTTCTTGCGTAGATCGGTTTTCCCGCGAACGTCGAGATGATCTGAGCCGCGATTCCGAAAGCAGGAAGAAGAACAATGTATACCTCAGGATGACCAAAGAACCACCAGACGTGGTCCCAGAGTACTGAACCACCGGCCGCGGACGTGAAGAAGGATGTCCCAAGGAGTCTGTCAGCCTCCAACATGATGAGCCCTGCAAGTAGTGAGGGAAATGCCCAGAGAAACTGGAGCATTGTCCAGAACGTGAACATCGTGAACATTGGTAGTTTGAGGAATGTTACTCCGCGGGCTCTGTGGAAGAGTATCGTCACGAGTATGTTTATTGTGCCTACTGTGTTGGACGCGGCGATGACGATGAGCCCCGCTGCTCCTAGAGTTTCCCCGATTCCAGGCTGGTACTGTGTTGAGGTGAGTGGTGCGTAGTTTGTCCATCCTCCGGCCGGTGCGCCTCCAGGGACGAAGAAGCTGATGAAAGCTGCGAACCCGGCGAAGACGTAGAGCCAGTAGCTGGTCGCGTTGAGCCGGGCGAAGGCCACATCCTTGGCTCCTATCTGGAGGGGGACGAAGTAATTCGCGAAAGCAATTCCAAGCGGTGACAGAAACCAGAGGACCATGAGTAGGCCATGCATGGTCACTGCTTCATTGTACTGTGGAGGTGCCAAGAACTTCTCGGATGGGAGGGCAAGCTGAGTTCTCATCAGGAAAGCTAGTATTCCTGCAAGAAAGGCGAAGAAGAAGGAGGTTACAAGATAGAGTATGCCAACTTCCTTGTGGTTGGTTGTGAACAGCCACCGTTTCAGCCATGCCGTGTTCACATATTCGCCTCCTAGACTACGTTTAGTGTCGCGATCATGAACGCGTGACCGTTGCCGCAGAGTTCGTAGCACTGTATTCTGTAGGTGCCGACCGGAGCACTGAACCAGATGGAGTTAGTCCGCCCCGGTATCGCATCGGCCTTTATTCGGAGCGCTGGTATACCAAACGAGTGGAATACGTCTATTGAAGTTATGTCGAGTACGATGGTAGTGTTGTGCGGGACCGTTAGCACGCTCGCAACCCCGCAGCCGCTCGTACAGTTGAAGCTCCACGAGAACCTCTGAGCAACAACGCTAACGTGAATGGCATTCGGGTCGTTCAGCTTACTGTTATAGACCCCGATGGCTTGAAAGCTCTCGAAAGCTGCGCTGCTGAGTATGACCGCCATTATGAGAATGATGATTATAACGGGTCTAATGGGAGTCTTTTCATCTGCTTGTGATGGCGCATGTGTTCCGGGCTTGCTCCGATATTTGATGGTGAAGAATACAAGAGCACCAATCGTGATCGTACCCGCCGCGATGGCTAGTGTCCAGTACAAATCATAGAGGGACTGCCACGTCGTCGCCGTCGGCGCTGCAAGCGTCAGTTTGGGCCGCGCCTCCGGAAGGCCCGTTCGCTCCCCGGTGCCGATATAAGTTTAGCTGTCGAGCACAGCTTGTAGGGTGAATCGAAGAATCACGAAAAATCTGTTGCCGAGAGTGAACGCTTGTCGGAACCTGAATGTCCGTGCCGAATCTCAGGTCCACATCGTTCAAATAGTCACTGGGGTGAGATGGGCAGTTCTTGCAAGCTGAGGCTGATTAAGATAGTGACGCTCAAGCCTCTCGCCATCATAGTCGTATCAGTCTTCGCGGTTACTGGGTTTCTTGCCCTGCTGCCTATCGATCTTCAGAACGAGGCTCTGTCCCGAATCTCTTCCGTCCAGAATTGCGATAGGCCCTCAGGTTACGTCCTATTAATTCTCGACAATAAGGGACTGAACGACAGCATCCATCGAGCTTCGCCAGAGACCCCATCGATCACTCTGTCATTTCAAAGAGGCGACACGGTAAACATCCTTGTTTGCAATCTTGACACGGTTCAATCCCATGGCTTCGCCGTAAGCCACTACTTTGACAGGGGAGTTACACTGAGACCGGGGGACGCGTACAAAGTGTCCTTCGTAGTCAGAGACGCGGGTAGCTTCACAATTTACTGCAATGTGTTCTGTACGGTGCACCCTTTCATGCTAGGCAAGCTGACTGTTACCTAGCGACGGCGACTCAAGTTCGTTCTCAAGAACCGAATTAGGGTAAGCATCACTCGATGTGAGTCTGAATCGATTGTGCATCGCCCTGAACTACTGTTAAATAGCCTGAAGCGAAGCCCCTGACTTGAAGGAAAAATGTCACAATCAACAGGATCTCAAGCGTCCTCATCAACCGGACGTATGGCTTTGGCCATAGGCATCGTCGCCCTTGTTCTCGGGGCATCCGGGCTGGGCTATGCGGTGTACTTGGGGCAGAGCCAGATCCCATCACAATTGTCCTCACTCGCCGTAAACGTGAAGCCTTCGGACAAGACCGTCAGAGTCGAGTGGACAACCGCATTCGACGCGGGCCAAGACAGGTTCGAACCTCAGTACATTACGGTCGCTCAAGGGGACAACGTAACGATTATGCTAATTACCAACGACACCGGCGACGCTCATACATTCACCATCGGCTTGGCGCTCCGAAACCTTGGAACCACCGCCCAATTCGTACTCAACAATAGCTGGATAGGACTACAAAGCGGTCAGTTCATAACTGGGCCTGAGCACAATGCAAACTTCACTGGCAAGCCAACGGGTTGCTTTGACCAAAATGGACAGAGTGTTACATGTAGCACGAAAAAAGCAGCCTCGGGAACTGGCTCTACCGGAGCTTGCAACAATACGGCGACGACTCCTCCGGCCTGCGATCTGTGGTCAATTGGGATATTGGGTAAAGTTACGGTCCCTGGTGTCTACAAGTTCTTCTGCTTCTATCACCAGAAGGCCGGTATGTTCGGGTACTTGGTGGTCCTTCCCAACACGGGCTATACTCCTTAACCATCCCCCTCCATTTTTTTGTCGACTCTCAAGTTTCACTCCCGCGAAACCCCAGAGACCTCTGGGGCGAGATATAGTTAGAGAGCGATAGGCATAGACCATGATCGGCTAGTTCACCGGGGGAGTTAGGGCGCCCTCTCGTTCCAGCTAGTGAGCCCTGGGTAATGTGAATACCTCTAGTTCATATTTCACCGTTAGTTTTGCCTACACCTGTGAAATCTTATGGAGAACCTAGGAGAATGAACGACAAGCTTCATGCATTCACAAGCCGCGACCTTGCACTCGTTGCCGGCCTGACCGGGTTGTATCTCGTCTACGGGTACGCGTCCGGCGTAACATTTGGACATACAATCCTAGAGCTGGACCTATTCTTTCTGATCTCAACCCTCTTCACAATAGTAGTCTCGATGACCCGAAAACGATGGAGCGCCACCCTCCTAGGCACGGTAAATGGTCTCATACTTCTGGGAGAGCCCAATGCGCCTGTCGCGATTACCCTCGCTCTAATTCCCAATGGCATAATTTTCGACCTGGCTCTCTACACACGCGACCATACGATGGACAGATTATCGCGGAAACGCTTCGTTATCGCTGGCGCACTTGGCAACCTTGCAATGGCCATCTCCGGGCTAATTATCCTCCAGGCAATAGGCTTCTTCCAAGGACAAGGGCTAGAATTCATTCTGACCACCTCGGTCATTGCTCTCGTGACCAACCCTCTAGTCGGCGCCATTGGAGCCCTCTTTGGGACTGTAGTAGTGAAGCGCGTCGGGGAACGTGTGAGGTCCCCGTTAATTCGCTAAGCCAAAGACGAACCTTTTCAGAAATACGATCTAACAAACAATGAACTAGTTACTGGGCTAGCACCAGGCTTTCGAACAGTAATTCCTTCGAAAGATTGCCCAGGTTCACAACAGACTTTCCGTCGTTCTTGGCGAGCTGTTGTTTTGCAGGAGGCTCTTTCAAGTAGCTGGGACTTCGCTCGCTTAGCCGTTCCTCGTAGATCGGTACTGTCTCGTTCTGGTAGAATACGCCGATAGGGATCTTGTCTCCCCATTCTCTCGATTTCTCTATAACCTGGAGAAGGTTCCTGCCAACCTCCTCTTCGCTCATGTCTGCGGTTACTCTTCCATTGTACCCGATGCTCTCTAGATCATAGGTTCGCGGAATGGGCCTCTTCGTCGCCGGGTCGATTCGATCCTCGCCACCATACCATTCTTTCGTGTTGATATCGTTGTATGTTGGACATGGTTGCAACGCGTCTATCAGGGCAAAGCCTTTGTGGGCGACGGCCTTCTTGATCATCTCCTTGAGATGTCTAGTATTGTACGCGTAACTGCGGGCGATGAAGGTGAAGCCTGATGCGAGCGCGAGCATTATCGGGTCGATGTTAGAGTTGATGTTCGGCTCGGGAAGCGATTTCGTCTGCATCCCCAGATGCAGCGTTGGTGCAGCTTGTCCTTTAGTCAAGCCATAAACGCCGTTATCGTGGATAATGTAAGCCATGTCTATATTCCGTCTTCCCGCATGCACAAAGTGTCCTACTCCTATTCCTAGTCCGTCGCCGTCTCCTCCAACCGCGATTACTTCGAGATCTGGGTTTGCGAGTTTGGCGCCTTGCGCGTACCCTAGTACCCTCCCGTGTAGCGTGTGGATTCCGAAGGCGTTGGTGAAGTGGACAAGTTTACTGGAGCAACCGATCCCGGAGAACAGTGCAACCTTGTTAATGTCAACCGGGATCTCGGTCAGGGCCATTTTCAGGGAAGCCTCGATGCCGAAGTCTCCGCATCCGGGACACCAGTCGTTGTGGACCTCGGTCTTCAGATCAGTGAGCTTAAGCGCCATGGGTTAGTACGACTCTCCTATTTTGTGCAGGATTTGATATTACTTGTTTGACTGATTGGTAGATCTCGTCCTGTGACATCGGTCTGCCATTGAATTTCACGATCTTATTTTTGATATCTATCATTGTCTTTTCTGCTATCACGGCTGCCATCTGACCTGAATAGTTCTGTTCAATGTCCACTACGAGTTTGGCCGCCGCTAGTTTTTGCTTCACGGCATCAGTCGGGAAGGGACTGACGAGTCTTATTTGTAGAAATTCTACTCCGATCCCGTCTCTCTCGAGTAGTTTCATCGCGTCTAGTACTGGTCCCTTCGGGGATCCCCAGCTTACGATTGTAATGTCGGCTTGTTTCTTGGAGGAGGGGAAGAAGTTCATCTTCTCCTGTTCAGGAATCTCCTTCGCCGCTGTTTCCAGCTTTGTCATCCTCTTCGTCATCATTTTCACTCTGTTGTCCGGGTCTTCCTCGATGTGTCCCATCTCGTCATGCTCGTCTCCAGTGTTCCAGAACCGATAGCCTGGCATTCCGAGAACTGCTCTTGGCGAGACCCCGTCCTGAGTGAAAGCAAATCTCCTGTACGGCTCGCCTTCACCATTTCCCTGGTGGTTTGCTTCGATCAGTTTTCCCCTCTGGATGGGAACCAGATCAGCTTTTGGCGGGGAAATTGTCATGCTGTTGTTCGCTAGTCCTTTGTCGATTAGATGGATGCTGGGCATCTGGAATCGTTCTGCATAGTTGAAAATTCTGATCGCGTCGTAGAAGCTTTCTTCCATGTCCCCTGAGCATAGTACGATTCTCGGAAACTCTCCGTGGGCGGCGCTGAGGACGAACTTCAGATCTCCCTGCTCGTGTCTCGTTGGTTGTCCCGTCGCTGGGCCACCTCTCTGGTAATGGGTTATGACAAGCGGAACCTCGTTCATTCCAGCCCATCCCAATCCTTCGACCATCAAGGAAAAGCCAGGACCTGATGTGGACGTAGCAGCTCTCGCTCCTGTCAACGCAGCTCCCGTCGCCATGGTTATGGCCGCAATCTCATCCTCTGTCTGTGTCACTAGAATCGAGCCTTTTTGGCCCGAATTGCTTCCCCCCGAGATATCGAAGTTCGCGTGCGACTCTAAGAACTCGCTCTCGTCAGCAGCAGGAGTTATCGGGTAATATGTCTGGACCCTGCAACCGCCCACCATCTTTCCAAGTGCAATTGCTTCAACACCCATCAGCAGTAATCTCGGTTGGTTCTGAATAGGGTGGAGTTGGAATGGAAACGGCTGTTTCAACTGGGACTTCGCAGCGTCGTAGGCAAGCTTTGCGCCTATCTCGTTCATGTCGACAACCTTCTTCTTGCTGGCGAAGGCTCTCTCAAGGGACTGGTTGAGATAGTTCTCGTCAAAACCAAGAATTCCGAATGAGGCTGATACCGAGAGAACATTGACGATTCTTGAGATCTTGCTCAACTGGTGCTCCCCAATCTGAGCCGCAGTCTTCGCAATGATATCATTGTACGGAATTGGGAACAGGTTGACACCTCTTCTCTTGGCCTCCTCAAGTATTCCGCTAACGCTTCCAGGCAAACCTTGCTTGGCCAGTCTAGCCTTGATCCTTAACACGACAGGAGTCTCGATCGAATCGATCTTGTCGATCTCGACATTGGCAAAGGTAGGATCGTAGAGTATTCCCCCGCCCGGGGCTACTTCCTCTGCGTGGCGGATGAGTGTCTCCGCGTCGAACGTTGCCAGGACGTCCACGTTGTTTACGTGGGACCTGATTTTATCGCCGTTTACTCTAACTTCGAAGTAGCTGTGGGGCCCTTTGATGCTCGAGTAGTACTCTCGGAGCCCGAAAGTCCAGAGCCCGCCCAGCACGCAGGCTCCCGCAAAAATGTTAGCTGATGAATCGACTCCGCTGCCCTGCGGACCGCCTGTCATCCAAGACAAATCGTTGACCTTGATAGCTGAACGGCTCGTCGTCTTAGCCTCCTGTGGCCTTGTCGCGTCCGACGGAACAATAACAACCTTTAATGTCGGAGCAGTAGGGACATGCGCATTGACAACTGTCTATTTCATAGTTGCAGTTTGGGCAAGCGTACATGTCGTTTTCAGCGGTCAGAACAATCTCCCCGCTTACAATCGTCAGAAACGACGGTTCGACATAAGGCTTCACCCTGAACTACTCGTCGAGAACAACTGCAATTAGGACACGGGACCTCTGTCAGAGCCGAATCATGCAGGGTCCTTTGGATAGGTAATCTCGGTACCTTCGACATGAGCCCATTTTGTCAATGTGTGTTTGGATCGAGTTTTGATCGTCATGATATGTTCCACCTGAACCCCCCGGACCAATAGTGCGTCAGCGATCAACCATCGATGGCATCGCCATGGAAGAAGCTCCGCACACATAATGGCAAATTGACCGTCTTGAGCTAACCCAGCCAGTTGGTCGATGCCCTCCGCGAAATCTTGAGTCTGCATATAGTCCGCGAATCCTCTGAAGGAGGAGTTCCTCCAACCCATGTTCGGAGAATCTGCCTTGGAGCGACGCAAACCGCCCAGTTGCTTCAATAGAACGTAGTCCATCGCGGACTCCTTCAGGCGCTCGGATAGTGACTCTTGGTTGAATTGTGGGTTATGCCTTGACCGGGGAATTGTGCGGACATCGACAACTCGCTTGACGCTATGAGCTCGCAAAATGTCAAGGAAATCGTCTAGCGCTCGGGTTGAGTGTCCAATCGTCAGTATTAGCACCGAGAACATACTGAGGATTTGTCTGACGATTTAGATTACTCTTTATGGAATTTTGGAATGTCCTTCACGTAGAAACAGTCATCTATTTTCAACAAGTCCAAGTATCTTGATTGGAACTATACTCGAAGGATTTCGGAAGTGCTAGAATATTTCTATGTGGTCGTCTGGAAAGCCGAGCTTGATTAGTTCGGCTTTGATTCTGACGCGATGGTCGCCCTGCAACATTATGACGCCTTCCTTCGCTGTCCCGCCCGTCGCGAGACGCTCCTTCAGTTTGTGAGCAACTTCAGCCAGAGACCGTCCGGTTTTTGGTAGTCCTTGTACGACCGTTACGGGTTTTCCCCACCTGCGGAATTCGACTCTTACGGTGAGGTGTGTTTCGCTCTTGTCGAGTTCTTTCAGCGCGCTGTTGAAGTCGAATCCTTCACTCAATCCGGTCACTCAGGACGGTTTCAGGCAAGCATTAGTTCTTTTCGGCGACTTCCAAGAACCGGTTCAGATAGTCTGCGAGAAGCTTTCGATACTGATCTCTAGTCACGTTTTCTTTCAAGTTGATCATTAGGTCTTGAAAGAATGGAAACTGGCTTGAGGCGGTCGGCGGCATTCGTGAGAGAAATTTCCTGTTCGATTCCGCGGCCTTTCCACCGGTATCCTTTATGCCGTGTCTCGTCATCTGGCCAAGTGCTCGAGCATTATGGACCATAATTGACGCGTTCACCCAACGGTCTCTTTTTTGATCACCAGACTCGATAGGTTCGTCTTTTACCCAGTCTTGAAGAAAGCTGCTGATCTGATCTGATTCGAGTATCTGGTTCTTCTTGAGGACCTTCATCGAGATATCGTCAGCGTACAAGTCTTGAATATCGTTCAGCAGGTCGTGAACGATCTTCTGCTGATAGTCATCCGACAAGCGTTTTGTGTCAATCCTCTCAATTGACTGTTGGATTACTTCAGCGTCGTGGGAAACGTGATTGTTCTCCATTCTGTAGATGTGTGACATTTCGTGAACGATCAGGCCTTCGAGCATTCCTGAGCCGACCGAGCCACCTGATACGACTATCCTGTAGCCTTTGCCCAACGGCATACTGTAACCCATGAATGGAAGCTTGGGATCGATCGCGATCTTCACTTCGCTGTTGAGGCCAAAGCCGGAATCCTTCATCATTCGGGACGCATTCAAGAAGGCCTTCTTGACAAATTCACCGTCCGCGCTATCACCCGTCGGAGCGGAAGTCTTGGCTACATTCATGTTTCTTCTCACAGGCACCTTAGTTCTCCTAAAGTCCCAGCAAGTGGTCGATAGAAAAGATTCCGCTGCCAAGGAGAGCCAGGGCAAGCGCTGCCAAGAAGAGTGTAACGTCGATCTCGTATCCATTAGCGTACTTTTTCTTTACCTTGCTGATTGAGAACCATGTTGTCGACAGCATCCATAGTGCTGAAAGGACTGCGACAATGGGCGTGAGCAATCCGAGAATCAATGCTATTCCTCCGAAGAACTCTACGAAGCCGCCGAAGGGAATCAGAGCAGAGGGCATTCCTATGCCCTTCATCCAGGCGCCCCCTTGCTTTCTTTGAGCGGCAGTCAGCTTTGGGTATCCGTGTACGATGAACACAGTCCCGACCGCCAGCCTTAGGATAAGCGACGGTAGGTCGACGGCGTTCCCGAAAAGGGTTTGAATCATGTCTAACCAACACTACGGTCTTTATTATAAAGTAAGTAGTCATATGCTATCAAGTAAGTTACGCCAAGCATATCAAGTCAAGAGAGCTTGACTGTTACGACGAAGATGCCGAATCGTAACCGCGAACTCTTGACGGTAGAACATCTCGCATATCTTCCCGTAACCCGCGCATCTAGCACCCATAGAACCCGAGACGACCTTTCCGTGCTAGTAACGTGTGTGGAGGAGAACTAGTGAGAACCGCGGTTGGCATCGACGACATATCCGTCTACATTCCCAGACTATACCTGGAGCTAGCCGACGAGACTCGGCCCGAAAAACCAACCGAATTCTCCGTCGCCAGGAAGTCGGACCCATCAAAGTATCTTCACGGTATCGGGATCGCCAAAATGTCCATTCCAGACACCTACCAGGATAGCGCGGTTTTGGCCGCGAATGCAATCTTCGAGTTGATGGAGAGAAATAACGTTCATCCCTCCAGTCTGGCCAGAATAGACATAGCAACAGAGACCGGAGTGGATGAGTCCAAACCTGTCGCGGCTTACGTTCACGGAATGCTGGAACAAAAGTACGGTAAGGGTTCTCTGAAGAGAACGTCTGGCGTCGAGTACAAGTTCGCCTGTGTTAGCACCGCTGATGCCCTTGAGAGTTCACTGGACTGGGCGTGGGCGGGCAGAAGCAATGGAAGATCCAGTATTATCTGTGCAACTGACATTGCCAGGTACCCGTTCAATAGCCCGGGAGAACCTACTCAGGGAGCGGGGGCGGTCGCCTTGCTGGTTAAGGAGTATCCACGTTTGCTAACGATCGACCCCGTGATCGGGACTCACATGGAGGACGAGGATGATTTCTGGAGACCATTATTCTCGACGACAGC
>Ga0137396_10001364_pt1 | contig 12762 bp, 12 predicted proteins | sample czc16metaG_FD_108284 | JGI IMG/M metagenome (GOLD analysis project Ga0137396, IMG submission 108284) | Vadose zone soil microbial communities from Angelo Coast Range Reserve, California, USA - czcobulk3.16 metaG | ecosystem: Environmental > Terrestrial > Soil > Vadose zone | place: USA...
CCAGTTGTCGCCCAAGAGCTCCCGCTCGACCAACAGTCTCTCGACCATCAGGCGGTCGGCCGTCAGGCCATCCACAAGACCCATGTCCACAGCCTCCGCTCGCAGGCTCGAGGAGGCCCTCACGCGCCCGCCGGCCTGTACGCGACGCAGGCCGCCACGTTCGCGGGCTCCGGTTACCCGGCTCCACAGCCGAGCGACATCGTGACGCCCACCACCACCTTCCCGGAAGCGGAGGAGCACATCGCTGTCGATCCGAACAACCCGAACAATCTCGTGGCGGCGGTGAGCGATTTCGACCTCGCGGGCGGGGGCTTCAACACCACGAAATATGCCTTCTCGACGAACAACGGCACCACGTGGGCGGAGAGCTACGTGCCGATGGATCCCTTCGGACTTGGCTTCCTGATGACCGGCGATGGCTTTTTCTGGCTCGCCAACAGCGACCCGGTCGTCGCGATCGACAAACAGGGCTTCGTCTACCTGGCGAATCTCTATCTCGACGTCTTTGACAACGGCAACGGGCTCTACGTGAGCGTCGCCAATCTCGCTTCCGGCGTGGTCAACTTCGCCGCGGCCGCCATCTATCCCGTAGACGTTCACCCGAGCTCCGTCACGAACGTCTTCGCCGACAAGCCGTGGATGGCCGTGGACAACAGCGGGAATCCCACGACCGCCGGCACTGTCTACGTGACCTGGTCGCGCTTCGTCGGCAACTCCGACACCATCGTGCTGTCGCGCTCCCGAAACCACGGACAGAGCTGGTCGAGACCCCTGCGAATCAGCCCGCGATCGCAGGACGGCGCGGTCCAGGGCTCTCAGGTCGCCGTGGGCCCCCGGGGCGAAGTGTACGTCGTCTACGAGGTCTTCTACGTCGGCGGCAAGCGCCAGCACTTCATGGCCAAGTCCACCAACGGGGGCGTCACCTTCAGGGCCCCTAAACCGATCACCCCGGTCTTCAACGAGGTGTCGTTCGGCTCCAGCTACCGGGTGAACAGCTTCATGTCGCTGGCGGTCGATCAGTCCCGACCCGGGACCGTGTACGGCGTCTACGCGGATCAGCCCAGCGGCACGGTCGGCACAGAGGTGGAGTTCATCAGCTCTTCGGACGGCGGGGCGACCTTCTCCGCGCCCGTGGTCATCAACGATGCCTCGCAGGGCCAGCAGTTCATGCCCGCGGTCACGGTCGACAGCAGCGGAGTGATCCACGCGATGTGGTTCGACACTCGGAACAGCCCGGGGGATCCATCCAAGTACGACATCTACGCCACGTTCTCGAAGTTTCCGGGGGCGTTCGCCCCCAATACCCGGGTCACGCCTCCCCCACTCGCCAATCCCGGCGCCGCCAGCATCGACGCCGGCACCGCCAGCTTCATCGGCGACTATGCGGGCATCGCGGCGAGCGCCGGAAACGCACACCCGGTCTGGACGAGCGGCGGATTCAACAACGGAATGCTCCAGACGACCACGCTTCCGCTCCCCTAGGACCAAGACTCGCGTGGCGCCGTGCCTCGGGCGCGGCGCCACGTGCGGAAGCGCGCGTGTTGACACTCAGCACCCTGGCGCATAGGGTGCTCACGATGACGGGAGACGCGCGCAAGCTCGAGGGGATTGGCGGCTGGCTGATCCTCGTCGCGATCGGGCTCTGTGTCCAGCCGCTGCTCCTGCTGAAGGCGCTCGCCACCGACGCCGCGATCTTCAAGCCCGACACGTGGCGCGTCCTGACGACGCCCGGCGGGCCGGCCTACCATCCGCTCTGGGCGCCGCTCCTGCTCGGCGAGGCGGGCGTGAACCTCGTGCTCCTCGTATGGTCCGGCGCGCTGCTCTATTTCTTCTTCGTGAGGAAGCGCGGCTTCCCGCGGATGGTGATCGCGTTCATGGGCGTGAGCCTGGCGGCGGTGCTGGCCGATCTCGTGGTCGCGCGAGCGATCCCGTCGGTGCAGACCCGACTCACGGCGAACGATTACGGGCAGGTGGGCCGCTCTGCCATCAGCGCGGCCCTCTGGATCCCGTACTTCTTGCGCTCGAGGCGAGTAGCGGCTACGTTCGTGCATTGACCGAAGCCACGACGAGTCCCAAGAGGGAGGTTTCTCATGATCCGTGTCTCCGTGTTCTATCCCGCGGCCCAGGGCAAAAAGTTCGATATCGACTACTACAAGAACAAGCACATGAAGCTCGTCAGTGATCGCCTCAAGGCCTTCGGCCTGGTCCGTACCGAAGTGGACAAAGGTGTGGCGGGCGGCGCGCCGGGGTCGGCGGCGCCCTACGTGGCGATCGGCCACGTGTATGTCAACTCGATCGACGGGTTCCAAAAAGGAATGGGCCAGCACGGCAAGGAGATCATGGCCGACATCGCCAACTACACCGACATTCCGCCCCAGATCCAGATCAGCGAGATCGTCGGGTAGTGGCCGCCGCGCACGACGTCATCGTCGTGGGCGGCGGCAACGCCGCCATGTGTGCGGCGCTCTCCGCGCGCGAGGCGGGCGCGCGCGTGCTCGTCCTCGAGAAGGCGCCCGAGGCCTGGCGCGGCGGCAACGGCTTCTTCACGGCGGGCGGCTTCCGGTTCGCCTTCAAGAGCTTCGAGGAGCTCGCCGAGCTGGTCGGCGATCTCTCCGCCGAGGAACAGGCCTCGATGGAGGTCGATCCCTACACGGAGGAGCAGTTCTACGACGACCTCATGCGGGTCACCGAGGACTGTGCCGACCCCGATCTGGCGATGCAGCTCGTGCGCGAGTCGCAGCCGACGGTGCGCTGGATGCGGGACCGCGGCGTGCGCTGGATCCCGATGTTCGGCCGGCAGGCCTACAAGGTCGGCGGGCGCTTCCGCTTCTGGGGCGGCCTGGTGCTGGAGGCGGTCGGGGCGGCCCCGGGCTCATCGACATGGAGTACGCCTCCGCCGCGAAGGCGGGAATCGAGGTGCGCTTTGAGGCGAAGGCGGCGCGCCTCGTGACCGACGACCGCGGCGCCGTCACGGGGGTCGTCGTCCGCACGCCGGCGGGCACGGAGACGCTCGGCGCGCGGGCCGTCGTGCTCGCGTCGGGCGGCTTCGAGGCCAATCCCGAGATGCGCACGCGCTACCTCGGCCGCAACTGGGAGCTCGCCCGGGTGCGCGGCACGCCCTACAACACGGGCGACGGCATCCGCATCGCGCTCGAGATCGGCGCCCTGCCGTGGGGCCACTGGAGCGGCTGCCACTCCGTCCAGTGGGACCTGAACGCGCCGTGGCACGGCGACCGGAAGGTCGGCGACAACTTCCAGAAGCACTCCTACCCGCTGGGGATCATCGTCAACCTCCGCGGCGAGCGCTTCGTGGACGAGGGCGCAGATTTCCGCAACTACACCTACGTGAAGTACGGGCGCGCCGTCATCGAGCAGCAGCGGCGCGCCGCGTTCCAGATCTTCGACCAGAAGGTGCTCCACCTCCTGCGAGAGGAATACCGCATCCGCGAGGTCACCAAGGCCGAGGACGCGACCCTCGAGGGTCTGGCCAAGAAGCTCGAGATCGACGTCGAGGGCTTCGTGCGCACGCTGACGGCGTTCAACGCGGCCGTCCAGCCAGGCACGTTCAACCCGGCGGTGAAGGACGGCAAGGGCACGCGTGGCATCACGCCGCCCAAGTCCAACTGGGCGCTGCCGCTCGACGCGCCGCCCTACGTCGGGTTCGGCGTGACGACGGGCATCACGTTCACCTTCGGCGGGCTCAAGATCACGCTCGACGGGCAGGTGGTGGACTGCGAGCAGCGTCCGATCCCGGGGCTCTTCGCGGCCGGGGAGCTCGTCGGCGGGCTCTTCTACCACAACTACCCGGGCGGCGCGGGCCTCATGGCGGGCGCCGTCTTCGGCCGCATCGCCGGACGCTCCGCCGCCCGGCGCTGACTCCGCTCACGGGGCGAAACGCTCGGGGCGCCGCGCGCGCACCGCCGGCTCGGCGGCGTCGAGGAACCACTCGGGCAGGAGCGCGCGATAGCGCTGGACGAAACGCTCGAACTGCGCGTCGAGGATATAGGTGACGCCGTGGTCCTCCGCGTGACGGCACGAGCGCCCGTAGGCCTGCAGCAGCGCCTTCGCGGTCTCGAGCGCGTACCAGCGAGGATCGCGCGCGCGCCGCTCCGCGGTCCACGGATCGCCGAGGTCCGGGAAGGGCAGCTTCGTGACGATCTGGAAGCGCAGGAAGTCGTCCGGGAGGTCCACGCCCTCGCGCAGGGACGGTGAGACGAGCACCGTGGGGAGCGGCGAGGTCCGGTGCTGCTCGAGCGCGCGGGCCTTGGCCTGCGCCGATTCAACCCAGATGAGCCGCCGCGCCGCGAGCGGCGAGCGCGCGGCGAGGTCGCGGACGAGGCGCTGGCCCGCCGCGTACGAGGACGCGTGGATCAGCCCCTTCTCCCGCGGGTGGGCGGCGAGGAGTGCCGCGACTGCGCTGAAGAGCGCCGGTTCGAGCGCGGGGAGGTTCACCCGCGACAGCGCGCCGACGGGCTGGTAGACGATCCGGCGCTGCTCGAGCGCGAAGGGCGACGGGCTCGCGAACACGCGCAGGTCCTCCTCGGCGAGGCCGAAGCACTCGGCGACGACCGCCCGGTGGCCGAGGTAGGCGGAGGAGAGGACCGTGAGCTCGGCGGTTTCGGCGAGGAGCTCCCTCGCCATCGGCGCGACGGAGAGCGGGACCAGCTCGAGCGTCGCCGCGGGATCCGGAGGGTAGCGCACGACCCACTCCTGGTCCTCGGCGTCCACGAAGAAGCGGAGGCGCGCCAGCGCGCCCTCGAGCTCGTCGCGCTGCGCGAGCAGCTCTTGCTCGGCGCGCGAGGGCGGCATGCGCAGGAAGAGCTCCGCCGCCATCTCCGGCGGCTGCAGCGCCTCGAGCTCGCGGCCGATCGCCTCGCGGCGCCCGTCCAGGCGCGCCAGGTGCTCGACCATCAGGGGGCGATACTCGTCCGCGGACGGGAGGCGCGGCAGCGCGGCGCCGAACCAGGCCTGCATCTGCTCGCGGGGAAACGCGACCGTGAACACGGAGACCAGCTGAGACTCGAGGTTGTGCGCCTCGTCGATGATCAGCAGGCGGCGCTTCCGGAGCTGTTCCGCGTGCCAGTAGCGGAGCGTCGCAAAGTACGCCGTGTTGGTGCAGAAGATCGGCCCGCCGAGCGCCGCGGTCTTCGCGCGCACGTACGGGCACTGACAGAGCGGTCCCCGCGGGCGCCGGCATAGCCCGCGCGAGGTCGGCACGCGCGCGTCGGGGTAGCGGTCGCAGGCATAGTTGTCGCGCCCCTTCACGATCTGGAGCTCGTCGCCGAACTCCCGCTCGTACTGGTCCTGGAGCAGCTTCTGCGAGGTCAGGAGGTAGGCGTCGCCGCTCCAGCGGGCGAGCGTCATCGCGACATGGCTCTTGCCGACACCGGGCGGGCCCTCGACCAGGAGCACGCGCGGCGCCGCGGGGTCCTCCAGCGCCTCCGCGATCGCGTCGTCGAGCGCGGCGAGGAGCCGCGCCTGCTCGACGCGGGGCGTGGCGCCGGCGGGAAAGTGGGCGAGCAGGTCGAGCGCGGTGCTCACTCGTCCTTCAGGAGCTTTTCGAGCTGCGCGCGCGACCGCCGGCGCTCCTCGAGCAGCCCGTTGATGCGGTCGATCGCGTCCTGATGGGCGGTCAGCGCCTGGCGGTCGCGCGCGTCGAGGAAGTCGAGCAGGGCCAGCGACCGCGCCGCGTAGTTCCGACGGGCCTCCTGGAGCTGGGGCAGAAAGACAGGGCGGAGCTCGCGCCCGGCCGCGGCGTACTGGGCCTCGACGCGCCGGAGCTCGGCGATGGCCTGCTCGCGAGCGTCGCGCAGCGCCACGTACCGCTCGGCCGTGGTGGGGTCGATGCGCCGGAGCGACTCGACGAACGCGCGCTCGGAGTCGTCGGTGCCGCCGCGCGCCTGCGCCCCGGCGGCCGGCGGCGCGGCCAGCAGAACCGCGAGCAGCGTCACGCCGAGTAGCATCCGCCTCACGAGCGAGTTCCTCCGGATCGCAGAATGAGAGCAACCGGATGTTAGCACGCGCGTAATATCATGGCAGCGTGCCCCCGGAGCGCAAACTCACGGTCCGGCAGTATTCCGCCGGCGGGCTCGTCGTCGATGAGCGCGGCCGAATATTATTGATCCGCGCGCGCGACCTCCGCGACCGACCCGTGTGGACGTTGCCGAAGGGCACGCTCGCGTCCGGGGAGTCGAGCGAGGACGCGGCGCTCCGCGAGGTCCGCGAAGAGACGGGCTGGCGGTGCGAGATCGTCCGCGAGCTGGAGGAAGTCACGTACTGGTTCCAGCGCGAGGACCGGCGCGTCCGGAAGTCGGTCCGCTGGTTTCTGATGCGCCCGCTCGAGCAGGTCGGCGAGCACGACCACGAGGTGGACGAGGTCGCGTGGCTCGAGCGGACCGAGGCGCTCGACCGGCTCCGCTACGAATCGGACCTGCGGTTGGTGCAGGCGCTCGCCTAGGGCGCCGGGAACAGGCGGTCGCCGTTCTTGAACGCGATCTGCTCGGCGACCTCGGGCGGGAGCTGGCCGAGCCAGACCTGCACGTCACGCATGTAGTCGCGCACGAGCTCCCAGCGCGACGTCACCCACGTGTCGGTGCCCAGCAGGAAACGGTCCGGGTGACGGACAAAAACCTTTTGCCACTGGGGATCGAGCGCGCCGCCGGGGGCCACGTCGGTGCGCAGCGCCAGATCCACCCAGAGCCTCGGGAAGCGGTCGAGGAGCCGCGTCACGGTCCCGGCGTCAGCCGACAGGCCCGCATGGGCCCAGAGAAAGCGCGCCTTCGGGTAGCGGGTCAGAAGCTGCTCGATCGTCGCGTCGTCGACGTGGGCCTGGAGGAACAGGTCGCGCGCGGCCGCGAGCTCGGCGATGCGGCGGACGACCGGCGCGTCGACCTCCGACGCGCTCAGGTGAAACTCGCCGATGCCCCGGTAGACGCCGCGCGCGAGTCGCTTCTCGACGTAGGCCGCGACCGAGGGGTCGCGCGCCCAGCCGCTCATGTCCTCGCGGGTGCGGTAGGGCCGGAGGAACGGCACGATGCCCCGCGGCGCGCGCTCGTAGAGCTTCAGCGTCCCGTCGTCCGGGGTGCTCGAGACGATCGCGCGGTGGACGCCCGCGCGCGCGAGGATCGACAGCGCGAGCTCCGGCGTGTACACGTCCCAGTCGGGCCGGCTGTAGTGGATGTGCGCGTCGAAGATCGGAAGCTGCGCCGCGGCCGGGAGCGGGGCGAGGGCGAGGAGCGCGGCGGCCAGCGCGACGGCGACTCCGAGGGGCATCGCCGCGATCCTACCACCTTCCCCGGCGCGCCGGTGCTAGGCCGCGGCGCCGGGGCGGCAGACGCGGCACGGCCGGTACCCCACGCTCCGCGCGTCGGGGACGGAGGCGAAGACGATCCGGTTCGACTCGCCGACACGCTGCTCGTGCGCGCAGCCGCGCCGGCAGACGATGCGCGTCGACGCGCAGCCGACCAGCGCCGGCGTCGCGCGCTCGAGCGCGAGGAGACGCGTCTTCATGTCGCCGCCGAAGGCGTAGTGGCCCCACGAGCCGTCGCCCCGGATCACCCGGTGGCACGGCACGATCACGGGCACGGGGTTCGCGCCGAGCGCGTTGCCGACGGCGCGCGCGGCCCGCGGCCGGCGGATGCGGCGCGCGAGCTCCGCGTACGATTCCGTCTCGCCGAACGGGATCCGTCGCGCTTGCGCGAGGACCCGGGCCTGGAAAGGCGCCACGCCCGTGAGGTCCACGTCCACGGAGAAGAACGCGCGCCGGCCCGCGAGGTACTCGCCGAGCTCCTCGAGCGCCTGCGCGGCGTGCTGCCGCGCGCGTGCCGATGCGGCGGCGACTCCGCGCCCGGGGTAGAGGCGCGCCACCCCGCGCTCGGTCGCCTCGATCCGGAAGCGCCCGGCCAGCGCCTCGAGCGTGAGCGGCCCGTCCGCGAGCCGCGGCACGAGGTGGCGCGCACGCCCGCGGGGCGCGACGGCCGCCGCGAAGAACTCCCTGAACGCCGTGTCCATTCGGTCCATCCTTTCTAGTCTCCCAACGCCTTCCTGAGAATCGTCTTGCCGCGGGCGAGCTGACTCTTCACGGTGTTGACGGAGATTCCCCGGATCTTCGCCAGCTCGCGGTACGAGAGGCCGTTCACGTAGTGGAGCGCCAGCAGGAGCCGCGCCTCGCGCGGCACGCGGTTGAGCGCGCGCGCGAGGTCCACGGGCTCGACCCGCGGCGCCCGCCGGCCGCCTCCGGTGGGGAGCGGCTCGGGCGGGGGCCGCCGGCGGCGTAGCTCGTCGATGCAGACGTTCGAGAGCACGCGGTAGAGCCACGTGGAGACCGCCCACCGCGGCGCGTACGACGCGCGCGCGGCGAAGGCCTTCAGGAGGGCGCGCTGGACGGCGTCCTCGGCGTCGGCGCGGTTGCCGAGCAGGCGGTACGCCACGGCGTAGAGCCGCCCGGCGTAGGCCTCCGCGTGGCGGGTGAACGTCGCTTCATCCATCTCGAACAGGTATACGCGGTGGAGCAAGGAAAGGGTGGAACAGCTCGGCGTTCACTTCACGCATCGGTTGTGCAAGACTACCGCCGGACACTCGGTCCATCGGAGGGGATGACCGATGCCTACCAGGCAAGGCGCGAAGGCGGTCAGTGAAGACTGGCTGTCTGTGTGGATCGGGCTGCTCATCTTCGTCCTGTCCCTGGGGGTGTTCGTCGGCGCGGACGTCCTCGGCTGGGGGGTGACCGCCGCGGTCTGGACCGACCTGTCCCGGGCGCTGGCGCCGGTCTCGAAAGCGTACGCCGGCCTGTCGGGGGTCGCCTCGCTCGTCCTCACCTACGTCTTCCTGCTGGTCGTCATGACCGCCGGCGCGTCCGCGTTGCGCGTGGGGATCGGGCGGTTCGTCTGGGGGTTCACGCTCGTGTTCTGGGCGAGCTACATCTGCTGGATCATCGGGAGCTGGGCCTATCTCGCGGCGACGGCGGACAGGCTGAAGGCCTTCGGGATCTCCTGGTCGCTGAGCCTCACCGCGGAGGCGGGTTTTCTCGTGGCCCTGGTGGCGGGTCTGCTCGTGGGCAACTTCTTCCCGGCGTTTGTCGAGGCAACCCGGGAGGCGATCCGCCCCGAGTGGTACATCAAGACGGCGATCGTGATTCTCGGCGGATTTCTCGGCGTCACGGCCGCCGAGAGGCTGGGACTGGCGACGGCCGTCATGTTTCGAGGCCTGTGTGCGATCATCGAGGCCTATCTGATCTATTGGGCGGTCGTCTACTTCGTCGCTCGCAAGTATTTCAAGCTGAGCCGCGAGTGGGCGGCGCCGCTCGCCTCGGGGATCTCGATCTGCGGCGTGTCGGCGGCGATCGCGACGGCGGGCGCGATCAAGGCGCGGCCGATCGTGCCGATCATGATCTCGACGCTCGTCGTCATCTTTTCGTGCGTCGAGCTCTTGATCCTCCCGTTCCTGGCGCAGGCCTTTCTCTACACCGAGCCGATGGTTGCCGGCGCGTGGATGGGGCTGGCGGTGAAGACCGACGGCGCCGCCGTTGCAAGCGGCGCGATCACCGATGCGCTCATCCGGGCGAAGGCCCTGGCCGTGCAGGGTGTGAACTACAAGGAAGGCTGGATGGTGGGCACCACCACGACCGTCAAAGTCTTCATCGACGTCTTCATCGGGGTGTGGGCGTTCATCCTCGCGATCATCTGGACCTCGGCGATCGAGCGTCGGGCCGGCGAGCGGGTCAGTCCCCGGGCTATCTGGGAACGGTTCCCGAAATTCGTCATCGGCTACGTCGTCACATTCGTCATCGTCCTGCTCATCGGGATGAGCTCGCCCGCGCTGCTCGGCAAGGCGAAGGCGGCGATGGGTGAGGCCAACGTGTTCCGGGGCATCTTCTTCGTGATGACCTTCTTCACGATCGGGGCCATGTCGAACTTTCGCAAGCTCTGGAACGAGGGCCTCGGCAAGCTGGCGGCGGTCTACGTCGTGTGCCTCTTCGGGTTCATCATCTGGGTCGGGCTGCTGGTCTCATGGCTGTTCTTCCACGGGATCAGGCCGCCGGTCGTGACCGGGTAGCGGCGCCACGCGCGCAGGAGACGAGCATGGCCGAGCAACCGCGGATCGGCAACGAGTTGAGGGACATGAAGGCGGAGCCGCTCCTGCCGGTGGAGCGGAAGCTCATCGGGTGGAGCCTCGCCGTCGGCGTCATCCTGTTGGGCGTCCTCGTCTGGGTGAGCTACACGTTCTTCCCGGCGCGGTAGGGCGAACGGACGTCGGCGCACCGGCGCGCGCTCACGCGACCCGCGCGAGCGCGGCGCGGCAGCGTTCGAGCAGCGGACGCATCCCGAGCCCCTCGGCGATCTCCTGGGCCTCGTCGAAGTGCTGCGCGGCGGTCGCGCGGTCCCCGCGGTAGAGGGCCAGCTCACCCCAGACGAGCCGAGCCCAACCCTCCCACGAGCGCTCGCCGTTGCGCTCCGCAAACTCGAGCGCCTTCTTCAGATCGGCCTCCGCCAGCTCGGGGTCACCGAGGTCGAGGTGCGCCATGGCCAGCGCGGTGTGTTGGAGCGTCCGCTGGACGTACACGCTCGCCCCCTCCTGGAGGTCGATCGACTCCTGGATGAGGGGGATCGCCGCGGCCGATCGGCCGGCGAGCACGTAGGCGCGCCCGAGGTGTTTCAGGGCGTTGATGAGCTGACCCACGAAGTTCTTTTCGCGACACACCCGCACCGCGGGCTCCAGGATCGCGATCGCCTCGTCGATCCGCCCCGCGCCGACCAGCACGTCGCCCTGGGCCGCGGCCAGCACCATCTGGCTGTACAGGTGGTTGGCCGCCTCCGCGACGCGCTGGCCCCGCCGGATCAGCTCCAAGGCGCCCTCGTGATCCCCGAGCTCGCCGAGCAACTCCGCGGCCATGGCACACGCGCCGGAGTAGGGGAGACCCGAGAGGCCGAATCGTTCGCTGACTCGCGGACCATCCAGCAACGCCAGGATCTCCCGCGCACGCCGGAGGCCTTCGGCGTACCCGCCCATCGCGTGATACGCGTGGCACAGGTAGAAGAGCCCCGTCACGCGCAGGCCGAGATCGTCGCGGGCCGCGGCCCGCTCGAGACAGCGCTCCCCGTACTCGAGCGCCTGCACCTGCTCGCCACGCGCCCAGTGGTACTGGACGAAGAAGGCGTAGATCGTATCCAGGCGCTCGGTCTCGCCGTGCCGCATGGCCAGGTTCTCCGCCTCTCTGAACAGCGTGACCAAGCGCTCGGGCTGGCCGCCCCGCCAGAGGGGCGCGCGCATGGCGAGCCGCACGTCGATGCCCGCGCGTGCCGTCTCCTTGATCTCTGGCAGATGGCGGAGCGCCTCCAGCGCCGTCTCATAGAACTCGACGGCCTTGTCGTCGACGCACAGGGCGGCGGCGCGCTCGGCCGCCTCGCGTGCGTAATGGACGACCTTGTCCCGGACCTCACCGCGGGTGAAGTGATAGACGAGCTCCTCGACGCGCTCCTCGAGGCGCCCGGCATACAGCTGCTCGATCGCGGCGCCGATCAGCGCGTGCAGACGACGCCGCTCGGACTGGAGCAGCGAGCCATAGGCGACGTCCTGGGTCAGCGCGTGCTTGAAAACGTACTCGAGCTCGCCGAAGCCGCCCTTCTGGTAGATCAGCTCGATCCGCTTGAGCTCGGTCAGATTGTGCTCCAGCTGCTCCCGCAGATCGGACACGCGGCTGAGGAGCGCCAGGGCGAACTCACGGCCGATGACGGATGCCGTCTGCACCGTCCGCTTCTGCGATTCCGCGAGCCGGTCGAGCCGAGCGGCGATCACGTCCTGGACGGTCGCGGGCACGGTGATCGTCGACGCCGCCTGCGCCAGCACGAGCCGGCCTTGCTCGGCCCGGACCGCGCCCGTTTCCGCGAGGGTGCGGCCGATTTCCTCGAGGAAGAAGGGATTACCCTCGGCCTTCGCGGCGATGGTGACGGCCAGCTCCCGCGGCAGCTCGGCGACGCCGAGGGTCGCGCGCACGATGCGCACCGCGGCTTCCTCGTCGACCGGCTGCAGCCCGATGCGCCAGTAGTAGGTGCAATCGCCGAACGGCTGCTGGTACACGGGGCGATAGGTGACGATCAGGAGCACGGCCGTGCCGGGGAGGCCCTCGGTCAGCGATTTCAGGAAGTCCTCCGAGGCGCTGTCGATCCAGTGGGCGTCCTCGACGACCAGCACGACCGGGCGCCGTCGGCTTCCCGTGGCCGTCAGCCCCTGGATCGCCGCGACGATCCGCGCTCGCCGCTGGAGCGGGTCCAGGCTCGCGACTCCGGGGTCGCCCGGGTCCACCGACAGCAGATAGCGGAGATAGGGCGCGATGTTGGCCGCCTCCTCGCCGATGAACGCGAGGCCGTGCTGGATCTTGGCGATGATCTGCGCCTCGGCGTCGTGGTCCGCGATGCCGAAGTTCTGCTTGAGCATCTGGACGATCGGCAGGAACGGGATCGACTGGCCGAACGAGATGCAATCGCCCTCGACCCAGGTGGCAGCCTCTGCGAGCCGCCGGTGGAACTCGAGCAGCAACCGGGACTTTCCGAGACCGGCGTCGCCGACCACGAAGACCGCCTGGCCGCCCCCGGCCCGGGTCTGCGCCCACGCGCGCTCGAGGGTCGCCAGCGCGTCGTCGCGGCCGACGAGCGGTGACAGGCCGCGCGCCGCGCGCGCGTCGAGCCGCGTGATCCCCTCGCGCGCCTCGAGCAGCTCGTACGCGGCGACGGGCTGGCTCTTGCCCTTCACGGGCATCGCGCCGAG
>Ga0137396_10001366_pt1 | contig 12759 bp, 10 predicted proteins | sample czc16metaG_FD_108284 | JGI IMG/M metagenome (GOLD analysis project Ga0137396, IMG submission 108284) | Vadose zone soil microbial communities from Angelo Coast Range Reserve, California, USA - czcobulk3.16 metaG | ecosystem: Environmental > Terrestrial > Soil > Vadose zone | place: USA...
AGGCCATGCGCGACATCGACCGCATCGCCGAGACGATGGCCGCCACGTTCACCGCGCCCATGTTTCCCGGCATCGAACCCGTCATCCGCGACTTCGCTCGCGCCGCCCGCGAGAAGGTGGAGACCCTGCGGACGGATCCTGACATCTTCGACATCTGGGCCGAGCTGGTCGCCGCCGGCGAACGGCTCGCCAGCTTCACCCCGATGCTGTCCGCCGGCGGCGAGCACGAGCAGCGCGTCGCCTCGTTCGGCACGCAGCTCATCTGCAACGGCCGCGCTCTGATCTTCCACATCACCCGTGCGCGAGTGTCGATGCCCAAGAGCACCCGGGAGTTCATCGATCGGTGCGCGACGTACGCCGCCACGGGGATCGTCACCGTGGTGCCCATCCCGCTGCCCGCCTGAAGTTTCAGCGAGGCGCGGTGAGCTCCAGCGCCTTCTTCGTCGAAAGAACTCCGACCTTCGGGGCGCTCGGGCACAAAACGGTAGCTTGAGCGATGCGGCGGAACGTTTTTGTCATGCCCCGGCGTCAGTGCGTGGACTTGCCGGAGTGGCTCGTGCACAGCCGGCCTTCGCGTGCCAGCTTCTCCAACTCGGCGCAGAGCAGCCGCACAGTCTCGTCGTCGCGCTCGGTCAATTCCTTCCAGATGCGCTGGTCGCCGTCCCAGCTGTATTTCCGGTAGGCCTCCAGGCCCTCGTACTTCGCGTGGAGCGCTGAAATGACGTTGTACGCGTCGTGGGAAATCGGGGAGCCCATGGCCTCGCCCACCTGACGCGACACGCCGGCCTCATTGAGAATGCGCGGCTTTGCGACTGCACCTGCCTCCGCTTGGGGAATCCAATGTTGGGCCAGAGGAATGAGCCCCGCGGCCATGCCGGATTGGCGGGACGCCCCGCTGCGGACGTGCGCGAGTCGCCATGGCGCGAGCTCGTCAGCACCTGGGCCAGGAGTCGACCGATGCGGGGGTGAGCCCGAATCGAGGGGCCGAACGAGCGAGCCCAGCAACAGCGCCGTCCAGATCAGCCCGAAGGCCCAGGCGGCGACCTCTGCCAACTTCAGAAGACGATGCTTGCGCAGCAGGCGCTTGCGTCTGGCTTCGATCCGTTGCCGGAGCTCGCCAAGCTCGTCGCTCACGCCTCTAGACCGGTCCGGTTGCGCCGGTACTGCTCGTGTCGGGGCATGTTGGTGTTCCTAGCCAATTCAGTGCCAGCGGGTCAGCCCGCTGCCGAGAGCGGAACCAGCCCCGGCGGCGGCTGGAAAGCTTACGAAATTGTCGAAAATGGGATGCGAAACGACGAAGCTGTGTGAATGGCAGCGACGGCGAGCAAGATGAATGAAGCCGGATCGGACGCCGATGCGCTGACCGAACCGCGGGCTGTACGCCTGCGCCAGCTTGCCTGGCTCTTCCTGAAGCTCGGGACCATCGCCTTCGGCGGGCCCGCGGCGCACATCGCGATGATGGAGGACGAGGTCGTCCGGCGGCGGAAGTGGATGACGCGGGAGAAATTCCTCGATCTCCTCGGCGCGACGAACCTCATCCCAGGTCCGAACTCGACGGAGATGGCCATCCACATCGGCTACCTGCGCGCGGGATCGAGCGGTCTCCTCGTAGCCGGAACCTGCTTCATCCTTCCCGCGGCCCTGATCGTCAGCGGGATCGCCTGGGCCTACGTCCGGTTCGGCACCTTGCCCGAGGCCCTGGCAGTGCTCTACGGCATCAAACCCGTCATCATTGCCGTGGTGGTCCAGGCCCTCTGGGGTCTCGGCAAGACGGCGGTGAAGACCCGCTTTCTCGGGTTCGTTGCAGTCGGCGCGCTGGGGGCCAGCCTCCTGGGCGTCAACGAGCTCGCGGTCCTGTTTGCCGGCGGCATCGTCGTCGCCTTCTGGCGTTGGGGGATGGAGGGGAGGCATGCCGGTGTATCCGCATTCATGCCGCTGCTCGGGACCGCCGCAGCAACCGCTCCGGCCGCCGCCGGCGTCACGTTCGGGCTCTGGCCGCTCTTCCTCGTTTTCCTGAAGATCGGTTCCGTGCTTTTCGGGAGCGGTTATGTCCTGCTGGCATTTCTCCGGGCGGACCTCGTCGAACGGCTCGGGTGGCTGACCGAGGCCCAACTTCTCGATGCGGTCGCAGTCGGGCAGATGACTCCTGGTCCCGTGTTCACGACGGCGACGTTCATCGGCTACGTCCTCGGGGGCGGGATCGGGGCGCTCCTTGCGACCGTCGGGATCTTCCTTCCAGCGTTCGTCTTCGTCGCCCTGAGCGGCCCGTTGGTCCCGCGAATCCGCCGCTCCAAGACGGCCGGTGCGGTGCTCGACGGCGTGAACGTCGCTTCGCTCGCGCTCATGGCCGCGGTGACGATCAGCCTGGCCAGAGCGGCCATCGTCGATGTCCCCACCGCGGTTCTCGCCCTCCTCGCGGCCGTGCTTCTCCTGCGTTTCCGGATCAACTCGGCCTGGCTGGTCCTGGCCGGCGCCGCAGTCGGCATCGCAAGCGCATACGTGCTGGGGCAACCCGCTTCCTGACCCGGAGCCGGACGCCGTCCATCCGGCCAATCGAACCGCTGGTCAGTCTTCTTTCCGCTGCTCCGCCGGACCCCGGGGCGCTGTCAGGTTGAGCGCCGTGTTGATCAACGAGACGTGCGTGAAGGCCTGGGGAAAATTGCCCAGCAGCCGCCGCGTCACCGGATCGTATTCCTCCGAGAGCAGGCCCACGTCGTTGGCCAGCCCGGAGAGTCGCTCGAACATCTCAATCGCCTCCGCAGTCCGGCCCTGGAGCGCGTAGTTGTCCGCCAGCCAGAACGAGCAAGGGAGAAAGGCGCCTTCGCCAGGCGGCAGGCCATCGACCGCGGGATGCGTGGCGTACCTGGCGACGAATCCATCTCGCAGCAATGACCTCTCGATCGCCCGCACCGTGCCGAGCACGCGCGGATCGGTCGCCGGGAGGAAGCCGACCAGCGGGAGCATGAGCAAGCTCGAATCGATCTCCTTCGATCCGTAGGACTGCACGAAGGCCCCCACGCCAGCGTCGAAACCCTCGCGACAGACGGACTCGTGGATCCGATCCCGTACCGCTCGCCAGCGTTCCAACGGACCCTCGAGGCCGAACTGCTCGACGCCCTTCACGGCTCGATCGAACGCCACCCAGGCCATCACCTTGGAGTGCGTGAAATGGCGCCGTGGCCCGCGGACCTCCCAGATCCCCTCGTCGGGCTCCTGCCAGATCTTCTCGAGGTACCCCATCAGCGTGCGCTGCAACGCCCATCCCGCCTCGGTCGGGGCAAGGCCGACGCGCCGCGCCAGATGGAGCGCATCCATCACTTCGCCGTACACGTCGAGCTGCAGCTGCAGCGCGGCCGCGTTGCCGACCCGCACCGGCCGCGACCCTTCGTAACCCGGCAGCCAGTCCAGCTCCACCTCGGGGAGGCGACGCTCGCCGGCGATGCCATAGAGGATCTGCAGCTGCGAAGGATCGCCCGCGACGGCGCGCAGCAGCCAGAGCGTCCAGTCGCGAGCCTCGTCGAAGTACCCGGCGTTCATCAGGGAATAGAGGGTGAAGGTCGCATCGCGCAGCCAGCAGATCCGGTAATCCCAATTGCGCATCCCGCCGATCCGTTCGGGCAACGAAGTCGTGGCCGCCGCGACGATGCCGCCCGTGGGCTGGTAGGTGAGGCCTTTGAGCGTGATCAGCGAACGCTGCACGATCTCCCGATAGGGACCGGTCACCGTGCACTGGTCCGACCAGGCTCGCCAGTTGGCCTCGGTCGCGGTCAGCGCCTGCTCCGCAGCGACGTAGCCCGGGTCGGGGAGGTGAGACGGCGACCAGGTGAGCACGAACGGCACGCGTTCTCCGGCGCCGACCGAGAATTGCGCGACCGTGCTGAGTCCCTCGCCATGGGTCATGACGGGAGTGATCAGCCGGAGCGCATCGGGGCCGGCGACGGCCTCGATGCCGCCCTCGATCGCGCGCACCCAGGGGACGATCGCCCCGTATCCGAAGCGAAGCAGCAACTCCATCCGCATCGGCACGCGGCCGCGTTGTCCGGCGACGATGCGGACCACGTCGGTGCCCTGGCCGAAGATGGGCATCAGATCGATCAGCGTGACGGCGCCGTCGGGTGTCTCGAACTCCGTCTCCAGGATCAGCGTGCCGGGCCGGTACCTCCGGCGGACCGCGCGCACTTCCCCTTCCGGCGCGATCTTCCAGCGTCCGTTGTCGGGTGTGCCGAGCAGGGCGGCGAAGCAGGCATCGGAATCGAAGCGGGGAAGGCAGAGCCAGTCGAGCGAGCCGTCCTTGGCCACCAGCGCGATGCTCTGGCGGTCAGCGATGACGGCATAGTCTTCGATCCGTGAGGCCATGACGGAAATCGATCAGCGTGCAGCCGCGAGGCGATCGTCGCTCGACTCTCTGAGGCCGTGCAACCCCTGATAGTACCGGAAGAGGTCCAGAAGGCTCGCGGTGAGCGAGAAGGTCGGGACGAATCCAAGCCCTCGAAGGCGAGACACGTCCGCGAAGTGTCGCTGGACGCCGGGGGGGTGGCCGCCTTGTGGGGCGATCTGGACCTGCCCGTCCAAGCCCGAGATGCGGAGCAACTCCGAGAGGATGAACCCGATAGGCGTCGCGCGTCCGCTGGCGACGTTGTACGTTCCGCCCCGTTCACCGCTCTGGGCGAGCAGGAGAAGGGCGGTCGCAACATCGCGCACGTCGATGAAATCCCGCGTCGTGTCCAGCGCCCCGATCTCGAGCACCGCGCCCCGCGATCTCGCTGGGGAGCCGAGCTCGGCGGCGAGCCGTCCACAGACATGACTCTCCGCCTGCCCCGGCCCGACCACGTTGAAGATGCGCGCCGTGACCGAGGCAATTCCGCAGCGCGCTGCTTTGACGCGCGTGATGTGCTCGGCAGCCAATTTGGTCAGCCCGTACATGTTTACGGGGTTGCAAGGATGCGATTCCGGAATCGGGAGGGAAGCAGCGTCGCCGTAGACGCTGCCGCTGGATCCGAGGATGACCAGGGCTCTCGCCTGCTGCGCATCGGCCACCGCGTTCATCAAGGAGGTCGTCCCTTCCAAGTTCGTTTCGAACAGGTCGCGTTCGGATGCCGTGCTCAGCCCGGATGCGAGGTGGAAGACGCAATGGGGCTGGAACTCTCGAATCGTCTCTTTCAGCCTGTCGGTCTCGAGCAGGGAGAGACGTTGATAGCGATATCGGCCGTCGAGGTCGCGGAGCAGCTGCGCCGGTACGGGAGCGCGCCGCTGCCCCCCGGCGATCGAGATCGCATGGGTAAAACAGCCGTCCATCCTCTTCGAGCGCCCGATCCCCAATACCTGCGCGCCCTTCTCGAGCTCGAGAATCCGAGCGGTCAGGTAGCGCCCGACGAGTCCCTGCGCGCCGGTGATCAGATACCGTCGCTTCATCGTTCGATGCCCGCGACGGTCATCCGCAAGCCTTCATGGAGTGGGACGGCGGGCTCCCATCCGAGGACCTCGCGGGCCCGCCGGTTGTCGGCAATCAGCTCGTAGATCTCGCTTGCCCCGGGCCGGTCGCGATCGCGACTTCCCTGGATGGGGCAGGTCACCCCGAGCGCGTCGAGGACCAGCGCAGCGATCCGCTCGACGCTGGTTCCCCGCATGGTGCCGATGTTGAAGATCTCCAGTCCTCGATCCTCGAGGGAGCAGGCGCTGGCAATCGCTTCGGCAAGGTCCGTCACGAAGCAGTAATCCCGGACCGGCCTCAGGTCTCGCAGGAGCACCGGCAGACCGCGGCGTGCCATGTCGATGATGCGCGGGATCAGGGATTCGGACGATGCGCCGGGACCGTAGATCGAGAAGGGTCGCAGGATGACGGCCCGCAGGCCGAACGCATGGACGAAAGCCTCGATGAGCTTCTCGGCACCAATCTTCGCTGCGCCGTATGGAGACCGGGCGCTGAGCGGGTGGTCCTCCCCCACCGGGGAGCGAAGGGGCCGTCCGTAGACTTCCGCCGATGAAACGTAGATCAGCTTTCCGATCTGCTCCGCGCGGCAGGCCTCGAGAACCGAAGCGGTTCCCTCCGTATGAATCCGCAAGGTTCTCGACGGGTCCTGGAACGACGCCGCCACCGACGCGGGCCCGGCCAGATGCACCACTACATCGAAGCCGGCGACCAGCTTCCGGACGGCCCTCGAGTCACAGATATCGACCTGCGCGGCAGATGCGGCGCTGGCAGGAGTTCTCGCAACTTCGTTCGGTGGTCCGATGATGGCTTGCACGCAAGCGCCCCTGCGGGCCAGGGCATCGACAACGACGGGTCCGAGGAAGCCCCCGGCGCCGGTGACCGTGATCCTGGTGTTGTGAAGCGTCTTGTCCACGGTTAGCGAGCCGCCGCGCGGCGATTCCGATGCGCCTCGATGACGCCCTCGAAACAGCTCTCGATCGCGCGCGTGGTGACTTCCGGCGTGAAACGTTCGAGATAGCGCCGGTACGCGGCCCGACCCAACTGCTCTGCGAAGGTCTCATTTTCCAGCAGGCGCAGTAGAGAATCCGCTAGCGCTGCCGGGTCATCCGGCGGAATGACCAGACCGGTCCGGCCATGCTCGACGTGGTTCGGGATTGCTCCAACCGCGGATACCACCGCAGGCTTTCCCAGGGACATTCCTTCGATGATGGCGTTGGGCAGGGAATCGATCGACGAGGGATGGACGTGAATGTCGATCGCGTTCCAGACATCGGCGATGTTTCCCGGATAGGCCCGGATGCGGACCCGTTCCGAGATTCCGAGTTGTTCCGCCTGCCGTTGCAGCTGGAGAGGATAAGCAGGACCGGCGCGATCGTAGCCGACGCAGAGAACGTACACGTCGTGTCCCTTGTCGACGATGCGTTGGGCAGCCTCGAGGAGGACTGCTTGTCCTTTGAAGGGAACCAAGCCGGCGACCTGCCCGAGAATCTTCGCGCGCGTATCTTCCGGGATTCCGAATTCCCGGAGCACTTCTCTTCGGGAGCGGGACGGCTTCTCGAGACGGACACCATTCGGAACCACGTGCAGCGGCGGTGCCGACTCGCCGACGAAACGCCCGAACTCCAGGGCACGAATGTCCGAATCGGTGATGAGCGCGCTGCACAGCCGAAGGTTGAAGCGCCGGATGGAGGGGAAGAAGACACGCCGATAGGAATGGCTGTCGTAGATCTTCCACAGCTCGAGCTCGCTGTACAAGGTGACAGTCGCAGGTACACCAGCGCTGGCCGCCGCGGGCACGGCTGTATAGAGCGCGGTCTCCAGGTGCGCGTCGACGAGATCGGCGCCGGTGGTGACGATGAGCTGCCGAAGCCTCGCGACGGCGGTGGCGAGCGTGGTAGCGGTACTGGCGAGTTTGACGGGGCGCAGGCCTTGAACCCTGCTGGGGTGCGGCAAGCCAATCTCGTGCACCCTGATGCCCGCGTCGGCGAAGTCCCGCCGCATGGACCCACATCGACTCTGAACCGTTTGCTCCGGCGCATACAGCGTCACCACGGTGAGGCGGAAGCGGCTCGAATCGATGGTGCGAGCGAGGTTGAACAGGCGGTTCTCCCCTCCGCCAAGATTCAACTCCGAGGTGACGGAGAGGACATTGATCAAGGCTCGACCCTCCGAGTCTCGAATGGGATCGCGCCCGGCAAGCGGCTGCCGTTGCTGGAAAAGAGCCGTTCTGCGTGCGCCAACGCAGCCTCGTCGTTGACGTCGATCCAGGGCTCGGAGTGCGGGTAGGCCCACACGGTCTCATCCGCCTGCAGCAGGGCATCGATCAGCGCCGGCACGTCGAGCCGGCGCCCCGCGTGGACGCGATCGATGGCGCGGCGATTGAGGACGTATGTTCCGCTCGAGACCGGGACCGAGAGTTGCGGCTTTTCCCGGTAGGCCACGACGCGCTGTCCGGCCAGCTCGAGCATGCCGAAGGGGATGGGGAAGGGCTGGTGATGGGTGGCGATGGTCGCCGCCCCGGCGCGCTCCCGATGGTACCGAGCCAGCTGTTTCAGATCCAGGCTCGTCAGATTGTCCACGTTCACGATCACCGCGTCATCGATCTCGCCGGGTAGAGATGCGACCGCGCCGATGGTGCCCAGGGACTGTGTTTCGACGAGAACGTCGAGCGTTGCCGACTGCGATTCAGCGAGTGTCCGGCCGTGCTCGTCGATCCAGGTCGCGAGCGCGTCTTCCTGGCCGTTGATGGCCACGAACAGCCGCTTGAAACCGAACCAGATGAGCGCGCGGAGATTGCACTCGATCAGCGGCTTGCCAAAGACGGTCCGCAGACCTTTGTGTTGACCAGATCCCCCGGCCCTCATCCGTTCGGAGCGGCCACCGGCCATGATCAGCGCCGCAACTGGAGAGCTCCTCATGAGGTCCGCCTCTGCTCGGCAAACGGCCTGCGCCGGAAGGTGATGCCAGCGGTGCATGAAGGCCAGTGGCCGCCAATCCATGAGCGGCTTTTGTAAGGTGAAGCACACCGCAGCGCAGCAGTTGGCTTGCCACTGAACGTTCGTTGCAAAGGCTGGCATTGCTCCCCAGATTTCGCGAGGGAGCGGGACCTTCGAAATGGCAACCCTTGTCTTCGATATCGGCGGGACCAAGACTCGCGCGGGTCTTTTCGATTGCCGTCAATCGTCGCTCATCCGCTCCGTCTCCGGCGCGACTCCCAACCACCTCGACTTCCCCGGGTCATCCTTCGAGGAATTGTGCGAGCGTCTGGTTTCGCTGATGCATCGGCTGGCCGGTGAAATCATCGCGGGCCCGGCGGTTACGGAAATCAACATTGCGTTTGCCGGTCCGATCGATCCTTCCGGCAATGTCCTTGCCGCGCCGACGATCTGGGGCACCCGCCTGACCCGGCCATACCCGCTGAGCGAAGACATCGCTCGTCGCTGGCCGAACGCCCGCGTCAAGATCATGAACGACGTGACGGCAGCGGGGTACCGCTACCGGCGCTCGATCGACGAAGAGTTCTGCATCGTCACCGTCAGCTCGGGGATCGGCAACAAGGTGTTCGCCCGCGGACGGCCGCTGGTTGGCCGGAATGGAGCCGGTGGCGAGCTGGGACATCTGCGCGTCGACGACTCGGCCAGCGCGCCGGTCTGCGAATGCGGAGGTCGCGGGCATCTCGGCGCGGTCTCCTCCGGTCGCGCGGTCCTCGAATATGCCCGGACGCGGGCGCCGGAGAGGGCTCGCGTGGAAGGGTTGACCAGCGGCGATCTGGTCGCGGCATTCCGGCGCGCCGAGCCGTGGGCCGTGGAGATCATCGAGCACCGCGCCGGGCCGCTCGGCTGGGCCCTGGCCGCGATGCACCTGGGCCTCGGAATCGAGCGATTCGTTCTCATCGGGGGCTTTGCCCTCGCGCTCGGTGACGCCTACCGGCGGCTCGTCGCCGAGGCCGCGGACTCCCGCTGCTGGGGCCGACCGGGGAACTGGATGACGCGCGTGGAGCTGGGTGTGAACGACGACGTTTCGGGGCTGATCGGCGCCGGAATCGCGGGATTGCCGCAGGAAGGAGCGCTGTGAAGATCGCCCGCTACAACTATGCGCACCAGCTCGGGACGGACATCGACCCTCTGATCGCCGACCTGCGTGCGATGCTCGTTGCCGGCAGATACGAGCTGACTCCCGAGGTGCGGCAGTTCGAAGAGCAGTTGGCGCGATTCCTGGGCGCGAAGCACGTCCGAGGCGTCAATACCGGCACCGACGCGCTGGTCGTGGCCCTGCGGGCCTTGGGGATCGGCCGGGGCGATGAAGTGATCACCCAGGCGAACACTTTTCACGCGACGGTCGCAGCCATCCAGCTGGTCGGCTCCCAACCGGTGCTGGTGGACGTCGATCCCGAGACGTTCCTCGTCGACAAGCGACAGATGCGCGACGCGATCGGTCCGAGGACGCGCGCGCTGATGCCCGTGCACCTGTATGGAAAGCCCACACCGATGACCGACGTCATCGCGGTTGCCGAGGCTCGCGGCCTGTTCGTGATCGAGGATGCCGCCCAGGCGATCGGCGCCCGCGTCGAGGGGCGGTCGGTCGGCACCTTCGGGCACTTCGGCTGCTTCAGCTTCCATCCGAGCAAGAACCTCTGCGCGGCGGGTGACGGGGGAGCGGTCGTGGCCCGCGACGCGGGGCTCGATGAAGCCCTGCGGCGTCAGCGCGAGCTCGGACAGGTGGGACAGAACAATCACGTGGTGGTCGGCTTCAACACCAAGCTCGACGCGATTCAGGCGAAGATCCTCTCCTGGAAATTGCCCCGCCTGGAGCAGTGGAACGAGCACCGGCGCACGGCGGCCGGATGGTATCGCGAACGCCTGGCCGGGCTGCCGGTCGGATTCCAGGCGCGCTCCGACGGCGAGACCCACGCGTATCACCTGTTCCAGATTCGAACCGGCGAGCGCGACGCCTTGTTGGCCCACCTGCGCGAGCGCGGGATCGACGCGGTCATCCGATATCCAACGCCCATCCACCTGCAGCCCGCGTTCGCCGGGTACGGGTGGAAAGCGGGCCAGTTCCCCGTCGCGGAGGCGCTTGCGAAGGAATTGCTCTGCTTGCCGCTCCGGCCCGACATCGGGATCGAGGAGATCGATTACGTCGCGGACAGCATCCGCGCGTTCTTTGGAAAGCCGGACCGCGGGTGAAGCCGCTCGTCGCCGTCCTGGGCGGAAGCACGCCCTTCACCGCGGCGCTCGTCGAGGCGCTGCGCGGGTCCGACGAGATTCCTGCATGCGAGTTGCGCCTGTTCGGTCAAGACGCCGACGCGCTCGACCGGATGCAGCGATACGGCGCCCGCAGGCTGGCCGAGCGCGGGTGGAGCGTATCCGCGAGCCGCCGGTTGGACGAGGCGGTCGACGGCGCCGCAGTCGTGGTGAATCAGATCCGCTTTGGCGGGCTCGCGGGGCGGTCGCGTGATGAGGCGCTTGCCAACCGGTTCCAGCTTCCAGCCGATGAAACCTTGGGCCCCTGCGGATTGGCTGCCGCGCTGCGAGTCGTTCCTCGCATCCGGGAGCTCGCGGCCGAGCTGGGGCGGCGGTGCCCCGATGCCTGGGTGCTCAATCTCTCGAACCCGCTGAGCGTCACCACGGCTGCGATGATCCAGGCCGGCGCGCCGCCCAGGTGCGTCGGCCTGTGCGAGCTTCCCCTCGCCACGGTGATCGAGACCTGCCGCGTGCTGGGAATGTCGCTGACCGAGATCGAGTGGCAATACGCCGGGCTCAACCATCGCGGCTTCGTCTTCGAGCTCGAGCACCGCGGGGAGGACTTGTTGGGGCGGCTGCCCGAGATGCTCGGCGGGGAGAGCATCTTCGGCGTCACCGGAGAGGACATCCGGCGAGTCGGCGCGCTTCCCTTGAAGTACTTCAGATTGTCCGCTCCCGCGGCGGCCCCCGCGGCGAGTCATCGAGCGGAATTCCTGAGCCGGATCAAGGAGACCATTGCGCGCGAGCTGGAGCTGCCGGACGCGCCGCCACCCAGCCTCTCGATGCGCGACCAGGATTGGTACCGGGCTGCCGTGGTGCCGATGATCGGCGCCATCTTCGCGGACGATCGGCGCCGGATGATCGTCAACTGCATCCGCGAGGACGGGCTCGTTTCGGAGGTTCCGGCGCGGGTCTCCCGCGACGGCGTGGAGGTCGTCGCCAACGAGCCGCCCGCGCAGGTGAGGCCCTGGCTCGACCGATGGGCTGCCCACGAACGAGCGCTTCTCGAGGCAGTCGCATCGCCCTCCCTGGAGCGGATCGAGGAGGCGCTGGCGCTCGATCCGGTGGTTCCCAACTCGCAAGTGCGCGAGATCGGTCGCGCGATACTGGCCGAACATGCCGATTGACCAATCATCCCACGCGCTGCGCATCGCCATCGTCGGTTGCGGCCGGATGGGATTGCAGCACGCCCGCAGCGCTTCTCAGCTCGGCCATCGCGTCAGCGTGGCGTACGACGTCGACGTCGTCCGCGCGTCGGCGCTCGCGAGCAACCATCCGGGCTGCGAGATCGTGACCGACGTGGCGAGCATCCGCTGGCGCGATCTGGATGCAGCTTTCGTCTGCACGCCGCCGTTTGCCCGCGGTCCGCTGGAGCTCCTCGCCGCCCAGGCGGGCGTGCCGCTCTTTCTCGAGAAGCCAATCGGGCTGTCGGCGGCGCAATGCCTGCCGGCGCTGACGGCCTGCCGGACCACCGGCACGATCACCTCGGTCGGGTACATGAACCGGTATCGTGCCTCGGTCCGGCGCGTGCGAAGCCTGCTCGAGGGCGAAACGGTCCTCGGCTTCGCCGCGCACTGGGTAGGAGGCGCGTACCGTGTCCCCTGGTGGGGAGATCCCGCCCTCTCCGGCGGGCAATTGAACGAGCAATGCACGCATCTCATCGATCTCGCGCGCTACTTCGTCGGGGAAGTGACCGAGGTCAGCGCGTTCGCGCAGCCAAACCCCGAGGGAGACGGCGGCGCCGCGGCGGTCTCGGTCCTGCTGCGCTTTCGCAATGGAGTCCTGGGGACGGTGATCTGCGGCTGTCTCGCCCAGGAAAAGCAGATCGGATGCCGCGTGTTCACCCCGCGCGGCCAGCTCGTGCTGGAGGGCTGGGATTTCAAGTGGTCGCCTTCCGCCGCATTCGGCGACGGGAGCGATCTGGAGTGCGTCGAGGACGTCTTCGTCGCCGAGTGTTCGGCTTTCCTGAACGCGGTGCGCTCGGGAGACGCGGGGTCGATCCGCTGCGATCTGGCTGAGGCGATGAGGACACAACGGGTGGTGGATGCCGCGCGGGCGGCATTGGCAGCTAGCGGGCCGCAGGCC
>Ga0137396_10001369_pt1 | contig 12744 bp, 14 predicted proteins | sample czc16metaG_FD_108284 | JGI IMG/M metagenome (GOLD analysis project Ga0137396, IMG submission 108284) | Vadose zone soil microbial communities from Angelo Coast Range Reserve, California, USA - czcobulk3.16 metaG | ecosystem: Environmental > Terrestrial > Soil > Vadose zone | place: USA...
CAACGACGAATTTTTCCTGCTGGACCACAGCACCAACGGCACCTACGTCACCGTCGAGGGCGAGCACGAAATCCTGCTGAACGGCGAAGGGCTCGCGCTCGCGAGGCACGGCTGGATCGCCTTTGGCCATCCGCACGGCGGCTCCGCCGGGGCGGTGGAGTTTTCGGGCAGCTAGCGAAAAATCGGGGTCAGAGCCCGATTTCCTGGAAGTAGTACTGCAGGTAGGCGAGGAGCTCCTCGCTCGACGTGCGACGGCCTGCCCACGGGTTCGGTCGGCAGCTGAGGGCGTTTTGCCCGTCCCGCAGCCTCCTTCAGCCAGCGCGTCAACTCCATGCCCCAGCCGAATGGCAGAAAGCCTGACCAACCCATATCCATGGGATGTGCGGCGAGGCTTCAGGGGAATTCTTATTCGTCGAGCTGCTCGCATGGAGCCTGCGGCGGCGCCGGCTGGCAGGGCGTAAGGGCGACTAATACTTGATTTGGAATAAGCAGCGCGAATCGCGGTACTCGCTGCATACGCCCTTCAGAAAAGGAACCACGGCCGCGGCGTGCGGCTCAGCGGTGCCGGAAATAGCAAGGCCCGCGGCCTGCGACCAGGTGCCACCGCCCTCCAGGGTCACGGGGCCCTCGAGGGTGGCGAGCTCGACATCGACCTTGCTGCCGCCGCCGCGCAGCCTCGCGACATGCGACCCGAGCTCGATGCCGTTCGCGCGCGCGAGGCGGATCTGCCGCCATTCGATCTCCGCCATGCCGAGGATGGAATTTCCGTCGATGCGCAAGTTGTCCGAACGGACGCGCACCTCGCCTTCGGGGCCCAGCACCTCCAGCGGCGGTGCGACGATCGCGAGGAGCTTGCCGGGAAGCTCCAGCTTTACATCGCGGATCGTCACGCTCCCCGGCGAGAACTCGAGATGCACAGGGCTGGCGGCGTCATTCAGAGCCACGTCGGCGGCGAGCTCGCCCTGCAGGAGGGCGGAGGGCGCAGTCGACCAGCGCAGCGGCCCGAGATCAATCAGATCCCCCGAGCGCTGCCGCGCATACAGGCGGCCGCTTCCTGTCCAGACGGTGCCGGCGGCATCGCGAAGCAGGAGCTTGTGATGCGAGGCGCTCTCGATGACATGCGAAACCCAGGGCGCTGGCAGCATCGCCAATAGCGCGACCGCATACACCAGGCAGCCGGTAACGATGTACGAAATGAGCCGCCGGCGGGTCATGGCGCTTTGCGCGAAGCGCCGGCCAGCACAAAGGTCGCCTCGACCCGGACCAGTCCGGGTTGTTCCGAGGCAGTGATCTTGCACGCGTCGAGCCGAACCCCGAATTCCCGCTGCAAGTTGCCGATCCATCCGAGCCAGTCGTCAAAATTCGCCTCAGCTATCACCACTAAAACCCTGTCGGACGCCAGGGCGTCCATGCGCTGGACCGACTTGAGGAACGAGGCGCGCGCGACCGAAGCTTGCAGCAACGACTTGAGATCCCGCGACTGCGAGGCCGTACCGAGCTTCTTGCGCAGGGCGGTGATCTCGCTTTGCTGCCGGCGCATATCTTCCACCTGCGCCCGGAGCCTGGGCAGCGTGGCGGAGAGTTTGCTGCTCGCCGCAAGCCCCGGCTCCCAGAGGAGCACGTAAAGCGCGACCAGCAGAGTTGCTCCCGCGCCGGCCACGAGCACCATGCGTTCCCTGCGGGAGCGCTCGCTCCAGAACCGCGCCGGGAGGTCGGCGAAGCTCATCTTCCGGCTGCCGCGGTCGCGGTCAGACGCAGCGCGGCTTTACCCCCGGACCCCACATCCTCGGTCCTGATGCTCAGGCCTTGAATCGAGGCCTTGGCGCGCAACTCTTCGGCCAGCTTGCCTGGCGGCATCTGCTCCGCCGGCTGCAGCGACACCGCGAGGGTTCCGTTCTCGTAGGAGATGGAGTCGATCCGCTGCCTGGCCGGGTCGAGCAGCCGGTCGGCCAGTGGCGCAAGGAGCGCGAGAAAATCGGCCGGGCCGCCTTGCCCCGCACGCAGCCGCAACTCGGCCAGGGCGCGGCTCATCTGAAGCGGCGGATCGACGACTGCGGCGTTTTCGCCGAACGTCTCGCGATAGATCGCTCGCATTTCCGCGAGCAGCCTGTTGCGCTCGTGCGCTTTCGCTTCCCAGTCGGCCGCAATGCCGCACGAGCCGATCACGAGAAGCGCGCCGGCGAGGATCGCCGGGCGTCGCAGCCTTCGCTGCCAACCGCTCGCCGAGCCGCGCGGCGCGAATTCGCCTTGCAGGAGATCGATCTTCGGCCGTTGGCGCGCTTCCATCCAGCGCCACGGCGCGCCGCGCTCGACCGGAATGCCGAGCGCCGCGGACCATCTTTGCGTATCCGGGAGAGCGACCTGTCCGGCGCTTCTTAGCAGGATCCGCTCCGGTGCCAGGCCGGAAGCGCGCGCGGTTTCAAGCGCGAGCAGCAGTGAAACCGGGGCGCTCCCATCCTCGGTGATGTCGAGCGCGAAACCTTCCACCTCTGCGGTGCGCGCGAAGCCCCCCGCACCGTCCCACACCACGGTCCAGGCGCGAGGCGCTAATTCGGGCAGCAGACACTCGGGCCAGGCCCACCGCGCTGCGAAGCCGGAACGCTCGAGCCTGGAAAGAGCCTGCGCCAGCCACTGGCGGTCGATGATGCCGACGCACAACGAGTCCTTCGCCGGCGCCGATTCGACGGCGACATGGATGCGCTCAGGATCGGGTACTACGCTGTCTTCCGCGAGGAAGCGCAGGGCAGAGGAAAGGCGCTTGCGCTGCGCCGCAGGCACGGCAACCCGCTCCAGGAGCACGAGGTCGCTGGCAATCACCAGCTCGCAGCTGCCGGTGATCGGCGGCGCGCTCAGGTTGGATGCTCCCGTGTCGAGAACCGACCCCTTGTCGTCCAGCACCGCCCATTCGAAGATCCCGCGGGCCGGCGCGTCGCGCCCGAGGCGGATGCGGCAGGTCGTCATGACATGCGCTGCCAGACGATGGCGGGCAGCCCGGCCCCGGCGCGCTGCAGCAGCGCCTGCATGCGCACATCGGCCTTGCCGATCTTGGCCCGGCCGGAGACAAGGAAGAAGCGGCTTTCGACGGAAATATCTTCGACACTCGCGGACAAGTCACGGCGCAGTCTGGCAAGGAACTCGTCCCGGTTGCGCATCGGCGCTGCGGAGCGGCCCTTTGCCAGGACCAGGGCTTCCGGCATGGTCAGCCCCTCGACGATCGCGACCAGCACTTCCGGCGGTGCGGTATTGACATTGACCGGGGTACGCAGCGGCAGCGCCGTAGCATACTGCCGCAGCCGTGCAATCGCTTCGGCGTCGACTCCGCGCCGTCCGGCCAGCTCGCCGACGTCGAGCAGCGGCCGCGTCGCATCGATGCCTTCTGCCATGGCATCGGCGAGCTCGGCGCGCAGCCCGATCGCCTGCAGCATGCGCTTTAGCGCCGCGATGTCGCTCGGGCTCGGCTTGCCGTTTCGCACCAGGTTATTGAGATTGAACAAGCCCTGCTGGTCGCTGATCTCACCCGACAGCGTCCCCGATTCGACGTCGGTAGGCGGAAGTCCGGACGCCCACAGCTCGCCGCCGTGGTCAACGCCGGTCGCACGCGCATCTTCCGCCAGGATCGAGCGCGCCCAGTGCGTCCCGCCCTTGAGGATCCAGCGCGCCTGTTCGTAGTCCCGGCCGGCCTCGAACTGCCGCACCGACATATCCTGCTGCTCGAGCATGAAGCCGGCGGCGGTCGCCGCGACGGCGACGATCAGCATGGCAACGATGACCACGGCGCCGCGCTGGCGTAGCGATCGGCTCATCGCAGGGGGAAGAGCCGGGTGATGTGCTCGCCGCCGGCAAGCACGATTTCGGCCGCCACCGCGCGCGGCAATGCGCTGGCCTGCCCCTCCACGGGCCACACGGCGGTCCAGGAGCCGTCCTCGCGCAGTGCGCGCAGCCGCAACTCGGTCACATTTTCCAGCACCGCGTGCGCGGCAGGGACGGCCCCGCGCGGCGAGTCCGCCGCGGGCCACACCAGGTACTCGACGGTCCCGTCGCGCAAGCGGTATCCGACGCGGCGCAGGGGGAAGGAACCGCCGCCGTCGCCGAAGCGGGTCATGAGGAGCTGGCCCTGCGCGTCGGCGGGCGAGTTACTCATGAGGAGGGCAGGGCGCTCTACGGCCGCGGAGAGATCCTCCCTCAGCTGCGCCATCAGGAGGCCGACGTCGTTCCAGCGGCGCGCCTCGGCACGTACGTGCGCTTCCGCGTCCAGGATGGAACTCAGTCCGCGAAAGCTCACCGACGCCAGCACTCCAAGCACTGCGACCGCGACCAGCAGCTCCAAAAGGGAAAAGCCGCGCTGGCGGGGACGGTGCAATCAGGCCTCCTTCGGGAGCACGCCGACCAGTCGACGCAATACCTGGCTCGGATCGTTCGGGTTGAGTATCCGTACCTCGACGCGCCGCAACATCGGATGCGGGGTCGAAAGAATTTCGATGCGCCACGGAAAGTCCACTCCCGCTTGGCGCTCGGATCCTTCGGACACGCCGACTGCCGGCCAGGCGCGGCGGGCGGCGAGCTCGCTCATGCGGTTCTCGGCCACAAAGCCGGCAAGGGCGCGGAGCTTGATCTCGGCTGCGGACGAGCTTGACAGCGCGACCGAGCGGCTCGCCGCGGCGAGCGCGATCGCCACGATGGCCAGCCCCACCAGAACCTCAATCAGGGTGAATCCGCTGCAGCGCGACGCGGCCAAGAGCACTCCCTTCAAGAACCACCTGGGCATTTCCTGCGCCCAGCGTCGCCCGGATGGCGGCGCGTAATCCGTAGGGCGAGAAGGTGACGCGTTCGCCCGGCGGCACTTCACGTCCGTCGACTCGCACCTCGCCCAGCGCGGTGTTTCCCGGCAACGATCGCTGCCGGTAGACGCTGCTCTCGGGGTAGCGCGTCCAGTCGCCGTCATCGGTCCTGCGCCAGAAAGAGTAGCCGTCGCGCTCGGGCGACCACGCGATGCTTTGACCGCTTGCCCGCGACTCGCCCATCGCCAGCTCGAGCAGCGCGGCCAGCCTGCGCGCTTCCCTGTCGGCCGTCGCAGCATCTCCCGGCGCGGCGACGATGACGAGCACGGTGGCCAGGATGCCGATGATCAAGACCACCACCATCACTTCAATCAGCGTGAATCCCGCGGCCGGGGCGGGGCCGGCGCCGCCCGGTTCGGGTGCTAGAGGCTCCACGAGCCGATGTCGGCGTCAATGCCTTCGCCGCCCGCGATACCGTCCGCGCCGAAACTGAAAACGTCGATTTCCCCGTGGAGGCCGGGGTTCAAGTACTGGTAAGGATTGCCCCAGGGGTCCTTCGGCAGGCGTTCGAGATAGCCGCCGGCCTTCCAGTTCGCCGGTACGGGCGCGAGCGTCGGCCGCGTCACCAGGGACGCGAGTCCCTGCTCCAAGGTCGGATATCGCAGGTTGTCCAGGCGATAGAGCTTCAGGGCCTGGGTGATCGTGCTGATGTCCTGTTTGGCGGCGACGATCCTGGCCTCGTCGGGGCGGCTCATCACTTTCGGCACGATTAAAGCCGCCAGGATCGCCAGGATGGCGACCACCACCATGACCTCGATGAGAGTGAACCCAGCTTGGCTCGGACGGCTGACCATCACCCCTCCGCTTTTTTCGAGCCGGATACTAGAAATTGTAGTGGATTGTCGAGCGAGATACTATACATTGCGATGGATAGCCGGCTCAAGAACTGGCTGCTAGGAGGGGCGCTGCATCTCCTTGTCGATCTCGCGCTGATCGCGGCGCTCGCCGTCAGCCTTGCTTACTGGACCTGGGTCGCTTTCACGCCGCGCGTGATCGGCGCTTCGGCCTTGAGCGCTGAAACGCGGACTCAGGAGGCGGGCGCGATCGCCGCGCGTCATCTCTTCGGCGACGGTTCCTCCGTGGCGCGCGCCGACGTCGCGCCGGCATCGAGCCTGAGGCTGGTCGGTGTCGTCGCGCCCGTCCGCGCGGTCTTCGCCCTGGAGAACGGCAAGTCGCGCACCGCCGCGGTCGGCGAGGCGATCTCGGGCGAAGCGGTTCTCAAAGAGGTGCACCCCGACTACGTGCTCGTCAGCCGCGGCGGTGCAGTTGAACGTCTGAAACTCGAGCGCCGTGCCGCGGGCCGCTGAGCGCAAGCTTTCACCCTTTATATTGCTGTACGCGCTTTATTTCTGCCTCATTGCCTTGACCGCCGGCAGCGCCAAGGCGGCGGACGAAACCGTCACGCTGAACTTCGTCAACGCCGACATCGAGGCGGTAGCCACAGCGATCGGTCAGATGCTGAACCGGAACTTCCTGCTCGACCCGCGCGTGAAGGGCACGGTCAACATCGTGTCCTCCAAGCCGGTTCCCAAGTCCGCCGCCTACGATATTTTCCTGTCCGCTCTCAGGCTGCAGGGTTTCACCGCGGTGGAAAGCGACGGCGTCATCAAGATCGTGCCCGAAGCGGACGCCAAGCTCCACGTAAAAGGGGTGACTACACGCAACGTAGCTGAAGGAGACCGCCTGCTGACGCGGGTCTACGTGCTCAAGTACGAGTCCGCGAACCAGATGTTGCCGGTGTTGCGGCCCATCATCAGCCCGAACAACACCATCGCGGTCTATGCCAGCAACAACTCGCTCGTCATCACCGACTACGCCGACAACCTGCGCCGCATCGACCGGATCATCGACGCCATCGACCGCCCCGGCGGCGGCGAGCCGGTGTTCATGCCGCTGCGCTACGCGTCCGCGACCGATGTGGCGAACACGGTGAACCGGATGTATGCCGAGGGCCTCGCCGGGCAAGGTGGCGCGGCCGAGCCGAGGGCGCGCGTGATCATCGCGCCCGACACGCGCACGAATAGCGTCATCGTGCGCTCCGACAACCCGGCGCGCGTCGCGCGCGTGCAAGAGATGGTGCAGCAGCTGGATGTTCCCACGGGCACTGCCGGCAACATTCACGTGATCTATCTCAAGAACGCCGAAGCGCTGCGGGTGGCGCAGACGTTACGCGCGATTCTGTCGGGGGAACCGGCGCCGGCCGCGCTGGCTTCCGCGGCGCCGCTTGTCACGGCGGCGGGTCCCGGTCAGCCTGTGGCAGGCGGCCCCGGTCCCGCGCCCGCGCCGGGTTTTGGCCAAGGTCTTGCGTCCGTAGGCATCGGCAGCATCGTCCAGGCCGACCCCGCTTCCAATGCGGTGATTATCTCGGCCCCGGACGCTATCTTCGCCAACCTCAAGGCGGTGATCGAGAAACTCGATGTGCGCCGTGCCCAGGTCTACGTGGAGGCGCTGATCGTCGAGATCACCGCGGACAAGGCCGCAGAATTCGGCATCCAGTGGCAGTCGCTCAACAATCTATCGTCGACGCAAACCCGGCCGATCGGCGGCACCAATTTCGGCGCCCGTGGCAGCGGAGTCAACATCATCGATGCCTCGACCAACCTCGGCACGGTAGGTCGCGGACTCAACATCGGCCTGGTGAGGGGTCAGGTGACCATCCCAGGCATCGGCACCGTGACGAATCTGTCGGCGCTCGCCCGGGCGCTGGAGACGGACGCGAACGCGAACATCCTGTCCACGCCCAACCTGCTCACCCTCGATAACGAGGAAGCGAAAATCGTGATCGGTCAGAACGTGCCATTCATCACCGGCCAGTATGCGCAGACCGGGGCCGCGACGACGGCGACGCCGTTCCAGACCATCGAGCGAAGGGACGTCGGCTTGACCCTGCGCATCAAGCCCCAGATTTCGGAGGGAGGCACGGTAAGGCTGCAGATCTACCAGGAGGTGTCCAGCGTGCAGGACCAGTCCAATCCGGCGGGCGTCATTACCAACAAGCGGTCCATCGAGTCGATGGTTGTTGTCGATGACGGCGAGATCGTCGCGTTGGGAGGCCTGGTGCAGGACAGCACGGGCATCAGCGTCGAAAAAGTGCCCCTGCTCGGTGACCTGCCAATACTCGGCGCCCTTTTCCGGTACGAGACGCGCAAGCAGACCAAGACCAATCTCATGGTTTTCCTACGTCCGCTGGTAGTGCGGGAGAGCGCGGCCTACGGCAGCGTCACCTCGGATCGCTACAGGCAGATGCTCGACGAGCAGGAAAAGTCTCAAATTCCGCCGCACCCGGTGCTGCCCGACATCGAGGTTCCGCGCCTGCCCTTGCCCGAACCTTCCGCGCCGGCAGCGCAGTAAAAGCCTTGGCGATGGACGCCGCTCGCGACGCTCCGGTACGACTCGTGCCCTACCCGTTTGCCAAGCTGCACGGCGCACTGCTGCTTGCAGCTTCCGACGCGCAAGCTGTCGTGTGCCTGAGGCAGGGCGCCCGCGTGCAGGTGCTGGCCGAGCTACGGCGTGTGCTGGGGGTGCCGGTGCGCGTCGCAGCGGTGGAGCCCGCTGAAACGTTCGAGCGCCGATTGGCCGAGGCGTACTCGCAGGCGAATCAGTCGGCGGCCTATGTCGCGAACGCTCTCGAGCAGGACATGGACCTCTCCCGCCTGGTGCAGGAGATGCCGAGGATCGAGGACCCGCTGGATTCGGAAAACGATGCTCCCATCATCCGCATGATCAACGTACTGCTCACGCAGGCGTTGCGACAAGGCGCGTCGGACATCCATATCGAGCCCTACGAGACGCGGTCGGTAGTCCGCTTCCGGCTCGACGGTACGCTGCAGAACGTCGCCGAGCCGCACAAAGCGCTGCACGCCGCGATGCTGTCGCGGATCAAGATCATGGCGAACCTCGATATCGCCGAGAAACGCCTGCCGCAGGACGGCCGCATTTCGCTTCGGCTCGCCGGGCGCCAGGTCGACGTCCGTGTCGCAACCTTGCCCACGGGTTTCGGCGAGCGCGCGGTCCTCCGCCTGCTCGATAAAGAGGGCAGCAAGCTTGAACTCTCCAGCCTCGGCATGGATGAATCGACCCTCGCGGAGATCGATGGCCTCATCCACCAGCCGCACGGCATCGTTCTGGTGACCGGCCCGACGGGTTCCGGGAAAACCACGACCCTGTATGCGGCGCTCTCCCGCATCGACTCGCTGGGGCTGAACATCATGACGGTCGAGGATCCGATCGAGTACGAGCTCGAGGGAATTTCGCAAACGCACGTCAGTCCCAAGATCGGGATGACTTTTGCGCGCGCGCTGCGTTCCATCCTGCGTCACGACCCGGATGTCATCATGGTGGGGGAAATCCGGGACAGCGAGACCGCCGAGATCGCCGTGCAGGCAAGCCTCACGGGGCATCTGGTGCTCGCAACGCTTCATACGAACGATGCCGCGAGTGCAACCACGCGCCTCGTCGACATGGGAGTCGAGCCTTACCTTCTTTCGTCGAGCTTGCTGGGCGTGCTTGCGCAGCGCTTGGTCAGGAAGCTCTGTCCGGCCTGCAAGGCGCGGCACAAACCCAGCCCGGCGGATCTTGCCGGGCTGGGCGACCATTTCACCGGTGAGACGCTGTTCGCACCGGCAGGCTGCGTGGCTTGCAACAGCACCGGCTATGTCGGACGCACCGGAATCTACGAGCTACTCACCATCGATGAAGAAGCGAAGCGACTGATCCATGGTGCAGAGTCGGAACGCCGGTTGCGTGCGCATGCCGCGAGCCGCGGCATGCGCGTCCTGCGCCAGGACGGTTTGCGCTGGGTTCTGAGCGGTGTGACGTCGCTCGAGGAAGTCATCCGCGTGACGCGCGAGGCCTGAGCGCCGAGCCATGCCGGCATTCAGCTACGTCGCCGTCGATGCGGAGGGGCGGACCAGGCGCGGGGTCGTTGAGGCAGATGCGCCGCGGCAGGCGCGTGCGGGACTTCGCAGCGCCGGACTGGTCCCCGTCGAACTCGCTCCGATCGATCCGGAAGCCGCCGCGCGGAGGCCGGGCCGTTTGCTGGCGGGGCGCCGGCGTTTGGGAGTTACCGAACTCGCACTCATTACGCGCCGCTTCGCCATGCTGCTCGAGGCGGGCCTGACGATCGAGGCCTGTCTCGACGCGCTGATCGAGCAAGCGCAAAGCGACTCCAGCGCGCGCATCCTTGCCGCGGTTCGCACCGAAGTGCTCTCCGGCCAGGGCCTCGCTGCGGCGCTCGATCGGTACCCGTCTTCCTTTCCCGATCTCTACCGGGCACTGATCAGCACCGGCGAGCACTCCGGGGAGCTCGCACGCGTGATGTCCAGTCTGGCCGACCACCTCGAGCGGCGCCAACAGCTGCAGCAAAGCGCCGGCCTTGCGCTCCTCTATCCCGCGATCGTTGCCACGGTTGCGTTGCTGATTGTCGTCGGCCTGCTTACCTACGTGGTGCCTCAGGTCGTTCAAGTCTTCCAGCAAAGCCGGCAGGCCTTGCCGTTTCTCACGCGCGCCCTGCTATGGATGAGCGACGCGCTGCACGGCAAACTGCTTTTCATCGGAATTGCAGCCGCAGCCCTCGGGCTCGGCCTTCGCGCAGCGTATGCCCGCGAGCCCACGAAAAGGAAGTGGCACGCTTTGCTGCTCCGTCTGCCTGTGGTCGGCCAACTTATACAGGGCATCGATACGGCGCGGCTTGCCAGCACTTTGGCGATTCTCGTGGGTAGCGGGGTCCCGCTGCTTCAGGGGCTGGCTGCGGGTGCCAGGATCGTCAAAAATCTTCCGCTGCGGCAGGCGGTCGAGAACGCGGTGCAGCTCGTGCGCGAGGGAAGCACCCTGCACCGCGCTCTGGGCGGTAGCAAGCTGTTCCCGCCGATCTTCATTCATCTGATTTCGTCGGGCGAGGCAAGCGGGCGTCTCGCGCATATGCTGTCTCAAGCCGCCAGGCAGCAGGGGCTCGAAAACGAGACGCGGATCCGGCTGCTCACCGGCATCCTCGAGCCCGCAATCATTGTGGCGATGGGAGTCGTGGTTCTTCTGGTCGTGCTCGCGATTCTTCTGCCGATCATCGAGATGAATCAGCTGGTGCGTCTGTGAAGTATCGGTCTGGAGGTCAACTGCCTTTCAGCGGGATATTGCTATCCCCCTGCGATATGCGGCCAGAAGGTCAGCAGCAGGCCGATCAGGCCGAGCGCGACGAACAAGGCGATGAGCCCGACGATGACCTCGAGCGGCGCGCTCGTCGGCTCGTCGCGAGGCTCCGCGAGCGGCTCGTCGAACCGCGAGTAGCTGCGCCCGATCTTTCCCATGCCGGCGCTCCCCTGAACATCGTCGTCGTTGCTGGCCACGGTCCCCATCATGGGCCAGCGCCGGGACGAAGGGAGGAACCTGAAGAACTCTCACAAATCGGGCTCTGACCGCTCTGACCCCGATTTCAGAAAACCGATTTTAGAAAAGGGCCGCGGGCTCATTGCCCGCGGCCCCCTCCCGCCTCCCAGCTCCCCTTCAACGAATACGCCGCGATGCTGGCATGGAGTCGCCGCGCCCTCAATCGGACGAAAGCATGAGAAAGGATTTCGATAATCTGTAAAGCTTCGTCAGCCGCGCGCACTTGGAGCTGCGCGCAGGCATGCTTCGCCTCTCTTAGGGGGTGCAGCAGTGGGGGATCAGGGATCGCAGGTCGCACTCGAGCGCAGCGTGATCATCGTCGGTACGGCCAGCGTGCAGAACAAGCTGCTCGGGAATCTCATCGAGCAGAGGACGGGCTACGCCTGCCGCACTAGGCCGGCGGACGAGCTGAACGGCTTACTACCGGCCACGTCGCTCGCGCTGATCGACGCGGCCGAGTTCGCAGCCCGCATGCAGGCGCGCTGCGCGAGCGGCCTCTTCCAGAGCATCGCGGTGATCAACGCCGATGAGCAGCTGCCGCTCGAGCTCGTGGTCGCCTGCCCGGGCGTGAAAGGCGTGTTTTTCACGGAAAGCTCCGAAGATACGCTGGTCAAGGGCATCGAGGCGATCTTCCGCGGCGAGTACTGGCTGCCGCGCCGGGTGCTGTGCGCGCACCTCGAGCGCACGCGCACGGTGCAAAAGCCGGCTTCGCCCGCGGCGACGCTCCTCACGCGGAAGGAAATGGAGACGCTGCGGCTGCTTTCGACCGGCAGCAGCACGGAGCACATCGCCCAGGAGCTGAACGTGAGCCCGCACACCGTGAAGACACACATCTACAACCTGTTCCGCAAGATCCGGGTCAGCAACCGGGTGCAGGCGGTGCACTGGGCCGCGCAGAACAAAATCGGGCTTTAGACCTTGAGCACCGAAGGCAGCCAGAGTGCGAGCGCGGGAAAGGCGATCAGCAGCCCCACGAGGACGAAGTCGGCGACGAGGAAGGGCAGGGTGCCGCGGTAGATCTTGGCCGCCGGGATGTCCGGGTTCTGCGCCTGGATCACGAACACGGTGAGGCCGACCGGAGGGCTGATCAGGCCGATGGTCGCCATCACGGTGACGAAGATGCCGAACCAGATGCCGTCGTAGCCGATGCCGGCCATGATCGGCAGGATGACCGGCACCGTGATGAGGATGGTGCTCACTTCCTCCAGGGCCGTGCCGAGGACGACGTACAGCACGATCACCGCGAGCACGATCGCGAGCGGCGAAAGCTGCGCCGCCTGCACCCACACGGCAAGCTCGTTCGGCAGGCGGGTCAGCACGATGAAGCGCGCGAAGATGAAGGCGCCGACGATGATGAAAAACAGCATGGCGCTCGAATACACCGTCTCGAGGAACGCGTCGCTCAGCCCGCGCAGGGTGAGAGTGCGCGTGGCGAAGCCGATGACGATGGCCGCGAAGGCGCTGATCGCCGCGCCCTCGGTCGGCGAGAACCAGCCGAGGTAAATGCCCACTACCGCGAAGAAGA
>Ga0137396_10001373_pt1 | contig 12728 bp, 11 predicted proteins | sample czc16metaG_FD_108284 | JGI IMG/M metagenome (GOLD analysis project Ga0137396, IMG submission 108284) | Vadose zone soil microbial communities from Angelo Coast Range Reserve, California, USA - czcobulk3.16 metaG | ecosystem: Environmental > Terrestrial > Soil > Vadose zone | place: USA...
GAAGGACGCGAAGGCGCTCGAGACGCACTCGATGGCGGCTCCGACGCGCGAGTTTCGCGACAAGCTCGCGACGATGACGGGTGCCCTGTACGACGAGCGGATGTACCGCGCTCTCGACTAGCTACATGGCAGATAGCACGCAGCGCATCCAGGGCTATTGCGGCCTCTGCATCGCCCGCTGCGGCACCGTGGCGACGGTGGAAGAGGGCCGCTTCACCCGACTTGATCCCGATCCATCGCATCCGACCGGGCAGGCAATCTGTGCCAAGGGGCGGGCGGCGCCGGAGCTCGTCTATCATCCAGAGAGACTCACATATCCGCTCCGCCGGACCCGCCCGAAGGGCGATCGCGATCCCGGCTGGGAACGAATCGGCTGGGACGAGGCGCTGAACGTTACCGCCGCCGCGATGCGTCGGATCGCGGAGCAGCACGGCCCACGGGCGGTCGCCTTTACCGTCTCTTCACCCTCCACAACCGCGATCGGAGATTCCACCGGCTTCATCCAGCGGCTGGCGAACGCCTTCGGCACCCCGAACGCGAACATCACTCTCGACCTCTGCGGATGGGGGCGCGGCTTCGCCACCCGCTTCACCTATGGCGTCGGCAGCGTCGGCACGAGCAGCGGCGGGGCCATGCCCGATATCACCAATAGCGGCGTGCTGATCCTGTGGGGCTACAACCCGAGCTTTACTCGCCTCACTCACGCGACGGCCGTTGTCTCGGCGCTGAAGCGCGGCATGCGGCTGATCGTGATCGACCCGCGCCACGTCGGCCTCGCCGGCAAGGCCGATGTCTGGCTCCGGGTGCGCCCCGGCACTGACGGCGCACTTGCACTCGGCCTCGCCAATCTGATGATCGAGCGGGGCTGGTACGATCGTGACTTCATCCGCGCCTGGAGCAACGGGCCGCACCTGGTGCGTGCCGACACAGGCCGCCTGTTGACCGAGCGCGACCTCGAGCCGACCGGCGATCCGGGCCGCCTCCTCGCCTGGGACAGCGCGGCGGCGCGGCTCGTCCCGTATGACACGGCCACCGGCCGCTACGACGGCGACACCGCCGGGCTGGCGCTGGACGGGGAATACCCTGTCACCACGCCTCAGGGCGTCGCCATCTGCCATCCGGCCTTCGAGCTCTACACGAGACTTTGCCGTCGCTATCCGCCGGAGATAGTGGAAGCGATCTGCTGGATTCCGCGCGCCCAGGTCGCGGAAGCCGCGCGGCTGATTTGGCACGCGCGCCCGGCGTCCTACTATGCCTGGAGTGGCCACGAGCACCACGCCAACGTCACGCAGACGGCGCGCGCGATGTCGCTGCTCTACGCCCTCACGGGCTCGTTCGACAGGCCCGGCGGCAATGTGCTGTTTGCGGCGCCGCCGGCCGCGCCGATCGTCGGTCAGGAGCTGCCCTCGGCACGGCAGATGCCTCCGGCGGTAGGCCTCGCCGAGCGTCCGCTCGGGCCCGCGCGCTGGGGCTACGTCAGCACCCGTGATCTCTACCGAGCAATCCTGGAAGCGAGACCGTACCCGGTCCGCGCCGTGATCGGTTTCGGCGCGAACATATTACTGGCCCACGCCGCCGGCAGACGTGGGCGCGAGGCGCTCAAGGCGCTGGACTTTTATGCCCATGCCGATCTGTTCATGAATCCCACGGCCGAGATGGCCGATGTCGTGCTTCCGGTCGCCTCGGCCTTCGAGCGCGAGGGGCTGAAGATCGGCTTCGAGATCAGTCAGGAGGCACAGTCGCTGATCCAGCTTCGTCCGGCGGTCGTGCCGCCGCGCGGCGAGGCGCGCCCGGATACCGACATCGTCTTCGACCTCGCCGCCCGTCTCGGCTTCGCCGCTCAGTTCTGGCACAACGACATCGAGGCTGCCTACCAGCACCAGCTGGCCCCAACCGGCGTCACCGTGGAGCAGCTGCGCGCCACCCCCAGCGGTGTGCGAGTGCCGTTGCAGACCCGCCACGCCAAGCATGCCGAGCCGGACGCGAACGGGGCGCCGCGCGGCTTCGCGACGTCCTCGCGCCGGGTCGAGCTCTATTCGCAGACCTTGCTCGATCACGGCTACGCTCCGCTGCCCGATTTTTCCGAGCCACCAATCGGCCCAGTGGCGCGGCCCGATCTGGCGGCGCGTTTCCCGCTGATCCTGACGAGCGCGAAATCGTCGTTGTTCTGCCAGACCCAGCACCACGCCCTGCCGAGTCTGCGCAAACGCGCCCCGCATCCCGAAGTGGAGCTGCATCCCGCGGCGGCGCAGGCGCGCGGGATCGCCAGCGGCGACTGGGTGTCGATCGAGACGCCGGAGGGCAAGGTGCGGGCCCGTGCCCGCCTCAACGAGGACCTCGATCCGCGCGTGGCGGTTGGCGAGCATGGCTGGTGGCAGGACTGCGGCGAACTCGGCGCGCCCGGGTACGACCCGTTCGGGCCGATGGGCGCCAACTACAATCTCTTGATCGGTACCTCCGTGCGCGATCCGGTCAGCGGTACCCCTTCGCTTCGCTCCTACCTGTGCGAGATTCGACCGATACCGCAGGAGAGGAAGAGCCAGGGGGAGTGGACGACCAGGCCCGCGTGATCGTCTTGCCCTGCGACGACGCTGGCTCGTGACGCTACGCCGCGCCCCCCAGGGCTGACGAGCCGCCGAGCCCCGAAATCCTGTACGATTGCGGAAACGGGGGGCGACATGTCACTTCGATTCGGGATCTTCGATCACATCGAGCCGGTGCCCGGTCAGCGACTCGATCAGATCTACCGCGAACGGCTGATCCAGATCGAGCGCCTCGACCGCGCCGGCTTCTACGCCTATCACCTGGCCGAGCACCACACGCCCGCGATCCACAGCCTGGCGCCATCGCAGAACGTGTTTCTGGGCAGCGTGGCTCAGCGCACGACACGCATGCGCTTCGGCCCGTGCGTGTACGTGCTGCCGCTGCACCATCCGCTCCGGCTGATCGAAGAGATCAGTATGCTCGACAACCTCAGTGGCGGGCGACTGGAGATCGGCGTCGGCCGCGGCGGAGTCATGGAAGCCTTCTTCTGGGGGCAGGAAGCCGATCCCGAGACCAACTACGGGCGATATCTGGAAACCCTCGCGATCCTCCGCGAGGGGTTGAGCCACGAGCAACTCACCTACGCGGGGCGCTTCCACAGCTTCGAGAACCTGCCGATGTACCTGCGGCCTCTGCAGAAGCCCTATCCACCGCTCTGGTACATGCGCAACCCGGTGACGGCGGCGATGGAGCGGATGCACACGATCATCGTCGGCTCGATCGACGGGCTCGCGGTGGCGGTCCCACGCTACCGGGCGGCGTGGGAAGAGCATCAGGGCGCGGGCACGCTCACGGTCCAGGGGCAAGAGCCGATGATCGGCCTCGTCGTGCACCTGGTCGTGGCCGAAACGGACGCGGACGCGATGAGAATCGCCGCGCCGGCGTGGGAGAAGTATCGCTGGAACCTCGCCGCGCCACGCCGCCTCGAAGCGGAGAAGCGCGGGCTCACGCAGTTCATGCAAGCCAAGGACGGATCGTTCGGCTTCGTCGGCGAGCGTCCGAAGGGCTTGCCGACGCGCGAGATGCGCCGGGACATCGACGCCGAGCTCGAGCGCTTCGATCAGGTGAAGCAGGGCTCGCATCCCAACCGCATCGGTGGGGTGGCGCTGGCCGGCACACCGCGTGCGGTGCTCGAGTACATGGACGAGTACGTGGAGACCGGAGCCAACTACTTCGTCTGCTCGTTCCAGTGGGGCGATATCTCTCACGAGGACGCGATGCGCTCGATCGAGCTCTTCGCGACGGAAGTGATGCCGCGCTACGCGCCGGCTTCGTCACCGACGCGCGCGTAGCCGCTCCCCGTCGCTCCGTGGGCTCCGGCCTCAACGAAGGCGGACGCGCATCCCTCAGACCCAGCCGCCGTCGACGATGTAGCTCTGGCTCGTGCACGCCGAGCTGTCGTCGGAGGCGAAGAACAGCACGACGCACGCGACGTCCTCGGGGAGGAGCTTGCGCTTCAGGCACTGACGCCGGAGCAGCTCCTGCTCGCCCTCGGGAGTCAGCCAGAGCTTGATCTGGCGCTCGGTCATGATCCAGCCGGGCACGATCGAGTTGACGCGGATGTTCATGGGGCCGAGATCGCGAGCGAGCGCCCTGGTCAGTCCGGCGACGGCGGCCTTCGCGCTGAGGTACGCGGGCATCCCGCCTTGTCCCACGAGCCACGAGGTCGAGCCGAAGTTGATGATCGAGCCGCCACCGGCCGCGGCCATCTCGGGCGCGACGGCCTGCGCCGCGAAGAACTGGTGGCGCAGGTTCACCGCGAAGCGATCGTCCCAGTACTCCGGGGTCACGCGCTCGATCGTGTGACGCTCGTCGTGGGCGGCGTTGTTGACCAGCACGCGGATCGTGCCGAGCCGTGCCCGCGTCTCGGTGATCGCTGATGTGAGCGCCGGGATATCGCGCAGATCGCACGGGATGAACGTCGGCGCCGGGTGGCCGCGATCCGCGATGGTCTTGACCAGCGCCTCGGACGACGCGCGATCGATGTCCACGAACGCGACCCGGGCCCGCTGAGCGCAGAGGTGCTCGACGATCGACGCGCCGATGCCGCTACCGCCGCCGGTGACGAAGGCGACGCGAGCTTCGAGGCTGGGGTACGAGGCGGTTCGGATCATGCCACCCTCCCGGTCGCGCGTGCTAGGCTCTGGGGCGCGCCGACCATGGACCTTATCACCCTGCGCGCCGACGGCGCTGGTCTCGTGCTGGCGCCGGCGGCCGGCGGCTCGGTCGCGCGCTACTGGATCGACGACGGCGCCGCGACGCTCGACGTGCTCCGGCCGTGGTCGGCGCCACGGGCTGGCGCGCCGCTCGAGGCCGCCGCCTTTCCGCTCGTCCCTTACTCGAATCGAATCCGCGCGGGTCGCTTCTCGTTTCAGGGCCGCGACGTGACGCTGCCACTGAATCGTCCGCCCGAGCGCCACAGCATCCATGGTCACGGCTGGCAGGCGGGCTGGTTACCGCTGGAAGTGCGGGCGCGCGAGGCCGTGTTGGAGTATCGCCGTGCCGCCGACGCATGGCTGTGGGCTTACCGGGCCACGCAGCACTTCGTCCTCGCTCCTGAGAGCCTGTCGGTGAGGTTGACGTTGACCAACGAGAGCGACGCGGCGATGCCGGCCGGGCTCGGCTGGCACCCGTACTTCCAGCGCGCGCCCCGAACGACCCTCACCGCGGACGTTCAGGCGATCTGGCTGACCGACGAAGAGGTGATGCCGACGACGCTGGCGGCGCCGCGCCCCGACGCCGACCCTCGGCGCGGGGTGATGGTCGACTCCGTGGCGCTCGACAACGGCTTCGTTGGCTGGCGCCGCCGCGCGGTGATCGAGTGGCCGGAGTCCGGGGCGCGTCTGATCATGACGGCCGAAGCGCCGCTCGACTTCCTCGTCGTGTACACCCCGCCTGGCCGGCCGTTCTTCTGCGCCGAGCCGGTGAGCCACGTGACCGATGCGTTCAACCTCGCCGCAAGAGGTCGGACCGACACGGGGATGCGAATCCTGGCAGCGGGCGAAGCCTTGAGAGCCACGGTGAACTTGAGCGTGGAGCGCTGACAGAAGCGCCGCGCGCGGATGTCACAGCCGGCGGAGCGCCTCGTCGGTCGCCGCGTCGGCGGCGAAGAAGCATTCGATGCGTAGCTCGTGCAACGTGATGTCGTACGGCGTGCCGAGGCTCGCGAGCAGCGTGAAGAAGCTGAACCGCACGTCGCCCTTCCGGAGCTCGATCGCCAGGAACGGCGCCGTCGAGGCGTCGAGGTCGAGCAGCTGCCACTGACGCGGCACGTCGGGATAGGACAGGAGCTCGTCGAGGAGGCGGCGCGTCTCGGCGTCGCCCGTGCGCAGAAGATCGCGATGGAGCCACTGGATGAAGGCCGCCGCGGTCGCCTCCCAGTTGACGATGTAGGGCCGGAGCGCCTGCGGATGGTAGGACAGGCGCATCGCGTTCGCCGGCCCGAGCGCCGCCGTGGCCGCGGGATCCAGGAAGAGTCCCATCACTCGGCCCATCGCCTCGTTCGTCACGAGGATGTTCCAGTGTCGGTCGAGGACCATCGCGGGAAACGGCTCTTGCTGGCGGAGCATGAACCCGAGCGCTTGCTTCACCTGCGCCATCTCGGGCGCGTCCAGGCCCGTCTCGCGATAGACCGGCGCGTAGCCGGCCGCGGTGAGGAGCTCGTTGCGGCTGCGCAGCGGCACCTCGAGCACGCGGGCCAGCAGCAGAACCATCTCGCGGCTCGGCTGCGTGCGGCCGGTCTCGAGGAAGCTCAGGTGCCGCGTCGAGATCTCGGCCTCGAGGGCCAGACTGAGCTGACTCATTCGCCGCCGCTCGCGCCACTGCTTGAGGAGGCGGCCGACGGTGCTCGGTCTCGCAGTGCGAAGATGTCGGCGCGCGCTCTTGCCGTCGCTCACGCCCGCCACTATACGCGGGCGGTCGCGGGCGACCAATTACCTCCGAGGTAATGGGAGGAGTCCTAAGAACTCAGGCAGCAAAGTCCAGGGACACGAAAACGAGCATGCGAATGTTCCTTATGCTGATACCCTCCTCGCCGAGAATCGACGCACCGGTGAAAGATCCTCCCGTGCTTGCGTCCGTACCCATCGGAGCGGATGGAAGCGATCCCCTTGTCCTCGCTCGGTGTCGTCTCCGAACAACGAAGGACCGGCGCCTGTTGAATCCGTAACCGCGTGACGAGTGGCCGGACCCCGACGAACCCGGCCAGCGCCTACCGACGTCCGCGTGACCGAAGTCGGCGGGGACGACATCGTGCTACGAAAGTTCGCAACGAGCACTTGCGCATGAACGCCTGGAAGCCCCTCAAGACGTTCTCAATGGTGAGGGGTGGCTGCCTCTACTTGGTCGACGGGTCGGGCGGGTCGTCAGGTAGACGAAGGTACTCGTCAACCGAATCTGGAATCGACGGATTGTGAATGACCGCCTGCCATTCCCAGTCGTAACGCCTCGCCCTCACGATGAAACTCTCCTTGTACCGATTGTCGCCAATGCGAAACGACATGACAGGGTACGCGATGCCGTAGGCGGAGCCGACATTGATCTTGATGATCGGGAGGCGCAACGTGCTTCGCGGCTGCAATGTCTGGATACCTGGTTTCCCGGAATAGTCGATGGCGCGGATAGACTCGATCTCGACCTCAATTGGCTCGTTCGTTAGGTTATAGAGACAGATGGCCAGGTTAGCAGCACCAGCGAGACTTACATGCTCGCGTACAAAGATGCCAAGTCGCGCGTCCGCGATTGTCCTGTGAGCAACAGAGGCGTTCGTCAAGTAAAAGGTGCCCGTCGGGGTCGAACTTTGCATCGTCATCAGGGCGCACCCCGCCGTCGCATGAAGGACGCCGACAAAGGCACAACCAAGGGTGATCCAATTGATGCTGGACGAGCGATGGTTGCTCACTTCTCCTTCGGCCCGCGCGGTCCACGGCATGGTGAATCAGCCCTTGCCTCTCAGATGATTCGGTCCTGTGCGTCTACTGTCGAGAATGCAATCGGGCGCAACCAGGACGCAACCAAAAGCAATAGAGGGTCTAAGTAGTGAGAAAGAGGCTGTAGACACTACCTCCGAGGTAATGGCGAGCCCATCTGAGACCTGACTTGTGCGCCGGGTGTGCACGGCGGTACAAGGAACACATGACGACCATGACGGACGAGCAGAAGCGGATCCGCGGATACCTGGAAGCGCAAGGCGCCAAGCTGAGCCCGGGGGCGATCGTCGAGAAGGTTCGCGAGGCCATGGGACGACTGCGCGCGGCGGCCGTGGCGGTGCCGCCGGCGCGGTTCGCGGAGGCGCCCGCGACGGGCGAGTGGAGCGCCAACGAGGTGATGGCTCACGTGGTGGAGGCCGGACGTCATTTCGGCGAGGGGATTCTGCGCGCCCTCGACGGTCTCCCGCCGGGCGAGCGCCGCCACGCCGCCGAGCGGCCCGCCGCGCCGCGACACAGCGCCTCGGAGTGGCTCGCGATGCTCGATCAGGAGCGTGAGGCGCTGTTCGGACGCGCGCTGCGCGCGGATCCGACGGCGCGGCTCGAGCAGTCGATCTCCCACGGCTTCTTCGGCATGCTCAACTGGCGCGAAACCCTGCTGTTCATCCGCGTCCACGACCTCGACCACGCGGGCCAGCTCGAGAAGATCGGGACGGCGCTCGGTCCACGCGCCTGATGCGGGTCGCCATCTCGCTCCGCCTCGCCAACGACGACTGGGCGCGGGCGAGCGCCTGGGTGAGCGAGGCCGAGCGCCTGGGCGTCGACTGCGTGTGGTCGGCGGAGGCGTGGGGCCACGACGCGGTGACGCCACTGGCGTTTCTCGCCGCGAGGACGACCCGGATCAAGCTGGGGTCGGGAATCATCCAGGCCGGCACGCGCACGCCGGCGCTGATCGCGATGACCGCCATGAGCCTCGCCTCGATGTCCGGCGGACGATTTCGCCTCGGGCTCGGAGTGAGCGGCCCCCAGGTGATCGAAGGCTGGCACGGCATCCGGTTCGATCGTCCAGTCCAGCGGATGCGCGAGACAGCCGAGATCGTACGCCGCGCGGTCCGGGGCGAACGGCTGGAGTACAAGGGATCGGTCTATACGCTGCCGCTGCCTGGCGGCGAGGGAAAGGCGCTCCGGTCGGCCGCAAAACCCCAGCCCGCGATTCCGATCTATCTCGCGACCTTGTCGCCGAAAAGCCTCCAGATGACAGGGGAGATCGCCGACGGCTGGCTCGGCACGTCGTTCATGCCCGATCACGCGCGCGTGTTCTTCGACCACATCGCCACTGGCGCCGCGCGTGCCGGCCGCGCCCTGGACGCGCTCGACCTCCAGGCGGGCGGGGTGGTGGCGTTCGGCGACGATCTCGAGCGCCTGGTCGCGCCCCGCAAACCCGGGCTCGCGTTCTCGCTCGGCGCGATGGGCTCGCGGCGGCACAACTTCTACAATGACGCCTTCAAGCGCGCCGGCTACGCCGACGTGGCCGCCGAGGTGCAGCGGCTCTGGCTCGACGGCAAGCGCGAGGAAGCCGCGGCGCGGGTGCCCGACGAGCTGGTGCTGAAGACGAACCTCCTCGGCACCGAGGAGATGGTCCGCGAGCGGCTCGCCAGATACCGCGACGCTGGAATCACAACGTTGAGGGTCGAGCCGGCCGCCGACGATCTCGAGACGCGCGTGTCGACGCTCGGCCGCCTGATGGATCTGGTCCGCGACCTCCCCTAGCTCTTTAGTACCTGAGCCGCCGCCTTCTCGACCGCCGTGCCCTTGAAAAAGTCCGGGTTCATTACCTTCGGGGTAATTGATCTCTCGACCGGTCCGGGTGAGGATGCCGTCAGGAGGACGATCCCCATGCTGCAGGTCGCCTTCGCCGGAACCTTCTCGGCCACGCTCGAGGCCCCGGTGCGCGCGCGCCTGACGATGCCATGCGGCGTCGTCATGGGCGACGAGACCGGGATCGTCTCGCGACTCGCCGACGTCGACGTGCTGGTCACCCTGGGCTTCAACCGCGAGATGGCGGCGGCCGCGCAGAGGCTGAAGCTCGTCCAGGTGCCGGGCGCGGGGCTCGATCGCATCGACCGCTCGGCGCTGCCGGCCGGCGCCTCGCTGGCCAATGCCTACGGCCACGAGGTCGGTATCGCCGAGTACGTGATCGGGGCGATGCTCGCGCTGACGCGTAGCTTCTATCGCATCGACGCGTCACTGCGGCGCGGAGTGTGGGAGAGCCAGTGGGGGATTGGCGGCTCACCACCCGCGCCGTGGCCGGAGCTGGCGGGAAAGACGCTCGGGATTCTCGGCTACGGTCGGATCGGGCAGGCCCTCGCGCGGCGGGCCCGGGCGTTCGACATGGACGTGTGCGCGATCCGGCGCGACGTGGCGCGTTCCGACGCCGATGGGCTCTCGCTGCTCGGTGGGCCGGACGCCATCGACGAGGTCGTGCGACGGGCGGACTATCTGGCCGTGACGCTCTCGCTCAACGAGCAGACGCGCGGCCTCCTCGGCGAGCGCGAGCTCGCGCTCATGAAGCCGACCGCCGTGCTCGTCAACGTCGCGCGCGCCGAGATCCTCGACGAGGACGCGCTCTATCGCGCGCTCCTGGAACAGCGCATCGCGGCCGCCGCCCTCGACGTCTGGTATCGATACCCGAACAGCGCCGAGCCCACTGTGCCGGCGCGGCGGCCGTTCCATGAGCTCGCCAACGTGCTGATGACCCCGCACGTATCCGGCTGGACCGAGGGCATGCTGGAAGCGAGGGCGACGCTGATCGCCGAGAACATCCAGCGCACCGCGCGCGGAGAACCGCCGCTGAACCTGATTCGCTGATCTGACGGACGACTCCGCTCTGCGCCTGACTCTCTTTCGCTCGCCTCGACCGGCGGGGCCCCAGCCCCGCGACGGCCTGCAGCTCGCACCGCCGTTCTTCTACGGCTGGATCATCGTGGCCGCCGGCTTCGTCACCATGGCGGTCGGCGTCAATGCGCGCACCGCGTTCTCGCTGCTCTTCCCGCCGATCCTCGAGGAGTTCGGGTGGGAGCGTGGCGTGACCGCGGGCGCTTTCTCGTTCGGTTTTCTCGTCTCGGCCGTCTTGAGCCCGCTGGTCGGGCGGCTGATGGATCGCCGCGGTCCTCGCGTCGTCATCGAGATAGGCGTGCTCGTGATGGCGACCGGATTGATACTGGCACCGCTCGTGAGCCGACCGTGGCACCTCTACGCGACCCTGGGCGTGCTCGTCGGCGGCGGCGCCAACTGTCTGGGCTACACGGGCCAGTCGCTCTTCCTGCCGAACTGGTTCGTCCGCCGGCGCGGTCTGGCGTTGAGCCTCGCGTTCTCCGGGGTCGGCGTGGGCTCGATCGTCCTGCTGCCGTGGCTGCAGGCGCTCATCGCGCGGGCCGGCTGGCGCGCGGCCTGCTGGGCGCTGGCGTTCCTCGTGCTGGGCGTGCTGGCGCCGCTGAACCTCGTGCTGAAGCGAAGGCCCGAGGATCTCGGCCTGCAGCCCGACGGCGACGGCACGCGCGGAGCGGCCGCCGCGAAGCGGGCGAACGTCGTGGACGCGGCGTGGGCGGCCGTCGACTGGACGCTCGCCCGCGCCATCCGTACGAGCCGCTTCTGGTGGATCGCCGTTGGATACTTCTTCGGGCTCTTCGCGTGGTACGCCGTGCAAGTCCATCAGACGCAGTACCTCGTCGAGGTCGGATTCAGTGCGACGCACGCCGGCTGGGCCCTCGGGCTCGTGAGCCTCTTCGGCGTTCCCGGCCAGATCGTGCTCGGACATCTGTCGGACCGGATCGGGCGCGAGTGGGTCTGGACGGTGGGCAGCCTCGGCTTCGTGCTTTGCTTCCTGGCGCTGCTCGCGCTCCGGCACGCGCCCACGGCGCCGCTGCTCTACTTCATGGTCGCCTCGCAGGGAATGCTCGGCTACGGCCTCACCTCGGTGATCGGCGCCATTCCCGCCGAGATCTTCGAGGGCCGCCACTACGGCTCCGTCTTCGGCACGCTCATGCTGGCGGCGATCGGCGGCGGCGCGGCCGGACCGTGGGTAGCCGGCGCGCTCTACGACGTCACCGGCAGCTATACGCCGGCCTTCTCGATCGCGATCGCCGGCTCGGTCCTGTCGGCGCTGGCGATCTGGTTGGCGGCGCCTCGGAAAGTCCGCACCGTCGGCGACGTCCGGTGATCGCGGCGCCAGGCGTCGGCGCCACCGTGTCACCGACGGGATTGTACGGCGATGGTCGGCCCGGTAGAGTCTTCGTCCAAGGAGCTCGCGGGAGCTCGGCCCGAGAGGAGGAGCGGCGATGACGTGGAAGACATTGATGACGGTCGGTGTGGTCATGGGCGCGGTGCTCGGCGTGGGGATCGACGCGGCCAGCGCCGGCGTCGAGAAGCTCTACGTGCTCGACTGCGGGCAGAACGTCGGCAAGGATCAGTCGCGCTGGTCGCCGGGGGTCAACGAGGGCAAGGCGATCGAGTTCTCGGACAACTGCTATCTGATCCGGCACGACAAGGGCCTGCTGCTCTGGGACACCGGCGTTCCCGACGCCGTCGCGGCGATGCCGGACGGCATGGTCGTCGCCAACGGCGCGATCACGTACCGTCGCGTGAAGACGCTGGCGGCGCAGCTCGATCAGATCGGGGTCAAGCCGGCCGCCGTCACCTACGTGGCCGTGTCACACACACACGGTGACCACGTCGGGAACGTCGGGCTGTTTGCAGCCTCGACGGTGCTGATCCAGGGCGCCGAGTACGACTGGGCGATGGCCGGGCCGAACAAGCCGGCGTTCGCCGCCACGCAGACGATCAAGAAGCTCGCGGGCGATCACGACGTCTTCGGCGACGGCAGCGTCACGATCGTCTCCACGCCGGGCCACACGCCCGGCCACCAGTCGCTGCTCGTGAAGCTGTCGAAGACCGGAGCGCTGTTGCTATCGGGAGACGCGGTGCACTTTCAGGACAACTGGACGCACCGGCGCGTGCCGTCGATGAACGTCAATCGCGACCAGACGCTGGCCTCGCTGCAGCGAATCGCCACCCTGCTGGACGAGCGCCAAGCCCAACTGTGGATCAACCACGACAAGCCGCAGAGCGACCGCCTGAAGTACGCGCCCGCCTTCTACGAATAGGAGGCGGCCGAACGCCGCCTCCGACTTCTTTCAGCCGACTGCTAACGACCCCCCGAGACTTTGATGGCCGAGAGCCGTTCGATGACCGTCATGATGA
>Ga0137396_10001374_pt1 | contig 12722 bp, 5 predicted proteins | sample czc16metaG_FD_108284 | JGI IMG/M metagenome (GOLD analysis project Ga0137396, IMG submission 108284) | Vadose zone soil microbial communities from Angelo Coast Range Reserve, California, USA - czcobulk3.16 metaG | ecosystem: Environmental > Terrestrial > Soil > Vadose zone | place: USA...
CTGAGACAGTTCATCAAACCAAGAACGAGGATAGATTCTGCTAAAAGAGTAATAATCACAACGCCAGCAAGAATCTCTTGCAGCCTACACTTCCATTCCCCTTACAAAGAACGCTCTTGTGTCGCGAGGATCAACTACTTTTGAGATTTTCCGGAGAGGGGTCCCGCCAGTTGAAACTGGTCCCGGCGAGTCGTGCCATTCAGGGCGCAGAACAGAACGGTCGACAGTTTTTCGAGCCTCAAGTTATCCGCTAGAATCAGCGCGAGGATCTCGCAGATGAAAATCGCCTGCCCAGATTTCAGATCAGGGCTTATTCTGCGCGATTCCCAATGGCTTTATGACGAGCGTCGTCCTCTGACATAGGCTGATCTTTGTCTCAGGCTACACGAAAGCTCGCTGCGATAATGTACACGGACATCGAAGGCTACACTGCACTGACTCAAGCTGACGAGTCGGTAGCGATGAAGCTACTTGACGCGCATAGAGAACTCCTTCGTCCAGTTTTCGCGAAGTATTCGGGCAGGGAAGTCAAGACGATGGGAGACGCTTTTCTCTTGGAGTTTAATAGCGCTCTTCAAGCGACGGAATGCGCGGCCGACGTTCAGAGAGTCCTACGTGACTATAATGAGACCGCTTCGAGGAAAGTTCCTGTAAGGATTGGCATCCATGCAGGAGACGTGATTCACAACAAAGGAGATGTGTATGGCGACGCGGTCAACATAGCCTCGCGAATCGTGCGATTGGCCGCCGGGGGAGAGATTTGCATTTCAGCGCAGGTCTACGACCAGGTGCACAACAAGGTTTCCTATCGGCTGTTGAAGCTGAGTCCCCAGGCTCTGGAGAACGTCTCCTTCCCGACCGATGTCTATAAGCTGGAGCTGCCTTGGCAGACTTCCAGGATGAGTGAAGGAAGGATGCAGGATAGGAACAGGGTAGCGATCCTCCCGCTTGTCAATATTACCAATGACCCGAATGATGAGTATTTTGCAGACGGCATGACCAAGGAGATGATATCGACCCTTTCGAACGTAAGCGGTCTGACCGTCATATCGCGCACATCGACAATGCAGTACAAGGGAGCCAAGAAAAACCTCGTAGACATCGGAAGGGAGCTTGGGGCTGGAACACTTCTAGAGGGGAGCGTTAGGAAGGCGGGAAACCGGGTCAGGATAACCGTTCAGCTCCTCGACACACGGGAGGATAAGCATCTCTGGGCTCAGAGCTACGACCGGGAACTCCAGGACATATTCGCGGTCCAGTCGGATGTGGCGACCAATGTGGCGGACGCGTTGAAGGTGAAACTGCTCGACCGAGAGGCTGCTCAGCTTAGGAAGAAACCAACTGAGAACACCGAGGCATACGTGTTATACTTGAAGGGGAGGGAATCCTGGAACAGGAGATCCGAAGGCGCTATACGTAAAGCAATGGAGTACTTCCAGCTCGCAATCGATGCGGACCCAGACTTCGCACTCGCCCATGTGGGGATAGCGGATTGCTGGTCCACTCTGCAAACGTGGGGATACGCTTCGGGCTCCGAGGCCGCCCCAAAGACGAAGCGAGCGGTCTTGAAGGCTCTGAAGTTAGATTATACGTCAGCTGAGGCGCACGCGAGCTACGCTCTCGAGCTTGCTCTGAACGAGTGGAAATGGGAAGAGGCAGAACTCGGGTTCAAACGGGCCATCGAACTTAACCCGAACTATGGGACGGCTCACCATTTGTACTCTTATTCTGTCCTACGCTTTACCCGCAGACTGGATGAGGAACTCAAAGAAGCCTACAAGGCTCTTGAGCTGGACCCACTTGCGCCAGTGATGAGCCTGAACATGGGACAGACTCTATACTTCAGAGAGGAGTACGACAGAGCGATCGAATACTTCCAGAAGGCTCTCGACATCGATCCCAACTTTCTCGGGGCTTATCTCCACCAAGCCGGTTGCTACCTTGCAACCTCTAGATATGAAAAGGGACTTGAACTGATCGAAACCTATCTGCCAAGGATCACAACCCAGACCCGGACAAAACTCGGACTTGCCTCGGCTTACGCAATGGCCGGAAGGATGGAAGGAGCGAAGAGGCTCATTGCAGAAGTAGAGCAAGCCGGAGACAAGGAGCCCATTCCTTTTCTCGAGTTCGTAGATGCATACTCAGCTCTCGGAGAGACTGACAAGGTGTTCGAGTACTTGGACAAAGCCGCGCTTCAGAGAGACTATTCCGTTCCGTGGGCTTTGGTCGACCCCTCCTACAAGCGTTACAGGTCCGACCCTCGCTTCATAGCCCTCAAGACCAAAGTCGGCATCTAGTTCCGTTACGATTCCTGTGCCATCGTTCGCGTAGTCGCATTCTCAGAAACAAGATTCCTCTTGGCAACTACGCGCTCCGGCTTCTCGATCACCATCTTGACAATAGCCTGATAGTTGAGCGCGTCATTCCTTCTGACTTGATGTTGAAAAGAGAGAGATGGGAGAGTTCTGCGTCTAGAGCGTAATAGTCGAGGTGAAGATGTCCTGGTTCGTGCAGCCGAAGAAGGGATCAATATTGCTGCAGGCATCCCGGTTGTCCGACCAGATGACATGCGCAGCGGCGGGGCTTGCTGCCACTTGGATGTAGTCACCCATGAAGACGAAGGTGGCGCCAAAGTCTGCCCTTTCCACAATGTTAGGGTTGAAGGAGACACTGGTCACTCTGGCGTTGGATGAGAAACTGTGGCCGCCGTCAGTGGACTCCGCGTAGAATACGTCTAGGCCAAAGATGAAGCCGTTTGAAGACTGTCCTAGCCTACTGTCATACCAAGCGACACTGATGACGCCGCCGGAGACGGCGATAGTGGAGAAGAAGTGTTGGCCAGTCGTCACATCGTTGACCTGCAGCGGGCTAGCCCAGCTGATCCCTCCGTCCGTGGATTCCGTGAACATGACGTTGGAGTTGCCCCTTCCAAAATCATCCCAGACCATGTAGACGCCGTGATTGTCCGAGGCGAGCTGTGGGACTGTGAATACTCTGAAGAAGTTGCCTGGAAGTGCGCTAGGGAGGATGGACACGTTGGCCGCTATCTCATGGCCACGAAAGCTCTGTCCTGCATCAGTTGAGACCGCCACCAGGATATTTTTGGACAATGACGATCGGCCGGGGGTGAGGCTCGAAACGAAGACTCTTCCCTGGCTGTCAACTGTGACTCCTGAGAAGAATCCCTGCCTTATCGCGAGCAGGGGTAGGGAGTAGGTTACACCCCCGTCCGTGGATCGGACCAGCGCAACTCCAGCGTCGACGCCGCCCCTTGCGGTGAAGCTGTCGTAGGTCACGTAGACTGTGCCATCGTTCGGACCGCCTGACGTGTCTACGGTGATCCAGGGCTTGTCGGCGAGATTGTAGAGTGATGGTGGTAGTAGGGTGGTGAAGGCGTAGTCGGCTCCATCGTTCACGAACTTGGCTACGAATAGGTTGAATCCGCTGGTGGCTGTGAAGGTGCCGGCCGCGGTTATACCCACATAGTAGACATTTCCGGATCTGTCAAAGGCAAGGACCGGGTCGGAGATTGATGGATAGACGCCGTGTAGAGGCGAGGCTAGTCCCTGGGGAGAATTATCGCCCGGATACCCTGGGAGAAGCATTTCACTCCAGCTCTGACCTGCGTCAATCGAACGGTAGTAGCCGTGCCACCTGTGCCCTCCCGTAGAGAGTAGCCTATAGTCCTGGGCGTGGCGCCTGCGACTATGATGCACGGGTTGTGAGGGTCAACTGCGATACTGGGCTCCACTTGCTGGCGCTCAGCAGAGTCGCTGGAGACGGTAATGTCCACGTTGGGATCCACGACTGGTAAGGCATGGGCGGCGGGTGTGAGGGTTATGCAGAGGACTAGAACAATTGCTACAATGAAGGTCTGTGCTTTCAAGAATTTTCCCATTCTGGCACGTCTGATTGGATTTCTTATAGCATTTCCTATGCCGAACATAACCGAGAGAATCCAGAATCTAACAGTCGAGTGATCTCGGGTCTCGCTGCTCGTCTGGAATAATATAGCAACTCTTTTTGCCCTGACAAGTGCTCCCAAGACATTGTTCGCTTGTCAAAACCGTTCGAGATCCACCCAGCACTACTCGTGTTGCTAGTAGTGTTTTTTGTTTCACTAATGGTCAGTTTGTGGGGTGGAGCTCTGTTTCCGATTTTTACAACATTAATCTGGTTTGTGCTCGTCTGGACAGCCGTTGTGTTCCTGATTCTGTACGCGCTAGTGTGGTTTGCTCGAACAATCTACGCGCGGCGACATCTTCCTGCTCCACCGAGGACAGAGCCGCAGTAGTCCTTGCATGGGTACTTTCCATCTTTCTCTTACAAGGAGCTCTCTTCTGTCGCGAAGATAAACAGCTTTTCAAATTTCCAGGATGTATTCGATCATGTTCTAGGTTGATTGCTAGTTCTTGTTCCGTTCGTGAGGGGTTGGCGCGTAGTCGTTCTCGCCAGTTGCTCCGCTGACTCGATATCTGTAGGGTTGAGCTATCTTTCTGTTATTACTCGGGAGGCGAGAACGAAACTGCTAGTCATTGGACTTGGTGGGCGGAGAGTAGTCACGCTAGCCCAGTTGGCTTATTGGGTACCCAATAACTAACTTTCGAGGAAACCCGTTGCTGGTGCCAGGGCGAAGCGGTAAGAACCCGATGCCTAAACAATTCGAGAAGCTATCATCAAAACTAGTATCAGAGGAGGGCAAATCTCAGTGGGTGAAATGTTGGAAGTGTGGGGCGTGGATTCATTGCAGGAAGTGTTTGACACATCACCTTTACAACACTCCTCACAAGTAGTGAAGAGAATCGCGTTTGCTACAGCACTACCAAGAGAATCTGGGTCTACGGGCATACGTAGTTGTGAACAACCTGCCACACGGAACGCTAAGCTAAGCTTGATTCAGGTTCACCCTTTTCAGGAGGGCCTTCCATCTTCGGTCAGACAGTATTAGTTTCATGCTCGGATAGAGTTCCGCGTTATCCATCCTTAGTTCCTTCTTATCGACGGCCTTGTTGGCCCAGACAAACGCTTGGTCGTAATCGCCGAGTTCAAGGTAGATGTATGTGATGAACTGTGACCTGAACGCTGTAGTGTCAGGCAGGGCGAGCAGTCTGTCAAGCCATTGTTGCGCTGCTTTCTTCTGTTCTGTTGCTGCCAGGTAGAATGCCATGTCCGCTATGATACCGATCTCGTTTTGGAGTTCTGGGTGTTTCTCGATCTCGCTCAAGGCGCGTTGTGGATCTCCGGTTAAATGGTAGTAGGAGGAGACAAGGTCGACTCTGGATACTTTACTCTGGTCCAGCCTGGATTGTCTCTCTAGCTTCTCCCATGCGAGCTCCTTCCTTCCTAGCAGAGCTAAGAGAGTGGTTTCGTAGAAGAGGACGACGGGAGAGAGTGGATCTAGCTGCTCCGCAATCTCCACTTGCTCAAGTTGTTCCTCGTATCGACGGAGAGCGCCTAGGCAGACGGCGTACCAGAAGTGACCTGTCGCGTAGCTGGGGTTAAGGTCGATGGAACGTCTAAACTCGGACTCAGCCTCAGTGAACCTATATTCGCTGGCAAGGTTCAGCCCGAGGCTGGCCCGAGCCTCCGCAAGGTCCGGGTCCAGCTTGAGAGCTTTAGTGAGAAACTCTCGAGATCTTTGGCGGGCCTCGTCGACCGGCATCGCCCAGTAGTCGCCCAGAAGATAGTATGCGTCCGCGAGGCCAGCAAGCGCCGGGGCGTACTTGGGGTCTTCAGCGATCGCCTTCTCGAAGAACTGCTTGGCCTCCAGCATCTCGCTTGGCTTTCTCTTCGCGAGAAGGGCTCTTCCACGGAGATAGTTCTTGTAGACACTCATATCGGCGACGCTCCTTCGGTCCAGTCTATCCTCCTCGTTCGCCAGCAGCTTCACCCTCAACTTCTCGGCAACCCTCTTTGCAATGTTGGTCTGGACTTGGAATATGTCGTTGAGACGCCGGTCATAGTTCTCTGACCAGAGATGCTCCTCGCTGGATGCGTCTATCAGCTGGACAGTCACCCGGAGCCTGTCTCCGGCGATCCGGACACTCCCCTCTATGATTGACCCGACTCGGAGTTCTCTTGCGATCTGAGCGACCCCTTGTTCTCGAGCCCTGTAACGGTCAACGGAGGTTCTTGCGATGACTCTGAGCCCTTGGACGTGGGAGAGGACGGTGATCAGTTCCTCCGTCAGTCCGTCGGCGAAGTATCCATCCTTAGGATCAGGGCTGATATTGGAGAGGGGAAGGACGGCAATACGATTCCTTGGCGCCATTGAAGCAGGTTCATCTTTCCCGGAATCCAGCAAGACCTCGTAGGTTTCGACCGGGTACTGGACATTTTTCAAAGCGTGCGTAGGCAACCTCTCCATCCGATAGAGAACCTTATTCCTGACCTGAGAGTAGACCTGTTCGGAGATGCAGATTCCGCCACCCTCAGCGAGGGGCACAATCCTGGAAGCAATGTTCACCGTATCACCAAGAACATCGTGCCGCTCGTGGACCACGTCACCCACATGGACGCCGATCCGCACCACGAGTTTCTCGGGCGCGTCTCTGTTGTATTCGCCAAGCGCCTTCTGAATCTCGACCGCACACTCGGTAGCATCCAGGGCACTCGCGAACTCTATCAGAAACGCGTCTCCAATCGTCTTCACCTCGCGCCCTCGATGCCGAGCCATGACCCGCCGCACGAGTTCTCTGTGTTTCTCTAGGAGAGTTAGAGCGAGACTCTCATTCCTCTGCGTCAGCGCGGTATACCCGACAATGTCGGTGAACATTATTGCAGCGAGTCGGCGTCCGCCTTCGGACAAGTAGCTCTCCCGATCCCAACATTCACTTGAAGATAAAACCGTCTACCTCGTTCTTACTTCTACCCGAAGGATTACTTCATCCCGGTCTCGAACTTGCCTAATGCTTCGCGATTGCGTGAATACAGTATGTGTCGCCGTTGATGATCCATGTTTCGCGTTTCAAGTGTGTCGCGTCGAGGTGTCTCTTGATGAGTCTAGACCAGTAGCGCACCTTTCGACATCTTGAACTTCGCTATGCGGAACGCTTATCGTTAGAGCCGCGGCGATAAATGGTGTTTACTGAGGCTTGATAGCGCTCTTCCTTTTTCTCAGAGCAAATGCCGCTATCGCCACGACAAGAACCACGAGCACTCCGATCAGTGCGTAGAAGATCGTCGGGTCGAGTCCTAGAATATTGGGGGTCGCGGCGTTCTCAGGCGCGGTGAGTTGGATGTCGATGAGGACGGGGCTGTGGAAGGTGAAAGTGAAGTAGATGAAGTAGGCGGTGGAGTTGCTCGTGATTGTTACGGAAGAACTGGACAGACGTGAGTTGTCGATGAAGATATGCAACGTGTCCAAGTGGGGAACATCCGACTTGGGAACTGTCACGTTCGCGTAGCCCACAGCCCCATGCGGACCCGTGGCCTCAACGTGGATCGTATTGCCCGCGAAACGTACGTTGGAGAGTGTCGAGTTGCTCCTGACAGAGCAGGATACCTCGTGCCCGCAGCTAACAGTGGAAATGGACGGCGCGGTTATTGTGAGGGTGAGTGCTGCCGACGACGAGGATTTGCCTGGGGGAAGGCCTGTGATTGTTATGGTATAGGTTCCGGGCGGTGCGACCGTCGTGGTAGAGATAGTCAATGCTGAGATGACCCCCGTCGAGGTGGGACTGATGCTGGTGGGAGCCAACGTAATGGTGCCGCAAGGAAGGGAACTGGACTGGCATATGGATGGATTGGGAGAGATGGACAGTGTCAGGGCAACGGGCTGAGCCGTGCCACTAGTGAGGGAGGCCGTTAGGATAGCAGTGACAGACGAGCCGGCTACGACAGATGCACTAGTTGGACTGATCGACAGAGTATAGTCGAATGATGGAGCAGCTGGCGTTACCGTCACTGATGCCGAGCCCTGGCTGCCACTGTAGGCCGTGTCACCAGCATAACTCGCGCTCACAATAGCACTGCCCGCAATTGAACCTGTGAAATCGTCAACGCAGCTGGAGCTTGCAGCGTCCACTAGCACGAGAGTACAGGTCGGAGATCCGAACGTGCCCGTGGACGTGCTGCCTGCTCCAAGGCTGAGGCCCACGACTCCCGAGGGAGTAAGGGTCATACCGGCGGTAGACGTGTCCTTGACCGTAACATTACAGACGGATGCAGTATTCACTGTCACTGGGCTGGAACAAGTAATGATGATTGAAGTTGTCCGAGGGCTAACTACGACACTGGCAGAGGTCACAGTGGAACTACCGCTGTGAGTTGTGTCGGTCGGAGTATAGGTGCCGCTGATGCTGGCGGTGCCTGTATCGAAAGGAGTAAACGTTGCGTGGCAAGTGGCGGATGCGGCCGCTCCCGCGATTAGAGTGCAACTGATCGAGTCGAAGGAGCCGGTGAAGGACGTGGAAAGTGTTACAGTTCCGGCCGGCGCTGAAGGGCTGGCTGCACTAGTGTCGGTGGTGGTGGCGGTGCACGTGGAGCCTTGGTTCACAATCACGGGTGTGTCACACGACACGCTTGTGCTTGTGGTTCGAAGATTGACTGTTACACTTGCGGCTGTACTCGTACTTCCGGAGTGTGAATTGTCACCGTGATAGGCTCCAGTTATTGCACCCATGCCAGCAGTCGAGGGTGTAAACGTCGAAGTGCAGATCGCAACCCCAGCGGTTGAGCCTGCAACCAGTGGGCAGAGCGTAAACGTTCCAGAGACCCCACTGGCCTTGAGAACGACATCCCCCGTCGGAGTTGTGGCGCCTGTTGCCGAAGTGTCAGTCACAGTAGCAGTACACATGGATCCCTGGTTCACGACTACCGGGGTGTCGCAAAAGACGCTGGTAGTAGTGGTTCTCGGAGGTGCGGGAGTGACTGTTATGTTGAAGTTGGAGAAGCTGGCGGCATGCCAGTGAGTGCTAAAGCCTGTGGATATCATGTGTGTTCCTGTGCCAACCGCGGAAGGGGTGTAGCTTACCGCGCAGCTCGCTATGGGGTCGGTACCCACCAAAACGCAGACGTTCTGAACAGGAGAGGACGAGCTGAATGTTCCAGACTCGTTCGTGGAAAAAGTCACGCCGTGACCGGCCAGGGGATTAGGAATGGTACCAGGCGAAACATCCGTCACCGTAACAGTACAAACGGTAGACCCTGTAACAGCGACACTGCCTGGCAGACAGGAGAGTGAAGAAGTAGTGGTGCGCGGAAGTACACTTAAGTTGAATGTGCTGGAGCTGAGACCGTGAGACGAGTCGCCACTGTAACTGGCGCTCAGAGTCTCCGTTACTCCAGTATCAGGACTATTTTTCGAAGTATAGACCACTTGGCAACTAGCTGAAGATCCAGATGTTGAGAGCGTACACTTGGGAGAACTGAAAGTGCCAGTCCCGGCAACAAGGGTGAAATTCACTATTCCAGTTGGTGGAGTAGGATTGGTGAAAGTGTCTTTGACGGTTGCTGTGCAACTAGTCGGGACACCTAAAACCACCGGACTACTACATGAGATTCTAGTGGTTGTGAGAATTAGCGAAGACGGTACGAGCTTCCACGTATCGCCCAGCATGCTAAGGCCATCGTACCCACCGAAGAGGAGAACGTACCCGTCCGCAGCATTATAAACCATCGAGGCAAGCCATCGCGCCGATGGAGAAATAGACGGGGAAAGCTGCACCCAGGTTCCAGCCTTGAACTCCCAAGTATCACTCAGGAAGATGGAGTTACCGGGGTATCCGCCAAAGAGTAGGACGTAACCGTCAGTGGGGTCGTAAGCGATCGAAGCATAGTACCGGGCTAGCGGAGAGGTGGAGGGGAAAAGCTGGGTCCAGGTTCCAGCCTTGTACTCCCAAGTGTCATCGTGAGGCACGCTGGTACAAGAAAGGCTGTTACAAGAGTAATAGCTTCCACCAAAGAGTAGAGCATAACCGTCTGCCGCATCAAAAGCCATCAAACCAAATGCTCGTATCTGAGGTGAGCTGGACGGGGAAAGCTGAGTCCACGACCCAGCCTTGAACTCCCAAGTATCTCCTAGGAGGCTGGTGACTCCTCCGTTTTCTCCTCCGAAGAGGAGAACATAGCCATCTGCCGCATCATAAGCCATTGAAGCACCGTAACGTGGCGATGGGGCGGTAGGAGGAGAAAGCTGGGTCCATGAACCAGCCTTAAACTGCCAAGTGTCATTCAGAAGCGTACCATTGGCTCCTCCGAAGAGAAGAACATAGCCATCTGCCGCGTCGTAAGCCATGGAGGAGTAGTAACGCGGTGAAGGAGAGCTGAGAGTGGAAAGCCGGGTCCATGTTCCGGTCTTGAACTGCCAAGTGTCATTCAAAGAGATGCCATTGTATCCTCCAAAGAGGAGAACATAGCCATCAGTCGCATCGTAAACAATCGAACTAGTCTGACGTTGTAGAGGAGAACTGGAAGTGGAAAGTTGAGTCGTCCAAGTCCCCGTCTTGAACTCCCAAGTAATGTAAGTTGGCTCGTATCCCCCGAAGAGGACGAAGTAGCCGTCACCAGTGTCATATGCCATTGAAGAACCGGATGTCGCTGGGGGCGAACTTGATGGGGCAAGCTGAGTCCAGGACCCGGCCTTGAACTGCCAAGTATCACTCGTAGATGTGGACCCTGAAAATAGTAGAGCGTAACCATCAGTCGCATCATAAGCCATCGAGTAGAGGCTGCGTCGGGAGGGAGCATTGGACGGTGAAAGCTGCGTCCAAGTTCCGGCGCGGAACTGCCAAGTGTCGCCCGGAACTCCATCTCCTCCAAAGAGTAGAACATAGCCATCAGCCACGTCGTAGACCATGGACGCATAAGATCGTGGCGAAGGGGCACTAGAGGGCGAAAGTTGGGTCCAGGACCCAGCCTTGAACTCCCAAGTATCGTTAAGGGGCCCTGCCCCATAGGGACTTCCTCCAAAGAGGATAACATAGCTGTCAGCCGCGTCGTAGGACATTGAAGCAAAGGCACGTGGTGTAGGAGATGTGGCTGGAGAAAGTTGGGTCCACGTTCCGGCCTTGAATTGCCAGGTGTCACCGCAGGTGCCGAAACAGGTCGCACTGTTCATGTCGCTGCCTCCACTAAACAATACGACATAGCCGTCAGCCGCATCATAAGCCATGGAGGCAGCGTAACGTTGCTGAGGAGAAGTGGATGGGAAAAGTTGGGTCCAAGAACCTGCCGAGAATTTCCATGTATCTCTCAAGTCCCCAACACCCCCCGTAAGGCCCGCTCCTCCAAAGAGCAGAACATAACCGTCGGCCGCGTCGTAAGTCATTGAAGCATATTGCCGCGGCGGAGGACTGGGCGTGGTAAGGTTCAGGTTGGTCCATGTTGCTGGATCAGCGGCAGTATTGAAGCCGGGAACGGGGCTCGCTGTGGGCGAAGCTGTGTTTGCTGAACAACTGGCAGCTAGAGGTCCATCATTGGTGCAAGTTAATGCGCCTGCAGAGGCAGGACCTGACCCTCCCTTCAGAGTGGAGAGAGCATTCGCGAACTCTTGCTCGGGAGCTCGTGAAGATGCTGTCGTTTGAGGGACCCGCGATGACCGGTCAAGCGCGTTTGGAAATACGCCGAGTATTGCGAGACTCATCAGAAGAATAGGCATTACAAGTTTGAGCAGGCTCTTCCTGAAACGGACAGGACTATTCAGATTGCTTATGGTCCGACCTTCTCTTGGGAAAGCCCGCGTACTAGATGTATGTCGAGGTCTCCAGCGGCGAGGTCGACCCACGTATAGCCGGGGCAAGCCCTTCTTTAGTGGTGAGGATTTAACATTACCGGAGAACAGAGCTTTTTGAGTCAAAGAAGTCGAATATGTCTCTGTATAGACTTGGACATATCGCATGCCACCAAGGCTATTTGGTCGTTTTGTAGTTTGTTTGTTTGCTAGTTCTTGTTCCATTCGTGAGGGGTTGGCGTATAGTCGCTTGCGCCGGTCGCTCCGCTGACCCGACATCTATCTGGTTGAGCTGTCCTTCGATTATTGCTCAGACACGAGAACGAAACTGCCGGTTCACGAGTGAGGCGGATATACTGTTTATGCCAAACTGCAACGGACCCCGTGATTTCAAATCCAGGGGAGTTATACTGAATCTGGAGAAGGGACGGTTCGGATCTAGCCGGATTGATTGATCTGATTGCGAAGAGAGGCGAGGAACTGTTGCTTCTTAAGGTGAGGTCTGCGAACTCGCGATTGGTGCCTATGCAGACTAAAGCGTTGGAGCTTGCGAGAAAACACGGTATCAAGTTACCCTTGCCTTAGCCTCGCAACAGAAGAAACTCGGAGAGGCATTGCTCAGAACAGCCGACTATTATCTCAAGATCGAGAGCATCAACGACACAATGATCACTTGCGTCGTCAAACCGTTCACCAATATTCATGCGAGTTCGTTTTTGACAAGCGCTATCCCACACTAACCCTGATGGAAATAGTGTAACCCGGTCCCACGAAATCCCGGCGAGTCTCCGGATCGGGTTACAGATCACGTATCTATCTTCGCAAGGACGCTCCCGACGGTTATTGCAGTGGCTGTGGATACTCAGGGAAAGGCTTCCTGGACCGGAAAAGATGTCTCCGGGAGAGAGGTCAACCTGCTGAACCAGCGGGTTATACAGTTTACCGATATTGAAGACACATTTCTCGACGTCTGGCTCCAACTGGAGAACGCGAACCTGGACGAACTCGCCGCAAAGGTTCTCAACGCAGGGCTCCTATTCGAGCACTA
>Ga0137396_10001376_pt1 | contig 12715 bp, 11 predicted proteins | sample czc16metaG_FD_108284 | JGI IMG/M metagenome (GOLD analysis project Ga0137396, IMG submission 108284) | Vadose zone soil microbial communities from Angelo Coast Range Reserve, California, USA - czcobulk3.16 metaG | ecosystem: Environmental > Terrestrial > Soil > Vadose zone | place: USA...
AGAAAATGCTTCCCGCGCTGTCATAATCAAAACATTCGTCACAACCGATTTGCAAAAAGCGATCGCGGAGCATTACGGACTGCGTTGCGTCGAGACTTTGACCGGCTTCAAGTACATTGGCGCAAAGCTGGCAAAATACGAAAAGGCCTTGCCGTCTGAGTTGCAGGAAAACTACCGCGACTTGCCGGAGGAAGAGACGCGCCGGCTGCGGTTGGGGCACTCGTCCTACTACGTTTTTGGCGGTGAAGAGAGTTACGGCTACAGCGGCGGCGATTTCGTGCGAGACAAGGATGGCAACGGTGCCGCCATTATGTTTTGCGAGGTTGCTGCTTACGCGAAATCACTCGGGCTCACGGTCGATGCATTCCTCGACGAGATTTTCTCCGAGTTTGGCTACTTCCATGAATTCACCGGTTCATTGACCTTCGAGGGAGCCGAGGGCGCGGAGACGATCGGGCGTTTGCTGGCGTCGTACGTGATCAGGCCTCCAAATGAGATGCTCGGAGCGGCACTCGTTCACGCGAAAAACTTCGAGACAGACACTTACCGCGATGTGGAAGGCGACGAAATCCCGAAAGAAAAAATGCTGATTTTCGAGTTCGGAGACCACACGCGAATTGCGGTGCGCGCGTCCGGTACCGAACCTAAGATTAAATATTATCTGTTCGCGCAACGGCGTCCTGGAAAAGCGAAGTTCAGCGCGGCAGAGCTGGCGGCGATAAAACGCGAGGTGGGCGAGCATCTCAAACGGGTCTGGGAATGGCTGCGCGAAGACGCGTCGACCCGGGCGGGCTCATAACCTGCTCGACAATCCGGTCAGGATGCGGAGAGTTTTTTATGGCTCGTGAAATCAATCTGGACGGGGGCGAAATTTCACTTCTGAAAAAGATCGGCCTCTCCGGCTCGCAGGTGTACGGCAAGATGCTGATTGATCGAGTCGAAGGGATGGAGACCGCCGAGTTTCTCGATACGCTCACGAGACTGATCGATCAGGGCTTTGTCCTCTCGAACAAAGTGAACATTCGCTTGATCGAGGATGCCGAGCGGGCCTTCTTTCGAGTCAACGCTGCTTACGCCAAGGATTTGCGCGAGGCGGTAAATCCTGGCCGGAAACGCGACCGCGAGCGCGCGGAACGTCAGCGGCGCCGCTGAGAAACGGTGGCCTGGCTTTCAAAAACCCTGCGGCTCTGGCCCTGGCTGGCCGCGATTTCGAGCGGGTTGCTCTATGCCGGATGCTTCCCGCCCTTCGACCAGGCATGGCTCTGCTGGATCGCCCTGACTCCGTTGCTCGCGGTCATCTGGTTCACCGGCACGAATGCGAAACGCCGTTGGCTGCGGGACTTGTCGCTCGGTTACATGACCGGGCTCGCATTTTTCTGGTCGGTTTTTTCCTGGCTCAGAACAGTCACGGTTCCCGGCTTGATCCTCGTCGGCGCCTACATGGCAATTTATTTCGCGCTCTGGAGTTGGATCTGCGGTTTGCTGCGCCCGTCGCTGCGAGCGCCCGCTGTGGTAAGCCGTTGGACGCAACCGCCGGGCTCGGCCGCGGCAACCGAATCCGTCTCGAGCCGATCGCCCTGGTTGCGTTCGACGAACAATCTCTGGCTCGCTTTTCTCCTCGCCGCTGTTTGGGTCGCTCAGGAATGGCTGCGCAGCTTGGTCTTTTCCGGCTGGGGTTGGAACACCCTCGGAACCGCTTTGCACGGGCAGCTGGCCGTGATTCAAATCGCGGAGTTTACCGGGGTCGCCGGCCTCTCTTTCCTGGTCGCTTTTACCAATGTCGTTTTACTGACTACGGCGCGCCGACTCATCCTGGAGACTCAAGTGCGCCCGATACGGCCGCATTACGACCTGACGCTCACGATGGCGGTGGTGGTGGGCGTGATGGGCTTCGGCGTTCGTTCTCTCCAGGTTCAGCGGCCCGCGAAGACCCTCAGTGTCGCTCTCGTGCAGCCCAACATTCCGCGCGAACAAAAATTCAGCCCGGAGTTTGCCCAGAAGACCTTCGAGCAATTCACCCGCTTGAGTGCTCCCGCCCTCGGCGCCAGCGCCCGGCCGGATTTGATTGTCTGGCCGGAAAGTTCAATGCCGGGACCGGTTCTGCACGACGACCTGAGCTACCGCTTCGTCATGGATTTTTCCGCGTCGGCCAAAACCGATCTGCTCCTGGGCACGATCGATCTCGACGAAACGAACGACTACAACGCCGCGTTGCTGGTCTCAGACGGAGGCAAAGGCGTCCAGGTGTATCGAAAGGTCCATCTCGTGCCGTTTGGCGAATACATTCCGGGCCGGCACATCATCCCTTTGCTCGCGCGCGTCGTCGGCGATCAGGTCCCGGGCGATTTCGGCTTCGGGAAAGAGCACACGGTCTTTCGCCTAACGAATGATAAGGCGCTCATCGCGCCGCTGATTTGCTTCGAAGATACGATTGGAGACCTGACGAGGCAGTTTGTCCTCCGCGGCGCAAATCTGCTTGCCAACGTAACCAATGACGGCTGGTTCCTGTGCTCCGCGGGCTCGCGACAGCATCTCGCGAACGCGGTCTTCCGCTGCGTCGAAACCCGCCTGCCGATGGTGCGAGCGGCGAACACCGGCGTCACCTGTTTCGTCAATGAGTTCGGGCGCATCACGCAAATCCTGGTGGACGAACACGGGAGCCAGTTCACGGACGGTGTGCTGACCGGCGAGGTTTCCATTCCGAGCGGACACGAAAAGACCTTTTACGTGCGACATGGCGAGCTTTTCGCGCAAGCGTGCGTGGCGATTTCGGTTCTGGTGCTCTTGTTCCTTGGACTACTGCTCGTTAGGCGTCAGAAGCCAGCATAGCCACCTGCTGCATCGATTTTTGGTGCGCATCTGCTCAGGTTCGTTAATCGTCTTGCAACCCGAATGGCCACGAATTCCGAATTTGCCATCTACGTGCGCGGGCTGCGCAAGTCGTACGGAAGCTTCGAAGCCGTGAAGGGAATCGATTTCGAAGTCCGTCCCGGTGAAGTCTTCGGATTGCTGGGCCCAAACGGTGCCGGTAAGACGACCACGGTTGAGATTCTCGAAGGGTTACGGCCGCGCTCCGCGGGCGACGTAAGAGTGCTCGCCCTCGATCCAGACCAGCAGAAAAAGAAGTTGAAGGATCGCATCGGCGCCTGCCTACAGGCGACCAATCTGCCTGACAAGATCACTGTCCGCGAAGCATTGGAATTCTTTGGCTCGCTTTACTCCCGCAAAGCGGACATCAATATCCTCCTCAAGCGGCTTCAACTCGCGGAGAAGCGCGACGCTGCCTACGCGACGTTGTCGGGCGGACAGAAGCAACGGCTCGCTCTCGCGCTCGCCCTTATTAACGATCCCCAAATGCTTTTTTTGGACGAGCCGACGACCGGGCTCGATCCGCAGGTGCGCCTGGAAATTCGCGACCTGATCCAGGAGCTCCGGGCCGACCAGCGCACGATCCTGATGACGACGCATTATATCGAGGAAGCTGAGCGCCTGTGCGACCGGGTCGCGATTCTCGATGCGGGCCAAATAATTGCCATCGGAACGCCGCGCGAATTGCAGGAGCGGAGTGCAAACCAATCGAGCATTGAAATCAAGCTGGGCCAGCCGCTTCGAGAGGCGGCCTTGCCCGAGTGGACGGAGTCGATTCGCAGCATTGTCAGCGAAGATCGCCGTCTCATTACTGTCTATTCGACGCGTCCCGCGCGAACGCTGGTCGAAATGGTGAAATGGATTGACGCAAACGGGTTCGAATTAGACGACGTCCGGCTTTCGCGTCCGACGCTGGAAGACGTTTTCATTGAGCTTACCGGCAAGAAACTGCGCGATTGAGATGAAAGCCTTTCTCGCGTTTCTCAAGATCGACCTGAAACTCGCGCGGCGGAATCGCGCGGTCCTCTTCTTCAATTACCTCTTTCCGCTCATCTTCTTTTTTGCCTTCGGCTTTGCATTCGGGCGATTCGGCAGCGGGATCCTGCTGGTTGTCACCATGGTAACAACCATTGGAATTCTCGGGACCGGTTTCTTTGGCGCCGGCATGCGCGCGGTCCAGGAAAGAGAAGAAGATATTTTGCGGCGCTACAAGGTAACGCCCATAACGCCGGTCCCACTTCTTTGTGCGTCAATCGCCATGGGGGTGATCCTCTATATTCCCACCGTCGGGCTGATGTTGTTCCTGGCGCACAACATTTTCGGCATGGCGTATCCCGCAAATTGGTTTTCGCTTCTTGCTTTCGTTTGTCTCGGGGTCGCGGCGTTTCGCGCCTTCGGTTTGATCATCGCCGCGGTGGTGAACTCCTCCCAGGAGGGCAACATCCTCATTCAGATTGTTTACATGCCGATGCTCTTCCTCAGCGGCGCGAGTTTTCCGCTCTCATTCATGCCGGACTGGCTCAAGCTTGTGACGCAATTCATTCCGGCCAGTTATTTGGTGACCGGAATGTCGGGAATTCTGCAGCGCGGCGAAACGATCGGGCAGAATTCAAAATCGGTCTTCGCTCTGGTCGTGACCATGCTGGTGGGGCTTTTTATCGCCACGAAACTTTTCCGCTGGGAAAAGGAAGAAAAACTGCGGCCATCAGCGAAGCTCTGGGTGCTCGTTGTTTTATTGCCCTTCTTTCTGCTCGGGGGTTACCAGGTCTGGAGCCGGCAGGAATTAACGAAATCCAAAATCATCGAGCGCGATCTCAGGCGCGGCCACAACTGGCTTATTCAGAATGCGCGGATTTTCGTCGGGAACGGGAAGGTGATTGAGTCCGGCTCGGTCCTGCTCAAGCAGGGCAAGATCGCCGAGATTTACGAAGGCGCTGCTCCGGATGCCAAGCTCCTGAACGCTGACCCGATAGAGGCCGCCGGCAAGACCATCCTTCCAGGCTTGATCGACGTGCATGTGCATCTCGGGACAAGCGGCGGCTTTCCGGAAGATTTCATGAAGTACGATCCCGCAGCGGCCTCCGAGCGCGCGCTCGAATCCTACTTGTACTGCGGCACCACCACAGTCCGAAGTGCAGGCGATCGCCTCGACGACATGTTGAAGTTACGGGCGAAATTTGGAACCGGCGAGAAGCTCGGCACTGGCTTGGTCTTCTGCGGCCCGCTCTTCACGGCTGAGGGCGGACACGGAACCGAGTACGCGAAATTCATGCCGGAGGCGATGCGCGCTTCCTTTAACGCGCAGTTTGTCCGGACACCCAAGAATGCCGAAGAGGGACGCAAAGAAGTGGACGATCTCGCCGCTCAGCAGGTCGATTCGATCAAGGGCGTCCTCGAAGCAGGCGTGCCGGGATATTCGTTCAACCGGATGGACATGGAGATTCTGCGTTCCGTCGTCGAGGAAGCGCACGCGAAGAAGCTCCCGGTGGCAGTTCACACCGGAAGCAGCCGGGACGTTGTCGATGCGGTGGCGCTGGGGGCGGATTCTGTCGAGCACGGGTCGTTCATCGACGAAATCCCCGATGCGACGATCGCGGAGATGAAAGCGAAGAGTATCGCCTATGATCCGACCTTGAGCGTGGTGGAAGGGTTCACGAACTTCGCGAAAGGCGACACCACGCTGCTCAAGCGCTCGCTTGTCCAACAGGTGACGCCGAAGGATTTGTTGAGCGGGACGGAAAAGGCGGCGACGAGCGATCAATTCAAGGGTGTGCGTGAAGGTTTAAGCCATTATCCGATGTCGCTGGAAATCGGCGGCCGGAACTTGGTGAAGGCGTGGCACGCGGGCGTGCTTCTCGTGACTGGTTCAGATGCGGGGAACTTCCTCGTGCTCCACGGACCCACTATGCAGCACGAGATCGAGCTCTGGGTGGCCGCTGGGATTCCGATCGATGTCGCCCTCCAGGCTGCAACTTATAACGCGGCGAAGCTGTTGCGGGCAGATTCCCGCATCGGCACGATTGAAAAGGGCAAGGAAGCGACCCTCCTCATCGTGGATGGCAATCCGCTTCAGGATGTTCGAGCTCTGTCCTCGATCTCGGCCGTCTTCCTGAAAGGCGAGCGCGTCATCCGCAGCGAACTCTTCGAGCAGCGTTAGGCGTCGTCTTGTTTGAAAATTAAAGCGGCGATCCGGATCTCCGAATCGCCGCTCGAAATTTGCTTTGGAGGTTAGGTTACGCCTTGGCGTCTTTATCGTGCATCTTCGCGCACTCGGTCTTCAAGGTCGCGAATTGCTCCTTGGAGAGAATGCCTTCCGCGGACTTCATGAACTTATCCATGCTCTCCTTCGTGCAGCCATCCTTGTGGCACTGCGCCTCGAGCTTCTCGAGCTTTACCTTTTGTTCGCTGGAAAGATTTAGTTTCGCGTAACTTTGCGAGCAGCTCACCTTGTCGTTCTTCGCGTGAGATGCACAGCAAGCCTTGTCGCCGGCATAGACCGCAGTCGCCGCAAACACCGCCACCGCAATAAAAGCTAGTCCTTTTAGTTTAGTCATGGCCGGGAATGTGAGACAGGAAGCCGCTGCGCGCAACGTGCAAATCTAGCTCGCCGAGAATTTCAAGGCGTCATGCTCCGCGTCGACCTTGATAATCTGTCCCTCGTGAAACTTGCCTTCGAGAATATCCATACTCAACGGATCGAGGATATATTTTTGGATCGCGCGTTTCAGCGGGCGTGCGCCATAGACTGGGTCGTATCCCTGACTGGCAACGAGCGCTTTGGCGGCATCGGATAACTCCAGCGTGATCTTCTGGTTCTCGAGTCTCCTCACCAGCCGCTTCAACTGAATCTCCACGATCTTCTTCAGTTCCTCCTCCGTAAGCCGATCGAAGATGATGATGTCGTCGATCCGGTTCAAAAACTCCGGCCGGAAATGCTGTCGCAACGCATCCATCACCAGCCGTTCCCGCGCCTCGTGCGACGACGACTCTTCCATGATGAACTGCGAGCCGATGTTCGATGTCATGATAATGACCGTGTTCTTGAAATCGACCGTCCTCCCCTGCCCGTCCGTGATGCGCCCGTCATCGAGCACTTGCAGCAATACGTTGAAGACATCCTGGTGCGCCTTCTCGATCTCATCGAAGAGAATTACCGAGTACGGCTTGCGTCGGACCGCTTCACTGAGCTGGCCGCCCTCTTCGTAGCCTACATAACCGGGCGGCGCGCCGATCAGCCGTGAGACCGTGTGTTTCTCCATGTATTCGCTCATGTCGATCCGAACCATGGCTTGCTCGTCGTCGAAGAGGAATTCGGCTAGCGCGCGCGACAATTCTGTTTTCCCGACACCGGTCGGACCCAGAAAAATAAAGGAACCGATCGGCCTGTTCTCGTCCTGCAAGCCCGCCCGCGCGCGGCGAATCGCGCTCGCGACTGCTTTGATGGCGGTGTCCTGGCCGACCACGCGTTGATGCAGATGCTCTTCCAAGCGAACGAGCTTTTGCCGTTCGCCTTCCTGCAAACGCGAGACTGGAATGTGCGTCCAGCTCGACACCACCTCGGCGATGTCTTCCTCGGTCACCTCTTCGCGCAGCAATCGGTTGCCGCCCATGGCGATTTTCTCCTCGATCTCACGCAGTTTTTTTTCGAGTTCGGGAATGCGCCCATATTGCAGTTCGCTGGCCTTCGCCAGCTCGCCCCGGCGTTGCATCCGCTCCAGCTCGGTGCGTGCCTGCTCGAGCTCTTCCTTTATTTTCCGCTGCTCGTCGATGACCCCTTTTTCTTTCTGCCATTCCGCTTTGAGCGCCGAAGACCTCTCCTTCAACCCGGCGAGTTCCTTTTCCAATTTCTTCAGCCGCTCTTTGCTGGCTGGATCTTTTTCCTTCTTGAGCGCCTGTCGCTCCATTTCCCTTTGCATGATCTCGCGCTCGACGACGTCGACCTCCGTCGGCATCGAATCGAGCTCGATCTTTAACCGCGACGCTGCTTCGTCCACCAGATCGACCGCCTTGTCCGGCAGGAATCGATCGCTGATGTAGCGATGCGATAAGACGGCCGCAGCCACCAGTGCTGCATCTTGAATGCGGACGCCGTGATGCACTTCGTAGCGTTCCTTCAAGCCCCGCAGAATCGCGATCGTGTCCTCGACACTTGGCTCATCCACCATCACCGGCTGAAAACGCCGTTCGAGCGCCGCGTCCTTCTCAATGTACTTCCGGTACTCGTCGAGCGTCGTCGCGCCGATTGTGCGCAGTTCGCCGCGCGCGAGTTGTGGCTTCAGTAAATTAGAAGCGTCCACTGATCCTTCCGCTGCCCCCGCCCCGACAATGGTGTGCAACTCATCGATGAACAAAATGATCTCGCCTTGCGAATCGGTCACCTCTTTCAGGAACGCTTTCAGCCGATCCTCGAACTCACCCCGGAATTTCGCGCCGGCCACCATCGAGCCGATGTCCATCGCGATGATCCGTTTTTTCTTGAGCGACTCCGGCACGTCTCCGCTGATGATTCGGCGCGCCAGACCTTCCACGATCGCCGTCTTCCCCACGCCCGGCTCGCCGATCAGCACCGGATTATTCTTCGTCCGCCGCGAAATCACCTGCATCACACGCCGGATCTCGTTGTCGCGTCCGATGACCGGATCGATCTTCCCCCGCCGCGCCATCTCCGTTAGATCCCGTCCGTACTTCTCCAGCGTCTGATATTTCCCTTCCGGATTCTGGTCCGTCACCCGTTGCGACCCGCGCACCTGCTGCAACGCCTGCGTCAGTTTGTCGCGCGTCACGCCGGCTTCCTTCAATAACTTCGCCGCCGCCGCCTTCGAATCGGCGAGCGCCAGCAGGTAATGCTCGGCGCTCAGGAACTCGTCCTTCAGCTTCGCCATTTCCTTCTCGGCAGCATCGATCGTCGCGCGCAGCTCGTTGCTGATCCGCTGATCGTAACTGCCACCCTGAATCTTCGGACGCCGCTCCAGCTCCTGCATCAGCCGGCCTCGCAAATCCGCGACCGCAACGCCCATTTTTTCCAGCAAGGGCCGGGCCACACCATCCGTCTGGTCGAGCAGCGCGAGCAGGAAATGTTCGTTGGTAATTTCCTGCTGATTGAACTGCGAAGCAACGTCCTGGGATGCCTGCAACGCCTCCTGCATCTTCTGCGTAAATTTATCCGGCCGCATCCTTTACACTATGGTTCGCAGGTCGACCGACAAGTAGACTTAAGTCTCATTGTCCGTTTCAGCCTTCGCGCCGCGAAATTCCCCGCCTTAGGGGAGAACATCGGTCTGATTATTCAAAGCATTAACTGGCCAAGATGGGTTTTCAGGTGCACATTTCTTTCTTCTGAAACCTGAAGTGAACGAAACAGTAACACGACGCAGTAACGATGAGATCATCAGGTCGATGATCGAAAAGGAGAACGATTACATCCATTACCGGGTCACTTGGTTCTGCACGCTCCAAGGTTTGCTTTTGGCGGCATTAAGTTTCGTCGCGAGTCAGCCAAAGGCTGAGTGCTTCTTCGTCGTCGTCTGCTGTTTAGGAATTGCCGTTGCGATCATTATCTGGCATCCGATCTATTATGCACATCGTGCGGCAATGAGACTCCTTGACTGGTGGGATAAGCATTCGGAGGGTTATGAAGGGCCGGACGTAATTGGGGGACGTCCGCCGTTTCCGCTTGCGCGTCGGATCGCACCTTGGCATGTGCTGCCAGTGATATTCTTTGTAGCGTGGTGCTTTATTTTGTGGTGTCGGTTCTGCAGAAGTTCTCCGCTATTGTGAAGAGCGTTTGTAAATATTTGCGCATCGCATAGCCAAACAGAGCCTCCTTTGCATTAGCGAATCACACGCCGCGCCTTTCGCCTTGCCGAGAAGCACTCTTTGCGCTGTCTTGTCGCATGCCCGCCGAGCGTAACCGGCCGAAGCGCGATAACTTCAACGTCGCCGCGTCGCTTCCATTTCAGCTTCGACTGGAAGACTTCGAAATCGCGATGCAGGATGTTTACGACCTCTTTTACGACGTTAATACAGGCCTGCTCGAAAAAGGACTGGAGCGCCTGGATGATTTTCTCCGTCCGGCGATCATGTCCGGTTTACTTTCCGATCTGCTCACTGCGAGCCTGTCGAAGCATTCCCGTGCCCTCACCCAAACAATTACTTCAATGGACATCCCGACCTCGTCGTAAAAGGCGCGTATCCAAACGACTCAGTCAAAGCGGGCACGGAAGGCGGTGAGATCAAAACGACGCGAAAAGTGGCGGCGCGGTCGATACGCACGGAGCACGCGATCAATGGATGGCGGTCTTTGTTTACAATACCGACAAGGAAACCGAACCGGCCCGCGACCGGGCGCCCATGGCCTTTACCGAGATCTATTTGGCGCACGTGTCGATCGCCGATTTCCGCAAGAACGCGCGAGGGGAGCTCGGAACCCGCACCGCTACTCTGCACCGCGAAGGCGTTCTCAAGCTGCGTGAGAACTGGATCTACAAAGTGGCGCTTTAGCTAAGCTTCATCGCGCGCAGCTTTGGAATCGCCGTTCGCGCTGTATCGAAATAACGCTGGTCCTTCTCGATCCCGATGCTCGCGTAGCCGAGCGCTTCCGCGGCGGCGAGCGTGGAACCCGCGCCGGCAAACGTATCAAGCACCGTGCCTTCGCCAAGGGGCAATACCGCTCGAACAATCTTTCGCATGAAAGCCTGTGGTTTCAGACTCGGGTGTGGCGCGAGAGCGCGCTCCTGCTTGCGCGTTGGCGCCGACGCGATCACGTCGCCAAAGGGTTGGTCCTTTGACGGCCTGCGAAAGCCGCCCGTCTTCCAGCGCCGCAGGTTGTCCTGCACACGGCCTTCGATTGGTTTGCGGAAGATCAGCCACGGTTCCCACATCGAGCGCGGCATCACGCTCACATCTGTAAACTCGGTGTGTGCTGCCTTTGGCCGGTCGCCGCCGCGCATCGTCATCGTCAAACGAATAATCTCGCCACGCCGCTCGAACCCGGCACGCGTTACAGCATTCGCGACCACAAATGAGAGGAGCGGATTCGACGCGATCAAGACGTGCCCACCTGGAACAACCACCGGAAGAAGTAGCCGCGTCCAAGAAAAGAAGAACCGCTCGAGTTCGCCGATATCGTCGCGTGAGAGGACTGTGAAACGTGGCAGCGGCGCGCGCTTGTTCCCATCGAACGACGGCGGGATGCGCCAGACACCGCCACGCCCTTTTCGTAATTTTGCCTGTTCCTGCTCGCTGTACTCGACCAGTCCATACGGTGGATCGGTCACGACCGCTTCCACGCTGTTAGTCGGCGCTTTCGCCAGCCAGTCGAAGCAATCACCATGAATGAGCGTCGCATTTCCGAACCGAAACGCCTCGCGCTCCAGAGCTGTAGCGGGGGGCTGCGACCGCCGAACCGAATCCGCCCGCGAACCGTTCGCGAAGGCCAGCTTCGCCTGCGCTTCCTCGCGCACGATATAATGCCCGCGATCGATCTTCGTGAAGAGCTTCGGCGTATTGAGCCGCAGATAAGACCGTACCGAGGACGGCGGCGTCGGCCCAATGCGGTGGCTCACCCCCTCAGCAATTTCCGCAACCGTCGCCCCGCGCGTCCTGTACGCCAGTGTCTCCATGATCGCGTCCCGGACCGCGCCCGGCTTGAGCTTTGTCTTCGATTTAGTGTCCGAATATTTCAACGCCTCAACTTAGACGTCTTGACGTCTTTGGCGCAACGAAGAAAATATGAGCCTATTCTGCTTCGATGGCCAAATATTGGTGGCAATGCATTTCGTGTGGAGACAGACTGGCTTGGTCCAGCACCCGCTCTCCGCTTATGAGTCTGTCCGATGAGCTCGAGCGCATTGACCCAAAGCGAAGCCTCTGCAACACTTTCGCATGCCGAAGGCTCTCGAAGAAGTTACCAAAGAAGCAATGGATCTTCCGCCGCCCGAGAGGCTGGCGCTTGCAAGTTTGCTCATCGAGAGCGCGGGCGCAGCATGTGATCCAGAAGCGGAGGCGGCGTGGGACTCCGAGATTCGTGATCGCATCCGCGAGATTGATGAGGGCCGCGTGACCGGCATCGCCTACGCGGACGTCATGCAGGAAGCAGAGCGACGATTGGCTCCGTGACGATCCGCTTCGTTGAGGAGGCTCAGCGCGAGTTCCTTGATGCGATTTCCTACTATGAAAAGGCTCGCGCGGGCTTTGGCCGGCGATTTAAGGAGGAGGTGGATCGAAGCATATTGTGGGTGGCCGATCATCCGGAACTGTACCGCCTGCGACAGGGCTCATATCGCCGCATCAACCTTCGAGTGTTTCCTTATTACATTCCTTACGTCGCCAGAGGACAAATTCTGTGGGTCCTCGCTATCGCTTATGGCGGCCGGAAACCGCTCTACTGGGTTTCTCGACGCAACGAAGCCGCCTAACTTTTCGCGTTGCCGCAGAGATACAGTTCCACATCGAGTTAATCTCCGTCAGTTCGGATATCCTGAAAATGCACAGCATTTATCTCACAGCAATCATCACGACAGGCGTCGCAGCAGCCATCTTCGGGCCGTTGATTCACAAGCTGAAGATGCCAGCCAATGAGCGGCTGGTGTGGCTCGCGGCTGTGCTCGCATTACCTCTGCAACCGCTCGCCTTCTATTTCGTCCGTATCCCGCTGGATCATTGGCTGGCGGCCCAGCTTGGTTCCACTTCGGCATCCTATCAGTGGCTGATCTCTCTTTACGCGCCCCTGACCGAAGAACCGGCCAAGCTCGTTCCCTTGCTCATTCCCGCCATCCGTCGCGACATTACTCCTGCTAATTTTGTCCGCTACGCGCTGGCCATCGGGGTCGCGTTCGCCATCGGCGAG